>ULRK01005050.1_pt1 | contig 20387 bp, 8 predicted proteins | sample 1955341 | NCBI WGS metagenome assembly ULRK01 (sample SAMEA4835680, study PRJEB28245) | human gut metagenome | biome: gut microbiome; material: fecal sample | place: Denmark | collected 2008
CAGCCAGATCATCAAAGACAGGGAAGGCAACCTTTGGGCCGGGGCCTATGACAGCGGGTATCACTTGCTAATGGGAAATCCTGCCATAGCTAATAACTTCTTGCCCAAACTGAAAAGACATGTAGGTTTCGACACGAATATAACCACTCTGGGTATTGACCCCAACAACGGGCTCTGGTTCAATCAGGAACGTTGGGGACTCTGCTGGTATGACATAGAACAAGATAAATTCTATGACTACTCGAATACAAATTCCGGAGTGCATAATATAGGATATATCCTCCGTTCGAAACAGCCGGGAGAATTCTGGCTGGGATGCAGAGACCAACCCACCCTCTACAAGGCAAAACTAAACAGTAAAAGAGAAATTGAGTACTTACTGGCAAAGGACTTATATACACCAAAGGGGACTACTGGCAACATTACATCCATGTATGAAGACAGTAAGGGGAATTTATGGGTAGCTACCACCGGACAGCTCTATCTAAAACCGGACAGCAAAGACTTTATCATCCCCGAATTCTCTCTGCCCAACATTACATCTATTGCAGAAGACGGACACGGTAACATCTGGTTGGCAACCGAAGATTCCGGTTTACATGAGGTTTCTTTAGGGGATAAACTGAAACCGATTAAACAATACTCAACCCAAAATTCATCCTTACCCAGTAACAATATTGACAAGATAGTGATCCAGGAAAACCATTTATGGATTGCCACTACTCAAGGTTCCATCCTGCAAATGGATCTCAACTCAGAGATAATGAAGGACTTCAGCAACTCATGCGGAATGACCGGACAGTCTATTTTAGGGATGAAACATGACAGGAATACCCTTTGGATACTAACAAACCGACAATTGACTGCCTATGATATCCAGTCAGATAGATACATTCATTATTCAAATTCAGACGAATCCGTTCAGATAAACTCATTCAAGAAGGACGTCATAGACTTGTTCAACGGCAAGCTTTATGCTGGTGGGCATGGTGGCTTTGTATCGATGGCTTCCTCAAAATTCCCATCTAAGAAGATCAATTCCAATCCGGTCATCATAACAGATATCAAAGTATCCAATCATTCTTTCTTCTTCAATCCCCAGCGCCAGTCGAATGATTTATCAACCCGAAGCATCTGGTTGGAGCCCGAAGATAACAATCTTGAAATCTTCTTCTCCGCTCTTCAATTTACAGCAACATCGAGAATAAGATACGCCTACAAAATGGATGGTGTGGACAAAGAGTGGGTATACACCGAAACCGGTAATCGGTCGGCTTTCTACAATAAAATTCCTAAAGGATATCATACTTTCAAGGTACGCTCTACAGATGAATACGGCTACTGGAAAGACGACGTCACAGAACTACGTATCTATAAAAAGCCGGCTTGGTACGAAACATGGTGGGCATACGGTACCTATATAACTCTCATCATTCTGATCCTTTATTCCATCATGTTCTATTACCTGCACAGGATAAGACGGTCCGACCAGGTTAGATTCCAGAAAGAACTGACCAAGACTAAACTGGAATATTTCACCCATATAAGTCATGAACTGCTCACCCCGCTCACTACCATCAGCTGCGTAGCAGATGATTTGGAAGAAACAAAGGCATCTCCACAGGAAGATGTACATATATTGAAAAGTAATGTGCTCCGCTTAAAACGCTTAATCCAGCAAGTGCTAGATTTTCGGAAAGTAGAAAACGACTCGTTTGTACTCACCCCTACCTATGGCAATATCAGCAGCTTCATCCGTGAAATCTACCATACAGGCATACGACCGATCATTGAAAAGAAAAACCTTCATTTCAGTCTTCATCTGGAAGAAAAAGACATTTGGGGATATATGGACTTTGACAAAATAGACAAGGTTCTGTACAATATACTCTCGAATGCGGCCAAATATACACCTGCCGATAAAAAAGTAGAGCTGAATGTATCGACTCTGCAAAAGGATAATTCCCGATTCCTCCGGATAGAGGTGCAGGATGAAGGAATCGGCATAGATCAGAAAGAAATATCCAAGATATTCACTCCATTCTATGTGAACAAAACAGCTTATGCACCTCAATCAAACGGTGTAGGGCTTTCATTAACCAAGAAACTGGTGACCTTGCATAAAGGAGACATCCAGGTAGAAAGCAGCATCGGAAAAGGTTCCAGATTCACTGTTCTAATCCCTATCGACCGGAATTATTATCCGGAAATAAAGGACATTATCGAAACCAGTGAAATACCGTCAACAGTACCGAATGAAGATACAGAAGAGAAAGAAGATACGATATTATTGGTAGATGACAATGAAGAGTTCCTGCTATTGATGAAAAGAAAGTTGGCAACACACTACAATATACTCACTGCTACGAATGGAAAAAAAGCATTGGAAATTGTAAGAAGCGAAGACGTAGACCTGATGGTCAGCGACTATATGATGCCCGAAATGGATGGAATCGAGCTCTGTGCAACAATGAAACAGGACATCAATACCAGCCATATACCGGTATTGATGCTTACGGCAAAAAGTTCAGTGGAAGACCAAGTGAGATGTTTCAATGCAGGAGCAAACGGATACCTGACGAAACCATTCGATATGAAAATGCTTAATGCACGCATTGACAATCTGATGAAATCCAACCAGAAGCGACAAGAGAAGTTCAGAGTCGATACGGAAATCAATGTTGTAGCACTGGAATATCAGAGTACTGACGAGCAGTTCCTGGAAAAAGCCATCGAATGTATAGAGCAACATCTGATTGAAACCGAATTTGATATAGATACTTTTGCCTCGGAACTCAACGTTTCCAAGTCCACTCTAAATAGAAAAATGAAAGCAATGACCGGTCTCTCCCCAGTAGAGTTTATTCGCAACATCCGGCTTAAACATGCATGTACACTCCTGAAAAAGCCTTTCATTAATGTCTCCGAGGTTGCCTATGCGGTTGGTTTCAGCAATCCAAAGTATTTCACGAAGTGTTTTAAAAAGGAATTTGACGTGACGCCTACCGAATATCAGAAAAAGGAAGAAGATAAATAAACGACTTACCCGTTGGCGGAGTTTATTGCTGGAGGGGTTATGATGTAAATGAGTATCTTAATTCCCCTCCTCCGGGGAGGAGGAGAATTAAGATAGTATTGCTCATCATTTTATTCCTTTCATTTTCCGTTTTGAATTCCTCCAACCAATTGCTACTTTATTATTTGCTTTCCCCTATACTACAACAAAATCCCTCTCCAGCAACAAGTGTATTTTTGACGCAACTAAGGTATATAAATAACGCATTTCCTCCACTTTACCCCTTTCTGCTTCATTTGAGTACTCCTCCCTGCTCTTTTCTATATTTATTTGCATCGGCCTTAAAGACCGTAAATCAACAACAAGGATAAAGAGTTTCAGTGACCAATCCTTTTAATAATAATATATATGAAAGACAAATTTCTTAAATCAATCCAAAGAAAAAGCTGGCTGTTGCTGGCCCTGTTCTTCATCAGCAGTTGTAGCAATGAAGACATCGTGAAACATCCCGTCATCACCAACAAGTATGATCCCTCAAAGCCTCAGGTACTGACCGGCTTTATCCCGGAAAAAGGAGGAATAGGTGACAAAATCATTGTTCAGGGAAACTTCGGTACAGACCTGTCCAAGATGAAAGTGATCTTTGCCGATACCAAAGAGGCTAACATCATATCAAGTGACGGAACTTCTATTTACTGTACCGTACCAAAACAACCGGGCGGTAATAATTCTGTTAAAGTCGTTGTAGGCGATAAAGAGCTTACCATCGACAAGACATTTGCCTACACGCAGGTACAGAAAGTTTCTACAGTTTGCGGAACCTACAATAAAAGAGGAGATACCGATGGAAACATCTACGATGCACTATTCAATAATGTATTTGCTGTCGGTATAGTGGCAGGAGATAACATTGTAGCAGTAGAGTCGGATAAACAACGGGTACGCCTGATTTCAGAGAGCGAGAACCTGGTTACAACCCTGATAAGCGGATTCAAAGCAGGTAAACCTGCAATCAATAAAACCCGTGATAAAATGTACTTTATTGATGTCAAATCAGCTAAAGTATATATCCTGCGCCGTGAAAATAGCTGGCAGCCGGAGCTATTGCGCGAAGGTATCACCGAATTATCCGCCAACAATGGTGAAACCTGGTCCTGCGTTATTGACGATGAAGAAAAATACCTCTATACAAGAAATCACCTGGGGATCTTCGTACGTATCAATCTGACAGAGAAAGATGATAGCGGACAGTACAAAGTAGAAAAACTCCTTGAACACCGCTGGGACTTTGAAGCTTGGGTTTCCGATCATTGTAGCTATCTGGCTTATAGCCGTGTAGAAGATTGCTTCTATTTTGCAGAAGACAGGACACATGCTGTATACCGGATTAAGCAGAACGCTGACGGCACATGGTCGGACGAAAGATATGCCGGAAACGGCTGGCCTAACCAGACCAATACGGAAGGTTATCGGGAAGACATACAGTTTGCCTGGCCAAATGGAGTAACTGTTGACAATGAAGGCAACATATATGTAGTAAACGCAGGCGGACAATCCATCCGAAAGATATCCTACCCGGATGGCTACGTAACAATTGCTGCCGGCGGCACCATGTCGGGCGAGACCGAAACAGACGGACTTCCACTGGAATGTACATTCCTATATCCCAAAGATATAGCTATGGATTCTGAAGAAAACTTCTATATAGCCGGAGGTGCAGGATTGAATGTGCGCAAACTCGCTATAGAATAAACTCCTTCCCGTAAATCAATAAATAAACTAATATATGAAAAATAGATTTTTCCTTATACTTTCATTCCTATTGCTTGCAAGTGTGTTTCCACTTGCCGCACAGAATGGTTTCACCGTATCCGGTATTGTGATGACGGAGCAAGGTGAAGAATTACCCGGTGTTACGATTCAATATAAAAACAATCCTTCCAAAGGAGCTATCACGGATGTTGATGGTAATTTCCGCATGGACAATGTTCCCGCCAATACAGTATTGGTGTTTACCTACATAGGTTATGCACCCCAGGAACTGGTGGTAAACGGAAATAAAACCAAGCAAAAGATTGCACTGAAAGAAATTGTAAATGAAACCGATGAGGTAGTGATTGTAGGTCGCGGTACTCAACGTAAAATCTCGGTAGTAGGTGCGGTAACTAACGTAAAGGCATCCGATTTACAGGTTCCTTCATCCTCGGTAACAAACATGCTGGGAGGTCGTGTACCGGGCATCATTGCCGTAACCCGAAGCGGCGAGCCTGGCAATGACTTTTCTGAATTCTGGATTCGTGGTATCAGTACTTTCGGTGCAGGTGCATCCGCTTTAGTGTTGATTGACGGTGTGGAAGGCGACCTGAATATACTTGATCCTGCCGATATTGAAAGCTTCACCATCCTGAAAGATGCTTCCTCTACAGCTGTATATGGTGTACGCGGTGCCAACGGTGTGGTACTCGTTACAACAAAGCGCGGTAAATCGGGTAAACTGAATATCAGTGTGAAAAGTAATGTCGGGCTTTCCTATTCTGCACGCAATCCCGAATATGTGGACGGATATACGTACGCACAACTAGCCAACGAAGCCTCCGTCGTACGAGGTGGCCGTCCCGTATACAGTAATGCCGAGTTAAATCTGATAGAAACAGGACTGGACCCGGATTTATATCCCAATGTAAACTGGCGTGATGTTATGCTGAAAGATTATGTATGGAACAATCAGCATCACATTAGTATCAATGGTGGTGGAACGAATGCACGTTACTACATGAGTGTGGGTCTTCAACATAAGGATGCCATCTATAAGCAAGATAAAGGAATTAAAAACTATGATAACAGTGTAGGTTATAATAAATACAATTTTCGCGCAAATATCGATGCTAACCTAACCAAAAGTACTATTATTGAGCTGGGCTTATCAACAGAGATTGTAACCAATTCTTTCCCCGGATATGCCAATGATACGAAAGCCTTGTGGCAAACACAAGCCAACCTGACCCCTGTGACCGTTCCGGTACTTTATTCGGATGGTTCGCTTCCAGCCTACGGTGCCAGTGCCGACCAACAGAACCCATATATCTTACTAAACTATACAGGTTATAAGAAGAAAAATGAAACGACAAGCAGTATCCGCCTACGCCTTGAACAAGATTTTGACCAATGGATAAAAGGTCTGAAGGCAGAAGCCACCATGTCAATCAATAATTACTCAGCCTTAACACAGTCTCAAACAAAAACTCCGGCGCTCTACTATGCACAAGGAAGAAACAAAGACGGCTCCTTAAATCTGATAGAAAAAGTAGCCAAAACAGATGATAAATACGAGTCCACCAATCTGTCTACACGGAAAATCTATTTTGACGCCCGTGTTAACTATAACCGCCTGTTCAATAATGATCATCGCGTAACCGGATTAGCCGATTTTTATATGGAAGACTTCATAACCGGTGAAGCGCAAACACTTATCGCATCTATCCCAAAACGGTATACAGGTTTGGCTGGGCGTGCAACCTACTCTTACAAGGATACCTATTTCCTGGAAGGTAACATCGGCTATACCGGTTCAGAAGCATTTGAGAAAGGACAGAAGTTCGGCGTATTTCCAGCCATCTCAGCAGGTTGGGTACCTACACAATATGAATGGGTGCAGAAGAACTTGTCTTTTATCAATTTCTTCAAGATCAGAGCTTCGTATGGTATCGTAGGTAACGACCGACTTGGTAACGACACACGTTTTCCGTTCCTTTCTACCATGACCGAAGGTAGTGGAGCCGGTATCTGGGGAAGTGGCAAGAATATAGCAGAAAGCCAGGAGGCTTCCCAAAACTTACGCTGGGAAAAAGCAAAGAAGTTCGATATAGGTATTGACGGACAACTATTTAATAGTAGTGTGGAGTTTACAGTCGACTTTTTCAGTGAACGCCGTACGGGAATTTTCCAGCAACGTGCAAGTATTCCCGATGAAATGGGATTGGCTACGCTGCCTTGGGCAAACGTAGGCGAAATGAAAAGTTGGGGAGCGGATGGTAACATCTCATACACTTACCGGTTCAAAAATGATATGAGCCTGACAGGACGCGCCAACTTCACTTACTCTAACAATAAACTGCTTGAATACGAACAAAGCGGAATTAAATATCCCTACCAAGCATGGAAAGGAACACCTTGGGGAACTCAACGCGGATTAGTTGCCTTAGGACTATTCAAAGACCAGGCAGATATTGATTCAAGCCCCAAACAAACCTTCGTAACCAGTGTAATGCCAGGTGATATCAAATACAAAGATATCAATGGCGATGGTAAAATTGACAGTTACGATGAAGTACCTATCTGCTACTCCAATGTTCCACGTCTGCAATACGGTTTCGGTCTGGAATTCCATTGGAAAAGACTGACTGTAAGTGCCCTGCTTGAAGGAGTAGGCCAAGTGAACTTTCTGTATGGAGGCAGTGGTTTTCACCCTTTCAACGGTGGGCAAACAGGAAACGTACTCAGCATTGTAGCAGACGCCAGCAATCGCTGGACACCGGCTTCTTATTCCGGAACCAAAGACACGGAGAATCCGAATGCCCGTTTTCCGCGTCTCACCTACGGAGAAAACAAAAACAATAATCAGGCATCCACATTCTGGATTGCAGACGGATCTTATGTACGCTTGAAGAATGTACAGATTATGTATGACATCACTCTGCCATGCTTCAAAAAGATCGGCTTGCAAGGTTGCCAGATCAGCTTGATCGGTGATAATCTTCACTGCTGGGACAAAATCAAACTATGGGATCCGGCACAAGCATCCGACAACGGTGCGGTATACCCGCTGCAACGTGTATTTACCATACAGGCAAATCTTCAGTTCTAAACCTAAAAAACGATATGATTATGAATACCAAATATACATTTAAAGCTCTTCTTTGCGGCATATCCATCTGGGCAGGGATGAGTCTCGGATTAACCTCATGCGAGTCTTATCTGGATGTGGATTCTTACTTCTACGACCAGACAAATATTGATTCAATCTTTCAAAGTAAAGTTCGCGTCAATGAATACATTAATGGCATTGCCACCATACTACCGGATGAAAGTAAACTGTTCACCTCCTCTTATTTCCCGTTCGGCATGGGTTCCGACGAATGCTTTGCATCGTGGGCGGACGATTATGGGAAAAATGAGAAAGACCCTTACAGACATGCCGCAATGGCTCTGTTGCTGGGAGATGAAACTCCCCAAAGCGCGAACTATAATAACTGGGGGAGCTTTTATAAAGGTATCCGCAAAGCCAACATCGTGTTGACCCGCATCAGCGAATGCAAAGATTTGTCAGATATGGAACGCCGTGACTATACAGGACGCACTTACTTCTTGCGCGGATATTTCTATTTCAGTTTGCTGCGCCAATACGGACCGGTGCCTATCGTTCCCGACAAGCCTTTCGATGCCGATACCCCATCCGACGAAGCCTCTATCGAACGAAGCACATACGATGAGTGCATAGACTACATCTGTAGTGATATGGAAAAGGCAGCGGAGTTCCTCCCGGATTCCCGTACACAACAATTCCAGTATATTGCAAGCAAAGGTGCAGCATTAGCGGTAATGTCTCGCTTACGCCTTTATGCGGCAAGTCCATGGTACAACGGAAATACCCGCTATGCGGACTGGAAAACAGCCGATGGGCGGAATTTCATTTCTCAAAACAACGATAACTCTAAAGGGGGTGTAGCCGCTGTAGCTGCCAAACGAATCATTGATATGGGAAAATACGCACTCTATACAACTGCCCGTACAGAAAGAACACAGGAACTCCCGTCCAATATTTCACAGGCCGGTTTCCCTGACGGGGCCGGTAATATCGATCCTTACGCATCTTACAAGAGCCTGTTCGATGGTTCTGTGAATGCAGAGTTAGTTCCGGAATATATTTATTATTGCAATGCCATAGTGAAAGAGAACTCTCCTCAATGGCTGGCGACTCCTACCGCTCTGGGAGGTGCCAACGGTATAAACCTCTGTATGGATTTGATTGATTCCTATAAAATGATAGATGGATATGACATCCACCATTCCAGCGCAAACTATCCTTACCCTGATGCCTCTCATGCAGGTGATCCGATAGATATTGCTTACAGGGTATCTGACGGTTATACCGTGAATGGCAATGTAGCCAAAGTAGACGCCTACCGTGAACCTCGCTTTTACGCAACCATAGGATATAATCATTGTATCTGGCCTGGAACTTCTTATGTAGGCAATGACCCGGTGACCAATGTAGAAGTGACTTATTACTCTGATGGTAATGCAGGCCCGCTTCCCGAATACCCGGACAATTACAACCGTACAGGCTATACTCTCCGTAAATACATCAATCAGGAAGATAACATGAAAGGTTCCTGTCGTGCCAAAACATTTGCCGTATTCCGCTATGCGGAAATCCTCCTCAATTATGTAGAGGCATTAAATGAATTGGAAGGAAGTTATACGGATGAAGCCACGGGTATCACCGTGACTCGTAATACAGAAGAAATAAAGAAGTATTTCAATATGATACGTTACCGTGCCGGTATGCCGGGCATTACCGATGCCGAACTGAACAGTAGAGACGATATGCGTGAAGCTATTAAGCAGGAACGTAAAGTGGAGTTTGCCCTCGAAGGGCTTCGCTACCATGATTTACGCCGTTGGGGCGATGCGGACGCAGCTTATAATACAAAGATTATCGGCTGGAACACCAAAGCCAGAGTAAATAACCGTACCGGATTCTACACCCGTACAATATGGGATTCAGAGAGAATACAGAAGCGTGTATTTACACAGAAGATGTACTTCTTCCCCATCCCACAGACAACGTTGGATCATAATGCAAAACTGGTTCAGAATCCAGGCTGGTAATTAACTTTAATATTAAGACAATTATGAAAAAGCATATTTTATTTTCATTAGCAATAGGTTCGCTCTTTGTACTCACCGGATGTGAGAACACCAATGTTTGGGAAGAGGAACAGTATATAAAACAAGCCTATCTGGTAGGTATCGGAGAAGAAGGAGCATTAGTGACCCGCAACGTCAACTATGCGGACGAAAGTGCAGAAACTTTCGTATCGGTAGGCACCAGCGGCTCATTGAATCCGGATGGGGACATTCACTGTACATTGATTGAAGATCCCTCAGGCATCACTTCTTACAATCAAAAATATAAATCGAGTACGGAAATCCAATATCAGGCACTTCCTGCGGCTAATTATAACATATCTTCAATGAATGCAGTGATCCGTGCCGGAGAATCTTATGCCCGCATACCTGTTGCCATCCACCCGGAAGGATTACATTGTGACTCCTTATACGCCCTTCCGCTGAAAATGGAATCTTGCAAAGAGTATCCTGTTGCACAAGCTGAAACAGTAGTTCTGTTCGCTATAAAGACCTACAACAACTACTCGGGATACTACAATTACATCGGTACCAACAACGGAGCTTCCTTTAGTTTGATTCGTAATGCTGTTGCTGTAAACAAGAATACAATTCGTATTTATTATACAGGCACTGAGGAACTTGCAAGAGCGAAAGATACCGGACTCACCATTACAGTGAACGAAGATAACACACTCAGCCTTGCCGGATGGAAGAACCTGAATGTTACAGAGGGAAGCGGAAGCTACGATCCCCAAAACAAAACATTCAGTTTTACATGCAAGGTGAATGGGAATGAAGTGGAAGCCTATTTAATATCGGCAACGGCAAGCGAAGAATAATCGTAACCGGAAAGGATATATTAAAAACCACCACAGATTATGCAGATAAAAACGGATACTTGCTTCTTCAATATAAACAATCTGTGAGTATCAGTGTAATCCGTGGTGAATTATTAATTACATAAATGAACTATTATCATGAGAGAAAAAAACATCAAAAGAGTGTTCTTGTGTTGTCTCACCGCTTTGGCTGTTAATACCTATGCCCAGAATTTCAACTGGGTCAGCAGTACAGAAGGCAACACTTGGAAACAATCAAAAGTGAAATTACAATCGAGCGCCGGCCAAACCCCGCTTTTAGATATCAGCGGAACGGAAGAAGGCACCACATTCAAAGCATGGGGAACCACCTTCAACGAACTGTGCTGGGATGCCTTGAACATGCTCACCCGTGATGAACAGGACGACCTGTTGAAGAAAATGTTTTCCCCTGAAGGAGAACTTCGTTTCAACAGAGGCCGTATTTCGATGAATGCCAATGACTATGCCCGCGACTGGTATAGCTGCGACGAAGTATCAGGCGACTTCCAACTGAAGTATTTCAATATCAACCGTGATAAACTGGCTATTATCCCCTTTGTCCGTGCAGCGCAAAAGTATAATCCGGATATGACTTTCTGGATGTCTCCCTGGTCACCTCCCAGCTGGATGAAAATTAACAATGACTATCCGGTTCGCAGTGACAGGACTAATAAGATGTCGCCTCTGTCTGATGTAGTACTCTATGAGGATAATACGGAGACACGCGATAACGTCTTCCCCCGACAACTCGCAGTGAATGACTACATGATTCAGGACCCACGCTATCTGCAAACTTATGCCAACTACTTCTGTAAGTTCATTGATGCTTATAAAGAACAAGGAATTCCCATCGATATGATCATGTATCAGAATGAAGCATACAGTTATACCCCGTATCCCGGTTGTGCCTGGACAGCTGAGGGTACCGTACGTTTCAACGTAGAGTATCTGGCGCCCACATTAAAGAAACATCATCCGGAAGTAACTCTCTACCTTGGTACTTTCAATACCAACCGCTATGACTATGTTGATAAAATACTTTCCGATCCACGCATGCCGCAAAGCGTTCAGGGAGTTGGCTTTCAGTGGGAAGGAGGACAGATACTACCTAAAATACGTGCCAAATACCCCCAGTACAAGTATATGCAGACAGAAAGCGAATGCGGTGGGGGCACCTTCGACTGGAGAGCGGGCGAACACACCTTCCATCTGATTAACCACTACCTGGGTAATGGCTGCGAAGAGTACACCTTCTGGAACAATACCCTCTGCGATAACGGTGAAAGTCCTTGGGGTTGGAAACAGAATGCTTTGATACATGTTGATTCAAAAACCCGTACGGCAACTCTTACACCGGAATATTATGCAGTAAGACATTATAGCCAGTTCGTAACACCCGGTTCACGCGTTATAGCCTACAAGCCTTCAACAGAAGGAAGAACACCGGTCTTGGTAGTGGAAACTCCAGAAAAGAAAAAGGTTGTGATAGCCGGAAACTTTAATGATGAGGCTAAAAAAGTAACTGTGAAGTTGCGGGACCGTTACCTGAACATTGAACTTCAACCGCACTCTTTCAATACATTCGAAGAGAAATAAATTTCTTCAATGAAATGATAAGCAAGTGAGCATAATTAGTTTATGCTTTGGGAGTATCTGTCATGCTAAGCGTAGTCGAAGTATCTCCTCTCTTGAAATGATGAAGAGAATGAGATCCTTCGATAAGCTCAGGATGACAGATAGTATCAGATAATTAAGCACGAATATTTAATGATAACTACAAGCATTATTGATCAGCCATCATTTCTTACCTGTGAGACTTTTGTTTCTTATCTGTGAAACTTTCGTTTCTTACCTGAGAAACTTTTGTTTCTTGCCTGTGAAACTTTTGTTCCATAGGCAAGACACTTTTGTTTCAATAGGAAGAAACAAAATAGAACAAATAGAGGTGCGACAAAGCACTATTGTTTCAAATACTCTGAGGGCAATACCCCAAACTCTTCCTTAAAGCATTGCCGGAAATAAACCACGCTGTTTATACCTACCCTGAAAGCAACTTCGGAGATATTATACCTGCCTTCCAGAAGCAACCGTTCAGCATGCTGCATTTTTATCTTACGAACATATTCATTGGTAGACAAGCCTGTCAAAGCTTTCATCTTGCGATACAGCGTAGACTTACTCATACACATATTATCAGCCAGATAACCTATGTCAATCTTCTCGGATGACAACCGGGCTTCTATCAGCTGATTTATCTTCTCGATAAACTCATTATCCAGTTTATTCAAAGACTCTGCCAATAAAGCACGTTTCTCATCCATATTATGATGTGGAGTACTGGTATTAAAACGCTCTGTCAGCCGCTTGCGGGATTCAAGCAAATTGTTGATACGACTATGCAGGAGAGTAGCACTGAAAGGTTTCGTCAGATAAGAATCGGCTCCCACCTGATATCCCTCTTCTTTATCCTGCAACGAATCTTTAGCAGTCAACAGAATAATGGGAATGTGACTGGTGCGCACATCTTCTTTCAATATTTTACACATCGTAATTCCATTCATCACAGGCATCATGATATCACTCACAATGATATCAGGAATACTATTTAATGCCTGCTCCATCCCCTGTTCGCCATTCGCCGCTGTTTTCACTTCAAAATCATCAGAGAAGGATTCAGCAATATAATTGCAGATGTCCTGATTATCTTCCACTATCAACATAATACGCTTTCCACCGGAAGCTGACTCAGGAATCTCTTCTTTTTCTTCCTTTTCATCTACGGTTCTTTCCGGTGAATCGGCATGTAATACATGAGGATAAGTATTATCAGTCAATAGACTGAAATAGAAGGTACTACCTGTGCCTAAGGTACTCTCCACCTTTATTTCCCCCTCATGCAACGTCACCAGATTTTTCACCAGTGCCAGACCGATGCCGGTACCCGAAGCCTGATGATCGCCTCCTTCCTGATAATAACGATTAAAGATATGGGGTAATGCCTCAGGAGTAATGCCAAAACCTGTATCACTTACTTTTATTTCAGTATAACTGATATTATTCCGTACCACATTGTGCAATCCCAGGGTGATAGAACCCTTCTCGGTATATTTAATAGCATTAGAGATCAGATTATCCAGGATAATAGTCACTATCTCTTTATCAAAGTATAGAGGCATATCCTCTTTTTCCAGTTCGATGCGAAACTCAATATCCGGCTTACGATTCAGTTCTTTATATTTAAGTCCTATTTCGTATACCAGATTGGCAATATTGTCATGAGCCACACAAAGCTTCTTATTCTGTGTTTCCGTCTTTCTGAATTCCAGTATCTGGTTGATCAAATTCAATAATCGTATGGCACTTTGATGGATGACTGATATCTTCTGGGCATCCTTATTAGAAAGCGAATTACTCTTCTGCATATCTTCCAGTGGGCCCAGTATCAATGTCAGCGGTGTACGAAGTTCATGCGTGATGTTGGTATAAAAACGCAGACGCTCCTGATTCAGTTCCTGCTCTTGCACATGATTCTTTTTTTCCAGATCGTACAGAACTTCCATATCAAGCTTCTTCTTGTAAGCATAAAGAATGAAGAACAGGATGGCTCCACTCAACAATACATAGCTGCATTTCGCCCACCAGGTAAGCCACAAAGGCGGAACAATATGGATATCCAAAGTTGTAACCTCATCCGACCATTCCTGGTTCTTGATACGGGTTTTTACCATGAAATGATAATCACCGGGAGGCACATTACGGAAGGTTACGCTATTGGGGTCTGTCACCGTATACCATGCATCTTCCAGTCCTTTCAGCATATAGGCATACTCCACCTGGTTGACCAATGCATAGTTCCGTATATTAAAAGTAATATTAAAGCTATTCTGCATATACTTCAGCCTTACTTTCGACTGACCGTCAATACTGACCACTTCTTCATTGTCTCCCATATTACCCAAAGGAGCAAATATCTTCATTTCCGTGATGACAGCCGCAGGAGACTCACGCTTTGTCAGAACAAAATCCGGATTGAAGTGGCAAAGTCCATTGATGGAACCGAAATAAATCTCTCCATTCTGATCCTTAGCTACACTGCCACTCATAAAATTTCCCATCGGCACATTATCCCAATGGTCATAGTTATAGAAAACATCCTTATCCCGCAACAGACAACTGATTCCCTTATTGGTGCTCACCCAGATATTATGATTCGCATCTTCCGTTATAGCACGTATATGTGTATTGGTTAAGCCTTCTTCACGGCGGTAAACCTTATATCCCCAATCGGATGGCGAGGAGAAACACACCAAACCTTCTCCTGTCCCGACCCATACATTCTTCCTGCTGTCTTCATAAATTGCATTGATGGTATTGGAAGGGAACAGGTTCTCCATATTAAAGAGCTTGATATCCTGCAACTCATCATCTCCTATCCCCAGGCCACTCCCAAAAGAACCGATCCACAGACGTCCCTGAGAGTCCTTCATAACGCACCGCACCAGATTGTTCTCAAACTCATAATGTCCCACGATCTTCTTATCAGCCAGACTAACTTTGTAGATACCACGACTGGTACCAATCCACAGAATATGCCGGTCGTCTTCATAGAACGAACGGATATCCTCGTGTTCTAATTCTTTAAGGAAGTTCCGGTGGAATATCTTTCTCTTCGCATCGTAATAATTCACTCCACCCATAAATAAGCCGAACCACAGATTATCTTCCGAGTCGCGCAGTGAGGCCAGCACAGAGTTTCCACTCATATCTTCAATCTCTTCCTGATAAACGGATACCCGTTTACCTTGATCAAAGACATTGATTCCTCCCCCATCTGTTCCAATCCACAATTTACCTTGGCTATCCACACAAACGCTGCTTGCCGTTTTATTATTCAGGCGACTCATTGAATTCTGATTGGGAGAATAGTAATAACCGCCAAACAAAGGTGGCTCATAGCTTAAGAAATTTATGCCACCACCCCATACACCCGTCCAGATATTCTTGAATGAATCCTGAAAAATGCACCTCGTACTTGAATTAGAGAGACTGTATCCGTCATCTCCTTCCCTGATATAATGAAATTGAGTCTGTTCGGGTAGCAGGAACAAACGCTGCGATAAATCCATTATGGCTATTCCGCCAAATTCCATAGCTATCCACAACTTATTCCCATCAAGCTGCTTAATGTCGTAGATATAGTGCGAAAGATTCCCGTCTGAATTAAACTGGATGAAATTCTCTGATTCGGGATTAAACAATGCCAGACCTTTGTTTGTCCCTACCCAGATATTATTATTCAGATCCTTATATACGCATCTCACTTCATTACCCGGCAAGCTGTACGGATCACCCGGATCATGCACGAAGTTCTTCGCCCTTTTATCTTTAATGGAAAGAATACTAAAACCATTATGGACATGACCTACATATAACTTACCATTCCCCCCATCAGCAACAGTCCAGATGTTATCACTGACAAGCCCCGGTATATTTGCCGTATTATAATGAGAAAAGTGACCGGTTTCTTTATCGAAATATTCAATTCCTTTCCAATAAGTTGTCACCCACAGATTTCCATCAGCAGCGGCAATAACATTGGTTACGTCATCTGTAATGATACTTTCAGGCACAGCCTCATTATGCCGGTAGAATGTAAAGGTGTCCTTTACATAATTATAAGCATTCAACCCCGCCCTCTGTGTGCCAATCCATAAGATGGAATCCTTCGGATCATCCAGCAGACAGTTCAGTTCATTCCCCGTAATGCCATAGCCATTCTTTGTTTCATTCTTATAGTAAGTAATGAAGCGCGTTCCATCGAACTTATTCAAGCCCTCTTCAGTCGCAAACCATAAAAAGCCCTCTTTGTCCTGGGCTATACTAACCACATAGTTATTGGATAATCCCTTCTCAATTCCCAATTGCCTGACAGCATAAGGTTGTGCCGACAGAAGTACAGGTAACAACAGTAAGTAAAGTAATAATCTGCTTTTCATGACATCAATTTTCTATTGCAATCCAAAAGTATAAATAAATTCTTTATTTCAGATACACAAATCGTTCATTGCAAGATTTACATCCCCTCACTGCAAGATTTATGCAGTTCAAGAAAACTAAGATAGCTTACATTTGCATTATCTAAAAGTGATATTTTAGTAAAGAATGTATCTAATTGTTTAACTTTAAAAGTAATATGTATGAAGAAGAAGCATTTATTCAATGCCGCCCTACTCTGGGCATTCTTATCACTGACTTTATGGACTACAGGATGTAGCGACGACGATGGCTATCCTGATGTGGACGGACAGGCACCTTCCATAGAAATGACACTTGAACACATTCAGACTGCAAATGGTCGCACATTTACACTGGAAGGAACGATTAAAGATGCTGATGGTATTTCAACCATTCAACTGCAATGTGCCGACCTGAACCTCAACAAAACAATCGATTTGATCGAGATTTATGAGAAACCTCTCGAAACTTACGAATTGAGCTACGACTTCAAAATTCAACCGGATGAAATCGGTGAACAGTTCACCGTAAAAGTTACCGTAACCGACGTAGGCGGACGTACTGTTTCACAAGATGTACTTGTAACGTTGGACGGAGACTTTGAAGATCCAGTATTCGTTATTGCACCCGAAAAGGGTGGTATGGTCACCGTATTGCTGAGAGAAGGTGAAATCCCTACACTCAACATGAATATCTCGATAACTGACGACCGCGGACTGGATTATCTATTGGTAAATATCGAAGGCATCGAAGGATATGAAAACCTGAAAATAGATGCTGATGGTGAAAAAGCTTTTGAGCACTCATTCAACATCACAATGCCTAATGAAAAGAAGGACTATCCGATGACACTTACTGCTGTCGACAAGACAGGAAAAAGCACAATGATAGAATGTACCGTATCTGTAACCGATGTGCAGGATTTCGAAAAGATGTATCTGGCAGACGTAGCTACCGAAGCAGAACTAAACAGCGATGTATTCGGCGTACCGATGCGCATAGATCATGTGGGCGAATTCCAATATCAAGCTCTCTATTATTGCCAGAAAGCTAATACGGAAATCTTCTTCTTACCGCAAAAGACAAGTTTTTCTCCTGTTTGTTATGGTATTGATCCAACAGATGAAGCCATGCTGACCGATGATCCGGCACTGGCTAAACCAATTGTACTGACAGAAGCTAATGTATACTATAAAATCAATATCAATATCTTGCTGAAGACGTATGAAATGGAAACTTATTCACTTGCAGAAGCTGTAGACCCATGGCCTGCAAGCATGAAATACGACTTACCTACCATGGATAAATGGAACAACAACAGCGGTGAGATGATGGACTTTACGTTCGGTCTGACATCTGACAATCCTACCGGAGTAGTCTCTTTCAAACAAGATGCCACTAACCCGCACTTGTTCTACAATGAGCCTATGTCACTGACAGCAGGAGAGTCAATGAACTTCATTATTCACAACTATCACACAGACCAATGGTGGAACTTTGTTCGCTGGTGCAGCGATACTGAAGAAGAGCCTGAAATATTCGGCTATTACACCGGAAGTGCATTTAAAAATTCCAATTACACCGGTCCCACTACAACACAAGATGTATGGTCTAAACCCAAAGTGACTGTAACCGGCACCTATCAATTCTGGTTTGATTCCCACCTGGGTAGAGCGAAATTAGTACGAGTAAATTAACCTAATAATAGTCTGACAAATGAGAAAGCAACTATTAATTGCATGTCTTTTGTTACTGTCAATATGCAGCTATGCACAACAGATAACAGTAAAAGGTATAGTGACTTCAGCTACCGATAAGGAACCCTTAATCGGAGCTACAATTCAAGTGAAAGGCAGTGGAACAGGTACCATCACAGGCATCGATGGTGATTATACACTGATGAATGTTCCTGCAAACGCTATACTTGTGTATTCTACCATCGGTTACCAGACACAAGAAATCAAAGTAAACGGACAGACCACCATCAACGTTGTGTTGTCGGAATCTGCCGAACTACTGGACGAAGTGGTGGTTATCGGATATGGTGCCGTGAAAAAGAGCGACCTGACCAGTTCCATCGCTACAGTGAAAGGCGATGAAATCACCGAAACTGTAACCGGTAATGCTATGGACGCCTTGCAAGGTAAGATCAACGGTGTACAGGTAACCAGCGGTGGTGGTCCGGGTACACAACCTAAAGTATTGATCCGTGGTGTAACTACAGTTAACGGAACCGATCCGCTCTACGTGGTAGATGGTATGCCGGTAGGTACGAACATCAACTTCCTAAACAGTAATGATATCCAGTCCATGGAAGTTCTAAAGGATGCTTCTGCGGCTGCTATCTACGGTACGCGTGCCTCTAACGGTGTGATCCTGATTACTACCAAGAAAGGTATTGCCGGAAAAACAAATATCAGTTTCAGTGCATCGGCAGGGTTCCAAACGTTGGCTAAACCCAAGATGGCCAATGCTGCCGAATACAAAGAAGTGTTCAATACCCGCTATACAAATGATGGAGGTACCTCTATCTGGAATGACACCGGTGCCACTACCAATCCGAATGGTACTGACTGGTGGGATGAGGTAATCAATAAGACTGCTTTAGTACAGAATTACTCACTCAACATCTCCGGTGGTAATGACAAATTGGTTTATAATCTTAGCTTAGGTTATTTCCGTAATAATTCACAATACGACTACGGATACTGGGATAAAATCAATGCACGTCTCAATACGGAATATACCTTCAACAAATACGTAAAAATGGGTTTTGACATTGCACCGCGCGTAGAATCATGGGATGATACTCCCAACCTTTTCTCAGCTGCTATGTCCATGGATCCGACAACTCCTGTATTTAAACCACAAGATCAATGGGTGGACAATGAGTTTAACAACTATCAGCGTTCTTACAACAATCAGGAATGGAACCCAGCCGGTTCGTTGTCACGCCAGAATGGACATTCACGTGAAATGGGTGCCATTGTAAACACCTATTTACAAGTAAATCCGATTGAAAAGCTTACCTTACGTACACAATTCGGAGCTAATGCCCACTTCCGTCGCTCGGATGGATTCACACCCGAATTCTATATCGACGCTTTGGAACAATCTACATTGAGTAATGTTTCCCGTGAGATGCAAGAATGGCTTGACTGGAACTGGACCAATACTGCAACTTATTCTGACACTTTTGCTTCAAAGCATAACCTCAATATAATGGGTGGTTTCACAGCAGAACGTTTTGCATGGTTCCAGACCAAGGCTTCACGCGACGATGTGCCCAACAATATGGACATCATGCAGGAAGTAAATGCCGGTACACAGAATCAGAAAGGTGACGGTACTACCACCTACAACACTTTGATATCATACTTGGGACGTATCATGTATAACTATGATAACCGTTACTATGTGACAGCATCTATCCGTGCCGATGGTTCTTCCCGCTTCCCCAAAGGAAACAAATATGCTATCTTCCCCGCGGTATCTGCTTCATGGCGCATCATCAGCGAAAGCTTTATGCAAGACCAGAAGGTATTCAGCAATCTGAAACTACGTGGTGGTTGGGGTCGTGTAGG
>ULRK01056813.1_pt1 | contig 20237 bp, 11 predicted proteins | sample 1955341 | NCBI WGS metagenome assembly ULRK01 (sample SAMEA4835680, study PRJEB28245) | human gut metagenome | biome: gut microbiome; material: fecal sample | place: Denmark | collected 2008
CCTTTTTGCTCTTTTCAATTTGCGCAACTTATTGTACCTTATCTTTCTCATCATGGCCGCAGCAAATCCGGGCGTACATCATGCCGATGGACGGAAATGTTCGGGTAAAGTCCTGCTTTTCGCAAAAACCACTCCTCAGACGGCGGAAAATAAAAAATTACCGTTGTTGATATGGTATCAACAACGGTAACAGATTTGGCAGATCAACAACGACGCACTTGCGCTGAAATGGGTGTTGATCAATATCGCCATTTCCGCGGTGATCCTGCTGATCGTGAATATGCTGGAAAAGAAAAATCTTCTGGCTGCCGGACGCGGAAGGAGGGGAGCCGCATGAGCCTTCTGGTCGATATTGAAAAGAAGCTGGGCGCCTTCACCCTGCACGCGCAGTTTGAAACCTCCGGCGGGATCATGGCGCTGCTCGGCGCCTCCGGCAGCGGCAAGAGCGTCACGCTCAAGTGCATCGCCGGGATCATGACACCGGACCGCGGCCGCATCGTGCTGGACGGCAAGACGCTCTTTGACAGCGAAGCGCGCGTCAACCTGACCCCGCAGCAGCGGCGGGTCGGGTACCTCTTTCAGCAGTATGCGCTGTTTCCGAACATGACCGTCATGCAGAATATCCTCTGCGGCGTTCGCTCCGGTACGAAGGCCGAACGCCGCCGGAAGGTGCAGGACAGCCTGCGCCGCTTCCGTCTGGAAGGACTGGAGAAAAAGTATCCCGCGCAGTTCTCCGGCGGCCAGCAGCAGCGCGTCGCGCTGACACGAATTCTGGTTTCCGAACCGCGGACCATTCTGCTCGATGAGCCGTTTTCCGCGCTGGACAGCTTCCTGAAATGGAATCTGGAGCTGGAGCTGTCCGATCTATTGTCGGATTTTCAGAATCCCATTCTCTGGGTCAGCCATGATCTCGGCGAATGCTACCGCAACTGCCAGACCGTCTGCGTCATGGAAAACGGGCGGTCCGGCGCCGTTCTGGACATGAAGGAGCTGGCGCACCATCCCACCATGCAGGGCGCGGCGCGCCTGACCAGCTGCCGGAATTTTCTGCCAGCGCGCCGCTTCTGCGTGCCGTCGCGCCAAAGGACGCGCAGGTGCAGCCGGGGCGGACGATTCATTTCTCCTTGCAAACAGACAAATGCCTGTGCTTATAATACATAGGGAATATGGCAGCCGCTCCGTCCGGAACGGCTCCCATTCTGCTTGACAGAAGCCGAAAAGGCTTTTTGACAAGCCGGGCCGCAGAAATGCGGCTTTTCCAAAACGTGCCGGTTAGCACACACTAACCGGAGGGGTTATGGATTGGAGGAAAAATCATGTTGTTCTCAGAGAAATTAAAACGCTTTACGGCGGCACACCCCAGCGCGAATCTGACGGTCGGTGGCGCGCAGTTCCGCTATGTGCTCAGCGGCAGGGAAAACGGGAGACCGCTTGTGTTCCTGAATGGCGGCATGAACACGCTGGAGATGTGGATGGACTATGTGGACGGCCTTTCCGAGGACTACCGGGTGCTGCTGTTTGACTATCCGCAGCAGCTGCGCACCAATCAGGCGCTGGTTGCCGGGATGCACGCCTTCTTCCGCGCGCTCGGCATCTAAAACCCGATTTTCATCGGCGCCAGCGACGGCGGCATGGTGGCGCAGATCTATGTGCAGAGCTATCCCGGAGAGGTCGGAGGACTGGTGCTGATCTCCACCGGCGGCATGGACGAGGCCACGCTGAAGAGCCTGAAGAAAAAGTACCGTCTTGCGCCGCTCATGCTGTGGTACATGAAGCACTGCAACTACGAGAAGCTGAAGCCGAAGCTCATCCGGGCCAGCATGCGCCATATCCGCAACGAAAGCGCGGAGGAGATCGCCTACGCCCGGGATATATTCGAAACCATCTTCAAGGATTACAAGCAGGAGAAGGATGTGCATATCTCCGGTCTGCTGGCGGATGTGATGAACCAGACGCCGGTGACGGAGGCGGATTTTGCGGGCGCTGGAAGGCAGGATCCTGCTCATCCTGCCCGATCAGGACTTTTTCTCCGGGAAAATGCAGCAGGATCTCGTTCGCCTGATGCATAGTCCGAAAATCACCTATATTTCCGGCGGCCATTTATCCACCGTGCTGAGGGCGGACGCCTTCGTCCGGGCGATCCGGGAGTTTTTAAAGGAACTGGGATGAGGAAGCCCGCGCGGGTTTTGGAAGAGTTTGCAGAAGAACAGGAAAAAGATGGAAAACTGTCTTGCATTTATTTGCAGAAGCCGGTATAATTGGTTTGATTATTTGATGAAATATATAAAACGCGCTGCCTCCCGGCTTTCGCCGGAGACGGAATGGGGTGAGAAGCCCCGCGAGGGGGTCACTGTGATGCCGGGAAAACCGGATAAGTCAGATACGTCGGGTCGCGCGTCGGTTCCTGCCCATACCGGGAAGTTGCGATTTTATAAAACGGAGCAACTCCGCACGGCTGGGTGTCGTGCGGAGTTTTTTCGTATCGGGAGCCGTCTTACTTGTCAGCGGGGCGCCTGCCCCTTGTTATATAGCATAAAATATGAGGTGAATTATCATGAAAAGAGGAATTGCGCTGTTTCTTACGCTTGTGCTGATTCTCGGCACGCTCCCGGCGACGGCCTTTGCCACGGGCGGCACGCTCGAGGGCAAGGGAACCAAGGACAGCCCTTACCAGATCAGAGATGCCGAAGACCTGATGGCCTTTGGCGCGCTGGTTGACGAGGGGAACACCTCCGTCTGCGGCGAGCTTCTGAGCAGCATCGACCTGACGGGGTATGACTGGGCTGCCATCGGCGGCCTTAAGGATAAGCCGTACAGCGGCACTTTTGATGGTCACGGATATACCGTGACGCTGGACATCACCGTCAATGCCGATTGGACGCATAGCTATGTGGGCCTTTTTGATACGCTGGAACGGGCAACCGTCAAAAATGTCCGTGTGGAGGGAAAGGTCACGGCCGAGGAGGACAGCGGAGACTCGGACCTCTGCTATGGCGGCATTGCGGCTGCGATTGGCGGAAGGAACCGGATCGAAAACTGCAGCTCCAATGTGGCGTTTTCCATTGGCGGTGCCTCCATTGGCGTGGGCGGCATTGTGGGCTATGTCTACGATACGGACAACGAGATCATTGCCTGCGCCAACCACGGCGAGATCACCGGCACCTATGAAGAAGGTACAAACGGCTACGGCGGTATTGTTGGCTGGGCAGACCCGGATATCATGCTGGAATATTGCTACAACTCTGCTGCCATTCATGCGTCCGGGGGGGACGGCGTCGGTTACGCAGGCGGCCTGATCGGCCTTAGCTATGGTACGCCCACAATCGTCGGTTGTTATACTTCTGCCTCCACGGATGATAACGATTATCTGAATCCCCAATGGGCCCAGCGCACCGCCGCGATTACCTCCGACTATACTGCGGGTGATTTCTTCGGCAGTGCTTCTGAGATCGGCAGCGATCTGGCGCACAACATGACCTACTCCGAGGCAATCGAGGGAGAAAACGGTCTGAATCCCTATGAGTGGGGCGATGGTCAGCAGATCTGCCGCGCGTCGGACTATTCCAACAGCGTCGAGGATGCCGTGGCGTATCTGAACGGGGATGACTCCTACTACACGGTCTCTGACGAAATGGGCGACGGCTGGCCGGTACTGGCATGGGAACTGGAAAAGCCGGCTTCCCAGGATACACCGCAGGAAAAGGCGCTGGTTTCGGCCAAAAAAGCCTTTGACGAAGCAAGGGCTGCCGCACTGGACGCGCTGGACAACGGCAAGACCATCGGCGGCACGAAATATGTCGGCTACAACACCTATACCTACCGCCAGAATCGTGACTATGGCAGCGACTATCAGAACAGCTACTACCACTACAGCGACGAGAACTGGGAGTTTCTGACGGCGTACTACAATACCGCCAAGAAGGAGCTGAAAGTCGGCTTTGTCGAGCCGGAGGGCTGGGAGAGCATGGAACCGGAGGCGATCACCGCCGACGGCGAGCGTCAGGCGGCGCTGCTGACCGGAATCGCCGACACCGCGCTAAAGAACATGGCTGGGGTACTTACCATCAGAGCCGAGAAGGAATTTGCGGGCAAAAAGCTTACGGCGCAGCAGGAGATCTACACGACCTACACAAAGCAGCTCTACGCGCTCGACACCGACCGCGGGATGCTCTCGGCCGTCTGGCATGAGCTGCCGGGGACGAGGGAAGCCTCTGAGCAGTTGGAAACGATGGCAAAGACACTGGAGCAGACGCTGGCAGACGGCCTTGCCGCGCTGGAAGCCACTCGCACGCAGGCAGCGCTGGACGCGGCCAAGGCGGAGTGGAATGCCAAGCTCCTTGCCGTGCGCGAGAAGTACACCGTGCCGAAGATCGACTCCGGCGTGGCGGACAAGTGGGACGGCACGACGAAGACCCAGCCCGCAGGCAGCGGCACGAAGGCCGACCCCTACCGGATCGGCACGGGCGCGGAGCTGGCATGGTTTGCCGAAAAGGTCAACGGCGGCGGCGCTTCGGCCTGCGCCGTGCTGACGGCGGACATCGACCTGAACCGTCAGGAGTGGACCTCCATCGGCACGAAGAATAAGCCCTACATGGGCACCTTCGACGGCCAGAACCATATCATCCACGGCATCTGGAGCACCGACGAAAGCAACGCCATTCAAGGTCTGTTCGGCTATATTGGCCGGAACTATTCCAACCGCAGCGACTATGGCACGGTGAAAAACGTGAAGGCTGCCGGACGCATCCGCGCCGTGCAGTCTGCCGGCTCCGGCCTCATCGCGGGTTCCAACGCGGGCGAGATCTACAACTGCGAGGTTTCCGCTTTCCTCGGCAGCTGGAAGGGCATTTCCGCCATCGGCGGCATTGCGGGCTGCATGACCGGCGGCTCCATCGAAAACTGCCGCACCTACGGCCTTTTCCTGACGACGGATGACAGCAAATACAGCAGCAATATGGTCAATTCCATCGGCGGCATCGCCGGCGCAGCCGGGGCCAGTGAGCCCAGCGATGGCTGCCTGATCCGCTACTGCGAGAACCATATGCGGCTGCGCGGCTACGAGCTGAGTTATCTTGGCGGCAAAGGCAGCAGTATGGGCGGCATCGTCGGCCTGATCTCCGGCATTGCCAAGGTGCGCGAAAGCGTCAACTACGCGGAGGTGCGCGGCGAGCTCAGGGTCGGCGGTATTCTCGGCTATGTCATTCAGGACAGCAATGCGCAGCTTGACTATGTGACCAACTACGGCGATGTGTATGGCGCGTCGGCGTCTAATCCCGATACCCACGGCACCGGCGGCATCGTCGGCTACGCCGACGAGAAGACCACGTTCTGCCTGCAATACGCCTACAACGCGGGCACGATCTACGGCGAGACCAACCGCAACCAGTATAACGCCGCCTATGAGTATTCCGCGACTGCGCCGATGACCGGTGCGCTTGTCGGCAACTGGCGCGCGGGCGACGTGCAGCACGCCCAGAGCAGCAGTGCGGACAACACCCTCTGGGGCTATGCCGCGGCGACCGGCACGAACGGCACCGACACCATGCGCGTGGGCGAGATCACCCCGACGGTCAATGTCAAGGGCGGTATGTGGGAGAAGCTCACCGCAACGCGTACCCTTCTGGGCAAACTGATCCGCGTCAGCGACCGCGACGAAAACTACAAGATCTACGGAACGCAGACCAAGCTCTACAATGACACCGTCATGCAGTGCGTCCGCAAGGTCGAGCTGTGCACCACCGCCGAGGAGATCGACGCCGCACTGGAAGAAGCGGAAAAGACCCTCGCCGAGGTTCCCACGGAGCTGGCGGCCGCCAAGGCCGCGCTGCGCGAGGAGATGCACGCCTTCGTGGACGGCAATCTCTACGATGCCGAGAATAAAAAGACGATCGACGGGCTTCTGGCCGAGGCCGACGCCGCGCTGGATGCGGCGAAGAAGCTCTCCGACGTGACGGACGTCCGCCAGACCTATCTGGGCAGCGAGAACATCGACGGCAAGCTCAAGGAGGTCGAGACCTACCCCACCAAGGCGGCGAATGGCCTTTACAACGAATTTATCTACGGAAAGAAGTATTCTCAGGAGGATGCGGCGGCGCTCCTGCGCGCCTACGAGGGCTGGAGGCTGAAGCTGGATGGCGCAAAGACGGTCGAAGAGGTCGAGCGTCTCTATGCCGAAGCGCGCAAGGTGCTGACCGAGCTGGTCAAGGGCTTTGCCGAGGGTGACACCGCGCCGGATCCGGATCAGGCGGCGCAGGATGCGCTGAAGCTCGCACGGCAGGAGATCCTCGACGAGCTGGCCGCACTGGAAAAGAAGTACGCAGACGCCCTGACCGGGCAGGCGGGCGACCTGACCGCGCTTGCCGAGCGGTGGCAGAAGGCCATTCAGGCGGTGCTGGACGAGAGCAAGTCCGACCTGCACACGGCAGCGACGCCCGCGCTGGATGAGATCACCTCTTATGCCGAGCTGGAAGCGCTGCGGCAGTCCGCCGCGCAGAAGCTGGAGGACGTCTATGAGGCCGCGCAGCGGGAGCTAACGAACCTCCTTGCCTCCGCGCGCAACGCGGACGCATGGGACGGCGAAACGGTTACCCAGCCTGAGCAGAAGGACGGCGTTTATCAGATCGGTACGCCGGCAGAGCTTGCCTGGCTCGCAAAGAGCATCAACGACAACACCGTTTCGGCCTCCGCCAAGGCGGTCCTGACCGCAGACATCGACCTCGGCTACTGCGAGTGGACGCCCATCGGACAGACGAGCGGCCGCGCCTATCGCGGCAGCCTCGACGGACAGGGCCACACCGTTTCCGGCCTGTACATCAGCAAGGCAGGCTCCGGCTATGCCGGCCTGATCGGCCTTGCCTACGGTGGCACGAAGGTTTCCAACCTGACCGTCAGAGGCGAGATCGCGCTCGCGGATGTCGGCAAGGTTTCCGTGGGCGGTGTGGCCGCGGATCTTTCCGCCGGCGAATTTGAAAACTGCGTTTCCGGCGTGAAGATCACCATCACCGGCCTGACCAACAGCAACGCCAATCTTGGCGGCTTTACCGGCGTGGCCAGTGCGACCTCCTTCACCGACTGCCGCTTTGAGGGAAGCATCACCTGCCAGTACACCGGCAGCGGCTACCTTGGCCGTGGCTACAGCAGCTACAGCGGCGGCGCACTCGGCGGCTTTATCGGCCTTGTCAAGTATACAACACTGGAGCGCTGCGTGAACTCCGGCGACGTCACGGTCAACAAGGCCTCCGGCGTCGGCGGCATCGCGGGCCGCATCTATGCCAGCGGTGATGACGAAACCAGACTGCACGAGTGCCTGAACACCGGCCACATCTCCAACGACGTGAACTTTGTCATCGGTACGGGCGAATGGCCTGCCGGCGGCATCGGCGGCATCGTGGGCGTCACGGACGGAATGGGCGGCGGCAGCCTCCTCATCGACACCTGCTATAACACCGGCGTGATCTCCGGCGGCATCATCGCCGGCGGCATCCTCGGCGGCGAGAGCGGCAGCTACGGCAAGACCACCTCCACCGGCAGCAAGAAGCTCGTTGTGAAAAACTGCTACAACGCGGGCGTTCTGGACACCGGCACGAAGGTCGACCACATCGGCACGCTCGCTGGCTTCCCCATTGACGGCAGATACTGCGACAACCTCTATGTCCTCTCCGGGACGGCGCGCGCGGCGCTGGGCTGGAAGAGCAGCCAGGGCGACCGCATCTACGCCGTGGATATGCTGACGGCGGACATCTTCGACGGCCTGATCGAGAGCATTGCCGATCTCAACGGCGGTTATCCCATCTTCCCGTGGCAGCTTCTGCTGGAGAACAACCGCGAAGCGGTGATCGCCTATCTGAACGAATATTACCATACGAATGTAGAATCCCTGATCTCCGACGCGCAGCGCACGGCGCTGGAAGCAATGCTCGGCCAGACGGCGGAGACCATCCGCACGGCGGCGGACGCGCAGAGCATCGTGGACGCTTACCATGCGGCGCTGGAGGCCATGAACCCGGAGAAGCTGCTGGACGAGGCGCGCGCTGCCGTGCTCCGGAAGCTGACCGAGGCCTATGAGGCGGCAAAGACGGCCTATCCCGCGATCGAGGCCGGGCTGACCGAACGCTATACGTCCGACTGCGATGCCATTACCAAGAGCGCAAACGCCGCGCAGGCGGAGACAGTCGTGGACGGCTTTGCCGCGCACGTCGTCGATCTTCTGGTCGCTGCCGCACAGGGCGCGCCCATGAAGGAGCTTGCGGGCAAGGCGGAGGAGATCGAAGCGGCCTACGCCGCACTGACCGAGGCACAGCAGGCGCTGGTGCAGGACTACGCGAAGCTCACGGACATTCAGGCGCTGGCCGCGCTCTATGCAAAGGATCTTGATCTGCTCAAGCAGTGGGCCTCCGAGGACAAGGCAGCCTACCCCGACCTTGAGGAAAAGCTCGCCGGGCTGAGCGCGCAGGCGCAGGAGAAGCTGGGCAATTGCACCAGGCAGGAAGAACTTGCGCCCGTTCTCGACGGCTACTGCGCGGATGTCGTCCGGATGCTGCTGGCGGATGTCGGCTTCGCCGCCGGGACGACCACCATGGGCGAGTTGGACGAGGCTGCGGAAAAGCTCGAACGCACACGCAGGGCGCTGAACGGTCTGACCGAGGCGCAGAAGGCGCTGCTGGAGGAAAACAGCGAACAGACGCTAGAGGCGGCGGAGGAACTCCTTGCCGTCTACCGCAAGGCCGCGGAAACGGTCGAAGCATGGGCGGCGGCGGACGCTGCCTCCTACCCGCAGATCGCCGAAGCCGTGCAGACGCTGGCCGAGGCGGCAAAGACCGAGCTGCTGGCCTGCACGGACAAGGACGGCGCGGTTCTGGCGCTGGGTCGCTACTGCGCGAACATCGCGGGCGCGCTGATCGACGATCTTGCCTTTACCTCCGGCGAAACGACCATGGCCGAGGTGAAGGAGAATGCGCTCAAGACGGCGCGCGCCGCCTATGACGCGCTGACCGAGGAACAGAAGGCGCTCGTCCCGGAAGAAAAGACGGCGGCGCTGGAAGCTGCGGAGAAGCTGCTTGCGGATTACCGCAAGGCGGCGGACGATCTGAAGGCGCAGCGCGCAAAGGATCAGGTAAAATATCCTGCGCTGGGCGACCGCATCGGCGCGCTGGCAGATGCCGCCGCCGCGGAGCTTGGCGCCTGCACCTCGCAGGAGGACACGCAGAAGGTCATGGACCGCTACTGCGCGCAGGTTGCCGACCTTCTCATTGAGCAGATCGGCACGCTTTCGGAGAAACCGACGGAGGAATCCCTCGCGGAGCTGAACCGGAATCTGCGCCGCGCGCGGGAGCGCTATGACGCGCTGACCGATGCACAGAAGCAGTATGTCACCCGGTTGGAGGAGCTGAAGGCTGCGGAGGAATACTACCGCACCGCCGAGGTCGAAAAGCCGACGGAACCCTCGCAGCCGCAGAAGCCGGAGGATACCAAACCGACGGAACCCGGCGCTTCGGAATCCGGCAAGCCGACAGAGCCTGCCGAAACGGATGACAAGGCGGTCAAGGCGGTTTCCGACCTGATCCACGCCATCGGCGAGGTGACGCTCGAACGTAAGGACGCGATCGAAGCGGCGCTCGACGCATTCAATGCGCTGACCGATGCGCAGAAAGCGCTTCTGCCCGCAGAGGACAAGGCGGCGCTGGACGCGGCCGTCGCAGCCTATCAGGCGCTGCTCGACGGACAGACGCCCTCCGAGGAGCCGACCGAGCCCGGCGAGCCGAAGCCGGAGGATGAAAACAGAGACTTCGACTGGACGATCGTCTGGCTGATCGCCGGAATTCTGGGCGCAGCCGCGCTGATCTTCGGCCTGGTCAAGTGGTTCCTGGCCGCGAAGCGCGCAAAAGAAAAATAAAGTCATGTAACGCAGGAAGGAGAAGGGCAAATCTGACTTTCTCCTTCCCGTGATGTTCCGAAACAGAGGTGAGATCTGTGAAAAAACGATTTGAGCCGTTTCTCCGAGCGGGGCTGCTTCTTCTTTTATGCCTTGCATTGGGCTTTTCCTTTCTGAATTTGCAGAAGGGCGAGCCGCAGCGGCAGGAGCAGGAGCCGGCCTCGCGGATGCTGCTGTCGGATGCCGAGCTTTTGTACGACGCCGACAATCTGAAGCGGTTCGACAATGCAAATGACAACCAGCAGACCGAACCGTCGACGGAACCGGAGGAACCCTCCACCGAACCGAGCGAGGCGCAGACGGAGCAGCCGGAACAGACGGAGCAGCCCGAAGAGACCGCGCCGCCGCAGGATCAGCCGGAGGATCCCATTCCCACGCCGGACGATCCCGGCGACGTTTCCGCGGAGGAACCGGTCACCACGCCGGGCCGCACGAACATCGGCGACCTTCTGGACATCAGCGGCAGCGGCGGCGGCTCCGGCGGCCAGACGCCGTCGCGTGAGCCGTCCGAGGAGCCGGGCAGCTCCGAGGTGGGCGACCCCGACCGCTATTTTGAAACCAGCATCATTGACGGCGATACTGTCGATTACAGCGACTATACCTTCACCATCCGGCACTTAAAGCCGCTTTTGCAGGTGCGCGGGCTGACGGTGATCGTCAACGGGGAGGAGTTCTCCTTCCGCGCCGCGTCCACTAGCGTGATGATCCGGCTGGCCGAGGGCACGAACACCATCGTCGTGCGCGTGGCCTACTTTGACGGCACGGACAACATCATCGCTTCCCGCGCCTACACCGTCAGCTACAGCCCCGCGGGCAAAACCGTGATCGTCGCCTACCGCGCGCAGGACAGCACGCCTCTGAGCGAGCTGCACAGCACGGCCGAGAGCGGGCTGCGCTTCGTGGCCTACGGTCTGCGCGACGGATTGCCGCTGCGCGCGGCGGTGCGGCTGAACGGCAAGACCGTCACGTCCTCTTCCGACACCTTCGACGTCACGCTGCAATTCGGCACGAATGTGATCGAGGTCAGCGCCAGCGACCGCGTCGGCAGTGCCTCGGAATCCTATCGCATCGACTACCGCGAGGACGGCTTCAAGATCACCACGAGCTTCTCGGACACCGTCATCGACAACGACACCAAGCAACCGCAGCACATCCGCGAGGAGCTGCCGCTGTATCTGGACTCCAAGGAATTCCGCTTCCGCTTCTATCTGAATCAGGAAACGGGCAAGGAGCAGATCACGCAGGTGCGCTATGACGACAACCTTCTCCAGCCCAGCGCCGACGGCTGGTACACCGTGCAGGTCGATACGCGCAGGCCGAAATATCTGCTGCTGCGCTATCTGGACGCCGATGGCGAGCGGCAGAGCTATAAATGGACGGTCCGCTTCCACCGCAATCCCGGTACGACCCCGCCGGACAAATATCCCAGCATTGCCGCGACCATCGAGGTCGGCGATACGGTGATCGGTCTGGAGGACGGACTGGTTCTGAAAAGCCCGGACATCATCACGGTCATCGACGCCCGAAGCTGGAACAACGAGCAGCTTTACCTGAACAATTACGAGGTCTATATCAACGGCACACGGATCGAATCGCCTTGCAGCCAGACCGGCGCGAGCTTCGGCTACAACACCTACCTGAGCATAGAGGGCGCGAACACCATCACCGTGACCGCAACGGACGAGGACGGCTACAGCGTCACGCGCAGCTGGACGGTCTACTATGAAAAGGGAGATGTGGCCATCACCGTCAGCGTCGAGGCCACGACCGTCGGGCTGGGCTATCTGATCCCGCCGACGCAGGTCACGGTGCCGGGCGGCACGGACGTGCTGACGATCGTCCGCGATCTTCTGGAGGAGAACGGCTACACCTGCTCCGCCAGCAGCTATTATCTGGCCTCTATCGGCAAGCCCGGCATCAACAACGGCTATTCTATCGCCCCGGAGCTGAAGCAGATCATCATTGAAGACGGCATGGACGCCTTCGGCGCGGGCGACGACCCGAGGCCGGCCTCCATGGACTCTCTGGGCGAATTCGACTATTACCGCTGGTCGGGCTGGATGTACTCCTACAACGGCCGCTATCCCGGCTACGGCATGAATGCCTGCAAGCCGCAGGACGGCGCGGTGATCCGCGTGCGCTTCACGCTTGCCCTCGGCAAGGACATCGGCGGCTTCTCTCCCGCGACCGGCGGCAACTACGGCAACAGCAACGGAAACTACTATAAAGAATGGTAAAGGAGAAACGCATGAACAGCAACGTAAATCAGATCCTCGCAGAAGTACATAAAGTCATCGTCGGCAAGGACGACGTGATGGAAAAGATTCTCATGACGCTGATCTCCCGCGGTCATGTGCTGCTGGACGACGTCCCCGGCACCGGCAAAACGACGGCTGCGCTGGCCTTCCACCGCGCGCTCGGCCTGCGTTACGGCCGCATCCAGTTCACGCCCGACGTGCTGCCCTCGGATATTGTCGGCTTCTCCATTTACCGCAAGGAAAGCGGGACCTTCGTCTATCAGCCCGGCGCGGTCATGACGAATCTTCTGCTGGCCGACGAGATCAACCGCACCTCCAGCAAGACGCAGGCAGCGCTTCTGGAGGTCATGGAGGAGCGGCAGGTCACGGTGGACGGCGTGACGCATCCTCTGCCCGTGCCCTTCGCCGTCATCGCCACGCAGAACCCCGTCGGCTCGGCGGGCACGCAGCTCCTGCCGCAGGCTCAGCTCGACCGCTTCATGGTGCGGCTGGAAATGGGCTATCCCGATTTTGAAAGTCAAGTCAATATCCTCCGCGACCGTCAGCAGGACGACCCGCTGACGCAGGTGCGGGAGGTCTCCTCGGCCGAGGCGCTGCTGGAGATGCAGCGGCAGGCGCAGTCCGTCCATATGGCAGACCCCCTGCTGGAATATGTGACGCGCCTGACCGAGGCCACGCGCGCGCATCCTCTGGTGCTGCTGGGCGTCAGCCCGCGCGGCGCGCTGGCTGTGTGCCGCATGGCAAAGAGCCGCGCCTTCATGCACGGCCGGGACTATGTTCTCCCGGAGGACGTGCAGAGCGTGTTCATCGACGTCTGCGCGCACCGTCTGTTCCTCGCGCCCAAGGCAAAGATCTCCGATACGACCGCGGCCGACGTGCTCACCGGGCTTCTGGAGCAGGTGCGCCGCCCGGATCACATCTGAGCCATGGTCGGACATCGGATCGCCTATGGGCTGTGGCTTCTTGGGTGGCTTCTCGTCTGGGCGCTGAGCAAAAGCGCGATGCCGGGCTGTATTCTGGCCGGAAGCCTCGGCGCTGCGGCGCTTGAGATCGCGCTGACCGCGCTGGCCGACAGCTACCTGCGTGTGTCGCTGTGCGCCCAGCTCTCCGCGCAGAAGGGAGAAACGGTGGAAGCCTTGCTCACCGTGGAGAACGGCTCCGTTCTGACCTGCGCGGCGGTCTGCCTGCGCGTCGGCTGCCGCAACCTCCTGACGGGCGAGCAGGGCGAGCGCCGTCTGCGCTTTTCGGTCGCGGGGAAGCAGAAGCGCAGCGCCGCAGCGGCGTTCTCCGTGCAGCGCTGCGGCAAGCTCGAATTTTCCCTGCGCGACCTGCGGGTCTATGATCTGTTTGGCCTGTACGGAAGAAAAATTTCCTGTGACGCACGCGCCTACAGCCTTGTGCTGCCGGAATTGTACCCGGTACAGCTATCCTTCTCCGACCGCTCCAGCGTGGAGCTGGACAGTGACGAATACTCCATGCACCATCCGGGCGACGACCCCAGCGAGACCTTCGCCCTGCGCGAGTACGTCCCCGGCGACCGCGTGCGCAGCATCCACTGGAAGCTGACGGAAAAGACCGGCGAGGTGATCGTGCGCCAGCTCGGTCTGCCGGTCAATCATTCCATTTTACTGCTCATGGACAACAGCATGTCCGCGCCCTGCGCCCCGGAGGACTGCGAGGCGCTGGGCGAGCTGACCGCGTCGGTTTCTGCCGCGCTGTGCTCTGCGGGCTTTGCGCATCAGATCGCATGGTTTGACCGCGAAGAGGACTGCATTGCCACGGTGCAGGCTGAGAGCGACGACACGCTGACGCAGGCGCTGGCCGAGCTGCTGGCTGCGCAGATCGCTCCGGACGAAACGACCACGGTGCAGCGCTGGCTTACAACGCGCGGCCCCTTGAACTATGCCCATGTCGTCCTGCTCACGCTGCGACAGGAGCAGCAGGATGTGCAGGCAGCGGACGGCGGCGCGGTGACCGTGCTGCGCGCCGGACGGCTCGATCGGGAGGGAGGCGTGTTCCTTGCACTGTAATGATTTGCTTTCCCGCCTGCGCGCCTACCTTGCCGCGGCGCTGCTTGCCGCGTCACTCGTCTGGCTGACGGCGGCGGCCTTCCTGCCGGAGGAGAGCTGCCTGCTTCCCGTGCTGACCGCGGCAGCGGCGGCTGTTACTATGGCCTTCTGGCGCAGGCGTGTCTGGCTGGCGCCGGCTCTGTGGCTGGGCGCCTGCGCGGTCACGGCGGCAGTTTTCTGGCGGGCGGCTGTGAGCGGGGTCGCCGCGCTGGCAAACGGCGTGCTTGACGCATGGAAGCACCTGCACGCCGGGAATCCGGAGCTGTTCGCCGTCGCGGATGAACGCGGCGCGGCGCTGCTTCTGTGTATGCTCGGCGCGCTGCTCGGCGTGTGGAGCGCGAGCCTGACGCGCCGCCGCAGCGCGGGCGGCTTCTGGTGCCTGACGGCGCTGCTTACCGCGCTGTGCCTGCTTTTTGCGCCGCGCCTGACGGCGGGCTGGCTGCTCGCCGCCGCGCTGGCGGAGCTGCTCGCTTACCTTCTGCTCTTTGGTGGAAGCGACGGCATGGGCGCATGGCTCCGCGCCGCCGCGCTGGTGCTTGCGTTTGCGCTGGCGCTGAATGGCTGGCAGAGCGCAAAGCCCGCGCTTCTGGATCGCGCCGTGCAGTGGACGCGGCAGCAGGTGCAGACGCTTCGCTACGGAAGCAACGCCGCCGCGGGTCTGCCGGAGGGTGACCTGCGGAATGTCGGCCCGCGCCGCACCACGCAGGAGACCGTTTTGAACATCACCATGCAGACGCCTGCGTCCTATTATCTGCGCGGCTTCACGGGCGAGATCTATGAAAACAACCGCTGGACCGCGCTGGATGCCGAGACGCTCTATCCCGCTTCGGACAGCTTCTACTGGCTGCATCAGGACGGCTTCTATGCGCAGGCGCAGATCGCTGCGGCGGCGGATTCGGTGCTGCCGGAGCTTCTGGAAACAAAGAACAGCCTCACCGTTGAAAATGTCGGCCTCTCCTCGCGTTATCTCTATGCCCCCTATGAGCTGCTGCCGGACAGCGCCGGGCTGGATGCGTCCGCCGTGGGCGACTGCACGCTTGCGGCGCAGGGCTTCTACGGGCAACGCAGCTATACGCTCTCTGCCGGGACGGGGCTGATCACACAGTACCAGAAGATCAACGCTTCGCTTGCGCAGCTTCCGGAGGACACGCAGTTCCTGCGCGATGAGGCGGCCTACAATGCCTTTGCCTATCAGAATTACACCGCGATTCCCTCGGACATCCGCAGCTATCTCGCGGAAAAGCTGGGCGATTATTCGGTGGAGGAGGGCGAGACGCATTTTGACTATCAGAATGCAAAGCAGAATATTCTTTTTTACCTCACGAGCTACATAGACTACGAGGAAACGAACCTCGCGCCCGTCGGCGACGGGATCGACTTCGTCCTGAACTTCCTCGACGGCACGCAGAAGGGCTATGACATCCACTATGCCACGGCTGCGGCGCTGATGTTCCGCTATTACGGCATCCCCGCGCGCTATGTCGAGGGATTTCTGGTCACCAAGCAGGACGCGCAGGTGCTTTCCGCCGGGCAGACGCTTTCGCTCACCGGCGCGGCGGCACACGCATGGGTGGAATACTATCAGGACGGCGTGGGCTGGCTGCCGTTTGAGGTGACGCCGCCGTACTTCTCCGCGATGGAGCAGGCGGAACGCTATCAGGACATTTCCGGCCTGATCGGCCAGCAGCCGCATGACCGCGCAGTCGATAACACCGAGGATCAGCCGCAGAGCGACGATACCGAGGATCCCACGCTGATGGACTTCTGGCTCCGCCACCGGCTCCAGATTTTGCTGGCGCTGGCGATCCTGGCCGCCGCAGCGCTGCTTGTGCTGTTCGTGCTCTGGCTTGTCTGGGAGCGGAAAAAAACGGCCAGACGCAAGGCGGGCTTCCTCTCGGACGACCTGCCCGCGGCCATCCGCGCGATCTATGATTACACCATGGACGTCCTGCGCGCGCAGGGGCTGAGGGCGATGAACTGCCCGCCGGAGGACTATGCCGCCTTTGTGGATGAGGATCTCCGCGCGCGCTACCGCAGCGCCACCGCGATCTGGCAGGAGGCCAGCTTCAGCGGCCATGCCATGCAGGAGCAGCAGCGGCAGGAGCTGCTCTCCCTGAAGGATGAGATTTGGAGCAGAACGTGGAAAAGATCCAACCTTCTGCGCAGGATCCGCCTGAAATACATCCGCTTTTTATAGCCCATCAACGAGGATAGCGAAACCAAATGTCGTTTTGGCCAGGAAAAACCATGTGTGCCCTCGTCAAACGACGCTAGGAGGAGGACGCATGAAAAAACGAATTTTTGCCGCGCTTCTTGTACTGCTGCTTCTCCTCTGCGCCTGCGGCGCGGAGGAGCCGTGGCAGGCGGCCTATCGCCGCACCGGACAGGCCCTTGCGGCGCAGGAGGACTACGGCGTTGGTTCCATCGGCGGCGAGTGGGCGGTCATCGGCCTGAGCCGTTCGGGGCTTCTGAAGCAGGAGACCGCGCAGGCATACCTGCAAACTGTCGAAGATTACGTCCGCTCAATCGGAACGGCGCGCCTCGACCACGCCAAATCCACGGAAAATTCGCGCATCATCCTCGGTGTGACCGCCGCGGGCGGCGATGTGACGGACATCGGCGGCGTGAATCTTCTGGAGGGTCTGACGGACATGGCATTCGTCTCCTATCAGGGCCTCAACGGCTCGATCTGGGCGCTCATCGCGCTGGACTGCGGCGGCTACGAAATTCCCGATGCGCAGCCGGGCGAGGAGCAGACGACGCGCGAGGCGCTGATCCGCCTACTTCTGCGCGAGCGTAAGGCGGACGGCGGCTGGTGCTTTTCCGGCGACGCTTCCGATGCGGATATGACCGCCATGGCGCTGACGGCGCTCGCGCCCTACCGCGAGCGCGGGGAGGTCGCCGAGGCGATCGAGGGCGCACTGCAATGCCTGAGCGAAATGCAGCTGGAAAACGGCTGCTTTGCAAGCTGGGGCAGCGAAAACAGCGAATCGTGCGCGCAGGTCATCGTCGCGCTGACGGCGCTGGGCATCGACCCGCAGAAGGATGCACGCTTCCTCAAAAACGGCAGGAGCGTGCTTGACGCGCTGTGCGATTTTGTATTGGACGATGGCTTTTACCATTCGGCGGAGCTGGTCGAGGTCAACGGCATGGCGACCGAGCAGGCCTACTATGCGCTGACCGCCTACGCGCGCTTTCGGGACGGAAAAAGCCGGCTTTTCGATATGACGGAGCTGACCGCGGCATAGCGGAAATTCGGAACGCAAAAGCAGGCCTGCCGAAAAGTCTGCGCCCGTCGGGCCGGGGGAAGCTACAGCGGACAACTTCACTGAAAAATGCCGTATTTCTCGACAGTTCAAATTTATGTAGGAGTGTCAGGCTGCTGACGATGGTGCCGTCGGAAAAAGGGCCTGACAAACAGAGGGGGAGAGACTTCCAAAAGAAGTCTCTCCCTTCAGGCTGTCAAAAAACTGTCTGGCTGAAAGTTTCGGAGGGAAGAAAAGAGTAATCCTGCGTTTTTTGATTATGAAAATCAAAAAACACGTGCGCTTTGCGCACTGAGGGCACACCGTTGGTGTGCCCTCCCGTCTTGTGCAGAATTTGACGCGCCGCAGGCGCTATAAAAAGCCTGCGGCTTTTTATGAAATTCTAGTATGAAAGGAAACCGTCATACCGAGCCGCAGCGAGGCGTTTCGGAGCGCAACCGCCGCGTAGCGGCGGCTCTTAGCGCGGAGATGGGTTCCCTTTCGTGTTCAATCACCCGATGTAGCGACCAAAATTGCAAAATAATACTACCACTTTTGATTTTGCAATTTTGCAGGCAACTTGTCAAAAAAGTCCTTTAGACTTCTTTGACAAGCTGGAGGGAGAGACTTCCAAAAGAAGCCTCGGTAAACCAGCCGACGAACTTATAATACTGCAACGTCGGAACAGGCAGCGTACCATAGGGCTGGCCATAATATACGGTTTGTTCCGTTTTGTCCACGCTGCCGCCGTTTGCATCAAAGGTGACAATACAGGAGGTCAGCATTTGCTCAAATTCTTCGTCATCGATGGGAAGAAGCTCACCACTGACAAAGGTCAGGAGGGACGGATTTGTCAGTTCCCTGCAAATCAGATAGTTTCCGGTCAGCCGCAGCTTGCCGACGACACCGGCATCCGCCTGCTGAAGGGTGACATTCTGGCTGATGACGGCGTTACTTCCCTGCGAGCTCAGCTCGATCGTTCCGAACAGGGAAAGCTCGGTGTTCTCTGCGCTCATTATCAGGGCGAAGCCCGGACTGCTCCGGACAATCACACGGTTCAGGGTCACCTTGGGGGAACTGAACTGGAGCGGCGTGTCCGTGTTGCCTTCAAAAATCATGTTGCTGATCTTGGTTTCTGCGGCGTCCGACTTGATCTTCAGATTCCGGTATACGGAGCCGTTGCCGATCAGGAAGAACGGTTCCGTCGTATTGCCGATTTCGACCGTCTGATCGTTAAAACCGTCCGAACTATCCGAGAGATTCAGTGTGATCCGCTTTGCGCCGGAATGGGCTGCGGCTATGGCGATTGCGGTGTTGGCTGCATTGATGGAGATTTCCGGGACATTTTCAAAGGCGTTCTCTCCGAGTGAGGTGATGTACTTATCCATGGAGAATTTGCCGAGCGAGGAGCAGCCCCTGAAGGTTCCGGCGCCGATCTCCTGAATACCGTAGCCGGAAACGACCTCCAGCGAGGTGCAGCCTGCAAAGGCCTCTGCGGGGATCGCAGATACATACTTGGGGAACAAAACGCCCTTGATCGCCGTGTTGCCGCGGAAGGCAGTGGCAGAGATACCGTGTATGCGAACGGCGGAATAGCTGCCGTCGCCGTTGTTCACGGAGATGTATTCCGGAATGGTCACGTATTCGGCGCTTCCGGTGTAAGCCTCGATGATGCCGGTTTCCTGATCAATGACAAGACCGTCAGATTGGGAAATTTTGGAGAAGACATACTGATGAACCGCAAAGGGAATCTCAAAAGACAGGACGGCGTTTTCGCAGTCGTTGAAACTGGAATTATCTCAGTCAGAACTTGCGGAACAATCGGGCATCAAAGTCCGAAATATTCAAATGTATGAGCAGAGAGTCAACAACATTGATAAGGCACAGGCACAAACACTCTACAAGTTATGCTATTCAGTTGAATTATTATGGCATAGATGAGAAAAACATTCGACGGGCCATAAATGATCTATTCCATTTGAATTACGCAATAACATAATCGTAAAACCGCCCATGGTCGAGGCCTATATCTCCACCATGGGCGGTCACTTTTATTTCTCATTCCCTGGTGACATTCTCTGTCAATTCCACCATTAGCTGTGCCCTCAGTTTCGGTCCGGTAGTAAAGGTGATCCGCTCATACTCGGCACACAGGAACCCAACCTCTCCAATCACCGCACCGCTGTTCTTGATCGGAGCGATTCCAGGAAATCCCGGAGTTTTTTGAAACCTTCCCATGGGGACTGTCCAGCGCATGATACTCCCCATAATACCACCACAGGGCATCTGGGCATGGCTGTGGGTATTCCTCCTCAAATTGGATTCTATGCTCCCGGATATAATCCCTGAATTCGTCCATTCCATCACCCTCCACAAAAGTGTGTGTGATGTTAACTCTGACGGCGGCAAATTACAAGTATTCAATCTGCCCGAATTCCAACTGTCCTTTCTGTCCTTTTTGTCCCGTGGGAATCAGTGAAAAGCCATCCGCAGCCAGGGGTACTCCCAGCCATGGACGGTTCTATGTATATAGAAAGTAATCATTTATCGTTTATATCTTATAACGATTGCAATTACCACCAAGCCGTGATTTCAGGGCAGGTAGCTGCGGCAAATGGGGCGGTCAGTTAGTTCTCAGCCGGAAATGTTCGAAAAACACCCATTTTCATGCGGTAAGCACCTAAAACAAGAGGAAAATAAAAAATTACCGTTGTTGATATGGTATCAACAACGG
>ULRK01051987.1_pt1 | contig 19737 bp, 36 predicted proteins | sample 1955341 | NCBI WGS metagenome assembly ULRK01 (sample SAMEA4835680, study PRJEB28245) | human gut metagenome | biome: gut microbiome; material: fecal sample | place: Denmark | collected 2008
TTCCGGTTTCTTTGTGCACCCAACCAAAAAGGGATCCTAATATAAACTCTTGGAACCCGGCGCAGGTAAATTGTTCGTTTCCCTCGCCCTCTGCTATGGTTAATTTGTTGGCTAACTCTATAATGTCCTCTGCCTTTTCCTCGTCAAACCTATAAGGAAAATTAGGATCATTCTTTTTTGATCGCGCTAGATCGTCAATGTGACGTTTGAACGCTAGCCGCGCGTCCTCGCCGAAATCTTTTTTATTTTTTACATTTTCTTTCGCAAATTCTGTAACGCGATCCATATTATAGCGCGTGTTTCAAGAATTTATTTTCCGGCGGTGTTTCTTCTGTCTTTGGCATTACCAATTTGCAGCGGCTAGAAATTGTTAAGCCTAATTCTCTCGCACACTCGTTACATTGTTTCGCTGCCTTTAACTGTAATTTTTGCAAATAACCGTATTTCCCTAACTGCTCGTCTATTTGTACCTCCTCTGTTGTCTCGCTTTTTTTGTCCGGTACAAATTTAATTTTGTTAAGCTGCTTTGTTAGTTTCAAATACTCGCTATCCGCTCGCACATAACGCGCCAAAACGTCGCAATCTAGGTTTGTCATTATGCCAATATCTATTAACTGTCGCGCGATCTCGTTAAATTTCTCTTTCTCTTTCTTTGTTAGGTATGCAGGCGGCGTTACATTGTCGCACGGCGCTGTAACTTCCGCTTTTTTCCTCCGCTCGTATTCTGCTTTTGTTAAATGTTTTCTGCCTTTCGCTTTTACAAGGTCGATCGGTTCTTTTGGTCGTGCCATTCCTCCTGCCTCCTTTCTAAAAAACGATCCATTTAGGGAGTTTTTGCGGAAATTTAGGGGGGCTGCGGTCTTGGGCTAAACGGCTAAAACTTTTTGCCGCCCCCCTCACTCCTTAACGTTTCTGTACTCCTTAATCGCTTTTCGTAGTTGGTCTTGCATTTCCCTTTTGCTTTCCTCATTTGCATACGCTTGTTTTATAGTCTTTTCGTGTGTTTCTTCGGACACGCTAATAAGATTGTTCGGATCTAGTCCTTTGCTTGGATCCTCGCGGTACTCTATGATGTGATGTACCAATGACGCTTTTACTATGCGCCGCTCTGTTGCGTACAAATAAAGATCTATATGATTGTCTAGGGTTAATACCCTTTGTCTTACTATTTGCCACGCCTTAGAGTTGTAAAAGGCTTTCGCCTTTCTATCTCTGTGCTTGGCGTCGTATTCTCTATCCTTCTGTGCCTTTGTAACTGTATGCCTATCGCAGTAGGTCTTTGTTATATCTATTACCTTGTTGCAGCCCGGGTGGGCGCAGAACTTACGTAGGGGCATATATAGAAACCTCCTAACAATGCAAAAGCCCCGGGGTATAAATAAATATACCTCGGGGCAATTTGTAATTTTCAATATTTCATTGTAAACATTTTAACGTAGTTAAACGGAAATGTCTAGGGCGTTAAATCGGGCGTGTTGTCAAGTCCTGCTGCCGCAGTATATCTTTCTCATTGCCTCGCCAATCGCCTCTGCTGCCTCTAACCTTTTATTGCTGCAATATTCTTTGTTGTTGCATTCCCTGCACCTCTTAGCCATTCTGCTATAACTCCCATTATTGCAACCGTTAATATTTGTTTCGCTTATTCTTTCGTTATCCTCTCTTTCTAATGCTTTATCTTTAGCCAATCTAGCGCGCCTCCTAATCCTAGCCCGTCGTCGTTATACGATTTCATTACATAATCGTATATTTGCGGGTGTGTTTCTTTTAACCTCTCGTATTTGTTTACTTTCTCTAAATGGCAGCCTACCGGGCAAAACATACAACCGGTTCTTTGTTCTCCTGTTGTTGTTAACTGTCTCTCGAACGTCATTAAACACATTTGCCCTTTTATCTGCCCGGGTTCTTCTTTTTCCGTAATCTGTCCGTAAATGCTCGGCAATGATATGTTATTGATCCTGCAATATTGTAATACGTCCTGCTCCGTCCAAAACCCCATTGGCTTACTGTTTGGTCTATCTATCTCAAAAGCATTGCAGCCGGTTCTTAAATACGCCTGCTTTCTTCTGTCGCTTTCTTCTGCCATTAGCGCCATTATTGGTTTTTGCCCGGTTCGTTTTTCGTATTTCAATATAGGATCCTCTTTCATTACTTTGCAGCACTTAGCACTTATCGTAAATGGTGCCTCTAAAAGATATTCCCATTTTTTATACCTTTGTTTGAAATCGCTTTCTGATCCGTCTTTGTTTTTTCCTTTCAATTTGTTTATAGCCCAACTGCTGCCGCGCCGTGCGTAATATATGCACTCCGCTACATCTTTACTTGGAAAATTCCAACCGTACTTTTTAATAATTTCTCTCATGCTTATTTCCGGCTTTAGGATCACGACTTTTTTATATTTTTTTACGTGTTCTCTTACTTCCGGATATTCTAGCCATGTATCGCAAAATACCGCCGTTACGTCCGGGTATATCTTTCTTGCTATATCTAATAATACTGTACTGTCTTTTCCTCCGGAAAATGATATATAAACCTCTCCGTCGAAATATTCGTAAAAATCAATAATTCTTTGTCTTGTTAACTGTATTTTTGCCTCCAACGGCAACGATTGACGTTGTTTTAATTGCCAATCTTTGAGTTTTTCCATAGCACCACGTTGCAAAACTCGTAACATGGATAGCCCCGCACGGCTCCCAATGCCGGCTTTTTATGCCAACGCAAATTAGCGGGGCTTTTATTCTCGCCTTTCTTCACCTTTAGGCGGTCAACCCGGTTTACCGAGCTTTGCTATTACTCCTTTCTACCTGCCTTGTTAGCTGCTCTGTTCATTCCTCCAACCTCCTATATCGCGTCGGATCCAAATAACAATACTGCCATTTCTCTAATAAGGGTATTCTTGTAATTCCTTACTGTCTTTTCGTTAAGGTTGTCCTGGTAACCGTCTGTATTCGCTAAAATATCCGTTATTTCTTCCCAAGTGTAAACCTCCTCGGTTACTCGTTTGCCCTCGGTCGTTTTCTTCCTTTGCAGGTATCGGATCTCGATAGCCTCATAGCCTTTGCGGTCTTTGATTTTTGCTAACGCTTTTTCTATCCTCTCTATATCGCTCTTGGATCTCTCGTAAGACGCTTGCCGGTCTGCTAATATCATATCGTCGTCTTTTGGTGTAGATCCATTCTTGCAATACGACGTAATAGACTTGCTTTTACCATGAAAAGCAATGTCTAAATATTCCTGCTCGTCCGCTACGTGTTCTTTAAGCGTCTGATAGCAGTATAATATTTTCTCTGTATTCTTAAATGCCTCGTCTTTCATGGCTTTTTGTCTGTCTAGCCATGAAATACTATTCATTTTCTTAAATACCTCGTCTATGGTTACTAATATGGTTTCTCTTGTTTCCTTTGTTACGCTCATGTTATGCCTCCTCAACTTCTCCGAATATTTCTTTGTATCTATCCGGGTAATTCTTGCCTATGTAGTCTCGCGTTTGCTTTTGGTCGGCTATTGTTAATTCTTCTAGGTTGTTATTTCTTAAAAATAGCCAACCTCCCGGGCTTAAGAATATTGTTTGTACTGCATATCCAAACGCGTTAATTACGTCGCATACCTCTGTTGCCTTTTCCGTGTCGAATAACAGACGTTTATTTTCCCTTCTGCCGTCCGAATTTTTTACTTCTACGCTTAATATCGCCTGCAATGTCTTTTACCTCCTTTCCCTGCAAATATCTTAATTTTTCCGGTAACTGCTCTGCGAATTTGTTAATTACCTCTGCCGCCTGCTGCATAACCTTGTTAATATCTAACTTGTTTAATAGTTTAGCGGCTTTGCTTGGGTTAATTCCATATTTTTTCTTAAACGCTTTCTTCGCTTGTCGTTTATTCACGCTCTGCACCTCCTATTCATTCCAACGGCAAAAAATTATCGTGTTAACACCTCTCGCTTTCTTCTTTTCGCCATTTTTAAGCCTTTTCGATCTTTCTGTATAGCATAATAGCAGTGCAACGTCGCCCTTGCGTCCTCTAATGCGTCATGCGCCTTATAATTTATGTAACCGTAATACTTGGCACAATGAGCTAGTGTTTGCCACTTATAACTATCGTATTCCTTATCGTACTCGCCTACGATATAGGCAAATTCTAACATTACGTCGTAGATCTTCGCCTTTACCGCGGTATCTATGCCTTTAGCTGCCAAAAACGGCAAATCAAAACCTTTGTGATTGTAGCCAATAATTAACCCGGCTTTTCTTAAGATCTTGTCGATCTTTCTTTTTTCCGTTAGGATCCCCGGCGCAAACTTCACGCAATCCCAAGATATTTTATTGATTGCCTCCGCCTTTTTCCATTCCGTCGCGTAGTCCGGCTTAATGTATGAGTTGTAAAGTGTTTTGCCTCTGCCGTTAATAATTGACACCTGCAAGATCTCGTCGTTTTTTCGATCTAGCCCGGTTGTTTCAATGTCAATGCAAATAATTTTACTTTTTCTCAATGTATCATTCCCCTTTCTTTACGATCGGCAAGAATTTTCTCGCTGCCTCCGTCGCCATGTGTACTTATGTATGCTATTGTTATGCAAATAATAGCCGTAATTACTATTGCCGTCATATTCATTGCTACACCCCCTCAAATCCTATTACCGTTATTTGTTCCATTCCTATTTTTTGTAGCATTTCTCTAACTTTTTCTATTGGCTCTAACTCTGTCTTTAATACTACTCTGTATTGTGTGCCTCTTATCGCTCTTTCTGCCTCACGTGTCGTTAAAAGCTGTATTTCTTCGTGACTATATTCGCGCCGGATTTCTTCAATCATAAATTGTTTCTCTTGTGGTGCCGCTATAATTGGTATATTCCATTCCGCGGCAATTTTAATAAGTGCCGTTGTCTTTCCTATTCTTCTTTCCGGCGTTAATATTATTATGTTTTCTCCCGCCGAAACTCTTTGTGTCGTTGTCATTTTTAGCATTTGATCTAATATTTCCTCTAAATCCTGCTCTATTTCTGCTACCCTCTTGCTGCTACGCTCGCTTGCTGCTCTGTGTATCGCCTCTCTTGTTTCCGGTGTTACAAATAACTTATTTTGTAATGTTTTTACTACTTTTTCTCTCTGTTCTTTCATTTGCTCGCCTCCTCATATAATTTATAAACCCGCTGCATAATTGCCTTTAATTTTACCTCTCCAATGCCCTTTAAGCCTGCTATCGCCTTTTCTATATCTCCCGGCTTAACTGCTGCCGCTTTGTTTTTCTTTCCCGCCTTAATACCGTCGTTAAATCCGTCCTGCCATACTCTTGTATAAAATGTGCTCATTTGCACATGATTCATTTTCTTAATGTTTTTATACTGCTGCCTTGTTATTAAATTTTTCGCCATACGATTTCCTCCTAAAATTCGTGGCAGTCTTTACTATTCTTGTCATATGGATAATACAGATCTTGCCATTCTTCTTGTGCGTATTCTGCGCGATAGCATTCACAACACAGCATACATTGATTTCGACATATATTACATTGACAATTGCCACAATTCATACTTCTAAAATTTCCATTTATTTTGTTCATACCTTATCCTCCTACGGCAATACTCTTTCTAGCATATCTGCTTTTATCAGAGCATAGATAATATCTAAATACGTTCTATTGTCTCTGTATCTGCAATTCGCCTTCTTGTGTATTCGTGTGTCGTCGTCTCTCCAATCGTTCACGTCGAATATTACCGGGCTTACGAACAGCATTTTGCAGCCCCTAGACACACATAAATAGTAACATTGGTTTTCCTTTGCCATTCCCTTGCAGGGCTTAAAACCGTATTCCTCAAACCTCTTTACGTCTACTTTTGGCTTTAACATTGCTTTCCTCCTCTCTGATCCACCAAGTAAATATCCAATCTGCTATAAATACTACAAATCCACTTGCCGCAATCTTTATTCCTACAATTCCAAACCATATAGCAACCAAAACTCCCACTGCTATTGCAATAATCGCCATAAGTGCAACCTTGTTAATTATCTTATCTCTCATTGTCAAACCTCCATATCTGCTTATTGCTTTTCTTTGCTAACTCTATTTCTGTCGCCATTCCGTCGCTTATGCCGTATCTTTCACCAATAAATACGACCTCGCATACATTTAGTAACTCCTGCCCGATCTGTAAACCTTTCTGTCGTTCCTCCGGGATCCTGTCATTTAATACCTGCGGTAAATACAAGTGTGGTGTTATTGGTATGAATCCGGCGTTTATAGCCCTCTCCGTAATTTCCTTTGCATATCTTACATTACGAATGTGCTTAAGCGCAGATCCTTTATATGGACTGCATATATAACAAAATCTTTTTTTCTTAATTTCTATCATTCGTTGCCCTCCTTTGGGAAAAAAAGAAACTGCATTGGATCCGGTCTGTTTCCTCTTGAAAACCCCTCATACTGTGCCTTAAAAAAATCACTCGCTAATCTGTGAGCCATTTCCTCAATTCCTACCTCCTTCTGGAAATACGCAAATACCTCTAAGTACATTCGCGCTTGGAATAATATAGCCTCTCTTGCCTCTTTCTTTTCTTTTTGTGTCATTTGCCCGCCCTCTCTTTCATTTTTAATGCAATGTCTTGTAATACGCTCAATTCTTCCGGCGTCGCCCACATTGCTAACCCTGCTATTTCCCGGGCGGTTTCTTTTGTCCAATATGGTACGTCTATCTCCTCTGTCTGAACGGTTACAACCTTTGTTAAAATCAATGCGTCTACGAGTTCTGCAAATTCCTTAAAACAGATTTCGCCGTCTGCTGCCGCCTCGGTTCTCTTAACTGTTACCGTGTCTATTATTTCTGCTTGGCACAGTTCCCCAGTTCTCGCAACATAGTCAGTTATTACACCTTGATACTCTTCAATAAGAGCCAGTTTTGATGTTGCCGGATCTACCCAATCACTCCAAAAGTCATTATCGAATAGATCGGAATTTGTGATAGCGTCTATAAAATATGCTACGCTCATTCCGTTATATTCTTTATTGGGATTGATCTGCCCGGCTATAACAAGGCTTTTTCGGTCTGTGTTGTCCTGCTGCCTTGTTATTGTTACCTGCGTGTTGGGCTCGTCCTCTGTTTCGGTTTCTTCTGTCTTAATTTCTTGCGGTTCTGTCTTGCTTTCTTCCGGTTTATTACTCTCCGGCACAATGCCTTGGTAATCTTCGATATTTACTTGTCCGGGTAACTGCTGTTCTTGTTCCTTAATCTGTGCTACCTCTTTTGCCTTAATGCTACCAGTCTCTTTATATTTTGCTAACACTTTGCGCTGCTCCTCCAGCGTTGCCCCGGCAATCTCATTGGCTACAGTAGTAGAGATCTTGCCCGCTTTGTATTCCTCCAGAAATTCCGGTATTATATTATGGCTGATGTTGTCTAATCTACCTATTGTGCTCTTTGATGTATTAAGGATCCCGGCTATAATGTCTCTCTTTCTTCCGGGCATATTGTTATAGTTTGAGTATTCCTCTAATAACTCTCGTACTCTTTTGATCTCCTGCATTTTGCAATAGTCAGATCTTTCCCTCTGCGTAGAATTTGTAAATATCAAAATCAACTCATTCTTAACACCGTCCGCGTCACTCTCTACTTTGCACGGCAGCAAAGACGATACCGCCTTACCCTCTGCCAATAGTTCTGTTACTGCACGGTGTCTCTTGTGTCCGGCAATTATTTCATAATCTCCGACGTTTTCCCCTGCGTTAATCTTTTTAACTACTAGATTCTCCTGCACACCTACCAGCTCTATTGTTTCCTTAAGTGCCTTAATCTCTACTGGATCCAGTTCATAAAAATTTTTTTCACTTGGGTGCAACTTCTCTGCCGGTATCTTTTTAAGTGTAAAATCGTCCGTCATTTCCTTTTTGCTTTCTGGGTTAAGAAAGTCTTTAATATCAAATGCCATTTTCTCGCCTCCTATATGTGCCCTACTCGGGCACTCGTCCAATAAATACTAGACGTCACGTTGTTTTTATTTCGTGTAACTTTGTGTCTAATTGATACCAACCATCCAATTCTAATACAAAATTGATCCTGCCGGTTTTCTCGCTCTTTTCCGCGATAATATCCGTAATTTCCATTTCATTAACTCTCCCGGCTTTCTCGAATTGGATCTTGTCGCCGATCTCGTATGGGCATTTTGCCTTAAACTTAATTGTTTTCACGCTTACACCTCCCCGATCTCTTTTAAGTATTCGTCTACAAATTTCTTATAGTCCTGCGACGCTCCGCACCTTACCGAATACTCTACTAAAGGGATCTTTGCAAACGTGCTTTCTTTCGGTTTATTTTCTGTTCGTCTGATCTTGGTATTAAATACTTTGCAGCGGGATTGTAATACCTCTACGCCCTGCGCCTGCACATCCTCTCTATTTCTATACTTTGTTACCAAGCACCCTGCAAAGTTTAATTCCGGGTTAAAATCTTCCCTTACTGCTGCCACCTGCTCTAACAAAATATCTAAGCCGTCAAAACTGTATTGGTCGATCTCCACCGGTACTATAACGTCGTCTGATACAACCAGTGCGTTAATAATGCTCATGTTAACGTCCGGTGCGTTATCGAAAATAATAAAATCGTACTCTTTCGCTGCGCTCGTCGGCTCTTTGCCCTGCAATTCTCTTTCAATACTCATTTTATGGATTGCTTTTTTAATTCTCGTCTGTTGCGGTCTTGATACGTCCGCAATTACTCTTAAGTTAGCCTCCAAAAGATCCATATTAGCTGGTACAATGTCTAAATTCTCATATTTTGTACTAGCTGCAAGATCTATAAGCGCCGTTCCCTCCAACATAACCCGTGCTATGTTGTCGTGATCCTCCGGATCATAAAGCCCGAATGCCTTACTTGCGTTTCCCTGCTTGTCGTTATCCACCAAAAGCACCTTATAACCTTTCTTTGCTAACAGGTAAGCCATATTGACTGTTGTTGTGGTCTTGGCTACACCACCTTTTAAGTTAATAATTGATACTGCACGCATTTTTATTCCTCCTTGTTTAGTTAAATGGTAACCCCTCGTCTACACCATCCGGGATCTGCATAAATCCGTCATTGTCTGCCTGCTGTCCTCCGTCTTTCTTATATTTTCTGTCTACCGCAAGTGTATACCTTGCTATTGCTACCGGCTGCGCTCCACGCCGTATTCTGTACTGCCTCTAACGCGCATTCCTCTGGTACTCCTGCCGCTATAATTTTTCGTAGATTTTGCAGCCTATCTATATACCACTCAAAACCGTATGTATATTTTATAGATTCCAACGTAGCCGCTACACGTTTTGTAAACCCTGCCGTTGTTATTTTTGCAATTTCTTGCAATACTTTTTTCTCTATCTCGCAATTTTGCTCAATTCCCGCCTGCATTTCTACTATCAATTCTGATAAACTCAATATAACCTCCCTCCCATTAGCGCCCTTATAATATCTTCTCTTGCATAACTTCCTGCACAATTTCGCACCTTTTCAAACTTTTTTTCTAATCTTTTCTTGTCATGTCCTATCATCTGTATAATTTGTTTTATTGTATAAGTTTCTTCTGTAAAGATTGAAAATAACTTTTCTTGCTCCTCTGCTTTGTATTTCAGATCTACCGCTCTGCTGCCGTGTGGGCTATTCTTCCCGGTATGATGTTCCGGGCATAAATACTTAAAATTTATTGGAATATCTAAGCCGCCCTGCGATCTAAATACTATGTGGTGTCTTTGTCCGGGTAAATTACACCCCAATACTTCGCATTGTTCCATCATTTCTGCTCCTTTTCTTGTATGTATGCCTCTACGTTTGTTTTTGTTGTACTGCTGCCTCTAAAAATCACTATCATGCTTGGGAACGGTGCCGCCTCCTTGTTTGCCTTTCTGCCAATCTCAAATTTAAGACGCCCCTTTATAAATCTTATTTCTTGTGCTTTACCTAAGATATATTCGTGAAATGCTTTCGTGTCTGTCCTTGCAGGAATTAGCATAACAACAGTAGCGCCGTGTTCTGCGCTCTCTTTATAGCATTTCTGAATCCACGCCTCCTGCCCCGGGTTGTTTTTTGTCTTTTTACTATAAGGTGGATTGCAAAACACGGTCTGTCCCCCCCAATTCGCTTTTAATCCATCTGTTTCTGCGGTACAATAATTTTCGCATTTATAATTGCTTTCATCCGCGCACGCATCCAACGTAAAACCAAATTCTTTGTTTAATGCGTCGTACAATCCTTGGGGTGTTCCCCAATCATCCTTACCAGTGCTTAATAATGCCTTATCCATTCTCACTACCTCACTTTTCTAAAACTTCTTTGCTCAATCTCTTGTAGAGATCCTTGTATAAGTCTCTTTCCCTTATGATTTTTGCCATATCTACACTTATATTTATATCGTTCTCCTGCTTAAGCCCTAATGAATTAAGCAAGCATTGATCTAATAAACGCATTTCCTCTTGGCTACACTCCCCAATCAATTGCCTTACACGCTCCGTACTTACCGTTGATACCTGCTCACATATTACCGTAGACGGTCTTAACCCCCCTTCGGTAATAAAATGCGTTGGTAAATCTTTCTTTGGTCTTGTTGTCATATAACAAATTTGCACAGTCGGGCTTGTCTCTGCCAATTCGTTGCAAGAAACAATTACCGCCGGACGATCCGCCCACATTTCCGCTCCCTGCTCTTTTCTGTTTGAAGTTATAAAATAAATCTGTCCTCGTTTAATCATTTTGTTTTTCCTCGCTTTCTATCATTTTGTGGCGCTGCTTTCTTTCTATTCCTTCTGCTATGATTAACATTTTTATGTCGTCCTCTGTTAATTCTCCGTTGCCTAGCGGCGCGTCCGGCGGGAATATTCCTTGTGCTTGTATGAATGCCTCTATAAACGTTTGCAATTCTTCATAAAAAATATTTCTATAAAATTCAAATTCTAATTCGATCTCTATTTTTTGCGACGGTGTGCAATAGATCCCTAGCTTTTGCCTTTTTCCTTTCGTTCTGTATGGCGTTCTATCGCTATCAGCTCCCATAACTTTATAAATGCATTGCCTAAGCAGTTTGATTTCATGCTTTCCGTTATATGAAAACAACGTATATTCATATTCCTCGTTTTCTAATTCCTCTAACGTTGTTATTCCGTTTTCTTTCAGCATTTTATCTAACATTCTCTGCGCGGTTTCTTTCTCTCCCCCTACGCCTCTTTCTGCTAATGCTTGCAGTTTTTTAATGCGTGCTATTGTTTTTTCTTCCATTTGTTCACTCCTAACAAAATCTCACGTTATGAATCTGCAACGATATATATAGCCCTTTCCACAACTCCACGTTTGCCGGTGGTTTTCCGGTGGCTTTCTTCCATTCCCGCTGCCGCCATTCTTCCAACCAACCGTTTTTAATGCAATTCTTTACATATTCGTTGTCTAAATGCATTTCCACGTCGCAGGGCTTAATCAAAATCTTTAGTGCTGCCGTTGCAATCTTAAGCGCCAATGCGTTTTTTGTGTCGTTTTCAACTGCTGCCGTCACTTTTCTTTCGTATCTCTTGCCCTGTCGGTCAATAAAAATAAGTATTGCCTCTGCTTTCCCGGATCCTCTCGGATTGCCTTTATGATCCAATGTAACATCTATTGTTACTTTCACTTTATACACTCTCCTCGTCTAGTATTTATTAGACGACGCGCAGGTTTTTAACATTCTATCCATACCCGCCGCCAGATTCCGGCAGCTTAACCATTGTGTAATGTTGTACCGGTCTGCCATTAAATGGATTAACACCGTTGTAAACGGTTTCTTTGTCTATGTAATATCCCCTTTTCGGCTTTGGATCCTCTAACCACTTCTCGGCTTTCTTTACAATCATTATTTTGGCTACCGGTTTTATCAAATTTCGGCTGCAACTATAACGTTGTCTCGCGCCTCCGTCGCGCTCCTTGTACGTTTTATCTGTCTCTTTGATTAAATACGCCGCTAAATCCTTGTACTGCCCGGTATCGTCTAGCGGCGTGAAGTGTGGACTACCCCACTTCCAGCAATCCCTGACAATTTTGTTTGCGTTTGCCTCTATCCCATTTAGTATTAAATGGTGATGAATCGCTTTGTTTTTGTACTCGGTTGTGATTATATACTTTAACTCCTCGCCTCGTTTCTTATAGTTCCAGCGCAAAGTCCTTAAAAAGTTTGTTACCCTTTTCCTTGCCTCTGCCGGATTCGGTCTTAAATTTTTCTTGTAGGTTAAGACTAAGTGATAATCTCCATAACCAAAGTTGGCATTTATGAGGCGTCTCAACTTAGCCTCCGCATTTTTTCTATTCACTTTCTCCATTTCCTCTGCGGTAGGCTTTTCTTTTTCGCCTCTTGGTCTATGGTCTCCTATTCTCTTGGAATAACTTTTTATTACCTCTACCGTCTTTCCTGCCGTTATCTCTGTTTTGTAATACGGCATATCCTTACACCTCGTTTCTGTCCTAAAGTTAATAGTTTGAGCAAGTCCTAAAGGCGCTTGTTTCTGCGCCTTTTCCTTGACTTTTGGCACGAAACTTGGTATAATAGTTAATAGATTATTGGTGTTGCAAATTTTCTTTTTATACCAAGTTTGCAGCATGGCGGCAACTCTCCCGGTTGCCGCTTTTTTCATGCCAAAACATATACATATACAAGGGCTATATGCAGGTCTGCATAATTAAACGTTCCGCAATTTAACTCTGTAATTACGTGCTTATCCCTTTCGTCAGTCCTGCGTTTTCCCTCTACTCTTAAACAAAATTTCGCCACCTCTCTTTCTTGAATTTCTTTATTATTCTCGTTAAACTCAAAACATCCCTTATAACCTTTATATAATTGCGTTCCGTCTTTTTCCTCAATCGCCATTACTACTGGATTATCTATAATTTCTACGTGTTCTCTTACTGTCATTCTTCTTTGCCTCCTCGTAGTATTTCCAACTCTTTTTCTATATCTTTCCCGGTATACTCCGCTAATAATTTAGACGAAATATTGTAAGTCCAAATAGACGACATTTTAACGCAAGATCCTATATTTAATGCTCCTTGCTGCATTGCTACCCTTACGAACTGCGGCGACGCGCCAATAATCGCCGCAGCCTCCGCCGTGCTTATTCCTTTTGCCATTTCTACCGCCTCCTATTCTGTTACCGGCTGCGTCTTCAATGCCTCGGCAAACTTGACGCCCTGCAAGAAAATAAGCATTTTATCTTGCTCGCTCTCGCTCATTGTCTTAATGAGTTTTGTTACATTATCCACTTCCGGCTTGTCCTCTGTTTTAATTAAAACGTCTGCCATAACTGCCGCCTCCTTTTCTTTCATATTGTGCTATCCTCTGTATTAGGGGCTTGGAACCCTCCAGCATTGCTGGGCTACATTATAGCGTCCGCAGTTTCTCGCTTTGCAACTGTATGTTTTCTTGATTATGCGATTATTATATATCACATAGTCATATCGTGTCAATAGTTTTTTGTTGATTATGCGATTTTTTTATTGACGTGCCGATATTTCCGTTATATAATGCGATTAGAAAGTGAGGTGTATGTAATGAACGAACGATTAAAAGAACTTCGCAAAACATTGCATTTGACACAAAAGGCATTTGCCGAAAAAGTAGGTGCCAAGCAAAATACCATTGCTACATACGAAATGGGTAGAAATAACCCAAGCGATCCGGTAATACATTCTATTTGTATTGCTTTTGGTGTTAATGAGAATTGGTTAAGAAATGGCGTTGGGGATATGTTTGTAACACCTGCCACTTTTTCATTAGATGAATACGCCGCCGCAAATTCTCTAAATAACGTTGAAATTTCAATTATTCGCGGTTTTATGGAATTGGATCCGGAAACACGGCAGGCAATTTACAATATCTTTTCTAATGCCTTTAATGAAAATAGCGACGCCATCCCGGATGATCCGCAGGAATTAGAAAAACTTTACCCGCCGATCAACACCGAAAGTAGCGACGCTGGTTAACGCCCGCCCCAATTACGCTATTTTATTACATATAATTTAGTATGAGCAGCAAACATAACATTGTAATATATTGTGTTTGTTGCCCGGTAGTATATTATGTATACCATTGGGTCATCAAAACAAATATATTTCTTTATCATGCGATCCCTCCTTTATATGGCGGGCGCACAGAATATTATAAAATTGATTGTGAGGTTTTTGACATGGTAATTTATGGTAAAGAAGTTAATAACAAAAATAGAAATGCTGTTTTAATTGCCGTATTGCTTGGTTGGTGTGGTGGCTACCGTTTCTACAAAAGGCAATATGCTTTAGGCATTTTGTATTTATTTACCTGCGGTCTATTCTTTGTTGGATGGATTGTTGATATTGCGGCGTCGCTATCTCCCGATCCTGCTATTACTCCTCCATCTGAAATTACAAGGTTTCACACTAAAGTTGTTGGCGTAACTTATCCAACAACACAGGGCGGCTATTCTACTCGTCAAGAGGCGCTAAGTTGTATACGTCGTAAAGATACACTAAGTGTTGAATACTTTGATTACAACGGCGAACCTGCATATAGAATTGTTCTTGATCGAAATCATAGCGATATAGGAAATTTAAGCGCAGATCTCGCAAGGGAAATTTATAGAAAGTATAAGAATTGTACTATTAAGATTGTTGATTGGGAAATTACCGGCGGAGACGACGGCAGGAATTATGGTTGCAATATAGAACTTGCATTTTATAAAAACTAGACAAAAATTAAAACCGCCCGGCGCTGCAACGTCGAACGGCTTACATAGGCTTATTGCCATTGTTTTTACAAGTTGATTATAGCATAAGCCTTATATTTTGTGTAGGCTTATTTTTTATACTCTTTTTTAGAAAGTTGGTGTAATTATGGATAACAAAGAACCGAAACGGCGCGCAATGCGTCTACCAAACGGTTACGGGTCTGTAAAGAAATTAAGCGGCAATCGTCGGAATCCGTGGATCGTTACCAAAACGGACGGTTGGGAACTAAATCCCGATACCGGTAAAACAATACAAAAGAAAATTATTATAGGCTACTACCCTAGCCGTCAAGCCGGTTTACAAGCACTTGCAGAATACAACGCGGATCCTTACGACGTAAACGCGGCGAAAATTACTTTTTCTGATGTGTATGCTCGTTGGTCTGAACGAAAATTTAAGGAAGTATCAGAAAGTAACGTTAAGGGCTATAAAGCCGCTTATAAATTGTGTACCTCTCTGTATGGTATGCGTATGATAGATATTAAATTATCGCACCTGCAAGGCGTCGTAGACAATTCCGGTAAAAATACACCTACCCTTAGAAAATTAAAAGTTTTGTTAGGTCAAATGTTTGAATATGCCGTAATCAATGAGATCATAACCAAAGATAAAAATATTGTAGAATACATAGACATAAAAGCCGCAGGCAATCCGAATAAGATAGATCGCGCGCCATTTAATGATGATGAAATACAAAAAGTTTGGGATAATGTAGGTTGTAACGAATATATGACCGTAATACTTATGCTTATATACTCTGGTGTTCGTGTTTCTGAATTGTTGGAACTAAAAAAAGAAGATGTGCACTTAGACGAAAAATGGTTTAATGTACGTCATTCCAAAACGCAGGCAGGTATAAGGGCGGTTCCGATCGCGGATAAGACATATAAGTTTTTTGAGTATTGGTATAACAAAAACGATTGCGAATATCTCTTAAGTACGCCAGATGGTACACACCTTGGGTATAGAAATTATTATGATAGTTACTGGAAACCTTTATTAAAAGAATTAGATATTAAGCACCGCCCACACGACACGCGGCACACTTGTATTAGCCTCTTGGCTGCTGCTAAAGTATATCAGACAACTATTAAAAAAATTGTAGGACACTCTGGTAGTCAAACCCTAACTGAACGCGTTTATACGCATTTGGATATACAAGAATTGTTAGACGCGATTAACCTTATATAGTGTTACCTATGCGTTACCTATATGTTACCTATACGTTTTTTTTCGTGTGTTTTTACACTGTTTTATATTTTCTTTTAAGCAAAAAGAAATCCCACAAACATAAGCATTTGTGGGATTTTCCTTTGTTTTCTGCAACTTCGTAAATTCTCAAAAAACTAACGTTTGGAGAACTGTGGTGCACGACGAGCTTTCTTCAAGCCGTATTTCTTTCTTTCCTTCATACGTGAATCACGAGTAAGGAATCCGGCCTTTTTAAGAATCGGTCTGAAATCAGCATCTGCTTCATTCAATGCACGAGCGATACCATGACGGATAGCACCTGCCTGACCTGTGAAACCGCCACCTTTAACAGTAACTTTTACATCGTACTTGTCAGCAGTGTTTGTAGCTTCCAAAGGCTGACGAGCGATGATTTTCAAAGTCTCAAGACCAAAATAATCGTCAATATCTTTTTTATTAATTGTCACTTTACCGGTACCTGGTGTAAGGTATACACGAGCGATACTGGATTTTCTTCTTCCTGTTCCGTAAAATGTTGAACTAGTCAATGTTATCTCTCCTTTCTACACCTCATTAAATGTCCAATGTTTCCGGTTTCTGTGCTGCATGGTTGTGCTCCGGTCCTGCATATACGTGCAGTTTCTTAAGCATCTGGCGTCCCAAAGGTCCCTTTGGAAGCATACCCTTTACAGCGTGAGTAATTACAAATTCCGGTTTCTTCTGCATCATTTCTCTCAATGTAGCTTCTTTCATTCCGCCTACATATTCAGAGTGATGATAGTAAATCTTCTGATCCAGTTTCTTACCTGTAACCTGAATCTTCTCTGCATTTACTACGATTACATAATCGCCTGTGTCAATGTGCGGTGTGTAAGTTGGTTTGTTTTTACCTCTTAATACATTCGCAACTTCTGATGCAAGACGTCCCAAAGTTTTTCCTTCAGCGTCTACAACATACCATTTTCTTTCCACTGTGGATGGACTTGCCATAAAACTTTTCATCCTTGGAATCCTCCTTATTTAGTTCTTGCTTACTAGGTTTTGCAATACAAAACTGGTTCGGCTGTTTTCCTTGTTACATGCGTATTCTCGTTACCGGGGCATGGAACGACAAAACACGCCATACTCGTATAGTATACGATACCAAAGTGCCTCTGTCAAGATTTTTTTCTTGACGCAGACCATTTCTTAAGGCCATAATAAAAACAGTATAAAAAAATGAAATAAATGCAACACTTTGACACCAAAATCAATCTAATTATTAGCTGTGAGGGATTTCACAGAGAACTGTATACAGTATATTCGCACAAATGTGCAGATTGGAGGCACCCGTGACAAAAACAGACTGGATTTTCGTACAGCAGGCAAAAAAGGGCGATTCCCATGCTTTTGCCAGACTTTACGAAATCTATTACAAAGACTTATACCATTTTGCCCTTTATTATACGAAGGACAGTATAACCGCCGAGGACGCCGTCAGTTCAGCCGTTTTAAAAGCATTTGAGCAATTACATAAACTGCGGAAAAACGATGCGTTCAAGAGCTGGCTGTTCCAGATTACGGCAAACGAATGTAAAAAATTATTAAAACAAAAATCCATTTATTTGAGCGATGCGTCATGGCAGGAACCGGCTGCCGCCGAAGATGGCTACCTGACACCGGAAATTCAGGACGAACTTTCACAGCTAAGTGAGCCGGAACGGCGCGTCATCACCTTATCCGTGTTTGGCGGCTATACCAGCAGAGAAATCGCGGGCATCCTAAAAAAACGGGAAGGCTCCATCCGTTCCATCAAAAGCCGGGCACTTGCAAAACTCCGCGAGAAAAATGCGGACTTATAAACATAAGGAGGTCAATTATGAGCGATAAAAATTTTGAAGAAAAACTCAAACAGCATTGGCGCGAAGAAGCGGATTCCATTCCGGTTCCGGATTCTCTGCACCCTGCAAAAATAGAAGAAATGATAGATAAAAAAATGGAAGTTCCTAAAAAACGCACCCACAAAAAATTGTATGCCGGCATTACTGCGGCAGCTGCTTGTCTTGCGCTTCTTATTGCCGGCACAGCCTATTACTTCAACACCGGACGGCAATCAGAAAAAGGAACCCCTGTTGCCAATTCGAAGCCAACCACCTCGGACCGACACGAGTTTGTCGGCAATACCAGTTATTCAGAAATTTATAGCCTGATTCAAAAATATCATGACAAGCAATCCATGTCCGATATTGCCGCAGAAGATTCAGCATCCACCGGAGCAAAATCCTCGACAGGAGCTGAAGACACAACAGCCACCCACGACTATTCAGAAACGGATCTTCAAGTGAAAGATGTCATGGAAGGCGACATCGTCAAAACAGACGGTTCCTTTATCTATACCATGTTAAATAACAACAATTGTGCCAAAATCCGCATATATTCTGTGGAGGGAAAAACTATAGAATTAGTTAAGCAATTTACCCTAAAAAAAAGATGGGTAGAGGAATTGTATTTAGAAAACAGTAAATTAATTATACTTTCCTCAGACAGCATTGAAGATAATTCAAATGCCACTTGCGGCGTTGCTGATGATTGCATTACTTTGAATGAAACCACCTATATAGATATTTACGATGTCAGTACACCGCAAAATGCAAAAAAAATCAAAAGCCTGTCGCAAAGCGGAATTTATAAAACTTCCCGCTTTACAAATGGATATCTCTACACCTTTTCTGCCCACCTAATCATGGGTGAATGCAAAAGCGAAAAAAAGATATCTGAATATATACCTTCCGTAAACGGCAAAACAATGAAGGAAAATAAGATACAAAAAATTGTAGATGACCCTGTAAATAGTTATGTTGTCATGACAAGTGTAAATCTTACCAAACCGGATAATTTCTCCGACACCGCGGCCGTGCTCTCAGATTACACCACATACTACATGAGCACATCCCATTTATACCTTGCCAACACCATTTACGAACAATTTTTATGGAACAGCAGCACAAAAACTGCCATCAGCAAATTTGAATACAAAGACGGCGCATTTTCCTACCAAACAACCAAAAAGGTAAAAGGCCAAATTAATGATTCCTATTATATGCATGAATATAAAGGAAATTTTGCTTTCGTCTACACTGACTGGAGGAACGAAACATCGACCAATGGTATCTGCATTTTAGACAAAAACATGAATACCCTTGGCAAAATTGATAATTTAGGTAACGACGAAACCATTTATGCATCGTATTACATTGGTTCCATGGCATACTTTGTCACCTACCGCCAGACAGATCCGGTATTTGCCGTCGACATCAGCAATCCGAAAAAGCCGGTTGTTAAAGCAAAATTAAAACTGCCGGGCTTCTCCTCTTACCTTCATTCCTTCGGCGAAAACCAACTGATTGGCGTTGGAATGGCAGGTGGTGATGATGATAAAGTAAAAATTTCTCTCTTTGCCTTAGGAGAAAATGGTTCCGTGACCGAACAGACAAAACTGCTCCTGCCAAAATATAGCGAAACGGAAGCAGGCAGTAACCACAAATCGGTTTTCATTGATGAGGAGAGGAAGCTTGTCGGCTTTGCCACGATAGCCGACACCACACTGCGCTACAAGCTCTATCATTTTGATGGAACTGAATTTAAACAGGTATTAAATGTTCCAATTAAGGAAATGTCAAACACACGAGGTATACGAATCGGCAATTACTTCTATGTCGTTGACAACGCAAAAAAAATCCATGCTTACGATATGCAAACATGGAAATAACATCTTTATTTAAGGTACTTCGCGGATTTCTACAAGTACCAATCCTTCCGGCGGGGCCGTAGGCCCC
>ULRK01058196.1_pt1 | contig 19557 bp, 20 predicted proteins | sample 1955341 | NCBI WGS metagenome assembly ULRK01 (sample SAMEA4835680, study PRJEB28245) | human gut metagenome | biome: gut microbiome; material: fecal sample | place: Denmark | collected 2008
TTTTCAATACTCTATAATCAACAAGAAGCTTGTAATAATAAGAATGTATTTATGAACACTGTTCGATATATAGGCAGGTACTCGCTGGAAGTTTATCTTTTACATTTTTTCTTCTTGTCAACGTTATTGTGGCTTGGCCCCTTTGCGCGATGATAGTATGTATGTAGTAGAATTCCCAATAGCGATTGTAATATCGTTGAGTATCATAGAATTCGTATTAATTTTGAATTATATACTAAATAAGGAGCATGTATCTTTCTTTGCTTCTATGTGGTAAAAATAAGAGTATGAATAAAAGAAAAATAAGAGATTGTTTACGATTGGCTAAGACTCTATTGTTCGCAGTCTTCTATGTCCCTCATTTATTAGTTTTTTATAGCTACAAAGGTGAAAGATCGTTGATAATTAGTGATTTACTGCAATATCAGAACAAATTAATATCAAGTTGCTATTTGTATTCAGTTGCTGTATCAACTGCATACAAATAGGTATTATAGAACTTTGTTCTATCACCATATTGGGTCTGTACTGACAGCTGTAATTGGATGGTATAGAGTTGGAGATAGATATTTCGTCATAGCTGGCAAGACTAAGATAGGCAAAGGAATGTGGATAGCACATTCGTACGCAACAGTTTTGAACGCTAAGTTAATTGGCGATAATATTCATTGCATTCATTGCATCACATTAGGGGCGACCAGTAAGGGGGGAGCCTGTAATTGGCGACAATGTATCATTAGGTGCTAGTGTGACAATCATAGGTCCAGTGCATGTAGGAAACAATGTGACTATTGGTGCTGGCTCTGTTGTGGTGAAGGATATTCCTGACAATAACGTAGCTATGGGAAACCCTTGTAAGGTCATAAGGACATTGGAATAATTTGAAAATATAACATAATGGAAAAGAAAAGAATACTGTTTTTGGCTAATCATTTCATTACACTATATTCGTTTCGTAAGGAGATGATTAATGAGATGGCGAAGCAAGGTTACGAGCTGTATCTCTCGCTTCCGAAGAGTGAAGAAAACAAGTATTTCGAGGACTTGGGTTGCCATATCGTAGAGACAGAAATTGATCGGCGTGGTGTGAACCCAATGAAAGACCTGAAGCTGATACGCTTTTATAAGAAACTGATTCTGCAGGTGAATCCTGACATCATCTTCAGTTACACTATCAAGCCGAACATATACGGTACAATGGCGAGTAATGGCAAGTATAAGCATGTGTGTAACATAACTGGCACGGGTGCTACCTTCCTGAAGTGTTCGGTGGTGAGCACCATCTGCGAGATGCTCTACAAGATGAGTATTAAGAAGTGCTATAAGGTGTTCTTCCAGAATACAGGCGATAGGGACTTCTTCATCAAGGAGGGGCTTGTGAAGGACAACTATGCAATGCTCCCTGGTTCGGGGTGCAACCTGCAACAGCATGCATACATGCCTCTGCCTGAGGATGATGAAATAAGATTTATTTTCATTGGTCGTGTGATGAAGCTAAAAGGTATTGACCAATACTTGCAGGCGGCTGAGATTATCCATAAGAAGTATCCTAATACAAAGTTCCTAATTGCAGGTTGGAACGAGCAACCTGAGTATATGAAGCTTGTGGAGGATGCTCAAAAAGCCGGATGGGTAGAGTATATTGGCTTCCGCAAGGATATTGACCAGTGGATTGAGAAGTGCCATTGCACTATCCTCCCGTCACATGGTGGCGAGGGTGTGCCTAATGTACTGTTGGAATCGGCTGCTACAGGTAGAATCTGTATCGGTTCAAAGATCAATGGTATAGTGGACGTAATCGAAGATGGCAAGACTGGCTACCTTTTCAACACAGGCGATGGTGAGGATCTTGCTCGTCAGATAGAGAAATTCATTCTGCTCTTGCCTAAAGAGAAGGCTACCATGGGTAAGGCTGGACGAGAGAAGGTGGAGCGTGAGTTCGACCGCCAGATAGTGGTAAAGGCATATATGGACGAGGTGGAGAACTGTTGACAAAAATATAGAAGTCTAGGAATAGTGAACAATTCACATAAGGTATTGCTTGAGCTGCTGAGGGTAGTATTGAACAATACCCTTTATGCCGTTCTTTCACAAAAGAAGATTAACAGGCAAGAAGTGATGGAAATTGCATCTTTCCGGAGTCTTGGGCGTGTCATTTGCTGCATTCTGTCTTATTTCCCAAACGCAACATGCAGCAAATAACTGCTCTTTGAATGGTTTGGGAATGTTACGATGATGGAGAGTTAGGTATAAATAGTACGAGAATGTAGTGGCAAATTTTTTTTATATACTAAAGGCATAAGGTGGTATCAAGGCTATGGTGATGAAGGAGTATGGATGCTCGTTGAACTATCTAGTGCCTAACCACAGGGCTTGTGCTGATATAGAGGTAAGAAAGCTCATATATGGAAAATTAATAAGGGATTTATGACTTTTTGTACTAAAGTTGGCGGCATTTTACATTTACAACTGAATCCCGATAGATTTAATAAGCTAACTGAAAATAATGTTGTTTCCAATGCAAAGATTAAGAAAGCATTAGGTATTGATAAAATGCCAATTAAAACAGAAGATGGTTTAACTATAACCATTCGTAATTTTCAAGTAAAACAAAATGAATTATGGCGAAATTATTAATTATCACAGTTCTACTATTTGCTCTTGAACTTATCTACTTCAAGATTGGAGACCATTTCAATATTATTGATAAACCCAATCAAAGAAGTTCACATACTAGTATTACTCTTAGAGGGGGGGGGGTTATTTTCTTATTTGGAGTTTGGCTATATGCTACCTTCTTTGGATTTCAATATCCTTGGTTTCTTCTAGGATTGTCAATGATTGCAGTTATTAGCTTTATTGATGATGTGCATTCAGTTCCTAATAGATATAGAATTATTGTACATTTTGCATCAATGTTATTTATGTTCTATCAATGGGGAATTTTTACGGAATCACAGTGGTGGATTGCGCTTATAGCTTTAATCGTTTGTATCGGTATTATCAATGCCTATAATTTTATGGATGGAATTAATGGTATTACGGGGGGATATTCACTCGCGGTCTTAATACCGCTTGCTATTATCAATTTTCATACGGAATTTGTTGATATGAACCTTATATGGACAGTCATTGTTAGTGTTATAATTTTTTGCTTTTTCAATTTTCGTAAAAAAGCAAAATGCTTTGCCGGTGATGTGGGTGCAGTAAGTATTGCCTTCTTGATATTATTCATTCTTGGGGATTTGATAATAACAACGGGAAATTTTTGGTATATCTTATTTCTTTGTGTGTACGGTATTGATTCTGTTTTGACAATCTGCCATAGAATCATACTCCATGAGAACATCTTTGACGCACATAGAAAGCATGCGTATCAGCTTATGGCAAATGAATTGAAAATACCACATGTTTTTGTTGCAGGCTTCTATATGACACTTCAACTTACAATATCATTCGGACTTATGTTTGTCCCAGTGAATAAGTGGGTATATTTTGTAGTTATAATTTTAGTACTAGTATTAGCATATGTGTTGTTTAGAAAAAAATATTATCATATACATGAAGAATATTTAAAAAGTAAGAGGACATAATTATGAAGATCAACGAACAATTATTTGATACTCTTTTAGCTGAAGCCGCGGGTTCCGTACGTTTACGTCAAAATTATGACTTACGAACTTCATCTGAAGATCAGTCGCAACGTATGCTTAATGCCGTTTTACCTAGTACTCAAGTTCCTATTCACAGACATCAAAAAACAACAGAGTGTGTTTTTATCCTCAAAGGAAAGATTGAAGAGATTCTTTATGATAGAACAGGTGTCGAATATGAGCGCTATTATCTTGACGCTGATTCGGATTGTCGAGGATGTGTTGTTCCTAAAGGTGTTTGGCATACCATTGTCGTTCGTGAACCGTCAGTTATCTTCGAAGCAAAGGATGGTGTATTTAAGCCATTGACATCGGATGATGTGCGGAGTTATGAATAAATTGCAAGCATTCTTTTAGTTTTGCAATTGAAGGAGAAACATTTAATTGTTAAAGGAGAGCTAGTAAGCATTTAAGTCTAAAATGACTTTTCACCGATATAGTTCCTTAGCATACATTAACGGGATTGTTTTTCTTTCTTTTAAGTAATCAGACTAAGAGAATGCTTACTTTTCATACTGCTACAAGTACGTCCGATGAAGATAAATACATCTCCGTTACGCACGTCTTACCCCATCATGTCTTTGACACATTGCTCAGGTATAAAAGCTTTTGCGCATGTGGGATAAGGATACAGATAATAACGCACGGAGTTATTTAGCTCAAATATGGCATCAATGGGGTAATTGGATTAAGATATTGAGTCGTTCTGCGTCTGCTGTGCCTCGGAGTTATAAAATAGGATAATCCTCTAAAAAGAAAAAAACATTGAGAAGATTGTATTGAATCTTCTCAATGTTTGAATCCAATCATTAAGAAGATTTTTTCAAACTTCCCAATGATTTTTGTAAGCTTTCAAAGTGACATAATGACAAAAAGGACATATGGCCTCTTTTATAAATTCTTATGATGCGTTCTTTAAACTACTTTGCTGATTTTTAATTTATTGAGTGCCTTTTATGGACTGTTTTTATGTGATTGCCGAAATCGTATTTTACGCGAGCTAGATTGTTGCTTTGTTGATGAACGCTTCCGGTAGTTTACCAATAAAGTGTTGGATATTGTACGGATTATTTAAAGGATGAAGTGTGGGAGATAGCATTAAGGACAATAATAACTGGTTATGCTCATAATAACAGGAAATCAGGCAGATATTTGTACACTATTTTAGGAAAACATGACCTTTGCTTTCTGTTTTTTACCTTGCTGATCCGCTTCTTTTTCCTTATTGCCATCTTCAAAACTATCATGTGCCTTTTTGTCCTTTTGTCTTTTTGAGAGAGAAGGATAAAGCGAAGTGTCGAATGCGGATGAGTGCATGCAACTTTTTGTAAACCAGATTATAACATGCTATTTATTTCTCGAATAGGGAAAACGGAATCCTCAAAATAGGTTGTAATATCGCGTAATATGCTTTTGGGGGAATATTTTTGTGGCAGGCTTCGCAAACGAGGAGATTTCATTGATCAACAGTTAATAGGTTTAAGAAAATGTGCTACAAAAAAACTAGCTGGTTTCTTTTTTGCTTTCTATTCTTGATAGAAGAGGTGATTTTTTGACATAAAAGCTTTCTTTATTTAATTTATTTTATATCTTTGCTAGCATATCAAGATTACAATCAACTATTTATTCACATAAACTTAATAAAATTATGTTCAAAGCTCCTTTTTCTTTTGACGGTCGTATTCGTAGGATCGAATATTTCCTGTCTGGTATTATCGGTGGTATCGTTTTTGGTGTTGCCTATTCTCTCGGTTTAGCTACTTTGTTTCTTGGTGCGGCTGCCGGTTCCGCGGGTGGTTCCCTGTTTGGTATCTTGATTGGTATCGTAGCGGGAATAGCCTCTATATGGTTCTCTTTGGCGCAGGGCGTGAAGCGGTTGCATGACTTGAACAAGTCCGGTTGGTTGATACTCATTTGCTGTGTTCCTATCATCGGGTGGGTATTCAGTCTCTATATGTTGTTTGCCGATGGTACGGTAGGTCCTAATCAGTATGGTGAAGATCCGAAGAACCGTATGCCATATCAGCCGCAGCCAACTTCTGTAAATGTAACAGTGAATGTGTCGAGAGAAACTCCTGCTGAAGCACCTGCCGAAGAAGAAAAAACAGAAAAAGCCGAATAGTCTTTAATAAGCAGAAATATGGTTGCCTCTTGCAAAATTCGTTTTGCGAGAGGCATTTTTTTACTACCTTTGAGGATTGGTAAACAGAAAAAAAGAAGATAAATATGAAAAAAGTAATTTGCAGTGAAAAAGCACCGGGAGCTATCGGTCCTTATAGTCAGGCGATAGAAGCCAATGGAATGGTATTCGTATCGGGACAGTTGCCTATCGATGCGGCTACCGGAAAGATGGCGGAAGGAATTGAAGAACAGGCACGCCAGTCGTTGGAGAATATAAAACACATCCTGGAAGAAACAGGGTTGACAATGGGAAACATTGTAAAAACGACTGTATTTCTCCAGGATATGTCTTTCTTTGCCGGAATGAACGGCGTATATGCCACGTATTTTGACGGAGCTTTTCCGGCACGTTCGGCTGTGGCCGTAAAGGCTTTGCCGAAGGATGCGTTAGTGGAGATTGAGTGTATCGCGGTTCGCTAACAAATCGGCGACAATAAAACTGCTGCCTCCCACGAAGATGAAGTCTTTAGGGGGGCAGTTTTCTTTTGCTGCCCGTACGGCATCCACTACGGTAGGGTAGGAGGTGCCTTTCAGTCCCGTTTCCGAGGCCATTTTCATCAGCTCATCCTCCGGCATTGCACGTTTCACGCTCGCTTTTGTGAAATAGTAGGTGGCGTCTTTCGGCAACAGTTCCAGAACACTGCTGATATCCTTGTCGCTGACCATGCCGAATACAATATGCAATTCCTGATGCAACTTTTCGTGTATATACTTCAATTGCTTGCGAATACTTTTAAAGCCATCAGCGTTGTGACCTGTGTCGCAGATGAGGTCAGGATAGCTTTGGAGTTTCTGCCAGCGTCCCATCAGACCGGTCATCTCGCATACATTAGAGAATCCGGTATGGTAATCTTTATTACAGATTTCATATCCCAGGTTCTTTAAAATATCCAGGGCTGCCAGGATTGTGAGACAATTTTCTGTTTGATAGAGACCGCTCAGTTCGTAGTATAATCCCGTCATAAAACTGGAATTATGAATGGATATTGCGTCTTTTCTTTTATCCATGATTCTGTCTATCGCACGTATGGCGTCAGCCGGGTTGATAAGAGAAACAAATTGCATCATTTTCATTGGAAGCGTCTGTATCTGCTGAAGTTTTATTTCTTCCTCCAATAATTCCTGCAAATCGGCTCTGGACTCCTTCAGGTTATCATATGACAAATATTGCACATGGGTGAAACTCTTTAATTCTTCCGAGAAGGTGATGAAGGTATTCATTGCCTTGGCTTTCATCGTAAATACTCTTTTCACTGCTCCGGATACTTTTCCCACTACTACCGGAACATCTTCTTTGATAATTCCTGCCTTTTCTTTGGCTATTTTAGTCAGTGTGTGGCCCAGATATTGCATATGGTCGAAACCGATATTGGTAATAACACACAGATCGGGGGTGATGATATTGGTACAGTCCAGACGTCCGCCCATGCCTACCTCGATCACTGCCACATCTACCTTCTGATCGGCAAAATAGCGGAATGCCATTGCCGTGGTAAGTTCGAAGAAAGAAGGGTGCAGAGGTTCGAAAAAGGAACGGTGGTCTTCTACAAAGTTGACCACATACTCTTCGGGAATCATTTCACCGTTGATACGGATACGCTCGCGGAAATCGATCAGATGCGGGGAAGTGAATAACCCGACTTTATAGCCCGCAGCTTGTAGCACGGCAGCGATCGTATGCGAACAGGAACCTTTTCCATTTGTCCCGGCGATATGTATCGTTCTGAATTCTTGATGCGGATGACCTAAATGTTCGTCCAATTTGTGTGTTGTCTCTAAACCTGGCTTATATGCTTTACCACCTATTTGCTGAAACATCGGTGCACTTTCATATAAGTACTTTAAAGTGTTCTGATAATCCATGTTTTATAATATTTAACTCCGGGCAATCTTTATTGCTCGCAAAATTGTTTATCTTTAGAACCATCATTCCAACTGTAAACGGAGGATTGATGAATGAGACTGCAAATATCAACATTAAAATCTAAGAAATCATGGGAACTAAGAAAAATTTTGTAATTGACACAAATGTTATTCTTCACGACTATAATTGTTTGAAGAATTTTCAGGAAAATGATATTTATCTCCCCCTTGTCGTACTGGAAGAACTGGACAAGTTCAAGAAAGGAAACGAGCAGATTAATTTCAATGCCCGTGAGTTTGTCCGGGAACTGGATTTGCTGACAAGTGACGAACTTTTCTCTAAAGGAGTGAGTCTGGGAGAAGGATTGGGACGCCTGTTCATTGTCCCCGGCAATGTGGATGCTCCCAAAGTTCATGAATCTTTTCCGGTGAAGAAACCCGATCATCTGATATTGGCAGCCGTTGAATATCTGGCGGGTAAATATCCGAAGACTCCGGCTATCTTAGTGACCAAGGATGTGAATCTGCGTATGAAGGCACGTTCCATCGGTATTACCAGCGAAGACTATATCACAGATAAAGTATCCAATGTCGATATATTCGAGAAATCCAATGAGATCTTTGAAAACGTGGATCCGGCATTAATCGACCGTATCTATTCCTCCAAAGAAGGCATCGACCTGAGTGAATTTGACTTTAAAGACGTCATTCATCCTAACGAATGCTTCGTTCTGAAAAGTGACCGGAACAGTGTACTGGCACGATACAATCCTTTTACCCATTCCATTTGCCGCGTCACGAAGGGACGCAACTATGGCATTGAACCTCGCAATGCCGAACAGAGTTTTGCTTTCGAGATACTGAACGATCCGAACGTCAAACTGGTGGCATTGACAGGAAAGGCAGGAACAGGTAAGACATTGCTGGCTTTAGCGGCAGCTTTAGGTAAGTTGACTGATTATAAGCAAGTATTGCTGGCACGTCCGGTGGTGGCGTTGTCCAACAAGGATATCGGTTTCCTTCCGGGAGACGCACAGGAAAAAGTTGCTCCATATATGCAACCGCTGTTTGACAACCTGAATGTGATCAAACGTCAGTTTGCCGCTAACTCGACCGAAGTGAAACGTATCGAAGATATGCAGAAGAGCGAGCAACTGGTGATTGAAGCGCTGGCATTTATCCGCGGACGTAGTTTGAGTGAAATGTACTGTATCATTGACGAAGCGCAGAACCTGACCCCGAATGAAATAAAAACGATCATTACCCGTGCAGGCGAAGGTACGAAGATGGTGTTTACGGGAGATATCCAGCAGATTGACCAGCCGTATCTGGATAGTCAGTCTAATGGTCTTGTATATATGATCGACCGTATGAAAGACCAGAATATCTTTGCACATGTCAATCTGGTGAAAGGTGAACGCAGTCAGTTGAGTGAGTTGGCCAGTAATCTGTTATAAATAATAAAGAACTAAAAAAAAGAAGAATGAAGAATTACCGGTAGTATAAATGCGCCGGCGGATTCTTCATTCTTCTTTTTTATTCTTTGTTTCTAGTCCTTCATTCTTAATTTTCTTTCTTACCGAAATATTTTAGGAATTGCGTACGTTCGAACGTATTGATGCCTTGAACGTCTTTAATATTCAGTTTTCCTTTGAACTGAGCGATGCTTTCGAAACCTTTCCGTTCCATCCATGCAGATAAGAAGCGGGTGGATTCTCCGATGAATGCGTTCGTGTTCTGATAGACAGCGCTGCAAACTTCTACGGCAGTAGCTCCGGCAAGGATTGCTTTTACTACTGCTTCCGGACTGGAAACACCACCGGAGGCTGCATAATCGATTTTGTCTACCACTGAGGATGCGATTCCAATCCAACGGAGAGGAGTGGCAAGATCGGCGGAAGTGCTGAATACTGCACCGGATATTTGTTCCATATTCTCGATATTGATATCCGGCTGGTAGAAACGGTTGAAGAGAACCACTGCAGCTGCTCCGTTAGCGTACAGCTGATCGATCAGAGCTACAGGATTTGTCAGGTTGTCCCCCAGTTTCATAATCACCGGAATGCTTACTGTCCGTTTGATATGGCGCAGGATGTCGATATGACGCTGCTCAAATGAACCGTACGTATATTGTGCATCCGATTGCAATGCCAGAATATTGATTTCCAGTGCATCGGCACCGGCTTCCTGTATCTGTTTGGCAAAGTCTATCCATTCCGCATCCGAATAGCAGTTGATGCTGGCTATGATGGGGATGTTACACTCTTTTTTGCTTTCCTTGATTAAGGTGAGATATTCAGCTAATTTATGTTCACGGATATATTCTTCCAGATAATCGCTTGCTTCCGGATAAAAAGCGGGATCTTTCAGTTGATCCGCTTCCAGCATGATTTGCTCCTCAAACAGAGATTTCAGTACGATGGCACCTGCACCTGCTTCTGCCAGTCTCTTATTTTTGCCGGCACTGTTGGTCAGTCCCGAACTACTGATAATGATTGGGTTTCTGAGAGAAAGCCCTGCGAAAGTAGTTTTTAAATCGGTCATAATTATATCTTTTTAAAGTAGTTGGCTACTGATTAATAGTTTCTTTCTCCGAATATCTTGCTTCCTACCCGTACCAGAGTGCTTCCTGCGGCGATTGCTTCGTGATAGTCATGTGACATACCCATCGACAATTCACGGAAAGTAAAGGTTTCGGCAAACCAGTTTGCTTTTATTTCCTGAAAGAGCCTATTCAGTAAACAAAATTCCCGGTTAATTTGTTCAACATCATCGGTGTTGCTTGCCATTCCCATCAATCCGCAGATGCGTACGTGAGACAGTTCTTTCCATTCGCCGGCATGCAGCATATCCTTGCATTCTTCGGGGCTGAAACCGAACTTGGTCTCTTCCTGTGCAACGTGAATCTGTAACAGACAGTTCACGATACGTCCCGCTTTGGCAGCTTGCTTGTTGACTTCCGTCAGCAGTTTGTACGTATCGATTCCATGTATCATCGCTACGTAGGGGATCATGTATTTGATCTTGTTTGTCTGCAAGTGCCCGATAAAATGCCATTCGATGTCTTTCGGCAACGTTTCGTATTTAGCTGTCATTTCCTGCACTTTGCTTTCTCCGAAAATACGCTGTCCCGCCTGATAAGCCTCTTCTATCGCTTCATTGGGATGGAATTTTGAGACAGCAACCAGCCGGACTCCTTGTGGGAGTTCGGCCAGCACTTGCTTAAGATTGTCAGCAATACTCATGGTTACTTATGCTTTTGACGGATCAAACTCCGGTTTGTCATTCGGTCCGGCACTGTAAGGATATACATCCATCAACGGGGTCTCGGATACCATACCGATCTGGTAATCGGCCATCGTTCCTTTCATGCCTTCGTCCAGCTTCTTCACTGCGTCACGCAAGTCGGCAGCCTGAACCAGCACTTGGGTAGAAGTCTTTTTCTCTGCACCGCTTTTTTCGTCAAGGGTGATAAAGATAAGTTTGCACTTAAACCAGCGGTCGGCACTTTCCTCATCGCTGGGGAAAAGTTCGCTATAGTTGGCACGTTTAATGTCCGATACTGTAAATTCTCCTGTTATAAATGGAGTCATTTCCTCGATAATACGTGCTTCTGCTTCTGTAAAGCTGAGTGCATCTACCAGATAAGGTTCAGTCACTTTCTTCTGCATTCCGTTTTCCATCGTTTTCTCGTAACGGATTTTGCACTCAAACCAAGTATGCATTGCCATAATTTTTCTTCTTTTTTAGTTTATTGATTCGTGTAAATTGCCTACAAAGATAAACAAAATACGAAGTAACTACCGAAAGATTTTTATTTTCTTTTATGCAGATTCCTCAATTCGAACGAAAGCATGACGCGGAAAAGTCCGATGATGAAGAAAGTAAAGGAAATCATGTAGACCACGTACAATGCACCTACTGCCGGTTGCCACAATATGATGAGAGCACAGATGATGGCGAGGATGCCGAAGGCCATATACCAGCCCCAGTCGCGGGTGCCGTAACGTTTGAGGTCGATGGAATAGCCGGTAGAGGAAAAGCCCCGGAACATGAGCCAGAAGGCGATGATGAACGGAATCACTTCCATGCTGACCATCGGATAGGCAATCAGGTAAATACCTAAGATAAGGTCGATAATTCCTCCTACCAGATACCAGCCCCAACTCGGTAATCCCTTGCGGTTGCTGAGGGAGAATATAATTTCGAGAATACCGCTTATCAGCATCGATATGCTGAAAACGATGCTAAGTGCCACATAGCTGCTGAGAGGTGAGAACATAAGCCAAAGGGCGACAATAATATACACGATTCCTAACAGGAGAGAGGTCCACCAGTTTTTTACTGAATGTTTGATCTCATTGAAAACAGTTTCCATACGTTCTTTAATTTTAAATGAATACTCTGTGAATTTGTGGAGGAATAACAAATTGATTTTAGAAAAGGTTTTCGTGTGAACATATTCCGGGGATAAGTTGTTTTTATTATAAAGTAATTTTAAAATGTAAATGCAATATGGCAACAACAAATTTCAAAGGACAACCGGTGAAACTGATCGGTGAATTTATACAAGTAGGTAAAGTCGCTCCTGACTTTGAGTTAGTAAAAACAGATTTGTCTTCTTTCTCCCTGAAAGACCTGAACGGCAAAAATGTGATTCTAAATATTTTTCCAAGTCTGGATACCAGTGTCTGTGCAACATCGGTACGCAAATTTAATAAAATGGGAGCAGGTCTCAAAGATACGGTAGTATTGGCTATCTCCAAAGACCTTCCTTTTGCCCACGCACGTTTCTGTACGACGGAAGGCATCGAAAACGTAATCCCATTGTCAGATTTCCGTTTCTCTGATTTTGACGAGAGCTACGGACTGCGTATGGCAGACGGACCGTTGGCAGGCTTACTGGCACGTGCAGTAGTCGTAATCGGCAAAGACGGCAAAGTAGCATATACGGAACTTGTTCCGGAGATTACTCAGGAACCTGACTATGAGAAGGCATTGGCGGCAGTTAAAGAATAGGTAATAAGTATTAGGTATTAAGTAATAAGTATTAGCCGAAGTCGCTTATTTCATTATTGGCATTAATTATGCGGAGTATTACTTATTACTTAATACCTATTACTTAATATCTATTACCTATTACTTTACATTAAACCTTAACCACATGGACAAAATTCGATTTTTCTTCATCGCCCTGTTAGGTATGGGCGCTGCACACTTGTCGGCTCAAACGGCCGATAGTACACAAACTTCTCCCTGGACAACGGAAGGTTTTGCCGGACTCAAGCTGACGCAGGTTAGTTTGACCAACTGGTCTGCCGGAGGTGACAATTCTGTCGCTTTTGACTTGCAAGGTACTTATCAGGCTAACTATAAAAAGAGAAAGCATATATGGAACAACCGTCTTGAACTGGCTTATGGCTTGAATAAGACAGGTGAGGACGGCATGAGAAAGGCCAATGATAAAATATATATGAATACCAACTATGGGTATTCTATCGCCAAAAACTGGTATGCAAGTGCATTTACCACTTTCCAGACACAATTCTCGCCCGGATACGACTATTCAGTCAATAAGGATGTCGCTATCTCCGAATTTATGTCTCCGGCATATCTGACTACCGGTTTGGGATTCACATATGATCCGGGAAAGATTTTCACGGTTGTATTGTCTCCTGCCTCTTGGCGCGGCACCTTTGTTCTAAATGACCGTTTGTCTGATGAAGGCGCATTTGGCGTCGATCCCGGCAAGCATCTTTTGTCAAGCTTCGGTGCTAATCTGAAAGGAGAGGTGAAATATGAATTCTTAAAGAACATGACTGTATATTCTCGTTTGGACTTATACTCTGACTACTTGCATAAACCTCAGAATATTGATGTGAACTGGGAAGTGCAGATTAATATGGCAATCAACAAATGGTTCTCCACTACGCTGACCACCAATATGGTCTATGACGATGATATCAAAATAGTTCAGAAAGACGGCAGCAAAGGATCACGCCTGCAATTTAAAGAAGTGCTGGGCGTAGGAGTGCAGTTTAATTTTTAAGTAATAGGTAATAGGTATTAGGTAATAAGTATTAAGTATTAAACCATGCGGATAAGCTGATAACACAGCAGCTTCGGTTAATACTTAATACTTATTACCTAATACTTATTATTTATTTCTCTTCATTCCTTTATAAACCAGGAAGCCCACGATGAATATTCCGATTGCGATGAAGCAATAGCCGATTTCGTGGCTGTATTCTGTTACTTTGGCAATCAGTTGTTCTTCGCTTTCGATGCCGGGCACTGTCGAGAGGTAATACCCGATTACGGCGAGGATTGTATTCCATAATCCGGCTCCGATAGTGGTATACAACAGGAAGGTGTGCATTTTCATGCGGGCAAGTCCTGCCGGTATGGAAATCAGCTGGCGAACTGCCGGAATCAATCGGCCGATGAAGGTGGAAAGTGCGCCATGCTTGTCGAAATAAGATTCGGCATGTTGTACTTTGGCTTCGTCGATCAGACACATGTGCCCGATGCGGCTGTTGGCAAATTTATAAATAATGGGACGTCCCAGCCATTTGGCCAGATAATAGTTGATTAATGCGCCGATATCTGCACCGATGGTGGCAAATAAGACTACCAAGTAAATATTAAGCTCGTCATTGACAGCTGCTTTGTATGCTGCCGGCGGGATAATCACTTCCGATGGGAAAGGGATGAAGGAGCTTTCTATAGTCATTAATAAAGTGATTGTCCAATAATTCAGATGTTCGAGACACCACTGGATAAAAGCTACTGATTCCATGTGTTTTTGGGCTAAAGTTTATTAATATGATTATTTATTTCCTTTCTCTTTCTTCATGCGCTTCCAGACTTCTTTGAGCATTTGTTCGCCTTCCTCTGTTTGGTTAGGTCTGGACAGCAGATCCAGAATGATGTCCTCGCTGATCGGATGGGCACTTTCACTGTTGTACTTGAAGAAGTCGTCTATCTCGTTATGCATCAGACTGAGAATACTCAGTTTCTCTGTGACGTCTGCATAGTTGGGATCAATCCGGTATGACTCTTCAAAACAGAGTTTGGCTTGATATAAGTACTCTGCGTCCGAATAGGCCGAAGCTACCAAATACCACATTTCTGCACTCGGTTCCATCACCAGTGCTTTGTCAAAAGCCTTGACTGCCTTTTTTTTCTGACCTTCCTTCATGTAGAGTTTACCTTCTGTCAGATGGATACCGGGATCATCCGGCTGGATCTTTTTGGCTTTTTTACATAACAGATGCGCTTCCTCATGCTTGCCTAGTTGGGAGGCGGCTACAGCTTTGTTGGTATAAGTATCTATCAATAGAGGAGAGTTGCCGGCTCCGTCTGCTACAAAACGGTCGATGACACGTTGGTAGCAATCGTCTGCTTCTTGCCATGCTCCTTTGTTGGAATATGCCATCCCCAAAAACATGTAACCCATTTCGGGAGGAAAGGCTTTGTATTCTATCGCCTTTGTATAATTCTCAATGGCGGCATCCGAATTGTTCAGATAGAAATAGCAATGTCCGCGGTAAGCGTAGGCTTCTCCAAACGTCTCGTCGGCAGCCAGTGCAAAGTCACAGGCTTCGATTGCTTTTTCGCTGTCTTCAGCTGCAAAGCGGCATTTGGCAAGTCCCACCCAGTAACTGGCATTGTAGGGGTCCATATCAATCAGTTGATTGTAATAGGTCGATGCGGCTTCGAGTTCATTGGTGCCTGCGAGATAGTCTGCCATGACAGCTATGAAATCTTCTTTTTTACCGAATCGGGGGGTACCTTTATCCAACCATTCCTTGGCGGCTTCGGGGTATCCCATATCCATATAGAGATAGATGATGTTAATAATTGTTTCCAGTTCATCCGTATCTTCTATGGTATCTAATGTGCTTCGGGCTGCTTCCAGTTGTCCTTCGTTCAGCAGAAGTTCCGCTTTCAGCATTTTTACATCAGTAATATAATCATCTGTGATGCTTTCTGCAACTTTTTTCGCCAGAGGTATTTTACCGGTATCAAGATAAAGATAGGCCTGCTCTACCAGTAGATCTGTGCTGTCGGGATGCAGGTGGAGGCCGTAAGTTATGACCTCTTGCGCTTCGTCGAATTTCCGTTCGGCAGCGTATCGGTCAGCAATGTCGGCTAGTTGGTCTCCGTCCAGATAGAGTTGTCGGTTTTCTGCTTTTGCCGTTTCATATTGAGCGATTAACTCGTTTAGTTCTTTATTTGCGGACGGTGAATTTTTTCTCCCCATTCTGATTTATTTTGATTTGAATAAAGCAGCGCTAAAAAGATGTTTAGGCACGGATTACACAGATTGAAGCGGCTTGTAAGTTACGTGAACTCTTTAAATCCGTGCAATCCGTGTAATCCGTGCCTGAATAATATCATAGATTTATTCCTTATTCGGCTTTTGGCACTGCCTTTTTATGTTTAAGTAGCCTGTGAAGGCTGAATTTTATTTATTGATTTTGCCCCAGGTATCCTTTAATCCTACCGTGCGGTTGAATACAAGTTTCTCCGGAGTCGAGTCTTTGTCGATATTGAAATAACCGATGCGTTGGAATTGCAGGTATGAGAGCACAGGCAAGGTTGCCGCAAACTTCTCGATATAGCAATTCGGCAGAACTTTCAAAGAATCCGGATTGATGATTTCCTTCATTGCTTCCAGAGCTTCGCAGTTCTTTGCTTCACGGATGGCAGCCAGTTCGTCGCGTGGGTTTTCTACTTTCCACAGACGGTCGTAGAGGCGTACTTCTGCTTGCAGGCAGTGGTTGCAGCTTACCCAGTGGAGCGTACCTTTCACTTTGCGGTTGGCATCCGGCATACCGCTGCGGGTGTTCGCGTCATATTCACAATATACTTCTGTGATTACGCCGTTCTCATCCTTCTTGCATCCGGTACATTTTACGATGTAAGCGTTTTTGAGGCGTACTTCCTGTCCCGGAGTCATGCGGAAATATTTCTTGGGCGCGTCTTCCATAAAGTCTTCGCGTTCCATCCATAATTCACGGCTGAACTCGATCATGTGGCTTCCTGCTTCCGGATCTTCCGGATTGTTGATAGCTTCCAGTTCCTCCACTTGTCCTTCCGGATAGTTGGTGATGATGAGTTTCACCGGGTTGATGACAGCAGATACGCGGGTAGCACGGCTGTTCAGATCGTCACGTACGGAGCTTTCCAGCAATGCGATATCGTTCAGGGCATCGTAAGTCGTATAACCGATTTTATCGATAAATTTATGAATAGATTCCGGAGAATAACCACGACGGCGGAAGCCGCAGATGGTCGGCATACGGGGATCGTCCCATCCGTTCACCAATCCTTCTTTTACCAGCGTCAGCAGGTTGCGTTTGCTCATCAGCGTGTAGCTCAGGTTCAGCTTGTTGAACTCAGTCTGACGGGGACGGTTGTCGTTCAGATCCTTACCTTCTTTCAGCCAGTCGATGAAGAGGTCATAGAGCGGACGGTGTACCACAAATTCGAGCGTACACAGAGAGTGGGTTACTCCTTCGAAGAAGTCACTCTGTCCGTGGGCGAAGTCGTACATCGGATAAGCCTTCCAGGTAGTACCTGTGCGGTGGTGCGGATGCTTCACGACACGATAGATGATCGGGTCGCGGAAGTGCATATTAGGATTGGCCATGTCGATTTTGGCACGGAGTACCATAGCGCCTTCTTCTATCTCACCGCTGTTCATCTTCTTGAAGAGTTCCAGGCTCTCTTCGATTGGGCGGTCACGATACGGGCTGTTCACACCTGCTTGCGTGGGAGTACCTTTTTGCTGGGCAATCTGTTCGGCTGTTTGCTCGTCGATATATGCTTTTCCTTCCTCGATGAGGCGGATGGCGAAGTCCCATAATTGCTGGAAATAGTCGGAAGCGTAGTATTCGTTTCCCCATTGGTAGCCAAGCCATTGAATATCTTCTTTGATGGCTTCTACGTATTCCACGTCCTCTTTGGTCGGGTTTGTGTCGTCGAAACGAAGGTTACATACACCGCCATGTCTGGCAGCGATGCCGAAATCAAGGCAAATAGCTTTGGCATGACCGATGTGAAGGTATCCGTTCGGCTCGGGCGGGAAGCGGGTCTGCACTTTTCCACCATTTTTACCTTCCTTCAAATCCTTCTCTACTGCCTGTTCAATAAAGTTCAGGCTTTTCTTGTCGCCTGTGTCTTCGTTTTTAATATCTGTCATAACGTTAAAATGTTAACTCTATTTATAGGCTACAAAAGTAGGACATTTTTTTTATTTTACTGGAATATAACCGCTCTTTTTTATAATCTCCTGTCCTTCGGGCGAAAGAATGAAGTTGATCAGAGGAGCTACCTGCTCTTTGTTCTTCACATTATAATAGTAATAAAGGGGGCGGACAATGGGATAAGTCTTGTTCGTTGCGTTCTCCACTGTCGGGGCGGCGTAGTGGCTTCCGTCATACGAAACGGAAAGCGTTTTGGTGCGGGGAGATACGTATGCCAGCCCGACGTACCCGATGGCTCCCTTCGTCTGACTGACGGACTGGATGATAGCACCTGTGGCGGGCATGGAAAGGCTGCCTGCCATATAGTTCTTGTTTTTTAGCACGTTTTCCTTGAAGAATTCGTAAGTTCCCGAAGAGGTTTCGCGGGAATAGACAACTATTTTGCGGTCGTCTCCACCCACTTGCTTCCAGTTGGTGATTTTTCCGCGGAAGATATCTTCCAGCTGCTGGCGGGTGAGCTGTTTCACCGGATTGGAAGGGTGCACCACTACGGCAAGGGCGTCGTAGGCTACGATCACCTCGTCCACCTCTTGTCCGGCTTCTTTGGTTTTCATCTTTTCGCTGAATTTGATCGGACGGGAAGCCATGGCAATATCCGTCGTATTATCCATCAGTGCGGAGATGCCGACCCCGGTGCCTCCTCCGGTGACAGTGACCCGCGCATCCGGATGCTGATTCATAAATCGCTCTGCTGTTTGTTGGGCAACAGGCAATACGGTGTCGCTGCCTTTGATACGCTGTGCGTTGGCGCTGAGAGACAGAAGGGAAAGGGCGATTAATAAATTTCTTCTCACTTTCATAATTATTCTTTTTATTGTTGGTGCAAATAAAACAATCGCATATTACATTTTTGTTTCAGATAAGGGAGAAATAATGTTTGTAACGCAAATGTAACAGCATTGAAATACTTCCTTCAAACGTTAGTCACACCTCCTTAATAAGGAGTTGCTTTCTTTGCATCAGAAAACCAATAGGTATGAAGAAGATTTTTGAGAAAATAATAGAAGGAATTCTGACTTGTAGCGGTTTCGTAACAAGTATTACAATCCTGCTGATCGTGCTTTTCCTGTTTACGGAGGCTTTCGGGCTGTTCAATAGCAAGGTGATTGAAGAAGGGTACGTGTTGGCTTTGAACAAAGGCAATAAGGTAAATACGCTGAGTCCTGCTCAGATAAAGGACGTTTTCGACGAGGAGATAACGAATTGGAAAGAACTCGGTGGGGGGGATCTCCCTATCCGGGTTTTTCGTTTGGAAGACATCACGGAGTATTATACGGAGGAAGAACTGGGTCCGGCTTACGAGTATGCTGGCGAAAGAATCACGCAGTTGGTGGAGAAGACGCCCGGTATCGTGGCTTTTGTCCCGCAGAAATTTATAGTGCAGCCCGATGCAGTGCATTTTATCAAGGATAATACCATTTCGGTAAAGGATGTCTTTGCGGGTGCCGAATGGTTTCCGACAGCGACTCCTGCCGCCTTATTCGGGTTTCTGCCGTTGATAGCGGGTACCTTGTGGGTGAGTCTGTTCGCTATACTTTTTGCACTTCCGTTCGGGCTTTCGGTATCTATCTATATGTCTGAGGTCG
>ULRK01047678.1_pt1 | contig 19229 bp, 28 predicted proteins | sample 1955341 | NCBI WGS metagenome assembly ULRK01 (sample SAMEA4835680, study PRJEB28245) | human gut metagenome | biome: gut microbiome; material: fecal sample | place: Denmark | collected 2008
AAAGGTGAATTTAGATGGGAAGAGCTAAGAAAATGGCAACTGTAACAAGCGAGGGAAGCCGCTTGGAACGCTTGGAAAATTTGGCACTGATTCTCGCAAAACAGATTGATATATGCGCGAAAGATGCTGTTGATGGTCCAAAGACAATGCCACAGCTCTCCAGGCAATACAGAGAAACAATCAAAGAAATTGAAGAAATAAAAGGAATGGAGAAAGACGATGACGAAATCGGAGAAATCCTGTCGGCACGAAAAGCTGATGGGAAGCCAGACACCGTCCGATAGAATTGTTCCGGATTATGCTTATACGGATGGCCCCGATGCGGTAAAAGTGCTTGCGGTCGGGAAATTGATTGTGGATCCGTGGCAGAGTGAAGTGCTGAATGATTGGATGGGGCGTACAGAGGATGATGTTTGGTCAGCGCCGACATGTGGCTTATCTGTTCCAAGACAGAACGGGAAAACACTGGATACTTCCGGGCGGATTGCATCCGGAATGATTCTGTATGCAGAATGGGTTATATACACAGCTCATCTGCAGAAAACTGCAACAGAAACCTTTATGGAATTGCGCGGCTTGTTTGAAAGCAGAGGACTCCGTAAGTATGTAAAAGAAATTAAGGCGGCACTCGGAAGAGAACAGATTATTCTAAAAAATGGTGGAAGAGTAGTATTTGTTGCCAGAACAAGGAATGGTGGTCGAGGACTGCATGGCGACTGTCTTGTGTTTGATGAAGCACAGGAATTGACAAGCGAGCAGCAGGCATCTTTTTTGCCGGCAATATCAGCGTCAAGGAATCCACAGACGATTTATCTTGGAACACCACCGGATGAAAATTGTACCGGCACAGTATTCCGGAAGATAAGAAAACGGGCAACGGAAGGTGAGAGCAAATCCACAGCCTGGACAGAATATTCTGTGAAAGAGATTGGAGATGTTACTGATCGTCAGAGATGGGCGGATTGCAATCCGGCACTGGGGCGAAGAATGACAGAAACAACCATAGCTGCAGAGTGCGAACAGATGGATGCGGACACGTTTGCAAGAGAGCGTCTCGGCTGGTGGTCGCCAATCAACAATGATCAGGACTATGCAATTGATAAGAAGAAATGGGAAGAATGTGCTTCGGAAAAAGAAAAACCGGAAGGGAAAACTGCTTACGGTGTAAAGTTTTCGCTTGACGGTTCGGCGGTAGCATTATGCGGAGCTGTCTGTCCAGAGGTAGGGGAAGCGAGAATTTCACTGATCGAGCTTAAAACAACGGACAGAGGAATCCAGTGGCTTGCGGACTGGCTGAATCAGAGATACAAGATGGCAAGCTGTGTGGTGATCGATGGAAGAAATGGAGTTGACTTCCTGATAGAGAAGATAACACCGGTGTGGAAATATAAGCAGTCAATTGTTCGACCGGCAGCAAAAGAAGTGATAGCAGCGGCGAGTCAGCTATCACAGGAAATCAATGAACAGACTGTAACATGGTATAAATACCAAGAAATACTGAATGAGTCAGCAATTACGTCTGTAAAAAGACCGATTTCCGGTGGCTGGGGATTTGGTGGAGAAAACTCGATTCCGATCGAAGCAGCAGCACTTGCACTCTGGGGATGCAGAACATCGAAACGAAATCCGAACAGAAAGATGAGGATAGGATAATGGAGTTAAATTTTGGAAGAGTAGAAGGATTACCACCGGAAGAACAACAGTGGCTTCAGGAATTGAAATACATATATGATTATCACAGAAGTGCGAATAGGAAAAAGCGCCGTTATTATAACGGAAAAGTCACACTGAATGAAGTGAATCTTGGGATTGCATTGCCAGCAGGTCTTGGAAAACTTGAGATTGGATGTGCCTGGGGAGCAAAAACCGTTGATGTACTTGCGGGAAGATCGATGTTTGATGGGTTTGTTACAGAAAATGGAACGAAGTCAGAAGATATGGATCAGATTATGAAAAGGAATCATTTGATAGCGGAATACAATAAAGCGGTCAAAGAAGAACTGAAATACGGTTGTGCATTTGCGGCGGTATCCGGAGAGGAAGATGATGCAAGAGTGCGGTTTTATTCTCCGCATTGTGCTGCAGCTTCGTGGAATGCACACGAAGGACGCATCCGATATGGATTTGCCTTTGAAGATGCGCGAAGAGACGAGTCGGATGTTACATGGTCTCCGGAACACGTAAATTTCTATACAGACACAGACATCTGGGAACTGGATCGGATTGGAGGTACATGGTATGCTACGCAGAATCCCCATGATTTCGGAGAACCCCTTATGGTGGCTCTGATCTGGGACGCAACAAACGATAAACCATTTGGTCAGTCAAGGCTAAAAGAGCCGATCCGCAGGCTAATCCAGGGATATGTAAGAACAGTCGCAAATGCAACGATTGGACTGGAATTTGCAACTTCTCCACAGAAGTATCTGCTCGGGGTGTCAGATGAACAATATGATATGCTGATTGATAATAAATTCAAACAGTATGTTGGAAGTATTCTCTACAGTACAAACAATCCGGAGACTGGGGAAAAGCCGAATTTCGGGCAACTTTCGCAGGGAAATATTGAACCACATGTTCAGATGCTCCGGATGCTTGCTACACAGTATTCAGCGGCAACGGGATTGGCGGTTACGGATGTTGGTGTGATAAATGATGCAAATCCGACTTCCAGTGAAGCAATTATTGCACAGTCACAGACCTTGATCCTTATGGCAGAACAGTTGAATAAATCAAATGGTGATGCATTGTATCGGATTGGACGGATGGCACTTGCAATTGAACTTGGAACGATTCCGGATGAGCTTCCGGAAGAAACACATGAGCTGATTGCACATTTTAAGAATCCGGCAATGCCAAGCGTGGCATCTACTACAGATGCAGCACTCAAAATTGCGACAGCGCGACAAGGATTTGCACAGACAGATATTTTCCTTGAAATGATTGGTTTTGATCAGGCGGATATCCGGCGAATCAGAGCGCAGGAACAGAGAGCAAAAGGAGATGCTATCTTGACGGAGGAATTTGGAAATGCAGATAACGGAGAAGGCGTGGGTGGAATACATAACGAAGATGTCACAGATTAGCCAGAAAGCAGCGGATCTGATGCAGTCCTGGGTTCAAAAGAATGGACTGGAAAATGATAAAGCACTTTTGGACTACGCCTATGCACTGTCACAACACTATGGACAGGCTATCGGTGCATTATCGTGTCAGATGTATGAAGCGACAGCAGCGGCACAGGGAGTAATAGTCCCTACGGCAGAAGTAGCAGATCTCCCGGACTATGGGGAAGTGGCGAAAGCAGTAAAAGGAACAAAAAAGCAGTCTCCGAACAATATTCCCGGAACGCTTGCAAGGCTTGTAAAACAGGTAGGTGCAGATACGACACTGAAAAATGCAGAGCGTGACGGGGCACAGTTTGCCTGGGTGCCACATGGGGACACCTGTGCTTTCTGCATTGCACTCGCGTCCAGAGGATGGCAGAATACGTCAAAGAAAGCTCTTAGGAATGGTCACGCGGAACACATTCATGCGCATTGCGATTGCGAATATGCAGTCCGGTTTGATGGAAAAAGCACGGTTGCAGGATATGATCCGGATAAGTATCTGGAGGAGTATCAGGCAGCAGGCGGTGACATCAATGCCATGCGCCGGATGAGATACAAAGAGAATAAAGAGGCTATTAATGCGAGGAAGAGAGAATTGTATGCAGAACAGGCTTACCGAAAGGTTAAAAGAGGAAAAGCAGAAGAAATTTCATTGACCAGAGGTGGCAAAGAAGTGGCGGTTTCGGTTAGAAAAGTGGAAAGCTATGATACATCTATGTATATATCAGATCAAGCACAGATAAAGCCAAAAGCATTGAATGCAATTAATCAGAACACAGAAAAGGCCTTGAAAGAATATGGTGTTCCAAGCGAACGGAAGCCAACAATTGTGATTCTGGCAGATGATGAACTGAAAAATGCCCTTGGTTTGTATGATCCGTGTACAAATACAGTATATTATAGTCAGTCAATAGCAAAGCAGGAAATACAGAAATTAGCTGGTGGAAAAGATGCTGTTGAAAGGCATGAAATGTGGCATATGAAACAGGCAGAAGAATTCCGAAAAGCGGGTTGGGAGATTACCAAAGAAAACCGTAGTGAATATCTGAAAGAACTGTGCAAAAAGGCAAAGAAAAATCTTGACGCATTAGGAATTACGCAGGATAATGTAAGTGAAATAAGCGATTATGCATATCAACAATATCAATTAGGACGATATGATGAAACGGAAGCAGAATATATGTTGATTTATAACAGGAGATAGAGAGAATGAAACTCATAAAGTATCCGGATGAGATAGAAAAGTTAATGAAAGTATACGAACCGTATGTCAATCATATTCATGATGGGAAAATTGAAAACGTGCCGGAAGAGGTTAGTGAAGCGTTTGAAAAAGTAAAAGCATGGGCTTGGGAGCAAGAACAGTAACAGAGGGAAATATGGCAAGAGATGATTATTATGTAATTGTTTATAAGATACTGGCGTATCTTTACATAAAATTGAAAACAGGTGAGGAAATAGAGCCAGAAATGCTTATGTATGACGGCTCTTTATTTCAAATTAACCGTAAATACTGGGTATACATCTTTGAAAATCTTTTTAACGACGGATATATCACAGGATTATCCAATATTAGGGTTGGAGAAGGCTATTATCTGAAAGAGCAGTTCTCAGGTTGTCAGATTACGCCGAAAGGGATTGAATACCTCTGTGAAAATTACCTGGCAGAAAAAGCAAAACAATTTCTGAAGGATATCAAAGAGATTACAACATTTATTTAGTAAGTAGAACCACGTAAAGGCTCATGAATTGGCATCGGAAAAATATAATTATCCGAAGGAGGCACTGGAATATTATGGTAATCTTAAAAAACATAAAAAAAGTCAGTGATAGTATTTCGGCAAATTACTATCCAGAAGGAAAAGAGCCGGCAGGTTTTATGAAAATACGAATTCCGGATGGAGAGATTGTAGAACATGAAAATGCAAGCATGTTTGCAGCACCACACGTGAGGCGAGAACTGAAACGGATTGCGAAGATGGATAATCCACCAAAAGAAAAAACGGTAATATGGTATTAAAAGCCACTGATCGGAAACGGTTGGTGGTATTTTTATACTCATTTTTAAGAAAGGAAGAAAGAACATGAGATTTGACGAGGCATTTAAAATAATGAAGCAGGGTAGCAAAGTGAAAATTCCATCTTGGAGCGGTTATTGGTTTTGGTCAAAAGAGAAACAGACTATTATCATGCACACAAAAGATGGCGAAGAGTTGGATATCAGAGAGACAAAGATTCCAGATTATACATTTGGAAATATCTGTTCTGATGAATGGGTACTGGCAGACGGAGAAAATTGTCCGGAACTGGGCGGAGAAGCTCTGTTTTCATTTGGAGAAGCAATTAAATATCTGAAACGTGGAATGAAAGTGGCACGTAAAGGCTGGAATGGAAAGGGACAGTACATCCAGCTTGCAACCGGAATTTCATATAAAACAGAAGATGGGGATATTGTAAATTGTGAGCATGATGCAATCGGAAACATGGCTATTGCATTCTGCGGAACATCTGGTGTTCAGATGGGATGGTTAGCGTCTCAGGCTGATATGCTGTCAGAGGATTGGAAATTTGCAGAATAGGAAAGGCGGTGATCCAGATATCTCCCTTTAAGGCGCAGGGTTACGCGTCTTATTTTTATGGCAACACGTGCCTTAAACGTGGCAACTAAAAACACTCAAATCAGGAGGGAAACAAGATGGCAGATGACAAAACATTTACTCAGGCAGAAATGGATTCAATCATAGAGGGACGCCTTGCGAGAGAAAGACAGAAATATGCAGATTATGATGACCTGAAAGAAAAGGCAAGTAAGTACGATGAGTACCAGGCGCAGAATAAAACGGAACTTCAGAAGGAAAAAGAAAAGTCCGATGCTCTTCAGGCAAAATTAAGCGCACTTGAAAAGAAAGACACTGTAAGACAGGTAAGAGAAAAAACAGCAAAAGACACTGGTGTACCGGTAGAATTACTGACAGGGGAAGATGAGGAAACCTGTAAAAAACAGGCAGAAGCGATTATGAAATTTGCGAAGCCAAAGAGTTATCCGGGAACTAAGGGAAACAGGAAAAAGACAACAGAGTATAACACAACGGATGATGCAATGAGAGAATTTGCACATCAAATTTTTGGTAAAGGAGAATAAAGAATATGGCAGCACTTATTAGCTCAGATTTTGAAATTCCGGCAGAGATTTCGCAGGGGATTTTTGAAAAAGCACAGAAAGGATCTACTCTGGCGCAGTTATCCGGAGCAAGACCGCAGAAATTTGGAAAGCAGCAGGTGTGGGTGCTTACATCGCCACCGAAAGCAGAACTCGTAGGAGAGGCAGGGCAGAAATCGCCAACACCAACTGCATATGCTCATAAAGCAGTAAATCCGTTCAAACTGCAGGTTACCATGAGATTTTCGCAGGAAGTACAGTGGGCAGACGAAGATGTACAGATCGGCGTACTGCAGGATCTGGCGTCAAATGCGTCAATCGCACTGGGAAGAGCATTGGATCTTGTCGGAATTCACAAAATCAATCCGCTTACAGGAACGGTATCAAGCCTTGTAAAAGAAGGGCTGGTTGACACGAAACAGAGTGTGCAGCTTGCAGGCACAAAGTATGATGAAGCAATCGAGGCGGCAGCAGGAATGATCATCTCGTCTGGCTATGTACCGAGTGGTATTGCAATGGATCCAACACTTTCCTTTGGTCTTTCCACTATGAGGGATGTGGATGGAAGAAAGATTTATCCGGAAATTGGATTCGGACAGAATCTTACAAATTTTTCCGGAATGACTGCGGCAGTATCTGATACAGTTTCAGCAAAAAATGAAATCACACCAGATACGAAGTTACTTGGAATCGTAGGACAGTTTGATGCGTTTAGATGGGGAGTACAGAGATCCATTGGCGCTCACTTGATCGAATACGGTGATCCGGATGGACTTGGAGACCTGCAGAGACAGAATCAGATTGCAATTCGTGCAGAAATTGTATACGGAATTGGAATCATGGATCAGGCAGCATTTACAAAGATCGTGAAGGCGGAAGAGTAATATGAAATATTTATACAAACAAACTGGAATTGTAGTGGAGTCTGACGATGTGTTAGACTCCACAATGTTTAAGCCGATTATTGAAGAAAAAACCGAGGATTTGATCGAGGATAGCGAAACAGAAACAGGAGTTGCAGAAGCTGAAAATACAGAAGAACCTGTGGAAGAACTCAAAGAACCGACAGAAGACTCAGAGATTCCAGATATAGAAGAACCAGTCGAAGCAAAGAAAGAGGCATCAGCTAAGAACACCAGAAAGAGAACACAAACAGCGAAAAAGTAGGTGATACAATGGCATACGCATCAATTGAGGATGTTTGGAAACGAAAAGGAACAGATATTTCGGATACAGATTATGTAACGGCACTCTTGGAGGATGCATCGATCATCATTGATGCATATAACCGCAATGCTACAGACGAGGCAAAGAAATTAGTGTCGTGCAACATGGTTATTCGGACGCTCGGAAGCAGAGAGGAAGGTGTACCTATTGGAACGACACAGACAACTACGACAGCAATGGTATATTCGCAGACCTGGACAAATGCAAATGGAAGTGGCGAATTGTATCTGACTAAATTGGATAAGAAAATCCTTGGTGTCGGGAATCGAATTGGCTATTTTAATCCATATTCGGATTTGATGCAGGAGGAAGAGGCTAATGATTAAAGGAATACCGGTGAAGCTCTACGAACGGATCACAAGTGGGACAGATACATTCGGACATCCGATATATACAGAGACACCTGTGACCGTGGAAGACGTGTTGGTTGCTCCGGCATCGACAACAGAAGTGCTGGATATGCTTAATATTACTGGAAAAAAAGCAGTCTACAATATCGCAATTCCAAAAGGAGATACGCACGACTGGCAAGACTGCAGAGTGGATTTTTTTGGCACATCATGGCGGGTAATTGGATTCCCACAGCAAGGAATTGAAGAAAATATTCCAGGAAGATGGAATCAGAGATGGATGGTGGAGCGTTATGGCTAAAACGAAAGTTGAGTTAAATCGATCCGGTGTAAGAGAGTTGATGAAATCTGCAGAGATGCAGGCAATTTTGCTGGAACAGGCAAATCAAATATCATCAGATGCAGAGAAGGAGTCGTATGTGGCGCAAACGAGAGCGATTGTAAAAATAAATGGAGACGACGGCAACAATAGCTTGCTGAAAGCAATGGGTAGAAAAAATGATCGAGGAAAAAGTTAGAGAATATCTGGAAGACAAGCTTGATATTCCGGTAAGGATGGAAGAAGAACCGGGACTTCCGGAGGAATATGTACTGATTGAAAAGACTGGATCTGGCAAAGAAAATCATATTGCATCAGCAACTCTTGCTATCCAGTCTTATTCAGGATCCCTTTATGGGGCGGCATCACTCAATGAAAGAGTGAAAGAAGCAATGGAAAAAATTGTTGAAATGGATGATATCAGTAAGTGCCAGCTTAACAGCGACTACAACTATACGGATACAACAAGGAAGAAATATCGGTATCAGGCTGTATATGATATGGTTCATTTCTGATGAAGGAGGATAAAAATGTCAGATGCTAAAAATGTAAGTACAGGTAAGCCGAAAGTAGGCGGCGCGATTTTTAGAGCACCGCTCGGAACAACATTGCCAACAGATGCAACCACAGCATTAGATGCAGCATTTAAGTCACTTGGATATTGCTCGGAGGATGGACTCACTAATTCTAATAGTCCGGAAACTGACAACAAAAATGCTTGGGGCGGCGACACTGTATTGAATATGCAGACCAGTAAGAAAGATAATTTTAAGTTTACGATGATTGAAGCATTGAATGTAGAAGTTCTGAAGAGTGTTTACGGAGATGATAATGTTACCGGAACACTTAAAGAAGGGATTACGGTAAAAGTAAATGCAGATGAAGCGGAACAGAATGCTTGGGTTGTGGATATGATTCTGAAAGACGCGGTGAAGCGTATTACTATTCCGTGTGCAAGCATTACGGAAGTCGGAGACATCGTATACAAGGATGATGATGCGATTGGATATGAGACAACGTTATCAGCAGTACCGGACGCAGAAGGACAGACACATTACGAATATATTAAGGGGACGAAGAAATAATGAAGGGAAAAACAAGCAGCGGTTTTGAGTATGAGTTAAATGAGGAAGCATTAGATGATTATGAGCTCCTTGAAGATCTGTGCGAAATGGATGCAGGAAATATGTCGAAAATGAGCAGTGTGATGAATCGTCTGATTGGTGCAGAACAGAAGGAGCGCTTAAAAGAACATTTGCGGACAGAAAATGGAAGGGTTCCAATGTCGAAAATGATGATCGAAATAGAGGAAATTTTCAAAAATGCAAAAGCAGGAAAAAACTCTTAATCCTCGCCTACATGCTTAATCTTGATAAGGACGCACTTTTGTGCGATCTTGCAGAAACATATCACATTTATGATTATAAGTCGTTGCCGTGTAGAATGGTAGCGGCTTTTTCTTGTGGGTTGAGGGAGAATTCAAGAATCAAAATGAAAATGGCAGGGATAGATCCTATACCGGAACAAATTCTTATGGCAGCTATTGCGGATGGAACACGTACGACCGCCTGGTTACAATCCGAGGATGGAGCGACTGGGATAAACCGTCCGAAGTCATTGCTTGGAATGATCATAGGTGATGGAACGGAAAAATCCAAAGAAATTCAGACGTTTGATTCCGGAGAAGATTTCGACAGAGAATGGGCAAGATTGACGGGAAAGGAGGAATAAGATGGCTACAGAACTGGCAAAGGCATATGTGCAGATCATACCGTCCGCCGAAGGAATACAAGGAAGAATTCGGAAAGAATTAGAGCCAGAAGCGGACTCTGCTGGAAGTTCTTTCGGCGGGAAAATGGTTGGCATGATAAAAAAAGTAATTGCTACTGCAGCTATAGGAAAAGCTTTGTCGGCGAGCATCAGTGAAGGTGCAGCACTCGAACAGAGTCTTGGTGGAATCGAAACATTATTTAAAGATTCTGCCGATAAAGTGAAAGCAAATGCGGCAAAAGCTTACCAGACAGCGGGAATGAGTGCAAATGATTACATGGAACTCACCACAAGTTTTTCTGCGAGCCTTCTTAGTTCCCTTGCTGGCGACACCTCCAAAGCTGCAGATGTGGCAGATATGGCAATGGTAGACATGTCTGATAATGCAAATAAGATGGGAACCAATATGGAAGACATCAAAAATGCATATCAGGGATTCGCCAAACAGAACTATACAATGCTGGACAACCTGAAGCTTGGATATGGTGGTACGAAGTCGGAGATGGAGCGTCTTTTGGCAGATGCACAGAAAATCAGTGGCGTGGAATACAATATTGACAATCTATCAGATGTCTACAGCGCAATTCACGTGATCCAGGGACAGTTGGATATTACCGGAACGACAGCAAAAGAAGCGGCAACGACTATATCTGGATCGTTCAACCAGATGAAAGCAGCGGCTAAAAATGTAATGGGAGAAATTGCTCTGGGAATGGATGTAGGACCGGCACTTAATGAACTGGCGAATACGATCATAACCTTTGCAGCTGGAAATCTGCTTCCGGCAGTATGGAATGTTATATCTGCACTTCCATCAGCAATCGTTACATTTGTAACGGCACTTGGTCCACAACTGTTTGCTGCAGTGTCTGGACTGATTCCACAAATTGCAAGCGGAATCACAACAGGAATACCGACTCTTTATCAGAGCGCAATGCAGCTTATGGATCAGTTTAATATCGGAATTCAGGAGCAGCTTCCGATCTTGTTGCAGAGGGGTGTAGATTTTATAAGCAACATCGTCAACGGAATTTTGCAAAATTTACCGCAAGTAATAACGATGGCAGGAAATGTGATCACGTATTTTGTCAACACGATTATTTCTATGCTTCCAACTGTTTTAAGCGCAGGTGCAAGACTGCTTTTAAGGTTAGTAAATGGAATCATAAACAATTTGCCACAGATCACCCAGGCAGCAGTGACTGCAATCGTGCGTTTTGTAGCGTCAATTGGTCAGAATCTTCCGCAGATTCTCCAGAGTGGTATTACAATTATCGCTAAGCTGGCAGCAGGTTTGATACGTGCCATTCCGAATTTGGTTGGACAGATACCGGCAATTATCAGCGCAATTGTGAATGCTTTTACGAGCCAGAACTGGGGAAGTATTGGAATCAATATCATAAGCGGTATCGCATCCGGACTTCGTTCGGCGGCACATATGCTATGGGATGCTGTAAAAGGTGTTCTTGGTGGATTTAAAGAAAATGTTCTGGCATTCTTCGGAATTCACTCACCGTCACGTTGGGGAGCTTATGTTGGAGAGATGATCGATACCGGAATTGCGAATGGATTGATTGGCAAGACAACATTAGTATCCAATGCGGCAGCAGAGCTTCAGAAGTCTGTAAAAAAACCAATTGGAACAAGTATGGACCTTGCAATTTCTGGCAAAAGCAGCACTGAAAGTCAGAACAGCACGATTGCAGAGAAGCTGGAAGCATTACTGGAATATTTAAAAACAACATCCAGACGTGGAGACGGCAGTATAGTTATAAATTTAAATGACAGAGAAGTAGCAAGAGCTTTGAGAGAAATGGGGGTTGTGTTTGAATGATCGAGATTAAATATGTATGCTCCAATGGAGAAAAATACAATCTGATCGGAGACAAAATGAGAGCAACTTCCGGATATTTCCATGCTTATGAGTGGACACCTAATACAACAGAAAGAGAAATGGGTGTAACGGTGAATGCTTTTGCAAAAGAACCGGTGATGTATGATATTACTCTTACCGTGAGAGGCAAAGAAAAAGAAAGAAAGCGGATCCTTAATAAGCTTACGAATGCTTTTGAGTACGATGTGGTCAATCTGACTCCAGGAAGAATTTACTATGGCGAATACTACATTGATGGATATGTAAAAAAATCAAGCAATGAAGTATCGGGTGAAAATAATAGTCGTACAGATTGCAAGATAGAAATATACTGCCCGTATCCATTCTGGTCGATGGAGCAACAGGAAAGCTTTTATCCTGATTCTGCAAATAAAGGAAAGCCATATACATTCTTAGACTATCCGATAACGTATAATTATGATTATTCAAGAAAGAGTGCCGGAACGCAGAACTGGATTATCGATCATTTCCGAGATAATAACTTTGAAATGGTAATATATGGTCCATGCGCTGATCCAAGAATACTGATAAACGGTTATCCTTATCAGATTTATGAGACGCTAGAAGCAGGTGAATATATATTAATCGCCAGCAGAGAGAAGATGATCACAAAGCATCTGAGAAATGGAACTGTGCAAAATATTTTCGCAAAAAGAGCGAAAGACAAAAGCGTATTTGCACTGATTCCGTCTGGCGTACTGACTCTTAACTGGAGTGGTGAATTCGGCTTTGATATTAAGGTATACAAAGAAAGGAGCGTGCCGGAATGGAACTGATCTATACGGATTCGATAGGCAAAGAGCTCGGATATATCTTAAATGCAAATGTAGACATGGAAATCGGAGAAGATGAGAAAAGCTCAATCAATGATTTTGAGATCGAATTTAAGAGATCCGGTTGGAATGGTACGGTTGAGTTCGGAAGTCAGGTGTATGTTCCGGACACAGAGTATGGCGGAATAGTTCGGGAGGTAACTACAAGCACAAAAGCGAATAGTATCACCGTAAAGGGATATACCTGGCGCGGAATGATGACGAAAAAAATAATCAAGCCGGAAGAAGGACAGGATTATGCGATAGCATCCGGAGAAATAAATGAAATCATCAAAGGAAAAGTAGAAGAAGCATTTCCGGGCTTTTTCTACGGAGTCGTTGAAGATACAGGCATTCAGTTGACGAACTATCAGTTTGATCGATATTGTACGCTACATGAAGGTTTAAGGAAGATGCTGCAATCCGTAGGTTACCGCTTGGAAATCAAGTATATTCAAGGCGATAAATACGAAATGGGCTATGTTCGAGTAAGGGCTGTTCCTATCGTAGATTATTCATCGGAATACGAATTTTCAAACGATCAGAACATGAATTTTACGATGGATGACAATAAAAGAGGCGTGAATCACTTAGTATGCCTTGGAAAAGGAGAGTTAAAAGACCGCCTGGTTATCCATTTGTATGTCGACGAAAAGGGAAACGTAGGACAAACGCAGTACTATCGAGGAATTGATGAAATCGAAGAAACTTACGATAGCTCCGGATCAGAATACGATGACCTACTCAAAAATGGAATTGCGAAACTTACAAATTCCAAGAATAAGACGGAATATGACATGACGATGGAGAAAATAGAAGGAAGTATGGATATTGGAGACATCGTTGGTGGCCGAGATTATCTAACCGGTGCCAGCATGAAGAAGCCGATCGGAAGGAAGATATGGACGATTTCAGCTGGCAAAGAAAAAGTAGAGTATAAATTGGAAGGAGAGTCTTAATGGATATAATTACAGGATATACCGGAAGTCCACATGTTACTGCAGAACAGGACAGAGATATCAATATTGGAATTTTTGGAAATGAATCTTATGTGCTGCGAACAGGATCACAGTTGACTGCGGAAGTATCGTCAAACAATGAGATTAAAGTAAGAGATGGTGTGATCATGCATCAAGGGTGTGCTGCATCGATTAAAAAGAACACATACGATTCTCTCACCATTACAAATGGATCACAGGGAATGAAAAGGGTAGACCTTATCGTTGCCAGATACAGTAGAGATCCAAGTACAAATGAAGAATCACTTACCTTGAAAGTAATCCAGGGAACACCAAGCGAAAACAGTCCGACTGTACCAGGTTATACAACAGGAGATATACAGTCAGGAGATCTTGTAGCAGACATGCCACTTTACCAGGTCATTCTCAATGGACTTAATATCACGGAAGTTAAGAAGTTGTTTAGTGTGCAGGGATCCATTGCTGAATTAAGTAGCAATTTAACCAAAACCAACACTGTTTTAGAAAACAGAAAACCAATAATCGTTGATTCAACTGCACAAGGAACAGTAAATTTGGATACCAATAGCTTTTTGAAAGCTGGCATTACATATGCCTTTATCGTTATAGTTTCCTCCAATATCAGCAGTGAAAGCTATAAACAGGAAATCGCTTGTGCATTAAACAATGTAAATATGGGAAATAACGGAAACTATTACAAATTAGTTTCTACTTTTGCAGGAAAATGTAGCAAAGGCGATAAGCTTCATATTACTTCGTACAAAAATGGAGGCACATGGACTCTTTTTGCGACAAGAGCTATTTTTATACCAGTTAGCTAAAATAAGTAAATAAACTTATTTATTTACACTCGGCATTAGTCGGGTGTTTTTGTTATGCGCTTTTATATATGTAACTTTATCAATCCCTCTAAAAAGAAGAAAGGGGCAAACAGAAAAATGGAAATCACATTCAATGATGGTCAGGAACTGCAGATCCAGCAGGTCACTGAGCAGACGGATGGCGCACTTCTGATCAAGACAATTTCAGCATCCGAGGATCAGCTGAAGACTTTATTTTCTGATCAGACAACAACTAAGAGAATGTCTGTGAGCGAACGGGATGCAGATACCGTTGTGTATGAAAATTACACGAAGCTTGATGCAATCGTGAAGTACACGGCCGGCATCCTTGGTGTGCTGATGTACCGGGAAGGAGAAGATCCGGACAGCCGGATAGCAGCTCTGGAGACACGACTTAAAAAAGCGGAGGAGAAAAATGAAATGCTCGAAGGATGCATTTTGGAAATGTCTGAAATGGTATATCAGTAAAACGATAATTGTATTAACCATTTTATTTTTATTCATATTATTACAAATTTCAGGAGGAAAAGAAATGATGGCAATGTTATGGGCACAGCAGATCATGTTAGGAAAGAAAACTTATTCACAGGTACCGAGACTTTTAAAGGACAAGGTAAAAGAGATCCTGATTGATTCCGGAACAGAAGAACTTGTAACAGAGGGGCAGTAGTACGGACATATCACTTCAAGTAATAAGAAAGCGTATCCCATTGTTGGTGCATCAGGTGATTACAGATACGAATATAAGGGAACTATCGGACAGGCACTATCTAAAATTGAAGCAATAAGCAATAATTAGGAGGAATCAACATATGAAAAGAAAAAGAAGAAAATTAGCAGCTATCATCTGCGCACTTACATTGGCACTTTCCAGTGTTGTACCGGTGTCAGCTTGTACTCCACCACTTAAACCGCCATCCGTAGAGATTCCGGATATCAACTTTGAGCCAGATGATGCTCTGAAAGAAGCTATCAGCAATGCTGCGAAAAACTGGATTTTGAAATGCATCCTCGCTACTCCGACAGTGGAGTATGCTACTTATTTCAAAAGTACATCAAGATATTGGTCTTATGGGATTTTGAATGTAAAGTGGGATCCGATTGAGGATGCAACAAGCTATGAAGTCTGCATCACAAAAGAAGACGGTGCAGAAAAAGTCTTTACGACAACTTATAATTCGCTTTTTGTGTCGGATAGATTCGATGATTTTGTGGCAAACGGGATGGATGGAGCAACCGTTAAAGTGAAAGCATATGGAGATGGGGATAAGTTTAGCTTGTGGTCAGATGAAGTGACCGTATCCAGATTTGATTTCTGATGTGGGAGGAAAACAATGGCAAACAATATAATTCAAGCCGTCCTCGATTACAGGTACGTTGATACCAGAAGCGTATGGCAGTACGATTACGGACAGATTCTCCGCATACAAGGCGAGAATCTTCCAAAGGCTGTTGAGGTGCACTTTTCACTTAACGAAGTCGGTGGAGATTCTATCACAAAAATCGGAGTAACCACAGATGGAATCACAGAAGTGCAAGTGCCGGATGAACTGTTGGAAAACGGTGGCGCAAGGTTCAAGTACAACATCTACGCATTCGTTTATACCGAGGATGGCGCGTCAGGAAACACAGAGTACAGGGTTAGAATTCCGGTACAGGTAAGACCAAAGCCGAGCGATCACGTCACACCGGACAACACAGACATAGATCCATTCGGAGATGTAGTCAAAGCAGTCAACAATGCTGCGGAACGTGCAGAAGCATCTGAGCAGAAAGCGAAAGAGCATGCCGCTAGTGCATCGAAGAGTGCAGTTACAGCAGAAAAGACCAAGGAAGATGCTCTTAGGAAAGTCGGAGAGAAAAAGCGGGAAGCAATCGAAGCTATCCAGAATCAGGAAGAAACCTCTGTAGGCAAGATTACTACTCACACTGATGGCGAGATCCAACGGATTCAAAATCAGGCTACAGATTCTAAGGCAGGGCTTGAGCAGACCATTACAAATGCTGGTGTTTCAAAGGAAGAACTGGATGAGTCTATTCAGACTGCTAGTGACACTAAGACAGCACTGGACAAGTCGGTGGAGCTGGCGGGAACTGCAAAGACAGAGTTGGATACGTCCATCCGGGAAGCAGGAACTGCCAAGACTGCATTGGATGAGTCTACAGAGACGGCAGGAACGGTTCAGGAGACTCTGTTAAAGAGAAAAATGGACTGACTGATGATTTAAAAACCAAGATTGATGTATTTTATGCAGTTGGTAGAATTACCGAGGAACAGTATAATGATTTGATGGATGTCGGAAAGGAAGAGGATGAAACAAATGTAAATTAGTCGATGATATTGGAAAAGTTCTCCTTCTGCTGTATAATGGTGGCGGAAGGAGAGTGGACATAAAAATGGACAGAAATATAAGTAAGGAAATTCAACAGTTATTAGAGATAAGTCCTGCAATGACAATAACAAATATTTCTGAAGAATTAGGAATAACAAAAGCTACTTGTCTAACTTGTCTTAATGATTTGATTGATAAGAAAATAGTATATTCGTTCAAGACTAAAAATGGAAGAAAAACTTATTATTCTATAGAGGAACACACCACGGTTAACGATATAGAAAATATGCGAAAAATAGTAAAAGAAGAAACGGTAGACGCAAAAGATGCTTATGATGATCTGGAAGAAAAGTATAATGAAGTAAGCAAAAATGTTAATGGTTTGTATGCAAATATAATATCTATCATATCTGTGTTTGTAGCAATATTTGCGCTGATTACAGTTAATGCAAATATTACATTTGAACTTACACAACAAAATATGTGTGATGTATTTTGGGGAATAATAAAAGTAAATATATTCGTTGTAATTTGTATTGTGGTATTACTTGTTGCAACAAAAGTACTTATTATCAATCCGCTATTAGGAAAGCGTAAGGGCAAGAAAGACAAGAGAGGTTAACGCCTCTCTTTTTCAGTGTAGAAAGGCGTATATATGGAAATAAGAGCGAGACCGGAAGGTCTTATTTTTTTTACAGTAAAATAAGAAAGAATGAGGTATATAAAATGGAACGGGCAAATTATATCAAAGCAATTTTTACGGCAGTATTTGCTTTCCTGTCGGCGTTTCTTGGAGTGCTTGCAGTGCCGGTGATCCTGCTGGTGGTATGTAATCTGATTGATTATGCTACCGGACTTATGGCAAGCAAATACAGAGCACAGGATATCAATTCCTATAAAAGTATCAGAGGAATTTTCAAAAAGGTATCTATGTGGCTGCTGGTAGTTGTGGGAGCGATTATTGATGAAATGCTTCTATATGCATCAACTTCAATTGGTTGGAAGTCACCAGTCACATTTCTGGTGGCATGTGTCGTGGCAATGTGGCTGATCTGCAATGAGATTATCAGTATTTTAGAAAATATTCAGGACATGGGAGTGAATATTCCGGCATTTCTGCAGCCACTTGTGAAGCACATCCGATCGCAGGTAGAAGATCAGGTGAAAGTGGATAATGATTCAGAGGGCGAATAATCGTCCTCTTTTTATTTGGAAGGAGAATGTATTATGGCAATGAATGGAATTGATATAAGCAGCTATCAATCAGGGATTAATCTTACAGTTGTTCCGTGTGACTTTGTGATCACGAAGGCAACTGAAGGAACTGGTTATGTAAACCCGGATTATGAGAGAGCCTATGCACAGGCGAAAGCAGCAGGCAAATGCTTGGGTATTTATCACTATGCATCTGGTGGAAACGTACAGGCAGAGGCAGACCATTTCTTAAAACAGGTTGGAAATCGTGTGGGAGAAGCGATTCTTATCTTAGACTGGGAATCATACACGAATCCGGCATTTGGCACAAATGATCATGCCTGGGTGAAGTCATGGTGTGACTATGTTGCTTCTAAAACCGGGGTCAATCCAATTGTATATGTCCAGCAGAGTGCCATGAACCGGCTTTCCGGAATCGGAAATTATCCGCTTTGGGTAGCACAGTACGCTGACATGAATACAACGGGGTATCAGGATCATCCTTGGAATGAAGGAAGTTATACCTGCGTAATGCGACAGTACAGTTCGTGTGGGCGTTTAAATGGATGGGCTGGAAATCTGGATTTGAACAAATTCTATGGAAACCGGGAAGACTGGAATAAATACGCCGGTAAAGGAAATAACGTATCACCAAGTAATCCAGCAACAGCTCCGGCAGGGTCTGCGCTGGATTTGGCAGTTGGAGTTATGCAGGGAAAATACGGGAACGGAGATGCACGTAAATTTGCTCTTGGATCGCGGTACAGTGAAGTACAGGGATTTATTGATCACATCAGTTCCACATCAGCAGATATGCTTGTAAATGAGACGAAATCCGGTAAATATGGTAACGGTGACACAAGAAAGGTTGTTCTCGGTAGCCGGTATACGGAAGTACAGAACAAGATCAACGCTGCGTCTGCCAGAAAATCAAATGAGCAGATCGCACAGGAAGTTCTTGCCGGTAAATGGGGCAATGGAAACGACAGAAAGAATCGTCTATCAGCTGCCGGGTATGACTACAATACGATTCAGAATATCGTGAACGGTAAGTCAGGTGCTTCATCCGCACAGTATTACACCGTGCAGAGCGGAGATACGCTTTCCGGTATTGCAGCTAAATACGGCACGTCCTACCAGAAGGTTGCGCAGCTGAATGGAATCAGCAATCCGAATGTGATCTATGTTGGTCAGAGACTGCGGGTAAAATAATAAATATTGTCTTGTACTAACTAATC
>ULRK01030663.1_pt1 | contig 18921 bp, 8 predicted proteins | sample 1955341 | NCBI WGS metagenome assembly ULRK01 (sample SAMEA4835680, study PRJEB28245) | human gut metagenome | biome: gut microbiome; material: fecal sample | place: Denmark | collected 2008
AAGGAAATAGGGATGCAGCCTTCTGAGTATATGGAACGGTTCACTTCGGGAGGAACGATTGAGGGAGAGTAAAACCCGGTTGAGGAAAGGTGCAAAAAATAGAGGCGTATGTGCCATTCATCATAATTAAATCATTTTGAAACATTTCTACGTATTGCTTACGCTTATGCGGAATAACTTTGCTTCTATGAATTTGAAACAATAAGACTTGTTTCGTTCGCAGAATATTAATCTTAAAAGTTATTACGTATGGAAAAACAAAAGCAAAAAACTGGATTGTGCAAGATGATTTCAGCTTGGATAATTTGCATAGTTCTGGTGATGAGTGTGCCGATACAGGCGCAAAATTTACTTACCGGTTGGGACGATACTGCTGGAACTCCTTATGACGCCGGTTGGCGGGTCGATGAAAGTATCTCTATTGCTTGGGGAAATCTCGCAGCTTCTTCTGGCAATCGATATCGTATAAATGTAGGTAGTCCTGCCAGTAATGGTACAGATCAGATGTTGTATATAACAGAGGTGGATACCAAGTACGGTTATCCGGTAAAGCCGGTGGAAAACAAATTCTATCAACTTTCTGGTAAAGCGTGGCGAAGGAATGGGGGATCTGGAAGTGCAACCTTCAATTTTTATTTTGCTGACGATCTGTTGGCAACAAAGCCTGTTTCAAAAAAATCTTTGACTCTTTCGGGAAACAATGTAGTAAATACATTCAATAGTTTACGTTTTGTTGCACCGGAGGGTTTTACGTCGGGTTATTTTCTTTGGGATGTTCATGTTAATGGTGGCAACTGGGATGAGGCTGGCATCTGGCTTTTGCAACTTACTGAATTAGGTAATGCTGTTTCCGTAAAGTTTGATACCAATGGAGGCAGTTCAGTAGACAATCAATATTTTTTAGAGGGGGAATCTTATACGATAAGTAAACCTGCCGATCCTGTTAAAGACGATGGTTCTCCTTTTGATGGTTGGTATGCCGATAAAGAATTTACTATACCTTACGACTTCTCGGTTGCTATTACTGCTGCAACAACCATTTTTGCTAAGTGGGAAGATGCGAGTGTGGTAAAAACTCAGCTACAAACGTTGATATCTGAAGTGGAAAGTGCTAAAGAAGGTGGTACGGAAGCCGGAATAAACTATCTGCAAACTGTTATCGGAGAAGCGCAGGCGATTGTCGATAATTCCGGTTCTACAATCAGTGATTTCACAACAGCCATTAGTAACCTAAATACTGCTCTTGCTATTTACCGTGATTGTTCTTTAAAGGAACTGTTGGTGGAGAGGAGCATTATTCCCGGTTTCTCGGCTACAACTTACATATACACCTATGATCTTGCTCCGGGTGCTTCCATTCCAACGGTTACGGCTACGGCTGTAGCTTCGGTTGCATCGGCCAGTATTAAACAAGCATCTGCCATTCCGGGCAGTACTGTGGTGACAGTTACGGCTGGTGACGGTTCTACACAAACTTACACAGTAACTTTTAGAGTAAATTATATGGCTGCTTGGGATGGTAACGGCATAGGGACAACTACAGATATTCCGAGCAACTTTGGTTGGAAGTGTAGCAGTGACGTGACATGGGTGAATGCAGATAATAGTAACGACACTTATGCATATAGGTATAGAGATAATTTTGGCAGTGGTGTTGGTCGTGTGATTACCCATCCTGTTAATAATAATGTCTTTTCTTTTCCGGTTTCTCTAACCGGAGGTAAAGTCTATAATTTCACTTGTCGCAACTCAAATGTAAACGGTACCTGTACCACTATGTTTGGCATCAATACGTTGAAAGATGCAACGGGTACAATGTTGAATTCCCAAAGTAAGACTTCTGCGAAGTGGAACTCACTATCGACATTTAACTTCAACTTTGCGGCAGTAGTGTCCGGCACATACTATATGGTATGGCAAACGACAAATGGCACAGATAGAAATATAGCTACCGATTTCTTACTTACAGAAGTGGGCAATGCCCTCAATGTATCCTTTAATACTGATGGAGGAAGTGAAGTTGCTACACAATATTTTGTAGAAGGAGAATCGTATGTGGTAAATCCTCCTGTTGAACCTACCAAAAACGGCTATGTATTTAGTGGCTGGTATAAGGACAATACTTATACATCACTTTTTAATTTCAATATTCCAGTTCTGGAGAATACAATCATTTATGCACGGTTTGTACCGGATGGAAATCCTACTATGACGAGCCTTACCATAAACAATGAAACGATTGCCATTCAATCTGCTAAATATATGAATATTACAGTTAATGGAACTTCTGAATTACACATTTCAAGCGAAAGTCCGCTGGTGGGCAGTAATATTAATCTTGCTTCGGACAATGCCTGGCTCTATCTTGAATCTGTTAAACCTTCGGAAGTTACTTCCAATTATTTGAGTTCTATAAAAATCAATGGACAAGCTTTCAATGCAGAAACGGATCGTATAGCCATTTACGGAAGTGGTACAGTGATTATTCCCCAAGGGAAACAAGTTTCAAAACATGCTCTGATAGCCTATACAGAAAATAATTATGGAGGTGAATCCATGGAATTTGAAGTGGAGAAATACTATCGGACAGCCGAACTTGGAGCTACTTTCGATAACAAAATCCGCTCATTCAGACTGAAGAAAGGTTATTCCTGCACGCTTGCCAATAATCCTGATGGTACGGGCTTTTCACGAGTGTACATTGCCAGCGATGCAGATATTGAAGTACCCGAAATGCCCGAAGGATTAGAATTTGTTTCATTTGTGCGTGTATTCCGTTGGGAATGGGTTAGCAAGAAGGGAATTTGTAACGGCGGACTTGCTGCAATCACTAATTCTTCCTGGTACAATGACTGGGCTGCTGGTGGTGCTACGGATAATCCTGATTTTGAATATGTTCCTATGCGTCATAATTTAGGTTGGGACTCTTTTGAAACTATCAATACAAGGAACAATGTATCCCATGTTTTGGGTTATAACGAACCGGATCATACTGACCAGGCGAATTGTACGCCGATACAAGCGATTAGGCAGTGGCCTGAACTGTTTAAGTCGGGTTTGCGGCTTGGATCGCCTACACCTGATGCTATTAGAAAAGATTGGTTGGTCAAATTCCTGGAGTTGGCAGATAGTTTGAACTATCGCGTTGATTTTGTGGTGGGACATATGTATTGGAATGGGCAATCGGGACAAAACCTGTATAATGGAGTGGTGGATGCTTGCACTCGCCTGTATGGAGGACGTCCGATGTGGATAACTGAATGGAACAACGGTGCCAACTGGACAACTGAAAACTGGCCTACTAATTCGGGACCTCAAAGAGATGCGGATTTGAACATCATTTATGATGAGGATGGAAATGAAAAAACAGTGACCAGACCGTTGTCGCCCGAAAACGCGGCAAAACAAGCTACGTGGATACTGGATGCGCTGGATGGGCTTGAACGTTGTGAATATCTTGAACGACATTCACTCTATAACTGGGTACAGGATGCAAGAGCTATAGTGCTGGACAATAAACTGACTCCTGCGGGGAAAAACTTTGCAGCATATAAATCGAAAGTGGGCTTTTCAAAAGCGCGGGAGTATACCCATACCTGGAAAATTGCTCCTCCTCTTCCCAGCTATACTTTGTCGAAAGACTATAAGTCGATAACTATTAGTTGGTATGATCACAATGGAGAGACGGGTAAGAATTACACATTGCAGAAGAGTGTGGATGGTGGAGAATGGGCAGATGTAAAGGTCTTTATTGCAGCAGCTGACATGAATCCTGATAATCCTTTGGTCTATACATATGGAAGTACGATTTCTTATACCGAAGAAATTGATTGCACATCGAAGGTTGATTACCGTATCATCGCATTGAGTTATAAAGATACACGGTCTTCTTATTCACGTACAGTAAGTGTGACCAGAGATGCTGTACCTGATAAACCAGTTTTGCAAGGTGAAGCACTCTCTTCTAAAATTATAAAATTGACTTGGAGTACTGTGGATAATGCCCGTTCTTACAGATTGGAACGTGCGGAAAGTGTAAACGGAGAATATACGGAAATTGCAAACCTACTTACTGGTACAACTTATATGGATGAGAATTTAGCAGTGAATACTCCCTATTATTATAGGCTTTATGCGCTGAGTACAGCAGCTACAGAACCGGTTTCTGATGTTTTAACCGTAAGTACGAAGGCATTGGCTGTTCCTTTGGCGATAAACGGACTGCGTATAGCAGCAGGGGACGGGCATTTGACTTTAACTTGGGATTTCGCTTATGATGCTAAATATAGGGTATTACGTGCCGAGGAGAAGGATGCTTCATATGAACAAATAGCAGATGCTATTGAGACTACGCGCTATGTGGATAATGGGCTTGTTGAAGGTACTACTTATTATTATAAGGTGCAAGCCTATAATACTGCCGGTGATGGTCCGGAAAGCGAAATACTGTCAGCTATACCTGTTGCCGGGCAACATGTATATCTTTCGTTTGATGAAAATGCAGGAACAACAGCTTTTGATGCATGGGGTGGATATCATGGAACACTGGTGAATGGTGCTGAATGGACTACCGGTAAAACAGGAAGCGCAGTAGCACTCACCAAGAGCAAAAGTTCTTATATACAATTGCAGGATGGTGCACTTAGCAGTTTGGAAGATTTCACCATTACCACCTGGATTAACTTTAACGGAGGAATAGGGCGCTTGTTTGATTTTGGCACCGGGACAGGCACATTTATGATGCTGGCACCGGCTACAACTAAGATACGCTATAAAATAACATGCGGAGCTGGTACATTCGATATCACCATTCCTTGTACGATAAAAACTAAGGAATGGATACATTTTGCTATGACACAGGCGGGTACTTCGGTTAAGTTTTATCTGAATGGTATCTGTGTGGGTACAGGCGAAAATGCGGATAAAATTTCTCCTAAGGATATGGGAATAACTACACAAAACTATTTGGGTAAATCTCAGTGGTCGAGCGATGCGTATTGCGACCATATCTATGATGATTTTAGGATATATAATAAAGCATTGTCTGACTTGGAAGTGGCAAAACTGGCTGATGCTATGGTAACTGTTTCTGTTTATAAAGGCAATAGTACCGGAGAAACAGTAGAAGTATATAAGGATGGTAGTGGTCTGGCTGACATACTTACCGGCAATGCTATTGCCGTAGTGGACGATGCGGATGGTATTAACCTTCCGGAGGGACAGAACAACGTTGTCGTAAAGAATGCGGCAAACACTTATTCTTGTACCAGTTTATTGCTTACGGATAAACAGCCTTTTTATTCGCCTGTCAGTTTTACGGCTACATCTGCTGTCTATCGACGTGACCTGACCGGATATGTATATGCCGATGGTACAAATGGTTGGAGTTCTCTTGTACTGCCTTTTGCAGGAACCTTGTATGCCGGTGAAGATGCCAAGAATCCTTTTATTAGTGATGATGACGCATCCGGAAATTACTGGCTGAAGAGATTTGCTGGTAAAACAAACGAGACTATGAACTTTGAATATGCAAGCTCAATTGAAGCTGATATACCATACATCATAGCTTTGCCAGGGGAACGCTGGGGAGTGGAAAATAGTATTAAAGATAAGGAAATTGAGGTTCGTGGTACGGATGTAACTGTATCAGCCACTAAGGGCATTGCTAAAGTTACGGCAGATGATTATAGCTTTAATGGAACTTATGCAGTTGTTCAACCTGTCAGAGCTCATTATAGACTAAATGCTGAGGGAAATGCTTTCATTAAATATGATGATGGAGCTACAGTTGAACCTTTCCGCTGCTACTTGCTTCCGGATGTAGAATCGATGTCGATGCCGAAAAGCTTTAGCATAGGTGGTGGAAATGGCGAAATTACCGGTTTAGAGAATGGGACTAAGGATCATGCTGGCAAATTACGTGTGTATTCGGAAGCCGGCAATCTGAAAATTGTTTCCCCTAAGGTAACTATAGTTCAGATTCATGGTGTGGATGGAGTATTGGTACGTACGGTGCAATTACAGGAAGGTGTGAATATTGTTACTGGTCTTGCTCCCGGTTTCTATATTGTGGAAGGTCAGAAGGCCGTGATATATTCCAAATAAAATAAAGTGTAAATTTTAAAATGAACAAGTATATGAAAAAAGAAACTTATGTGAAGCCAACTGTCGAGTTGATTTCGATGGAGAATGAAGGTTGTGTCATGACTGGCAGTTTTACCGGTGGCGGACAGATAAATCCGGGTGCACGTTCTGGTTATGGACGTAGCCGGGGGAGAACCTATGGAGGAAATTCAAACTCTGTCAGTGACCTGGAACAACTGATTGAGGATATACTGACAATAGATAAATAGTCAGATTGTTGAAGAATGGTGCATTATTGATGGGAGAATGTTTCATGCACCATTCTTCAACATCTCTGGCATTTTTGTAATGCCGCAATGTATTTCCTTTCCATACATTTGCCATGCAGTTCGGGAGCCAGGCATGCAGTTTCCGGATTGAAGATAGAGAACTTATATTATTTTTTTAATCTTAAAAATTATACGATGGAAAAACGAAAGATTTCCTCAAGAGCAGGACTAAGCAAGGTACTTTTTACCTTAATGGTCTGTATGACTCTAATGATGAACGTCCCATATCTGGGCGCTCAAAATTCCCAAGTTACAGTAACGGGTAAAGTAGAGGACACGATGGGTCCTGTGATTGGTGCCAGTATTGTTGAGAAAGGCGTAGCTTCTAATGGTACAATTACCGATATTGAAGGTAATTTCTCTATTAAGGTACGTCCTAATGCTACACTAATAGTAAGTTTTATAGGCTATAAAACGGTAGAAGTTCCTTTGAAGGGACAAAAGAATGTGAAAGTAATGCTGGCAGAAGACAGTGAAATGCTGGATGAGGTAGTTGTGGTAGGTTATGGTACGATGCGTAAGAAAGACTTGACGGGGTCTGTTATCCAAATCCGTCCTGAGAAACTTGCTAACGAAGCTCCGAAGACCGTACAGGACGTATTGCGGGGTACGCCGGGACTAAGTGTTGGTTACGATGCTTCTGCTAAAGGAGGAGGTATGATGCAGATTCGTGGTCAACGTTCTGTTTATCAAACTGATAAAGATAGAACTAAAGATACGCATAATGCCCCGTTGATAATTTTAGATGGCATGCAATTCTATGGTGAACTCTCAGAAATTAATACGAATGATATCGGTCAGATTGACGTGTTGAAAGATGCTTCTTCGGCTGCTGTATATGGTGCTAAAGCTGCAAACGGTGTTATCATCATTACAACAAAGAAAGGTAAGACCGGCAAGCCGACCGTTAATGTGAGTGCTACTATCGGTATTAATACAAAGAGTGAATATCGTGATGTTTACGATGCAGATGGTTATATGAGGTATCGTGAAGATTGGTATAAGAAAGATACGTATGCAGTTGATCCCTTAACCGGTGCTTATGGAGTGTATGCAGCCGGAGAATGGAAGAACAAATTGGATGCGGATGGCAATATTATAAAAGGTCCTGATGGTAAGCCTGTGCAGGAATATAAATATACCCGTCCTGCCGGTTATTTTGATAATCCCAATAATTTGGGTAAGTATGGCATAACCGTCGACCAATGGAGACAGTTCTCTTCAAATGAAAGTGGAGAATCGGATGCCAGTATTTACGCTAAACGTCTGTTCCTAGAAAAAGGTACTTTGGCTAATTATCTGGCAGGTAATATATTCGACTGGTACGATCGTACTTTTCAGACAGGTATCAATCAAGATTATTCGGCCAGCATATCCGGTGCCGGTGAACGGATGAATTACTACATGTCCGTAGGCTATCTGAGAAATGAGGGAGCTGTTCGCGGCAATGAATACAATGCAATTCGTGCCAATATGAAACTGAATGGAAAGGTGACTGATTGGTTGGAGATCGGTGCAAATGTTAACTTTCAGGATCGTAGTGACGGTGATATTCAAGTGCCTTTGGGAACAAACTATTGGGATGCCAATATGCTTCGTAACTCCCCCTTCTCTCAGTGGAAAGACGAAAACGGAAGCTATAACCAGTATCCTATGTGCCCTGAAAACAAATGGGGATATAACTACGATTTCGAACGTCAGTATCAAGAGTTGGAGAAAGGTTACACTGTATTGAACACTATCTTTAATGCTAAAGTGAAATTGCCGTTCGGCATTACTTATGACTTTAATATCGCTCCGCGTTACCAGTGGTTCTACAATCGCTATTTCACCTCGGCTGCCAGACCTGATGCCGTAGCGAAAGATTGTGGTGCGGATCGTGAAACGTCAAAGAACTTCGACTGGACATTAAATAATACCATTTCTTGGGATTATACATTTGCTGAAAAACACCATACGGTGTTGACATTGGTACAAGAAGCTGAAGAACGCCGTTATTGGCAAGAAAAGATAACGGCTCGCAATATCTTGCCTTCGGATGCGTTGGGTTTCCATAATGTATCTAATGCGACTCTTGAGAACAGTAAAATTGAAGCGAAGGATACTCATGAAACAGCAGCTGCTTATATGGTACGTTTGTTCTACTCTTACGATGACCGCTATATGTTTACGGGTACTGTTCGCCGTGATGGTTATTGCGCTTTTGGTGCCAATTATCCTTGGGCTACCTTCCCTTCTGTCTCTTTAGCATGGGTATTTACCAATGAGAAATTCTTTAAGTGGGAACCGATGAGTACCGGTAAATTGCGTCTCTCTTGGGGGCAGAATGGTAACCGTCAGTTGGCTGACCCTTACATTTCTCTTGCCAATTTAGGTTCGGGTACAGGTGCAACTATGGGTTATATTGATACAGGGGGAAGTACGGTAGATATGAAATATCTGGGTATGGACCGCTTGCCCAACAATAATCTTCAATGGGAAAAGACGGAAGCTTATAACATTGGTCTTGATTTCGGATTCTTCAAAGACCGTATCACCGGTACCATTGAATACTACGATATGACCACCAAAAATATGATTATGGGACAACGTTTGCCTCAGTTCTGCGGATTCGGCAGTATTACTACCAATCTGGGTGAGGTTCAGAACAAAGGTTTTGAATTATCTTTGAGTACTCTCAATATACAGAATAAGAACTTTGAATGGCGTACTTCTTTCGGCTTTTCTTTCAACAACAATAAAATTAAGCATTTGTACTATGAGTACGAGGACGTGCTTGATGCTAATGGAAATGTCATTGGACGCAAGGAAATGGATGATACCAGTAACGGTTGGTTCATCGGAAAGTCCATTGGTGAGATTTGGGATTATGAAGTGTGCGGTATCTGGCAAAAGGATGAGGTAGAAGAGGCTGCTAAGGTTGGCCAACGCCCCGGTGACCCGAAAGTTGTGAACTATTATACCGGTGATGATAAGGAAGATGGTACTCCTGTCTACAACGAAAAAGACAAACAGTTCCTGGGCAAAAGCATTGCCCCCATTAACTGGTCATTGCGTAATGAATTCACATTATGGAAAGACCTGAACATCTCTTTCAGTCTCTACTCTTATATGGGACACAAGAGCCTTGAAGGATATTATCTGAATCAAGACAATGCTGGTAATATGATTTCGAATAATTGCAATACTTTTGTGAAAGAATATTGGACGGTAGATAATCCTTCCAATACCTATGCCCGTCTGGATGCTTACGGACCTAACGGTGCCAAGGGTGTACAAAGACTTCATAACCGTTCGTTCATTCGCCTCGACAATGTTTCCGTTGCCTATACTTTGCCCCAAGCATGGACAAAGAAAGTGCAGATGGAGCGTGTAAAAGTCTTTGGTACTGTTCGTAACGTGGCTACATGGGCAGCCGATTGGGAATATGGTGACCCTGAAACCAGTGGTCTTGCTACCCGTACATTTACATTCGGATTAAACATAACTCTCTAAACTGTAAGAACAATGAAAAACTATATAAAGAATAAATTATCAAGAGGATTGTTTATCCTCGCCGGAATGGCAGCTGTATGTAGTTGCACCGATAGTTTCTTGAAACCGGATCCACTATCTTTTTATGAACCAGAAACTACATTTAATACAGAATCAGGCTTGCAAGCAGTTCAGGCTATGTGTGACAGACATTTACGTACATGGGCTTTCCATTATGCAAGTGGCAGTTGCAATATCTCTATACCTCTTGGAACTGAATATCTTTTCTCTGAGTTATCTCTCTATGGAAAGACGGACGGAGTAGGTGGTGTATATGGTAACTTTGCTAATCAACTGCAACCAACTAGTGGCATGAACAACGGAGATGATAACCGTATCATGTATTTCTGGGAAGAGGGGTATACTGGTATAAAACACGCTAATACCATCATCTCGAACATTGACAAAGTCTCTACTTTGAGTGAAACGGCTAAGAATGAATATAGAGGTCGTGCCTATTTCCATCGTGCTTATCGCTATCTGAACTTGGTGATGCAGTTTGGTGATATTCCTCTGGTATCAAAGGTTCTTGAAGCTCCTAAACGTGACTACAAGACAACCAAAAAAGAGGAAATCCTGAAAATGATTACGTTGGATATGGAGAAGGCGGTAGATTGGGTACCATCTCAGAAAGATACTCGTTACATAGGTATGGTAAATAAGGAGGCTTGTCGCCAATTGCTCATTAAGTGCTATTTGTCTACCGGACAGTTCGAAAAAGCTGAAAAGCAAGCTGATATTTTGATTGACGAATCCAATCTTGCCCTGATGAAAGAAAACTTCGGAATTGAAAATGATGGTGGCGAACCGGAAACATGGGAAATTACCCGTAATGTGATTTGGGATTTGCATCGTCCGGAGAACAAGTTGATTGCTGCAAATAAAGAGGTAATCATGGGTATGCCGAACTGTACGGAACAATCATTTGTTAATTTCCTTTCTATGCGTATTTTTGGTCCCTTCTGGGGTGATACTAACTTGAAGACACCTGATAGTAAAACAGCCGGTGAACGTTATGCACGTAACAATGGCAGGTATGAAGCTACTACAGACTTTACACGTGCTTTTGGTCGTGGCATTGCCACTGTTCGTGCTACTCATTTTGCTCAACATGGACTTTGGGTAGTGAACGGTGTGGAAGATAAGGAAGACCTTCGCCATAACTCAAAAGTAGGAAACTGGGTAAATATGGAAGACTTGACTTACAATAATAAGGATTCTAAATATTATGGTCAGAACTTTACGCTCTATGCACCTGAAGATGTTTGGGGTGTAGATAAAGATGGTAAACCTGTTATCACAACTCATAAAGGAGATTTACTCTGTAATGATACAATTCGTGATTGGTTTGATTTCCCTCACTACAAGATCTATTTGGAAGATGTGCGCAATGAAGCTAATATGGGTGCCAATGACTTTCAAGGTGCAGCCGGTTCCGGTGCTAATGCAAACTGGTATCTGTATCGTTTGGCAGAAACTTATCTGCTGCGTGCTGAAGCTAAGTTTTATCAGGGTAAGGATGCTACATCAGATGTAAATGAAGTACGTAAACGTGCTAAATGTTCACAACTTTATGCAGCTGGAACCGTGACTATTGGTGATATCATGAACGAACGCGCTCGTGAACTTTATCTGGAAGAATGGCGCAATGTAGAGTTGACTCGCGTATCTCTTTGTCTGGCATTGAGCGGCAAACCTGATGAATGGGGAAATACTTATAGTAAAGACAATTGGGATAAACAGCAAGGTACGGATAATGTTGGCGGAAGCTACTGGTATCAACGTATCATTCATTATTCCTTGTATAATAAAGGCGATATTGTTTCCAATGGTAAGACTCTGACTTATTATATGGATAAGCGTAACCTTTTCTGGCCGATTCCTAACAGTGCCATCACTGCCAACAATAAGGCGCAACTTCACCAGAATTACGGTTACGATGGATATGATGCCAGTGTACCGATGTGGGAAACTTGGGAAGAGGCTGTAGCTGATGAGGATAAGAGTGAATAACCAGGTTGGAGGATTTCTATAGGTTTAGTTCTTAAATAAAGAGGTTGGGTCAAAAGTACTGTGCTTGTAGAGGCGAATCGTCATTCGTTCGGAATACACAAAGTGATTTTGACACAACCTCTTTTCTTTTTAAAGATATGAAGATATGAGTAAGCATTTGAATATAACAGGATATTTTTTATTCCTTTCTTTCTTCTTTCAAACCATTCTTTCCGCACAAAATACTTCGATTGGTACGAAAGATATTGTTTCCGGTGAAGTCTGGAAAGATACAGACGGTAATGTTATTAACGCCCATGGCGGCGGTATCCTCTTCAACAACGGGAAATACTACTGGTTTGGAGAGCACCGGCCTTCTTCCGGTTTTACAACACAGGTGGGAGTGACATGTTATTCATCAACCGATTTGCGTAACTGGAAGTGCGAAGGTGTAGCTTTGGCTGTATCTGACGAAGCGGGAAGTGATATAGAGAAAGGATGTATCATAGAACGTCCTAAAGTTATTTATAATCAGAAAACAGGAAAATACGTAATGTGGTTCCATTTGGAACTTAAAGGAAGAGGATATGGGCCTTCCCGTGCCGGAGTTGCAGTAAGCGATACCCCGGCGGGACCTTATCGGTTTATCCGTTCAGGGCGCGTGAATCCCGGTGTCTATCCGCTAAATATGACACGGGAGGAGCAGAAGCTTACCTGGAATCCGAAAGATTATGAATGGTGGACTCCGGAGTGGCGTGAGGCTGTCAATAAGGGAATGTTTGTGAAACGTGACCTGGAAGGTGACGGACAGATGTCCCGCGATATGACTTTGTTTGTGGATGATGACGGCACAGCCTACCATATTTATTCCTCGGAAGAGAATCTGACACTCCATATCGCAGAATTGTCCGATGATTATCTGAGCCATACCGGAAAGTACATTCGTATATTTCCCGGAGGACATAATGAAGCGCCGGCTATATTTAAGAAGGATGGAACTTATTGGATGATAGCTTCGGGATGTACAGGATGGGAGCCGAATGAAGCCCGTTTGATGACTGCTTCTTCAATTCTGGGGGAATGGTCGCAATTACCCAATCCTTGTGTAGGTAAAGATGCGAAAATTACTTTTGGAGGACAAAGTACCTACATACTGCCACTAAAGGATGGTGGATACATGTTTATGGCAGATGTGTGGCGTCCGAAAAGCTTGTCGGATTCTAGGTATATTTGGCTGCCTGTTCGTTTTAATGGGAAAGGAATTCCATTTATAGAGTGGGTGGATAAGTGGTGAGTGTGGAGTGAAAATTGGCCATTTTCCTATAGAATGGTCGATTATGTACCCTTTTTGAAATAATTTTAGCAGTTCGGTTTATCTGAAAACGAATATATTTGCAACGATGAAAAACAACTTATAATTGAATATCATGAAAACGTGGAAATATTTGTGGCTACTGTTGATTGTAGCGTTGCTGGTTCCCCTCAATGTTTCGGCAAAAAAGAAAGCGGAAAAAGAAAAGTCTGATCGCGAACTTTGGGCGGGAATTCTGTACCAGATGGCAGCGCCTGTACTCAGCAATATGAGCGAAGGCAAGTTGCAGGAAAATATGCTGGTAGAGTTGAGCCCTACATGGGACGGTCGTGATAAGCGGGTGACTTATATGGAATGCTTTGGACGGTTGATGGCCGGACTGGCTCCGTGGCTATCACTGCCCGATGATGATACGGCAGAAGGAAAACAACGCAAACAATTGCGTGAATGGGCATTAAAGAGCTATGCTCAATCCGTAGATCCGGAAAGTAAAGATTATCTGTTGTGGCGGAAAGAGGGACAACCCCTGGTGGATGCCGCCTATATAGCTGAAAGTTTTTTGCGCGGATATGACGCTTTGTGGGTTCCATTGGATGATTTGACAAAACAGCGTTATATTGCTGAATTCCAGCAACTGCGTCGGGTGGATCCACCCTATACGAATTGGTTATTATTCTCTTCAACTGTTGAGTGCTTCCTGAAAAAGGCGGGTGCCCAGACGGATTATTACCGTATCACTTCAGCTTTGCGTAAAGTCGATGAATGGTATGTAGGAGATGGCTGGTACAGTGACGGAGAGGATTTCGCCTTCGATTATTACAATAGTTTTGTGATTCATCCCATGTATGTGGAATGCCTTGAAGTGATGACAAATGGCGGAAAGCAGAATATCTGGAATGTGAAAGGCGGAAACTTTCCGAATGCCTTGAAGCGTATGCAGCGTTTCGGCATGATATTGGAACGTTTTGTTTCTCCCGAAGGCACTTTCCCGGTATTTGGCCGTTCGATTACTTACCGTACCGGCGTACTGCAACCGCTTGCCTTGCTGTCATTGCGTGGTTGGTTACCAAAAGAGTTGCCTGCCGGACAGGTACGTGCGGCAATGACCGCTGTCATTCAACGTATGTTCGGTGATAATCGCAACTTCAATGCGGAAGGCTATCTGACATTGGGTTTCAATGGTTCCCAACCTAATATATCGGATTGGTATACCAATAATGGCAGCCTATATTTGGCCTCACTTGCTTTCCTGCCGTTAGGATTGCCCGCTGACGCTCCTTTCTGGACAGATGCCCCGCAACCGTGGACATCAAAGAAGGCGTGGGGTGGAGAAGACTTCCCGAAAGATCACGCCTATTAAGAAATAAGTTATCATGAACAGATACATTCTCTTTTTCTTTCTGATTCTCTCGACACTTACCACGCTCCGGGCACAACAGTCCCGGCTCGTGGAAGTGGGGAATGGGTATAGTCAGACATCAGTCAACACTACTGTCTTCAGAAACAATTCACTTGTGACGCAGGGAGACGAACAGTATATCAGTTACTATGACGGCGACGGCTATCTGGTGCTCGGTAAACGGAAGTTGGACTCTGACCAATGGACACTGAAGCGGACACAATACAAGGGAAATGTGAAAGATGCCCATAACATAATCAGCATGATGCTGGATGGCGAGGGGTATCTGCATCTCTCATTCGACCACCATGGGCATAAACTGAATTATTGCCGTAGTACCGCCCCTTATACGCTGGAACTTGGAGATAAGGAACCGATGACCGATGTGGATGAAGGTAATGTGACTTATCCGGAATTCTATCCGTTGAATGGGGGAGATTTGCTGTTTGTTTATCGCTCCGGCTCTTCCGGACGGGGGAATCTGGTGATGAATCATTATTCTGTAAAGGAGAAGAAGTGGAATCGTGTACAAGATGTGCTGATAGATGGTGAAGACCAACGGAATGCCTACTGGCAACTCTATGTGGATGAACAAGGCACGATTCACCTATCTTGGGTGTGGCGCGAAACGTGGTACGTGGAGACAAATCATGATCTTTGTTATGCCCGTTCTTACGATAATGGTGTGACCTGGTACAAAGCAAATGGCAAGAAATACGATTTACCTATCCGGTACAATAATGCGGAATATGCCTGCCGCATCCCGCAAAACTCAGAACTGATCAATCAGACCAGTATGAGTGCCGATGCAAGCGGTAACCCGTACATTGCCACGTATTGGCGCGATCCTGACAGCGAAGTACCGCAATACCGTATTGTGTGGCATGACGGACAGATGTGGCACAATCGCCAGGTTTCGAACCGCCATACTCCTTTTTCTCTGAAAGGGGGTGGTACGAAGATGATTCCTATCGCCCGCCCACGTATCGTAGTGGATGGTGGCGAGATATTTTATATTTTCCGTGATGAGGAACGGGGAAGCCGGGTATCGCTGGCGCACGCTGCGGCTGTAGGAGTAGGTAAGTGGACGTTTACCGATCTGACCAACTTCCCGGTAGATGCTTGGGAACCGTCTCACGATACGGAATTGTGGAAGCAAAAACGTCGTCTTCATCTCTTTGTGCAGCACACCAAGCAAGGTGACGGAGAACGTAGGGTAGAGTTTGCCCCTCAACCGGTGTATGTGCTGGAAGTTGTAAAGCCTAAGGGCGATTGAAAGCCTTACATAAGATGATTCTGTTTTCAACGTGATGAAACTCTATTTTCACCAAGGAGAAACAATCGTTTCAGCACGATGAAACATTGGTTCCGCCATGTTGGAGATATTGTTTCAATAGAGAGGAACAGAATGGAACATTAAACGCTCAGACAATTAGTATAGTAAATAGATAAAGAATAGTAAGAGTATGAATAAGTATTTAGTAAACCTCCTGATTGGGGTTTTCTGCTGGAGTGGAATGTCGGCTTGTGCATCCTCCAAGGATGAGGCCAAAGAGATTGTGGATATTATTTATAAAGTGAATAACTACTGGCAAACTCAGAATCCTGAGCACGGACGCTCTTTTTGGGACAATGCAGCTTACCATACTGGTAATATGGAAGCGTTCTTCCTGACCGGTGACTCCGATTTCATGAACTACTCCAAGGCTTGGGCTGAACATAATCAATGGAAAGGTGCTAAGTCGGATAATAAAGCTGAATGGAAATACAGCTATGGCGAGAGTGACGATTATGTGCTTTTTGGTGATTACCAGATTTGTTTCCAGACGTATGCCGATTTATACAATATAGAACCGGATACTCAAAAAATAGCTCGTGCCCGCGAAGTGATGGAACATCAGATGAGTACGGATAAGAATGATTATTGGTGGTGGGCTGACGGTCTTTACATGGTGATGCCTGTGATGACTAAACTATATAAGATTACCGGCAATCCGCTTTACTTGGAGAAACTGCATGAATACTGGGCATTTGCCGACAGTCTGATGTACGATCCGGAAGATGCGCTTTATTATCGTGACGGAAAATATCTCTATCCTAAACATAAAAGTGTGAATGGTAAGAAAGATTTTTGGGCTCGTGGAGATGGATGGGTTTTAGCTGCTTTGGCTAAAGTCCTGAAAGATTTGCCTGAAACGGATAAATACCGTCAGGAATATATAGACCGTTACCGCGCGATGGCAAAAGCTGTGGCAGCCTGTCAGCAGCCGGAAGGATACTGGACACGGAGTTTGCTTGATCCGGAACATGCACCCGGACCGGAAACCAGTGGCACTGCTTTCTTTACTTATGGTCTGCTGTGGGGTATGAATAATGGCTTTTTGGATAAGGCTACTTATCAGCCTGTAGTAGAAAAAGCCTGGAAGTACCTGACAACTGTTGCTTTGCAGCCGGATGGACGTGTCGGCTATGTGCAGCCTATCGGTGAGAAGGCTATTCCGGGACAAGTGGTAGATGCCAATTCAACAGCTAACTTTGGAGTAGGGGCTTTCTTACTGGCGGCTTGCGAAATGGTACGATTCCTGAATTGATTATTCTATTTTTTCCAGAAGATACAAAATGGAGTTTGTCGGCATTGGCAAGCTCCATTTTGGTTTAATAACCTGGGTAAAACTTTGTTTTTTAATGAAATGACACAAAATTATTCCCTTTTTGCATGATTCGTGGTAGTATATCTCTTATTTTATGTGTATTTTTGACACCCAATAACTAACGTGAATTTTATGAGGAACACTATGAGACATTTTGCAGTTGCTATTAGTTTAATGTTGGCAATGACATTGCCTTCTTTTTCCCAACAACATCCTATCGTTGAAAAAGATTATGTGGCTTATTTGTTTACCTACTTTACAGGTAACCACATCAGTGAAGAAGCTGTATGTTATGCCGTAAGTATGGACGGATATACATATTGGGCACTGAATGACGGCAAACCCGTTCTTGATTCAAAAGTAATCAGTTCGACCGGTGGTGTGCGCGACCCGCATATCCTGAGAAGCCAGGACGGTCATACCTTTTATATGGTGGTGACAGATATGGTATCTGACAATGGTTGGGATTCGAACCGTGCAATGGTGCTGCTGAAGTCCGATGACCTTGTAAACTGGACGCATTCCATCATCAACATGCAGAAACGTTATAAAGGACAGGAAAAGCTGAAACGTGTTTGGGCACCGCAGACGGTTTTTGATCCTGAAGCCGGAAAATATATGGTGTACTGGTCTATGCAGTATGCCGGTGGAGCCGATATCATCTACTATGCATACGCCAATGATGACTTTACAGATCTGATTGGTGAACCGAAGCCACTCTTCATTCCGGAGAATAAGAAATCATGTATCGACGGGGATATTGTCTATAAAGATGGCGTTTTCCACCTGTTCTATAAGACAGAGGGACATGGAAACGGCATTAAAGTGGCAACCACCCGTTCACTGACTTCCGGCCAATGGGAAGAAGAACCGGACTACAAGCAGCAAACAAAGGACGCTGTAGAAGGAGCCGGTACATTTAAACTGATAAATCAGGATAAGTATATATTAATGTATGATGTATACATGAAAGGCAAATATCAGTTTACGGAAACTACCGACCTGAAGAACTTCAAAGTGATAGACAGTGAAGTGAAGATGAATTTCCATCCCCGCCATGGAACGATTATTCCTATCACGCGCGATGAATTGATCCGTATCACGGATAAATGGGGCAAGCCTGCCGAATTGGGTGCAATACCGAACAACCCTGTATTGCCCGGATTTCATGCCGACCCTGAAATCTTATACTCAAACAAGACAAAGAAATATTATATCTATTCCACAACAGACGGACAACCCGGCTGGGGCGGATGGTACTTCACTGTTTTCTCTTCAACCGACCTGAAGAACTGGAACTATGAAGGCGTTATGCTGGATTTGAAATCCGAACAGGTACCTTGGGCGAATGGGAATGCCTGGGCACCGTGTATTGAAGAAAAACTCATCAAGGGAGAATACAAGTACTTCTTTTATTATAGCGGCAATCCTGCCAAAGGCGGAGGAAAGCAAATCGGCGTAGCAATGGCCGACTCACCTACCGGACCGTTTACCGATCTGGGACAGCCCATCATTACAGACTCTCCTGTAGGACACGGACAGCAGATAGACGTGGATGTCTTTACCGATCCCGTATCCGGTAAACCCTATCTGTATTGGGGTAATGGCTACATGGCCGGT
>ULRK01054582.1_pt1 | contig 18842 bp, 16 predicted proteins | sample 1955341 | NCBI WGS metagenome assembly ULRK01 (sample SAMEA4835680, study PRJEB28245) | human gut metagenome | biome: gut microbiome; material: fecal sample | place: Denmark | collected 2008
TTTGCCGTTACTATGCAAGTAATTCCAACAAACGCATTAATTATACTGTTTATGAAGACTATAGAACTTCCCATCAAAAGAGGAGACCGTGTGTGGGTGAAGGTTTATAATGAACGAAATGGCTCATTCACTTCGCGTATGGCGGAGGTTATATCTATATTGCAAATGTATGTTTCCGGGGCAGATGTACCGTATGTAGCATTGCGTTATCTGGACGATCGCAGCTATGGATGTATTCCTTATGAACAAGTCACCGAAGTATGCGACGAATCTTTTTCTGAATAACAGACCATTTGATAGAATCTGAATAATAGTACTGTAGTTTTGTTGATACTAATAGCCCTGCTTTCTTCATCCGCCAGTATCGTCTGACAAAGAAGAAAAGCAGGGCTTTCTTTTATAACCAACTCGAAAACCTTCTGACATACCAGTTCTTTATCAATTGAGTCAGTACGCAATAGGAGAGCAGAATCCCCATCAACCACGGGAAGTAACTCAATGGAAGCGCCTGTAAACCAATGGATGCTCCGAAAGATGTGAACGGTATCACAATTCCTATAACCATCACCAAAGTAGTCATACCGATTACGGGCCAAGTGGCGCGGCTCTGTATGAACGGAATTTTCCGTGTACGTATCATGTGTACAATCAGAGTTTGCGAAAGCAGCCCCTCAATAAACCATCCTGACTGAAACAACGACTGGTGTTCCGGACTATTACAGCCAAACACATGCCACATCACCAGATACGTGACGATGTCAAATATGGAACTGATTGGCCCGATATAAATCATAAAACGTTTCAGGTCTGATGCATCCCATCTGTGTGGCTTTCTCAGAAACTCCGGGTCCATGCGGTCGAACGGAATTGTAGTTTGCGAGATATCGTATAGCAGATTCTGAATGAGCAGATGAATCGGCATCATCGGCAAGAACGGCAGAAACGCACTGGCAAACATGACACTGAACATATTACCGAAGTTTGAACTTGCCGTCATCTTGATGTACTTATTGATATTCCCGAAAGTCTTCCGGCCTTCCAGTACTCCGTCTTCCAGTACCATCAGGTCTTTTTCCAGCAGGATGATGTCGGCACTTTCCTTGGCGATGTCCACGGCAGAATCTACCGAAATGCCAATATCCGATTGCCGTAAGGCGGCAGCATCATTGATACCGTCTCCCAGAAATCCTACGGTATTCTCCTGTTCCTGTAAGATGGAAATAATCTGTGTTTTTTGTAGAGGCGTCAATTTGGAAAAACAGGTGGTGGTCTTTACACGCTCTTTCAAAGTAGCCTCATCCATATTCTCAATATCCGGTCCGGTCAGTGAATAACTTGTGTCGATACCTACTTGCCGACCTATGGATTTCACTACAATATCATTATCCCCCGATAAGATTTTAACTTCCACACCATACTCATGCAGTTGCTTAATAGCTTCTGCCGCAGATGGCTTCGGGGGATCAAGAAAAGCTAGGAAGCCAATCAGAACCATTTCTTTTTCATCACTCACGGAGAAATTACCCACCTTCTCTATATAGCTTTTCTGAGCAACGGCCAGCACTCTCATTCCTTTCCGGTTCATTTCTTCGCTGATCTTTTGGGCTTTAACCTTCAGTTTATCCGTCAGAGATTGCACTTCTCCATTGAATTCTGTGTGCGAACAGATACTGAGCATCTCTTCCACGGCGCCTTTGGTGATGATCTGGCGTTTCCCTTGTTTGTCTTCTATCACTACGGACATTCTCCGGCGGATGAAATCGAACGGTATTTCGTCCACTTTGGTGTAGGCATCCTTCAGATGTTCCAGCTTCAGTTCCTTTACGTGCGAGAGGATGGCTTTATCCATCAGATTCTTTAGCCCGGTCTGAAAATAGCTGTTGAAGTAGGCGTGACGCAATATTCGTTTGCTTTCGTCATTGCTGCCATCGGCATTGATGTACTTTTCCAGAACAATCTTGTCGCACGTCAGCGTACCCGTTTTATCGGTGCAAAGAATATTCATCGCACCGAAGTTCTGGATGGCATTCAGATTCTTGACAATCGTTTTCTTCTTCGACATGGACAGAGCGCCTTTAGAGAGGTTCGCGGTTACAATCATCGGAAGCATCTCGGGCGTGAGTCCCACGGCTACCGAAATGGCGAAGATGAAAGCCTCGAACCAATCCCCTTTCGTAAACCCGTTGATGAAGAATACGAACGGAACCATGACCAGCATAAAACGGATGAGCAGCAGGCTTACTTTGCTGATTCCTTTGTCGAAAGCAGTAGTGGCACGGTGTCCCGTGAGGTTGCGGGCGATAGTACCGAGGAAAGTCCTGTTGCCGGTTTCAAATACGATACCTTTGGCTGCGCCACTGATAACGGTGGAACCCATGTAGCAGATGTTATCCAGTTCCACGATGCTGCCTTTCCGGTATTGCTTTTCCTTTACTTCCGGAAACTTCTCTATCGGTTCCGACTCTCCGGTCAGGGAAGCCTGACTGATGAACAAGTCCTTGGACTCGATGATGCGCAGGTCTGCCGGAATCATGTCTCCGGCTGCCAGGAAGACAATGTCTCCCGGAACCAGTTCCGTGATATCCAGTTCTTCCTCACCACTTCCGGTACGCTTCACGAGACAGGTATTCTTTACCATTTTCATTAGCGAATCTGTGGCTTCGTTGGCTTTCCATTCCTGCCAGAAGCGCAGGATGGCACTACACACCACCATGACGGCGATGATGACGACTCCCGTCCATTCCTGTTCTCCCGGTTCTGCCATGAGTACGTCGATGACGAGTGATATGACTGCCAATCCGGTCAGCACTCCTATGAACGGATTGATGAAAGTTTTGATGAATACGATGAACGGATTTTTCTTTTGTTCGTGAACCACTTCGTTCTTTCCATACGTAAGTTGGCGGTCTTCAACTTCTGCTCTTGTCAACCCGAGCCTTGTCGTTTGCAGGTATGAGTAAACGGATTTTGCCGGTTGTGTGGCAGTCAGGAATACTTTCTCGGAGTTGAGCGCATACTGAGGCTGCTGTAACTTTTTCTTCCACTTCATAATCTCTTTCCTTTTTTTGAAGTTACTAATTGCGTTTCTATTTCACGACGCAAAAGTAAGAACGGCTTCGTGGAGAAGTCGTTAGAGATTTATTAGAGTGGTATTAGAAAACCATTAGAGAAATCAGATATGCGGGAGTTTAACGACGTAAGTGGTTCCTTCACCCGGATGCGAGAAGACAGATATTTCCCCTTTGTGCAGGCTCAGTATCTTTTGTGCCAAAGTCATGCCGATGCCGTAGCCGGATGCCACATCTTTGTTTTCACCGCGGTAGAAGAGTTGGAACAAGTTCTCTTTGTCCTTGTCCGACATGCCCACACCGTCGTCCGAAAGGCGGATGATGGACCATTCTTCCCAGAAAGAAATCTGGATAAAAGAAGTTTGGTTCCGGGAGTACTTGCAATTGTTTTCGATGAGGTTTACGAACGCTGTTGTAAGCAGGTAACTATTACCGATCACTGTGAGCACCTTGTCGTCTTCGGCTTCCTGCTCGAATACGAGTTCCACATGGAAATCGGGGTACGCCCTCAAGACAAGTTCCCTTGCATCGAGCAACAGTTCGTCCAGACGGATTTCTTCTCTTTTGATCTGTTCCGGTTCATAATCCGCTTTGGCAAGGTTCAGTAATCCGTCGATGAGTTTAATCACTCTTTGCGAATCCTGCAACGCGTTGTGGATGGCGTTTTGGTATTGTTCGGGACTTCGTTCTTTCTGCACGGCAAGATCAAGTTCGGCAGAAAGTGCAGCCATAGGGGTACGCAGTTCGTGCGACACGTTGCTGACAAACATCTTCTGCGAATTGAATGACTTTTCCAGTCTGTCGAGCAAGGCATTGAAGGTAAGGCTCAGTTCGCCTAATTCGTCTTTCTCATTCTTGACGGGCAGGCGTTTGTTGATTCGTGAGGCGGTTATGTTCTCCGCTTCTTTTACAATGCTTCTGATGGGGGCCAATGCGCTCCGGGCAAGGAGGTAGCCTACAATAATCAGCGCGGTCAGTCCGCTGAATAGTAATAGGGCGAGTGTTTCTTTCAGGATTTCCCGTTTGGCATATCCGTAGCCGTCATAAGCGGCGGCGGTAACGATGTAATCCTTACCTTCGAAAGTATAGATGATACCTACTCCCTGGTAATCTTCGATGTAGAAGTCTATTTCTTTCTTCTGGAGGATGCGCTCTATCATTTCCGGAGTTTCTTTTATGATGTCGTTTTGCAAGGCATCGTGGTATAACATCTGGAAATCGGTGTCGTAGACGGCTACTTCTACTTCGTCGATAAACTTTTTATTGTTCAGGTAAATGGATTGCATGGTTTCGGCGTCCACCTGGTTGTTCAGAAACAGATGTGCCTTGGTGATGGCTTCGCTTTTCAGATTCCGGAAAAAGGCATTGCTGCGCGAGTGCTCACTGACGTAGTAGATGGCGGTGATAAATACCAGAAACACGGCGGCTGTGATACAAGTGTACCGCAGGGTTAAGGCTGTTCTGATCTTCATAGTTTATCCGTCAGTATAAAGCCCATACCGGCTTTGGTATGGATCAGTTTGGTGTCGAAATCCTTGTCTATCTTTTTGCGGAGATAGTTGATGTATACGTCGATAAAGTTGGTTCCGGTATCAAAGTGGGTATTCCAAACCTTTTCGGCTATCTCTATACGACTGAGAACCCGCTCTGCATTCTCGGTCATGTAGAGTAACAGATTATATTCTTTGGGTGAAAGTTTGATGGGAGTGCCGTTTCGGGTTACATTTTTTCCTTGTAGGTCAATGTACAGGTCGGAATATCTGATCTCCCGGGGTTGCGGTGCGGTTGCTTCATTATTACGTTTCAGCAGTACCCTGATTCTTGCATAGAGTTCGCGGAAATCGAAAGGTTTCACCATGTAGTCATCGGCTCCTGCATCGAATCCGTCCAGTTTATCATCTGTAGAGCCTAAGGCTGTCAGCATCAGGATAGGGATGCCTGGGTTTGTCTTACGGATTTCTTTACATAGCTCAAAACCATCCATCTTGGGCAGGATAATATCAGAAATCACCAGGTCGAACGTATGGACACGGAAGAGACGCAGTCCCATGACACCATCGTAAGCTACCATGGTTTGATAACCATTCTCTTCCAGTCCATTCTTGAGTAGGCTGGCTACTCTTGGTTCGTCTTCAATAATCAATATCGTATGCATGGTCTGTATTTTTTGTAGATTCCAGTTGTTTTTGTTTGAGACCATACAAATATAGAGATTATTTGTGAGTTTCTCTTTTCTTACTCTTTTAATAAAGGCAACTGGTTCAGCATATTCCTGATTTTAATAGCGATACGTGGCATCTTTAGTCGAATGGCACCTTCCAGTTTTCATCCTGATAGGCGGCGAAACACATGGCTATCTGTTCTTTATTGTTCTTTTCTTCGGCCAATGCAGGTATCTCGTCCAAAGAGAAATAGCTGCTTTCGGTAGTTTCTATATTACTCTGAAAACTTCCGCCTGTTACTTCGCAAAGAACAAAGGCTTTGCAGACATTGTATGCATAAGGAGGCACGTTGTGCAGGTTTCTATCCTGCAAAGCAATCAGGCGTACGGCTTTTACGTCCAGTCCGGCTTCTTCTTTGACTTCTTTCTCCGTATTGGTTTTGATGCTTTGGTTGACGTCTACCCAGCCACCGGGCATAGACCATACACCGGCTTTTTCTTTTACCAGAAGTATTTTTCCGTTTTTAAAGATGGCGGCACGGGTATCCAGTTTAGGTGTTTGGAAACCGGTTTCATTGCAGAATAATTCTTTTACTTTCTCTATCGGCAGATCGCTTTGATGGCTCATGATCTCTGCCGATATTTCCCGGATACGTTCAAAACGCTCGATGTCGAAGGGATCTCGGGAGTAGGTCAGTCCTGCCTGAGCTATGAATTGTAATTCCTTAGCCCATTCGAGCCAGCGGGGATCAGTGTTTTTGTTCATTGGATATCTGAGTTTAAAGTATCATATACAATTTTGGATATACTGGCGATGATAGCTGCATTATCTGCATCGGTTTCCTGCGACTCCATGACGAAGACAGCTATATAATATTTCTGTCCGTTGGGCAGGATAACAAAGCCTGCATCGTTATCAGCAATCTTTATCCCTTCCGGAGTCCGGTCGGAAGAGCCTGTCTTATGGCCTACGATTACGTCGGCAGGTAACTGGCCTTTCAATTTATCTTTGCCGGTAGAAGTTTCCTGCATGATTGCTTGAAGGAAGTCTTTGTATTGAGTTCCAAATAGGGGTTGCTTGTCGGCTATATTCAGTAATCTGACTACTTCTTCCGGAGTACTCCAGTTCAGATAGGCATCTCCGGAGGTATGCATGAGGTCTTCTGTTGCCGCAAGATTACAATCTTTTATTCCTAACGATTTCACATACTCGTTTACTTGATCTATACCACCGGCATATTCTATAAGGATATCACATGCGTTGTTATCGCTCTGTGAGATACTGTACTTTAGTAATTCTCCGAGAGAAATTGTAATATCCTGATCGGGGAATTTATCTCTTAACGGACTGTATGTATTGGACTTCAGTTGTGAAGATTTCACTTCAATAAGACTATCTAAAGCAATATGTCCTTTATCCATCTTATCCAGAACAGCCAGTCCCACATGAAACTTGAAGACGCTTAACAGGGGGAAATGGATTTGATTATTATAAACAGCTACAGTCTCATCATTGGCGAGTACGGCAACGCCTACCGTAGCTTTTTTATCTTTCAGAAGGGAATCTATTTGTTGTTCTATCTTCTGCTTCGGGGTGCGGTTGGTGGTATTGCATGCACTGAACAAGATTGCCAGCGCCATACAGCTTAAAAAGAATTTTGCTTTCATAAATGTACTTTAGTGAGTTAATATTAATTCTGGCTTACTTCTCTTATCATAACAAGTGCAATTCTTTAGCAATCCGGCAAGCTTCAATAGAATTGTTTACCTGAAGTTTCTCCAAGATATTTTGTCGGTGCCGGTTTACGGTGTTTATACTAATGGATAATGTCTGGGCAATGTCCTTACTCATTTTTCCCTTATTTATCAATTGCAGGATTTCTTTTTCCCGATCTGACAACAGGTCGTTGCAATTCTGCTTTTCCAGTTCAAGAGTTTGCCCGTCTGCCGAGTTAAGAATGGTGCAACTTAACGACGTATCCATTGAAAAGTTGTAAAGGCATAAGGATAACCATACACTTCCGTTTGAGTGGCTCGCTATATAAAACATCCTGTGCAAGATGTGTACATACCTGCCCGAATGATCGCGCATGCGCATATTGTGTATAAGGTAATAGTCCGGGCGTTTCTTTTCCGGGACACTTTTCAGGAAGTGGAAGAAGCGGAGCTCCTGCAAATGTTTCTCCTGTAAGTCGTCCGGATGAATGCGGCTGAATATTTCTTCTTCCCATATCGACTGAATGGTCTTGGCGGTATTTCGTTCTGCCAGTCCCAGTTTCTCGGCTACTCCACCGTAATAAATATAACTAATATTGGCTTTCATATCGCTCAACACTGCTATGGCATTTTCAGTCTGTGCATATATGGAAGCTATATGTTTGCACTCATTCAGGCGTTCCGTCTGTTTCTGTTCCTCGGTGAACGCTTGTTTCAGTAGCTCTTTCTTCAGTTTATTTACGATGTCCATACGGTATGGAGATGGAAAAATGGTTATTAATCAGTATTGCCGACTTATCTGTAAGCCTTTACCTTTGCAAAGGTAATGAAAACTAATGGTTATTTATTTTAAGTGCAATAAATTATGGAGAGTGAAAAAGCAAAAGCGAAAGCTGGGAAATTGTATGATGCCAATAATGATATAGAGCTTGTGTCGGAGAGGGAAGCTTGCAAAGAAGTATGTTATGAACTGAATAGCTTGCGCCCTTCACAAAAGAAGGAGCGGGAGAACATTATCCGCCGACTGTTCGGTAAGACCGGAAAATCGTTCTTGATAGAACAACCATTTTATTGTGATTACGGATATAATATCGAAATAGGGGAGAACTTCTATTCGAATGTGAATTGCGTCATTCTGGATGGAGCTAAAGTTACATTTGGCGATAATGTTTTTGTGGCTCCGAACTGTGGTTTCTATACTGCCGGACATGCCTTGGATGCGGAACAGAGAATCCAGGGGCTTGAATATGCCTATCCTATCACTATCGGAAATAATGTGTGGATTGGTGCCCAAGTTTGTGTGTTGCCGGGAGTGACGATTGGTGACAATACGATTATTGGTGCCGGAAGTGTGGTTACAAAAAGTATTCCTGCCAATGTGTTGGCAGTCGGTAATCCTTGCCGGGTGCTACGTACGATCACTGAAGCGGACAGGGCTAAATATATGTCAGAATAATAATTAATTAAAATAACACGAGAAATGAAAAAGTTACTTTTTAGTCTGTTGATGATGATTGGGGTACAAGCCTCTTTTGCTCAGACATTGGAGAAAATGCAGTGGTTCAACGAACCTGAACAGTGGGAAATAAAGGATAAAAGTCTTTCGATGTTTGTCACTCCGCAGAGTGATTATTGGCGTATCTCTCATTATGGCTTTACTGTGGATGACGCCCCTTTCTATTATGCAACGTATGGCGGTGAATTTGAAGTTAAAGTGAAAGTGACTGGCGATTATAAGGCACGCTTTGACCAGGCGGGACTGATGTTGCGCATCGATCATGAAAACTACATCAAAGCAGGCATTGAGTTTGTAGACGGAAAATTCAATCTGAGTACAGTGGTGACTCACAAGACCAGTGACTGGAGTGTAATCACGTTGGATAAACCAGTTCCTTATATTTGGATTAAAGCTGTCCGCAGGCTGGATGCCGTTGAAATCTTCTATTCGTTCGATGACAAGACTTATACGATGATGCGGAATGCATGGTTGCAGGATAATATTCCGGTGAAAGTTGGATTCATGGCTGCCTGTCCCGATGGAGGTGGGTTTAATGTTAAGTTTGAGAACTTCAAGGTAAAGCACCTGCCTGATATGCGCAGGTTGGAATGGCTGAAAAAGAATGCAGAATAAATAGGGTTAGTTCAATTAAGTTTGGTAAAAAGACAAATGCCGGTAAAAAGAAGAGTGATTCTTTATTTGCCGGCATTTATTCTGTTTTGAAATTTAAAGAAATCCTTTTCTGAAATAGCCTTGTTTAATATCCTATGGTGAAGCGCTCCTTGTGGTGGTGCTTCTGTTCCAATTCGTCTACCATTGCCACGGCATAGTCTTCAACGGAGATATTGCTGTCTCCATTTACATCTACCACTAAGTCGTCTTTTCCGATACGGAACTTTCCGGTACGTTCTCCCGGTGTCATGTTGGCGGCAGGGGAGAGGAATATCCAGTCAATATCGTTTTCTTTACGAAGTGTATTCAGATAGAATTCTCCGAGGGATTTGATTCCGGGCAACAGTTTGGCTGGAACATCGTCAGCATCCATCACCATCTTTCCGGGAGCATAGAACAGAGTTCCGGCACCGCCCACGATAAGTAGACGCTCAACACCGGCCTTCTTCACACTATCCACTATCAGCGGATAGTTCTTCAGCGTTTCTTCGTATATATTGGGATTCTTCCAGCCGGGGTTATAAGCACTGATGACGGCGTCTTTACCTTTACTGGCCTCAATCAGAACATCGGTATCGGTCACATCTGCCTGAACGACTTTCAGGTTCGGATTGCTGGCGGTCACCTTGGCCGGGTCGCGTACAATGGCAGTTACTTTGTGGCCTCTGTTCAGCAATTCATTCAGGATGGCGGTTCCTACAAAACCGCTGGCTCCTATGAGTACTACATTTTTCATATTGGTTCGTTGTTTATATTTATATATTAAACTATTTATCTTCAATAAAAGTTTGACAGTGATTGCTCTTTTTGAGAATGTTTAATAACTTATCCTCTTTTCAATCCGTTTAATCTCCGGGATACAAGAAATTATTCTTGAAAGTGCTAAAAAATAATCTTACAACAATTATACTTCTTTCTTACAACATCTATTGTAAGAAAGAAGCACAACTGTTGTAAGAAATAATAATATTTGTTGTAAGAATAACAATGTGCATAAACAGAGTTAGTTTCTTGCGAATAGGATTTTAGTTCTATGCAATTACAGAAATAATTTATAATAAGTTGTCAATGGGCCCTTTGCAACCCAGTTGCATTTCCTATTCCTTACCTTTGTACCAACTAAAAAAATAAAAAGATTATGGAAAGTAAATGTCAGTGTTGTTGTTCACATACTCATTCGCAGAGCAAAGAAAAAGAGAAATCTATCATTAAGAAGTGGTGGGCTCCGGTATTGTCCGGTGTCTTCTTTCTGTTGGGTATTGTCTTTCAGCATCAGGAGTGGACGTGGTTCGCTAATCCGGTTATCGAGTTCTTTTGGTTTCTTATAGGCTTCCTGCCTGTCGGACTGCCTGTGATGCGCGAAGCATGGGAGAGTATTTTGCAAAAAGACTGGTTCAATGAGTTTTCGCTGATGGCATTGGCTTCCCTTGGAGCTTTCTATATCGGAGAATATCCGGAAGCACTGGCAGTAATGCTACTCTATTCCATCGGAGAGATGTTGCAGGATAAGGCTGTGAACCAGGCATCCCGTAATATCAAGGATTTGCTGGATGTACGTCCCGAACAGGTAGATGTGTACCGAAAGGGGATACTAAGTACTGTTTCCCCCCGTGAGGTAAATGTAGGAGAAGTGATCGAAGTGAAGCCCGGCGAACGGGTTCCCTTGGATGGTAGCTTGCAAAATCCTTATGCCGTCTTCGATACTTCGGCACTGACGGGGGAGAGTATGCCGCGCAATGTCTCCGAAGGAGGCGAGGTGCTTGCCGGTATGATTGTCAGCGGACAGGCAGTACGCATACAAGTGACGAAACCTTATGATCATAGCACTCTGGCACGTATTCTTACTTTAGTTCAGGATGCGGCGGAACGGAAAGCACCGGCGGAACTTTTTATCCGGAAGTTTGCCCGCATCTATACACCGATTGTAGTCCTGTTGGCTTTTCTTATCGTTGCCCTTCCTGCACTTGTTGCGGCTGTGCATCCGGCATTTGACTATGTGTTCAATGACTGGCTCTATCGGGGACTGGTATTTCTGGTGATATCCTGTCCTTGTGCATTGGTTATCAGTATCCCATTGGGCTATTTTGGCGGAATAGGAGCGGCTTCGCGTACAGGTATCCTGTTTAAAGGAAGTAATTATCTGGATGCCATAACCCGTATCAATGCAGTTGTATTCGATAAGACAGGTACGTTGACTACCGGTAGTTTCCGTGTGACATCCATACAGGCAACAGATATCCCCGAAGATGAATTACTGAGTTTAGTGGCATCTGTAGAAAAGAAAAGTACCCATCCTGTGGCACAAGCCATTGTTCACTATGCTTCCGGACGTGGTGTGGAGCCTGCGGTTGTGACTTCTCTGAATGAATTGGCCGGATACGGTCTGGAAGCTGAGGTGGAACACCATCAGGTACTTGTCGGTAATATCCGTTTATTGACTGACCGTCAGATAGCTGTACCCGAAGAACTTGCGGATTGTGTAGCTACGGTAGTGGTCTGTGCCGTGGATGGGAAGTATGCCGGACAACTGCTACTTTCAGACACTTTGAAAGAGGATGCGGTAGATGCTATTAAAAAATTAAAGGCTTTAAAAATAGATAATATTCAAATGTTATCCGGGGATAAACAAGAGATTGTTAATATCTTTGCAAAGGAATTGGGAATTGACAAAGCCTACGGTGACTTATTGCCGGAAGATAAGGCCGTTCATTTGGAACAACTCAATTCTGTTCCGGGTATGTCTGTCGCATTTGTCGGAGATGGTATGAACGATGCTCCTGTATTGGCTCTCAGTGATGTAGGTATTGCCATGGGAGGGTTAGGTTCGGACGCTGCCATCGAAAGCGCGGATGTCGTTATTCAGACTGATCAGCCATCCAAAGTTGCAACCGCTATCTCTATAGGGCGGGCAACACGACGGATAGTGATGCAAAATATAGTAGGTGCTATTACGGTGAAGGTGTTGGTGTTGCTGGCGGGTGCCTGCGGATTTGCCACCCTTTGGGCGGCAGTGTTTGCTGACGTCGGCGTAGCTTTGTTGGTGGTGCTGAATTCAGTCCGTATATTGAAAAAGAAGTTTTAAGAAATATGGAAGAAATATATTTGCATAAATTGTCCCTGCGGGATATAAAGCCTACGGCCATGCGGCTGCTGATTCTCCGTACTATGATGGAGATGAAGCGGGCCGTGTCCGTGACTGATCTGGAGGACAAACTCGACACGGTTGATAAATCTACTATCTTCCGGACATTAACCCTGTTTCTTTCCCATCACCTGATACATGGAGTGGACGATGGAAGCGGTTCGCTGAAATATGCGGTTTGTGAAGATTGTTGTATGTGCACGGTGGAAGACCAGCACATGCATTTCTATTGTGAGCAGTGCCACAAGACGTACTGCATCCGAAGTGTGCATGCTCCAACGGTCAACCTTCCGGAAGGGTTTATGCAGACCGGTATAAATTACGTTATCAAGGGTATTTGCGCAGACTGTGCAGTCCACCAGAAAATAGACACAGAAGAATAAGAAAGATATTATGAGGCATTTCTACTACTTGTGTTTCCTTTTATTAGGATTCTTGTCTTTGCCTGTCCGGGCAGGGGAGGACAACCGTGGGCCGGAACAATATACCAGGGAGTATATTATGAAGGATTATATGAAAGATCCTGTTAGGACCTTGCAATTATTGGATAAAGCTGAAGTAAACAGTGCAATGCCTCTAAATATTGTTGATGAGCTGCGCAGTGCGGTTTATCGCAATATGTACAGGAATAAATCCGCTCTTTATTATGCTCGCAGGGCTTATGTCAGCGATTCCCTATCACACGATAACCCTTCACATTTGTTGAGGATGACGGTATCCATGGCTGAATTATTTTCTCTGCTAAGTGAATATAAGGAAAGCATGCGCTATGCCGTTCAGGGGGTGGAGCTGGCGCGCGAACTTAAAGATATACAGTCCGAATGTAGGTTATTGTTTTGTATGGGAGAGAACAAAAGAAGGCTTTCTTTCAAAGAAGAGGGGTATCTGTTCTTTGATCAGGCCATTGACTTGCTCGATAATTCTAAAAATGAAGACTATGAAACGATGCTTTCCTATTTCTATGGAGTGAAGATGGGCTATCTGATTGCTGACAAGCGATCGAACGAGGCTTTGGAAATAGGTCTGCAACGCGAAAAGTTACTTGACAGGATGAGTGAACAATCGAAAATCCGTACGGACTTATTGGATCTGCAATTTGCGTATGTATACTCTAAATTGGCTTATCTTTTCCATTTGACGGGAGACCAGAAGCGTGCAGTTGTCTATTATAAGAACTATCAGTCGACAAATGCTGCTTCCACTCCTGATGGTAAATTTGATGCTACTCCTTATTTATTGCTTTTGGGAAAATATCAGGCCGTATTGGATAATTGTCGTGATTTTAAGGAAGTAATGCGTCAGCAGGATACATTGAATAGCCAGTATCTCAGTATCCTGAATTTGGAAATACAAGCCAATGTTAAATTAGAGAACTATAAAACGGTTATAAATCTTCAAAGGGATATCACTGCAATAAAAGATAGCATTTACCAGCGGGAAAAGCAGAATGCCGCACTGGAACTGGATGCACTTTATGAGCTAAACGAGAAAGAAGCCCGTATCTCGGAACAGGCGTTTCAGCTGAAGATACGAACCATTACGCTGATATGTATTCTGAGTGGCACATTACTGGCTTTATTCTTTTTGTGGAGACTATGGCATCAAAATTGTGTAATCAGAAACAAAAATAAAGCGCTGGTAAAACGCATTAACGAGCAATTTTCCATGCAGGAAGAAATGGACCGTTCGCAACTGGGTGTAGAGAAAGATCTCTCTTTTCCAGAGAAAGTGGAAGACGAATCCGGTGATAACGAGGAGCAGGATAAGCAGATGAATAAGATGATTTTCGAAAAACTGGATTATATTATAAAACGGGATAAAATGTATCTTTCTCCCGACTTATCGAGAGAAGAGCTGACTAGAATTGTCCGCATGAATAATACTCGTTTTGCCAAGATGATAAAGGAGAATACGGACACTAACCTGAACGGATATATCAATAACCTGCGCCTGAATTATGCGATACATTTAATGAAGGAACAACCCGATTACACTTTGCGTGCAATTGCTGAATCATCAGGCATCAACAGCATGCCTACATTCCATCAGTTGTTTAAGGGAAGAACGGGAATGACTCCTTCGGAATTTAAGAATGCTCAAAAGGATATGGATGCCTAATGTGTTGTTTGTTAGATATATAATACTTTTCTTAATAACTTTTGGTACTATTTTTAATAACCAATTGAAATATATTTCAAGGCTTATCTGAGAATTGATTTCCTTTGTGGTTCAATTATAAGGATAACCTGAATTATGATGTATGTTTTATATTTAATAACTCTGTTTGCCTTCATTGCTTCACTGATAGCGGCAGTCTATTATTTCCGAAAATATAATAAGCTTCGCAATCGTCTTCCAGGGATATCTATTGATGGTAAACAGGAATTGATGAAGCCCTATAGTCTCTTGATGCATGAATTGGGGGAAAAGCAACAGCAATTGAAACAGCAGAATCTTCAGCACCGTTTGCTGGTGAAAGCCATTAAACTGAAACTGTGGAAATGGGATTTGAAACGTAAAGAGATTATCTGGGATGGAGATTTGGAGAGAGATGAGCAGGGAGTTACAGTAGTGAATGCAGATGAGCACCTGTCGCATGTATTGCCGGAATACAGAAAAAGAATCTATGAAGCGATAGATGGATTGGAGAAAGGTTGTTCCAAGCTTATCGATGAAGAGTTTTTATACCAGAATGCGGACAACACTTTATCTTGGAGAAATATCTATGGCGCCGTATATGAGTATGATGAGGACGGAAAACCTGCTATTCTGATTGGAGGTACCCAGATTATTGACGAGAGGAAAAAGCTGGAAAGCGATTTGCGGAAAGCGAAAGACAAAGCAGAGGAAGCCAATCGACTGAAGACGGCTTTCCTGGCAAATATGAGTCACGAAATCCGTACTCCTTTGAATGCTATTGTTGGTTTCTCCAGCATATTGGCGGATACTGAGGATATAGCGGAAAAGAAAGAATTTTGTAATTTGATCAATCACAACAATGCGCTTCTACTGAAAATAGTGGATGATATTCTTGATATTTCGAAGATAGAGGCGGGGTATATAGATCTGCATCCCACGTGGTTCTGTCTGTCCGACTTGATAATGGAAAGTGCTACCGAGTACAGGATGAAAGCAGCCGGAAGACTGGATATCCGTATTCATAAACCGAGACAGGGCTATATGGCTGAACTGGATACAAAGCGTGTGAAACAGATATTGAATAACTTCTTGTCCAATGCTTTGAAGCATACTCAGGAAGGGTATATTGATATTACTTATGGCGTTACAGAACAAGGTATTGAGATAAAGGTAACGGATACCGGATGTGGTATTCCGCAGGATAAATTGCCTGTTATTTTTGAACGTTTTGAAAAAGTGGACTCTTTTAAACAAGGAGTTGGGTTAGGGTTGCCTATATGTAAGTCCATTGCGGAATGTATGGGTGGATCTATTGGGTTGACTTCGGAAGCAGGTGTAGGCACAACTGTTTGGGTTACATTACCTTGTAGTACTGCACCTACTCCCAAGTTATACAAGGAGAAGTTAATCGACAACTTCTATTCCTAATCCTGTAAGCAACCCTTCCAGTCCGTAGCGGGAGAACTTCGCTTTTTTCAGACGGTTGGCAGCAGGATTTAAAGTATAATTGCGTGCAGTAGTGAAATCTGCTTTTTCCAGGTTGGTATGATGGAAAGAAGCATAACAGAGGTCGCAATCTTTAAATACTGCATTGGAAAGGTCGGTTTCCATAAAGTCTGTGTTTTGCAAATCGCACCCTATAAAACGGGTTCCTTTCAGTTTCATCTCAGTAAAAAGGGCGTAGGACAACAGACAATTATGGAATTCCACAGACAAGCCGAAGCGGTTGCTGAGGCTGAAGTTGATGCCTGTCATTTTGCAATCGGTGAACAGGACATCCAACCAAGAGGTATTACTGGTTTTTACTAATGAAAGGTTGCACTCTTTGAATGTACATTTTTCGAATATAACTCTTCCGATAGGCTTATCTGAAAAGTTACATTTGTCAAATGTACATTCATAATAATTTGTTTCCAGTTCCTCGATGGAGAAATCTACTTTTTCTATGGTCTTGTCTTCCATTTATCTTTTCAGTTAATTCATTGCTTTGAATACGGGTTCCGGCTTCTGTATCTCCGATTCGAAGCCAAACCAATAGCCTTGATTGGTTTCCTCATTGACAGGCAGGAAACAAAGGCGGAGATTCTCTTTGTATTGGCCATACAGTACTTGCCAGTTCTCCGGGGGAACCTGCCGTTTGGTCTTTACCTTTTCTGCCGGAAGTTTTTTCAGTGACATGCCGGCCTCTATCCAAGCAATGCTGGCTTCTAACTGATATTCTGGATAGTTGTGCTTACAGAATTCATACAGGATAAGTCCTCGTTTTTCCAGACTTATCGGTTGGTCTATCAAACCTATTTGTATCAGGTGTTCCAGGAACCGATACAGGAATTTTTCTTCTTTCAGAATGAGTTTACGGGTGATGGATTGCCAGGCTGGAGTATTATAAAATCCATCCAGCAGGCGGGAGAGTTGACGGGCTGTTTGCAATTCACTTACATTGATCTCGCGGGTTTGAAGCACTTCATAGGGTGGTAAGGGAGAATATTGGATGCCCAATTCTTCCGCTCTTCTACGCATTTCCGTACCGGGGAGTAATTTGAGAGACTCCAGTTGTATTTCTCCTGCACCGTATGCTGCCAGAACACGGATATCTTCGAATATTTCTGAAAGATGGTAGAGTGGGAGTCCTGCTATTAAATCGGCATGTGTTTCCATATTGGGGAGAGAACACAGGAATTTCAGACCTTCCAATGCGTCTGTCAGCTTTCCCATCCTCTGGCTTTTCTCGAGTACAGGTTCACGCAGGCTTTGTATGCCTGCTTCCAGATGTAACAGACCTTCGGGCAAGTGTTTCAATTCTTCTTTCAGTTCTTCGGAAAGAAGTGCAGGGTGTATTTCCAGATGGAAGCGTATATCAGGGTGGTATTCAAGAAAAAGCTCAAGCAGTTCTTTTGCCCGGCGGGTATTGTAATTGAAAGTACGGTCGAGTACACGCACGTTTTTAATACCATGTTGATGAATGATTTGGAGTCGTTCGCGAATAGCTTCTATGGAAAGTGTACGTACAGGCTTTTCACCTCCGCTGACGCAGAATGCACAGGTGTTGAAACAGCCTCGTGTCGTTTCCAACTGTACGAATGGTTTGCTCCAATTAAAGAAACGGCTTTTTTCGGGAGGTATGAGATCAGAGAATTTCAGTACACGTGCTATGCCGTTGTCTCTGTACTGCCCGTTGGAGTCGAGATAACAGAGTCCGGGAATGGTATTCCACTTTTCCTGTTCGTTCCGGCATGCGAGCCATTGCGGGAACACTTCTTCTCCTTCTCCTCTGAATACACAGCTGACATAAGGGTTCTTATGTAGGAAGTATTCATTGTCTCCCAGATACTCAGGGCCGCCTAATACAATGCAGCATTGTGGCAGGAGTGCTTTTACTCTTGAAAGGATGTGGAGCAATTGCTCATGGTTGAAGAGCCAGGTTGTAGCGGCAAGTATGTCAGGTTGGCGATGGTAGACTTCATTGACAGTCAGACCTACATTCTCATTGATAGTGGCTGATACGATATCCCATTCTATGGATGTATCATCAGCAATCTGGGCATGCAGTGCCGGAAGTGCCAGGGAAGAATGTGCGTATGAGCTGTTGAGGTCGAGCCAGAGTAACTTCATTTTATATAGGGTTGGGTTTACAAAAACAGTTGCAAAGATAATGAATGTATTCTTATCTGCCTCTTTTCTGCCTGCCCAATCCTTTGCTTTACCGGTTTACGGTATGCTCTTTTAGCCTGCTTTAAGTCCGACAACGGATATTCTGACGCATTCGCTGGGAACTAATGTTAGTAATTCATCCAGGAACTCACGACTGCACTCCAACAAGGTTTCCTGCATCATTTCTTCTTTAGAAGTAGCGAAGAAGTGAAACAGGTTATCAGAATCAGGAAGTTTCTTTACTGAATAGACTATATCCGTTGATTTCTCATTGTATGCTTGCGCCAAATCATCAGCTCTTGCCCAGAATTGAGTTGCTTTGTCACCACCGATTTCTACGACTGCAATTAATTTTTCGTTTGTTTCCATAATCATTTATTTTTAGTTATACATGTTGTCATACTAATATCAGGAGTATATTGGTTAATACTCTGTAATAATATCCGCAAATCGAGTGCCAGCAAACAGAAAATAAGCGTAGGATTATCTACTTTCAACTTTTTTAAACTAAAAGACTGTTTGTTGTACACCTGATAATTCCGAATATTTAGATAACAATTGAGCCTTTTTTATGGTTTTGGACATTTACTTTTTTTACAGAAACATGGGCATACAGGTGTCTGAATTTATACTAACTTTGCAGTGCTTTTAACGAGTTAATAATAAAATCATTTTTAAGATGAGAACACTTCAAGAAGAATTAAAGTGTATGCGCGAAGGGCTTCATTACGATGCTCATACTCCTGAAATGTATGCCTATCGGGCTGAAGTAAAAAAGAAGCTGCATCAGTTGAA
>ULRK01025430.1_pt1 | contig 18799 bp, 15 predicted proteins | sample 1955341 | NCBI WGS metagenome assembly ULRK01 (sample SAMEA4835680, study PRJEB28245) | human gut metagenome | biome: gut microbiome; material: fecal sample | place: Denmark | collected 2008
ACACGACCGCGTGGTGCGTGATGCCGGCGCTGCGCAGCTCGCGGCGCACGACGCGCGCGAACGGGCAGCCGCTCGTTTGGCTGATGTCGCAGAGCTCGAACCGGCTCGCGTCCAGCTTGTTGCCGGTGCCGAGCGCCGACACGATGGGAATGCCGCGCGCGTGCGCGGTGCGGATCAGATCCACCTTACAGGACACGAGATCAATGCAATCGGCGATGTAATCATACTCCGTGTCGAAAAACCGCTCCCGCGTCGCCGCCTCGTAGCGCTCGGTGCGCGCATCAACGGCGATGGTGGGGTCAATGTCGTGCACACGCGCGGCCATGACGGTCGCCTTCGGCTGGCCGATCGTAGAGTGCAGCGCGCAGCACTGGCGGTTAAGGTTGCTCTCGCTGACGGTGTCCTCGTCCACGAGCGTGAGCGCACCGACGCCGGCGCGGGCCAGCGCCTCGGCACACCAGCTGCCCACGCCGCCGAGACCGAGCACCGCCACACGGCTGCCCCGCAGGCGCGCGAGCGCGCCCTCGCCGAGGAGCATCTGCGTGCGGATGGTCTGCTCGGTCATAGCGCGCCCTCCCGCTCAAAGGTCACGACGAAATCCGTGCCGTCATAGCCCGCCTCCGCGACCTCCCAGCCGGCCTTAGCCTCTGCCTCAAGCGCATCGGCAAGGGCGCGCGCATCGAGCACGGTCGTGTCGTAGCGCTGTGTTTTTGTTCTGGTCATATCTGCCCCTCCATGGAAAGTTGAAAAAGAGCCGTCCTGTTTGGGCGGCTCCCGGCTGGCTCAGAGAGCAAGCCGTCACCGTCAGGCATTTTGCACAGCAAATATGCCTGACGAATAGAATCTCATTCGAGGCGGGCGCTTCGCCCCCTCGAGCTCCCCCGCTACTCTGTCAACATGGTGCGTCCGCACTTTGCGATAGACACAGAGCCGCCCGGCGGGCGGCTCTGACGTGTGTCTGATTTATCCGACGTACTTCATGCCCTTGAGCTCGGTGCTGGTCCAGCCGTCGAAGAACGTGCTCTCCCATTCATTGAAGTCCGCCGTGCGCAGCGCCTGATCGCCAAGGTAATCGCAGTAGCGCTCGCCCTGACCGACGTAGTACACGAGGTGGTAGCCGCAGTAGGAATCGCTCTCATTGAAGACGATGCCCACATCGCCCGGCTTGCGCGCGGGGTCAAAGCAGAAATCGTTGAACTCCTGCACCATCTGGCCCTTGTAGACGTTCTCATACAGGCCGCCCTTGGTGTTCGAGCCGCTGTCCTGGCTGAAGGAATTGGCCAGCTGTGCGAAGTCGTCCTCGGTCTGGTTGCTCTGCGTCCAGCGCTCATAGACATCGTCGATCGCGTCCTTGGCCTTCTTCTTGTCGTCATCGGAATACGTGCCGTCGCTGTCGCTGTCCTCGGCCTTGATGAGGATATGGCGGACATTGACGGTATTATAGGTATTATCATCGCGGCTCTCGAAGAGCACGACGTAGTAGCCGCTGTTCTCCTGCTCCACGACGGTCACGTCATTGGCGTGGCGGTCGGCGCTGTAGAGCCAGTCGGCGTACACGGCGGAGCTGAAGCCCGAGCCCTTGGTGTCGGTATTGTCCGTGACGCTCGGCGCAGTGGTCGTGCCGTCCTCGGACTCCTTGGCGGGCACGTTTGCCGTGACGGCGGCAGTGAAGCTGTCCGCATCATGCGTGGCAGCGGCGATCTTGTCGGCCGTGGCCTTGGCGGCCGCCATCGTGGCGTCCGTGGTCTTGGCAGAGGTGTTGCCGTCGTCGTCCGTGGTATCTTCCGTGCCGGCCTGGACAAAGTAGTACTGATAGCTGAACGTGTCGTAGCTGTCCTTTTTCTCGGCGTAGCTCGCTGCGATCTGCTCGGGCGTGTAGGTGTAGCTATCGTACTGCTGCTGCGAATACTTCGTAGCAAGCTGGCTCATCTCGAGCATGTGGCGCACGACCTTCTTGGTCACGCCGTTGCCGTAGGCCGCCTGGAGATACTTGCTGACGGAGTTGTACTTATACTGCTTGGCAGCGAGCTCGATGTAGGAAAACTGCTCGTCGACCTCGTGCTGGTCGTCCTCGTCGAGCGAGACGCCGGCCTTCTCGGCGGCATCGCACAGCGCCGTGACCTGCACCAGATTCTTCTCGGCAGCGTCCCGGAAATAATCGTCCCAGGTGTCAAACTCGTCACTGATGCCGCATTCCTGCTCATCGAGCGGCTTGCTGGTGTCCAGCTTGACATAGGTCAGATAGTTGCCGTACTGGTTGCAGAACGAGAGGTAGGCCGTGCGGTAGGCGTAATTGACCTCGGCCGAGGAATACTTCACATCGCCGACCTGCAGCGCGGGGCGCGCGGTGTAAAAGAGGCTGGAGTTGCCGATCAGAATCGCGGCAACGAGCAGCACGACGATGATCGAGCCGACCGTCCACTTGATCTTGCTTTGCTTGCGCTCTTTGGCTTCCTTCTGCGAGGCGACCTGGCGGCGCTCCGTGCCCAGCGCACGCTCATCTGTGCGGCGCTTCTTGTCCTGGGATGCACTCATTCGTGATTCACCTTATCCTTTGAAAATAGTGTTGCCCGCGGAGACAGGCTCCGTTTCCGGAAAATATGCATAGATTATAGCGCAAACGGCCGACGGTTTCAAGTTCTTTCTAGTTCGGCTGCGCCGGTTCGTGCATTTTTTCGCGCCGCGGCACATACAATGGCCGTATGCGAATCATCCGGGAGGTGAAAACACATGGGCCAGGACCTCGACGACTGGATCTTCAGCGGCCAGAGCGCCGCTCCGAGCGACCGCTGAACCGAAGCTGCTGCCGCTGTGCGCCGACGGACACGCACGGCGGTTTTCCTTTTGCGCGCCGCGCGGAGGATTTGCCAGCGCCCCGCATGCAGGGGCGTTGGCACGAGGCAGTGAAAAATTCGGCGTTTTTACTGAACATTTCATTCAATTTTTGTTAATTAAATCATTGACAAAAAGAAGACGAACTGCTATACTGTAGCCAGAACCAGAGAAGAGCAGCAGCCCCTCACGAGGGGCAGCGCCTTTAGAATACAGGTTCAGCGCAATCGATGGAGGTGAGTCCCATGTACTGAATCGTCCGGAAGCAGACAGGGTTCTGTCATTCCGGAGACGGCACGCAGTGGTGCGGAATCTTGCAAACGCATGTTCCTTCCCGGCGGTCGGAGTCCGCGTGCAGCGCGAAACCTCTGCACACGGCAGGAAAAGAAAACAAAAGGAGGTTCTGGTGATGGAACCGAACACGGCAGGATAGCCCCTTGTTCCGATGTTGGAGCAAGGGGCTATCTTTTTGTCTGAAAGGCAAAAAGATAGCCGAATCCATTACGAGGCGGACCTTGCCCCCTCGTGCTCCCCTGCTGCTCTATGGACGGAATATTTTGCGGCTGGGTGTACCGCTGCCGAAAAACAGCTCGATTTCTTACGAGAGGGCCTTGCCCCCTCGTGCTCCCCTGCTGCGCAGATACCTTATGGAATGCACCGCACTGCCGAAGGTGCCGGGGAAAACGTAACCTTTCCACCTCATCCGCCGAACACAGCTCGGCACCTTCCCCTCAAGGGGAAGGCTTTGTTAGTGCGCCCAATTTGTTTACATAATTCTAGTTTACATAATTTTGTATATGCAACAATAAAACGAATACCTTATCCGTCACAATACGCAGTACTATGCTACATTTTCATCCATTTTGAGTCTTTGTTACTTTGCTAAATAAATTTACATAATTCAGTTGACATAATCACAATTTTTCGTGCAGCAGTGCGATCACTGCCGTGATGCAGCCGGTCAGGACGCTCAGGTCGGCCGCGTTCCAGATGATGCGCCGGAAAAACGGGATGACCGCACGCGGCAGGTACACGTAGTCCGTGACCGACCCGCGCGCCCAGCGCTCAATGAGGTTGGCCAGCGCGCCGCCGAGCATCAGGCCCATGCCGATCTGCAGCGCCGTGCCGCTCCGGCGGCAGACGCACACGACCGCTGCGGCCGCCAGCACGGCAACGGACGCGGTCTGCAGCGCTGTGGCCGCTTTCGGCCGGTCCGCCAATTTGCTGCACAGCAGGCCGCGGTTGTGCGCCCGGCGCAGCTGCACGCGCCGCCCGATGCGCAGCGGGAAGGTTTCGGCCGGCAGGGCGTTGATCTTGCGGCGGATGACCGCCTCGGCTGTCAGCACTGCCGCCGCCGGCGCAACGGTTTTCCACATGGGGCTTCCCTCCTTCGGATTGGAAATGTCTGTGCGCATTGTAGCACAAATGCGCCTGTGTGAAAAGGTTCACAGAAAAGTTTCCATTTTGGGGTTTACAGGCGCGGCGGGATGGTGTAAGGTGTTTTTAGAGAAATGTAGTATAAATACGGATCAAGGTCGAGAAATTTTAGTCAAAAAGGAGAACCTGCCAACATGGAACTGACGCAAAACCCGTCCGTACTGGAGCTGGTGCGGAAAACTGCCGAACTCACGACCCCGAAAGAGATCGTCTGGATCGACGGCTCGGAGGCCCAGCTCAAATCCCTGCGCAAGATCGCCGTGGAAACCGGCGAGCTCATCAAACTCAATGAAGAAAAACTGCCCGGCTGCTATCTCAATCGCAGCGACGTCAACGACGTGGCGCGTGTCGAGGGCCGGACATTTATCTGCTCCAGGACCCGCGAAGAGGCCGGCCCCACAAACAACTGGATGGATCCGGACGAGATGAAGGCCAAGCTGCACGAGATTTTGCGCGGCGCCATGGCCGGCCGCACGATGTATGTCATCCCCTACGCCATGGGCGTGATCGGCTCCCCGTTTGCCAAGTACGGCATCGAGGTCACGGACTCGATCTACGTCGTGCTGAACATGGCCATCATGACGCGCATCGGCACGAAGGTGCTCGAGGCGCTCGGTGACAGCGACGATGTCATCCTCGGCGTGCACTCCAAGGTCACGCTCGACCCCGAGAATCGCTACATCGTCCACTTCCCGGAAGAGAACAAGATCATCTCCGTCAACTCCAACTACGGCGGCAACGTGCTGCAGGGCAAAAAGTGCTTCTCGCTGCGCATCGCCTCCGTGCTCGGCCGCCGCGAGGGTTGGCTTGCCGAGCATATGCTCATCCTCGGCATCCAGAATCCCAAAGGCGAAGTTCGCTATGTGACGGGCGCGTTCCCGTCCGCGTGCGGCAAGACGAACCTCGCCATGCTCATTCCGCCCGAGGGCTACCGCAAAAACGGCTGGAAGTGCTGGACCGTCGGCGACGACATCGCCTGGCTGCGCGTCGGCCCGGACGGCCGCCTCTGGGCCGTGAACCCCGAAAACGGCTTCTTCGGCGTCGCTCCCGGCACAAGCCAGAAATCCAACCCGAACGCGCTCGCATCCACGAGCAAAAACACCATCTTCACGAACGTCGTGCTCAATGAGGACGACATGACCGTCTGGTGGGAGGGCATGACCAAACAGCCGCCCAAGGGCCACCTGCGCAACTGGAAGGGCGAGGTGTGGGACGGCAGCGACGGCACGCGCGGCGCGCACCCGAACAGCCGCTTCACCGCCCCGGCGGAGAACTGCCCGTGCATCAGCGAGGAGTTCTTCAAGGGCACCGGCGTGCCGATCAGCGCGATCATCTTCGGCGGCCGCCGCGCAAAGACCGCCCCGCTGGTCTACCAGTCCCGCGACTGGGCGCACGGTGTGTTCGTCGGCGCGACGATGGCGTCCGAGACGACGGCCGCCGCGACCGGCGCCGTGGGCGTTGTGCGCCGCGACCCGATGGCCATGCGCCCGTTCTGCGGCTACAACATGGCCGACTACTGGCAGCACTGGCTCGACGTGGGCGAGAAGCTGCCGAACGCACCGAAGATTTTCAACGTCAACTGGTTCCGCACGGACGACAACGGCCGCTTCCTGTGGCCGGGCTTTGGCGACAATCTGCGCGTGCTCGAGTGGATCCTCAAGCGCTGCTTTGACGAAGTGGGCGCAGACGAGACGGTCATCGGCTACGAACCGAAGCCCGAGGACATCAACCTCGACGGCAGCGGCGTGACGGTCGAGACGCTCAGGGAGCTGCTGACACTCGACGCCGAAAGCTGGCGCGAAAACTGCGCGGGCATCCGCGAATACTTCGAGCAGTTCGGCGACAAGCTGCCGCACGAGCTGCGCGAGGAACTCGAGGCACTGGAAAAAGCGTTTGCCGAGTAAGGTACATAGCAAAATCCCCGCTGTCCGGTTGGACAGCGGGGATTTTTTATTTCGTGCATCAAAACAGCAGCGACGCCGCGCCATACGTCACGACGGCGACGATGACACCGGCCGTGACAACACCGAGTGCGATCGGCGGGAAGGCCTCCTTAACGCGCATCTCCAGCATGGCCGCGATGAGCGAGCCCGTCCACGCGCCGGTGCCAGGCAGCGGGATGGCCACAAAAATGAACAGGCCCCAGAAACGCGCGCGGCGCACGGTGTCCGACTTTTTGAGCGCGCGCTGCTCCATGCGCGTGACAAAGCCGTTGAGCCGCTCGCTCTTCGTGCGCAGCCAGGCAAAGATCTTGCGGATGAAGAGCACAATGAACGGCACCGGCACGAGGTTGCCGAGGATGGACACCGCGATGGCGATGCGGTAATCCAGGCCATGCGCCACGCCGATCGGGATCGCACCGCGCAGCTCAAGCACCGGCACCATGGAGATGAGAAAGGTCATGACGATCTTCCCAAACAGGCTGTTCCAAATCTTCAAATTACAAATCCTCCAAATCGTTGCGTCAGCGGCGGAAGCGGACGATCTTTCCCGCGCCGGCCAGAAGCGGCTTGCGGTTGAGCAGGAGCAGCAGTAAGATGCACACTGCCTGCGCGATCTTCCAGCCCGGAAGCTGCAGGACGATGAAGAGCGTCTGCACCGTCACCAGGATGCAGTTTTCCGTGACGCCCACAACATAAAACCGGAACGGGATGAACTTGCGCGCATCCACTGCCCGGATGACAAACACGACAAAATAGCTCGCGCACGTGGCGATGGCCGCGCCCTGCACGCCGAGCTTCGACGGGATGAGCAGGAAGTTGAGCGCGATGTTGAGCAGCGCGCCGATCATGGATGTGACGAACGTGCGCTTGCTGCGCTTTTCGACCATGTAGACGCTGCCGAGATAGCTCACGAACGCGGAAAAGACCATCGCCATGCCGAGCACCGGTACGTACAGCCACGCACCGTAATACTGCTCGGTCGTGAGCACATGGATCTCCGGCACGGCGAAGGCGATGATGCACGCGCCGGCAAGGAACATCACCGACTGGAACGAGCACCAGACCTTCGAGAAGAAGCGGATGTGCTCGCGCCGGCTGCCCTGCGCCTCCGAGACGGCGGAAAACTGCCACGCCTCCATGAAAATGCCCGACACGAGCGACAGGATCGTCGGCATCTTGTAGGACACGGCGTAAATACCGTTGGCGTCCACGCCGAGGTAGGCCGAGACCATGTAGCGGTCGGACACGCTCGTGATCCACCAGAACACCGTTGTCGGGATCATGGGAATGCTGTAGGCCAGCATTTCGCGCGCGGCAGCCCAGCCCGGGCGGAGCATGAGCTGGCGCCAGAGCCGCTCGCGCACGAACAGAAGCAGCGTGCACGCCAGATCCGCCAGCGCGACGGAGAGCACATAGCCCGTGATGCCCATGCGCAGACCGACGAGGAAGAGCACGTTCAGCCCGATGACGAGCACGGTGTTGATCATACCCTGCACGGCGAAGAGCGCCGTGTGTCCCTCGGCGCGCACGAACTGCGCGCACAGCGAGTGGAAGCACGAGCACATCGTGTACAGTGCGATCAGCCAGAGGAACCCGTCAAACTGCGGGAAGAGCCCCAGCAGCGGCAAAATGGCCACGAGCAGCACGGCGCCCGCCAGGATCGTATACACGCCGACGGAGAAGATGTTGCGCCGCTGCTCTGTGTGGTCCACGGCGAAACGGAACACGCCGTCCGTGATGCCGAGGCTGATGAGCGGGAAGAGCAGATTGGCCGTCTGCGTGATGAGATCGGCGGTGCCGTAGTCCGCCGGGGTAAGATAGCTCGTGTAAAAGCGCACCATGAAAAACACCAGCAGCTTGCTGCCGAAGGTGCCGAGGCTGATGAGCATGGTGTTGGACACGAGGGTTTTGTATTTATTGTTGCTGTTCGACATAGGCGTACCTGTGTTTCTGCCCGCGCAAGTGAAAAATTCCGCCGGTTCGGCAGGCGCGGACAGAAACAGTATAGCACAGTTGACGTGAAAGCGGGAACCCTTTTTGCAAACCGGGGCGAAAAAGCGCGGCCATGACACGAAAAGCCGCCCGCGCAGAGCCCCGCGCGGGCGGCCAGACGGTCAGTGCGTATAATAAGCGAGGGCCGTGCTGTCGGCCACGATGGCGGCGCACGACCCGGCCGAGAGTGCCTCAAAGCACGCCTTCGACCCGCCGGTGACACGCTGCGCCGCGCCGAAATGCTTCAGGAGCTTCTCGTCGGCCGAGAGGGCGGCCATGTACGTCTCGTCCGTGCCGAGCAGGACGGTCGTGCCCTTGAGGCTGCCGGTGGTGCGGTATTTCGAGTCGCCGCGCACGATGAGCTGCAGCGCATTTTCAAGATACGGCGCGGTGAGCGTCATCTTCTGCTTTTTCTTGTTCTTGCTGTCTTTGCTGTCGGTCTGGTCGAGCACCATGCCGCCCCAGGCGCAGTCGACATTGCCGCTCGAGAGCTCGACATAGGCGTTCTGATTCGAGATCGGCTGATACTGCAGCGTCCAACCGAGGCGGGCGCAGACCGCCTGCGCGAGCTCGACGTCAAAGCCGCTGTAACCGTCGCCATCGGCATAGCTCATGGGAAAGCGCTCCTCGTTCAGGCCCATGATGAACGTGCGCTGCGGAATGTCGCCAAGCGCGTCGAGCGCATTGGCGTCGCTGTCAAAGGTCGTGTCGTCCGTGCCGAACCACTTGAGCGCGAGGCTGTGGATCGTCCCGTCGGCCGCGAGGACCTTGAGCGCGGCGTTGACATACACCGCCGCCTGATCTCCGTCGCGAAAGCCGATGCGAAACTGCTCCGTGCCGAGCGTCTTGACCACGCGGTAGCTGCCGACCGTCTTGCTGCACGCTGCACAGGAAACGCACAGCGCGAGCGCAAGCAGCAGCGCCGCGATCCGTTTTGTATGCTTCAAGGGAAGCCCTCCCGAAATGAAAATCAAAAAAGCGCACCGGGACCCGATGCGCTTTTTATCATACCGAATCTCGCACGGCCGTGCAAGAGGGAAAAGCTGAATTTTCTCTTACATTTTTGTCACGGCCGCTCGTTGTAACGCGCGAGGAACTGCTTCGTGCGCGCCTGCTGCGTGTCGCCGAAGACCTGCTCGGGCGCGCCCTGCTCGACGATGACGCCGCCGTCCATGAAGATGACCTTATCGGCCACGGCGCGGGCAAACGCCATCTCGTGCGTGACGATGACCATGGTCATGTGCTCCTCGGCGAGCGCGCGGATGACCTTGAGCACCTCGCCCGTGAGCTCGGGGTCGAGCGCGGAGGTCGGCTCATCGAAAAACAGGATCTCGGGGTTCATCTCCAGCGCGCGCGCGATGGCCACGCGCTGCTGCTGGCCGCCGGAGAGCTGGCACGGATAGGCGTCGGCCTTGTCGCCGAGGCCCATCTTCTCGAGCGTTTTGCGCGCGGACACCTCGACCTCCGCGCGCTCGCGCTTCTGGACGCAGATGGGCGCGTCCATGACGTTTTTGAGCACGGAGTAGTGCGGAAAAAGATTGAACTGCTGAAAAACAAGGCCGAAATAATTGCGGATCTGCTTGAGCTCTGCCTTGTCGGCGTAGACGGCGGCGCCGTCGTCACCCGTGCGCGCGGCGTAGTGTCCGTCAAAGCAGACCTCGCCGGAGTCGATGCGCTCGAGCAGCGTGGCGCAGCGCAGCAGCGTGGATTTGCCGCTGCCGCTCGGGCCGATGATGGCCACGACCTCGCCCTTTTCGACCGAGAGCGAGATATCCTGCAGCACTTCCAGATCGCCGAAGCGCTTGCGGATGTGGTTGAGTTCCAATACAGGCATGGTGTCTCCCTCCGATCAGTGATAATAGCTCATGCGCTTTTCGATCTTCTCCATCGCCCAGGCCACGATCGCATTGAACACGAAGTAGAACAGGCCCGCGACGAACAGCGGCATGACGCTGCTGATGGAGTTGGCCACGCGCTTGGCGATGGTGAACATCTCGGCATAGGACAGCACGAACGCCAGCGACGTGTCCTTGACGAGGGTGATGACCTCGTTCGTGACCGGCGGCAGCACGCGCTTGACCATCTGCGGCAGGATGATGCGCCCGAAGGTCTGCCCGCGCGTGTAGCCGAGCACCTCGGCCGCCTCATACTGGCCGACGGGGATGGACTCGATGCCGCCGCGGTAGATCTCGGCAAAATAGGCCGCGTAGTTGATGACGAAACCGATGATGAGTGCGGCGAACGTCCAGCCCGCCGTGAGTTTCATGCCAAAGACATAAAACGGCGCAAAGCACACCACGATTAGCTGCAGCATGAGCGGCGTGCCGCGCAGGATGGAAATGAAGAAGCGAACGACATATTGCAGGGGCTTGAAGCGGGACATGCGCCCGAAGCACACCAGCAGGCCCAGCGGCAGCGACAGCAGCAGTGTGAGCGCGAAGATCAGGCACGTGGAGCCAAGGCCCTTGAGCAGCTGGATGCAGATCATGGAAAATGACATGGTTTCCTACCTTTCCCGAAACCGCGGCAAAGGGCGGCGAAGTGACTTCGCCGTCCTTTGGAGCAGATTCTGATATGTGTTGACGGTCCTCAGCCCTGCTGGCTCAGGTAGTACTGGGCGACGCCGATGTCGATGGCGACCGCGTCCACCAGACCGGATTTGAGGTTCATCATGGCGGTGTTGTAGTCAGGCGTCTGCTGCAGTTCCTTGAAGGTATCTGCCAGATCCTTGGCGCCGTCCGGATCTTCCAGTGCGCTCAGCGCGGAGGAGCCGGCCTGCGCGACGACGGTCTTGTCCTTGAGGTCCGCGAGGGAGTTGATGCCGGAGTTGCCGAGCGTGACGACGACGATGCTGTTATCAATGTACGGCACGCTGAACGTGTAGCTGTCTTCGCGGCCGGTCATCGTGAAGCCGTTCCAGATGCAGTCGATCTGACCGGCGTTGAGGATGACGTCCTTGGTGTCCCAGTCAATGGGGGTCTTGACGAGCTCCCAGTTGTAGATGTCGCACACGGCCTGCGCCAGGTCGAGGTCAAAGCCGGTGTATTCGCCGTCCGCGCCCATGTAGCCATACGGAGGATACTCGGCATCGAAGCCGACGGTGAAGGTCGTGCGGGCCTTGAACTCGTCGCTCGCCTGCGCGGCGTCAAACGTGGTCTCGGTCTGCTTGTCAAGGCAGAGCATTGCATCGAGGTTGTAATCCGAGTACTTCTTGGCGATCTCTTCGACCTTGCCGTCCTTATAGAGCTGGAAGAGGGCGGCCTGCACGGCGTCGCGCAGCTCGGTGTTGCCCTTCTTGAAGCCGATGGCGTACTGCTCGGTGGAAACTTTCTCGTCGAGCATCTTATAGCTTGCGTCCTTCTTGCCGCAGGCACACAGTGCCAGGCACATCACCAGTGCGAGCACCAGCGAGATCACTTTGGTCATCTTTTTCATGTCTGTTCTCCTTCATCGTATTTCAAAATTTGTTTTTGCTTGTTAGCACGCTGTTATATTACCACATTAGCACGATAAAGCAATACCTTTTTCGCATTTTGTTGTGCAGATGCTGCACAACCGTTTTCGGCCGTGGACGCGCCCCGCCGCTCTTGCATTCGTGGCGCAAAACGGGTAGAATAAAAAGTTGTTGTTATTCTAATAAGAATCCGGAGGGATCTCGTCATGCGTTATGACGCCGGAAGCTGCGACGTCGCCGTTGTCGGCGCGGGGCACGCGGGCATTGAGGCCGCGCTGGCCGCCGCCCGGCTGGGGCTGGACACCGTCTGCTTTACCATCAATATGGATGCCATCGGCAACATGCCCTGCAACCCCGCCATCGGCGGTACGGGCAAGGGCCACCTCGTGCGCGAGCTCGATGCGCTCGGCGGGGAGATGGCGCGCGCGGCCGATCAGGCCTGCATTCAGTACCGGATGCTCAACCGCGGCAAAGGGCCGGCCGTGCACTCGCTGCGCGCGCAGGCCGACCGGCGGAAGTATCAGGCCGTGATGAAGCACACGCTCGAGCTGCAGCCGAACCTGCGCGTCAAGCAGGCGGAGGTCGTGGCCGTCGAGACGGAGGACGGCCGCGTCAGCGCCGTCGTGACGGCAAACGGGGCTGTCTACCGCTGCCGCGCCGCCGTGCTCGCGACGGGCACGTATCTGCACGGGCGCACGATCGTGGGCGATGTATTGCGCGATTCCGGGCCGGACGGGCTGGCGGCCGCCGGGCCGCTGGCCGAGTGCTGCAAGGCGCTGGGGCTGCGCATGCGCCGGTTCAAGACCGGCACGCCGCCGCGCGTGAACGCGCGCACGGTGGACTTTTCCCGCATGGAGCTGCAGCCGGGCGACGCGGAGATCGAGCCGTTTTCGTTTTCCACCACGCACCCGGTCGAGAACAAGGCCGTGTGCTACCTGACCTATACCAACGAGCGCACGCATGCCATCATCCGCGCGAACCTCGACCGCAGCCCGATCTACTCCGGCGTGATCGAGGGCGTCGGCCCGCGCTACTGCCCGTCCATCGAGACGAAGATCATGACCTTCCCCGATAAGCCGCGGCACCAGCTGTTCATCGAGCCGATGGGTCTGGACACGGAAGAGCTCTATATTCAGGGCTTCTCCTCCTCCCTGCCGGAGGACGTGCAGGTCGAGATGCTGCACACACTGCCGGGGCTCGAGCACGCGGAGATGACCCGCTGCGCCTATGCGATCGAGTATGACTGCGTGGATCCGACGGAGCTGCTGCCGACGCTGGAGGCCAAAAAAGTGCCCGGCCTCTACGGCGCGGGGCAGTTCAACGGCTCGTCCGGCTATGAGGAGGCGGCCGTGCAGGGCTTCGTCGCAGGCGTGAACGCGGCGCTGAAGCTGCTGGGGCGGGAGCCCATGATCCTCCGCCGCTCGGACGGGTACATCGGCACGCTCGTGGACGACCTCGTGACCAAGGGCACGAACGAACCGTACCGCATCATGACCTCCCGCTCGGAGTACCGCCTGCTGCATCGGCAGGACAACGCCGACGAGCGCCTGAGCGCCATCGGCCACCGGATCGGGCTGGTATCGGACGAACGCTTTGCCGCCGTGCAGGAAAAATACCGGCTGGTGGACGCCGAGTGCGCCCGGCTGGAGAAAACGCACCTCGCCCCGTCGGATGCCCTCGCCGCGATGCTCACCGCGCGCGGCACCGCGCCGACGAGCTCGGGCGTGAGTCTGGCCGACCTCCTGCGCCGGCCGCAGATCACATATGCCGACCTCGCGCCGTTCGACCCCGCGCGGCCGGAGCTGCCGCGCGTCGTGACCGAGCAGGCGGAGATCCGGCTCAAGTACGCGGGCTACATCCAGCGCCAGCTGCGGCAGGTGGCGGAGTTCACCCGGCTCGAGGAGCGGCTGCTGCCGCCGGATCTCGACTATGGGCAGGTGTCCTGTCTGCGGCTCGAAGCGCGGCAGAAGCTCAGCGACATCCGCCCCGCCAGTCTCGGCCAGGCCAGCCGCATCTCCGGCGTCTCCCCCGCCGACATTGCGACGCTGATGGTCTATCTCGAGAGCCGGGAGGGACAGAAATAAAATTATCTGGATTTCTGCACTCCAGCATAGATATTCGACATTCTCCATTCCCGGACGCGAACCCGCGTTCGGGAACTTTTTGCATCAAAATGCATCTTAACCCTTGACAGATGCGCCGACACATGGTAACTTAACTGTACCAACACGGTTAATACAGTTGATACGCTACAGAAAGTTGGTGTTGCACTACGATCTCGATCAATTACCGCGATTCCCGGCCGATCTACGAGCAGGTGCGCGACGGGCTGCGCCGGCTGATCGTGTCCGGCTCACTGCCGCTGGGCGAAAAGCTGCCCTCGGTGCGCGAGCTGTCCACACAGCTGACCATCAACCCGAACACGATCCAGCGCGCCTACCGTGAGCTGGAGACGGAGGGCTACATCTGCTCCGTTGCCGGACGCGGCAGCTACGTCTGCGCCCAGATCCCGGACGATCCCGCGCGGCAGGTCGCGCTGCTGCAGCAGTTCGATGCGGCCGTGCAGGAGCTGCTATACCTCGGCATGCGCTGCGAGGAGCTGCGCCGCCGCATCCCCGAAGGAGGAACGAACCATGATTGAAGTCAAAGACGTCGTCAAAACGTTTGACGGCTTCCGCGCGCTCGACGGCGTGACCATGACCGTGCCGCGCGGCGCGGTGTACGGCCTCGTCGGGCCGAACGGCGCGGGCAAGTCCACGCTCATCCGCCATCTGACGGGCATCTACCGCCCGGACAGCGGCGTGATCGACATCGACGGCCAGCCCGTGTACGAAAACCCGGCCGTCAAGGCGCGCATCGCCTACATCCCGGACGACGTGTTCTATTTCCCGCAGGCGACGATCCCGGACATGATGCGCTACTACCGCGGCATCTATCCGAAGTTCGACGCCGAACGCTATCAGAAGCTCGGCGAGGTGTTTCAGCTCGATCCGAAGCGGCAGATCCGCCGCCTGTCCAAGGGCATGCAGAAACAGGCCGCGTTCTGGCTGGCGATGAGCCTGCGGCCGGACGTGCTCGTGCTCGACGAGCCGGTCGACGGGCTCGACCCCGTCATGCGCCGCCAGGTCTGGAATCTCGTGCTGGCCGATGTGGCCGAAAACGGCACGACCGTGCTCATCTCGTCGCACAACCTGCGCGAGCTCGAGGACGTGTGCGACCATGTGGGCATCATGAACGGCGGCAAGGTCCTGCTCGAGCACCCGCTCTCGGAGCTGCAGGCCAACATCGTCAAGGTGCTCGTGGCCCTGCCGGACGGCACAGAGCTGCCCGAGGGGCTCGACATCCTGCACCAGAGCAGTCAGGGCCACCTGTACACGCTCATCGTGCACGGTGACGCCGCCGAGGTCACGAACCGGCTGTCCACCGCGCAGCCGCAGTACCTCGATGTGGTGCCGCTGACGCTCGAGGAGATCTTTATTTATGAATTGGGAGGTGCAGACTATGCCGTCAAAGACATCCTTCTGTAACGGGACGGAATTTCGCAAGTGTCTGTCGCGCTGGTGGCCGCTGTGGGTCATCTACGGCGTGATCCTGTTTATCATGCTGCCAGGTGCGCTGCTCAACGCGCGCTCGACGATACCGTATGTGTCGACCGGGCAGATCAGCTACCTCTCGAACGTCATTCTCTCCGAGACGCAGATGCTGCTGCCGCTGACAGCGTTTTGCGCGGGCCTGCTCGCAGCCGCCGCCATGTTCGGCTATCTGTACACGCCGCGCAGCGCGGGGCTGGCCGCCTCCCTGCCGATCCGGCGCGGGTGCATGTTCCGCACGCATCTGCTGGCGGGCCTTGTGATGCTGCTGTCAGCCGAGGCCGTGATCTTCGGCCTCGCCGTGCTCATCGAGGCGACGCGTTTCGAACTCGTCATCGAGCCGCTGCTCATCTGGCTGGGCATACTCGCGCTCGAGACGGTCGTATTCTACGGCATCGCCGTGCTGTGCGCCATGTTCACCGGCCACGTGGTCATGCTGCCGTGCCTGTACCTGCTCGTGAACTTCATCGCCGTGGGCTTCCAGCTGCTTGTCGAGGCCGTGCTCTACATGTTCGTGTACGGCATGTCGGGCATGGTGGATCTGCCGGTCGACTGGCTCTCCCCGCTGGTGCTGTTCATGCGGCGCACAAGCATCAACAACGACTATCTGCTGCGCCCGATCAGCGGCACGGGGACAGAGGCCGCCGTCAACAGCTTCTCCGGCTGGACCTATCCGCTCGTCTGGGCGGCGTTCGCGCTGCTGCTGCTCGTGTGCGCGGGTCAGCTCTACCGGCGCCGCCGCATGGAGAGCGCGGGCGACACCGTTGCCATCCCGGCGCTCAAGCCGGTGCTGAAGTACATCGTGGCGCTCTTCGCCGGTCTGGCAATGCCGGTCGGCGTGTACGGCATGCTGCTCAACGTGCCGGCCTACCGGACGCAACTGGTGCCGTTTCTGCTGCTGACCGTTCTTGGCGCGGCGCTCGGCTTTGTCATCAGCGAGATGGTCATCCGCAAGTCCCTGCGCATCCCGCGCACGGTCTGGCGCGGCTGCGCGGTCACAGCGGCCGTGTGCTGCCTCGTCGTGGTCGGCGCGAAGTGCGACCTCACGGGCTACGCCCGCCGCATCCCGGATACCGCGCAGGTCAAAAGCGCGCGCATCATCTGCAACGGTTACAGCTCCGCGCTCACCGAGGCGGAGAATATTCAGGCCGTGGAGGACATCCACCGCGCCGTCGTGGCGGAGCGCGAAAAGATCACGGACGACACCAGCATCACCAGTCTGCAGCTGACCTACAAGCTCACGAACGGCAAGGTGCTGATGCGCGAATACACGCTCCCCGACACGAGCACGCGTCTGGCGCAGATCGAGCAGGTGCTCAACTGCGACGAAGCGCGCACCACGCGCAACACGCCGGAGCTGGCCGTGACGCTCGAGCACCTCACCTACACAAACATCGGCTATGAGACCGAAAGCGGCGACTACCTCTACGTGGAGCTCACGGCCGAGCAGGCGCTCGACCTGTACGAAAACGCCATCGTGCCCGACTGCGCGGACGGCACCATGGGCCGCGCCTGGCTGACCGACAGCGGCACGCGGCAGAGCACGGCCTACGCCGTGACCATCGGCTATCAGCTCAGCCAATATGACCCGGCAACGGGCGAAACGACCTACGCCAATGTCGACTACACCCCGCTGACCGATTCCACGCGCACGCTTGCATGGCTGCGCGCGCATGGTATCGAGCCGCTGCTCGAGGGTGACTCGATCAAGTACGGCGGCGATGCCGACACGCAGCCGGCCATCAACACCTATGAAACGACCGACAGCAGCTTCGGCCGGTAACACCCGCAAAGCCCTACCGCCCGCACATCCGACGATGTGTGGGCGGTTTTTTGCCGCGCGTTCACAAATCAGACGCAGTGTTCACAAATGCTTTTGGGAATATTCGAAAAATCTTCGCCCTTTGTTCATGCGCGTGTTACAAATATCGACTACGATATAGACACTTCAAAAACAACACAGCCGGGAGGCAAAAAAACATGAACGACGCTTCCAATTTCCCCGAAAGCGAACAGCCGGAAGCTGAAACCACTTCCGCACAGGCAGGGACCGAAACCACCTCCGCGCAGGCAGAAAGCACGGAGAACACCTCCGCGCAGGCAGAGACGGCGGCAAACGGGACCGGCTCCGCGCAGGGCCGCGTGTGCCCGCAGTGCGGTGCGGCGCTCGAGCCGGGCGCGAGCTTCTGCACGAGCTGCGGCGCGAAGATCGACGGCAGCGAGGACGTGACGTATCACATCGTCCGCCCCGAAGCCGAGCGCAGCTACGAGGACGCAAACTTCCACCCCAGCGACGATGCGGGCAGCACCCCGCCGCGCTACTACACGCCGAACGACGACGCCTGGGCCGAAAAGCCCAAGCGCAAACACCATCCGAGAAAGCCCAGGACTGCGCACACGCCGGAACAAAAGCGGCTCATCACGCGCATCGCGTGCCTGTGCCTCGTGTGCGCGCTGCTCGGTGGCCTTGGCGGCGGCGCGATCGCGGGGCTCATCACCCGCTCCGGCAGGACCGGCAGCAGCTCCGCCTCCAACTCCGGCGGCACGCTCGTGACGCAGCCGGTCAGCTCCGACCCGAGCTCCGCCGCTGCGATCTACAATCAGGCGTGCAAGCAGGTCGTCGCCATCACGACGGAAGTGACCTACACCAACTACTTCGGCCAGACCAGCTCCCAGGCGAGCTGCGGCAGCGGCTTTTTCATTACCGATGACGGCTATGTGCTCACGAACTACCACGTCATCTCCACCGCGCACCAGTACGGCTACGCCGTGTCCGTGCTCACCTACGACGGCACGACCTATCAGGCGACCATCGTCGGCGTGGACGAGGACAATGACATTGCCCTGCTCAAGGTCGACGCCACCGGCGTGACGCCCGTCACCTTCGGCGACAGCGATAGCATGACCGTCGGCGACACGGTCTACGCCGTGGGCAACCCGCTCGGCGAGCTGGAGTTTACCATGACGAGCGGCATGATCAGTGCGCTCGACCGCACCATCACCACCTCCGACGGCACCGACAACGGCATCAACATGTTCCAGATCGACGCTGCCGTCAACGCCGGCAACTCCGGCGGTCCGGTGTACAACACCTCCGGTCAGGTCATTGGCATCGTGACTGCAAAATACAGTTCCTCCGGTGTGGAGGGTCTGGGCTTCGCCATTCCGGTCAATGACGCCGTGGCCATCGCAAACGACCTCATGAAAAACGGCACCGTGACCGACCGCGCCCAGCTCGGCATCACGCTGCAGACCATCCCGGACAGCGCCGCGCAGTACTACAACATGCCGAAAGGCGCGTATGTCAACGCCGTTAACAGCGGCAGCTGCGCCGAGAAGGCCGGCCTGAAGGCGGGCGATATCATCACCGCCATCGACGACACGGCCGTCTCCTCCGGCGATGCGCTGCGCAGCGCCCTGCGCGGGTACTCCGCTGGTGAGAGCGCTACGCTGACCGTCTCGCGCAGCGGCGAGACGCTGAAGCTGACCGTCACCTTCGACCGCGCCAGCGACAGCACGAAGTAAGCGCGCACTCCTTCTCTATCGTCCAT
>ULRK01026279.1_pt1 | contig 18738 bp, 32 predicted proteins | sample 1955341 | NCBI WGS metagenome assembly ULRK01 (sample SAMEA4835680, study PRJEB28245) | human gut metagenome | biome: gut microbiome; material: fecal sample | place: Denmark | collected 2008
CATACCCTTCAGCATCAATAGAAGTACCAATTTTAAAAAATTTATCCAACATACTAACAGTACTTGAAATTCCATTTAAAGCATATTTAATATCATCCTATGCTTGTGCCAAATCTTTAGTCCATTGAATAGAACTTTCTGCTAAATCACCAGCTTCCTTAGCCGCTTTTCCAATCTAATTTAAAATATAACTTAAACTTTTGTTACCATAAGCCCATCCATCGCCTGTACTACCAGTATAATTAATTATAATATCGCCTTTAAATGTACCAGTATTGGCAGTAATAGAACCATCATTTAAATTTATATACATTCCGGTGGTACCATCTGTAGTATAATTTTTAGACTTTAAATAATAACTATTATCTCCTACATTCATTAAAGTAGTATTACTAACAGGGTCTTTAATTGTTAAATATGGACTAGATTTATTTAATAAAAAAGCACTATAACTATTACTTTTACCATCTATTTTACTTTCTTTTAAATCAATTAAAAGACCATTACCGCTATCATATCCTTCAGATTTTATCTAACTGGTACTTCCATTAATTGTAATTTGCCCATTCCCAGATTTACCAAATGTAGCGGTTCCATCATCTTTTAAAGCATAAACCTATTTACCTTGATAATATCCATAAACACCAGTGTTTTTGCTAAGACTACTATCAGTATTACTATCACCAAAAGATCCCATTAAAACGCCAGTAAATGTATTATTATTTTCTTTTTTACCGGCGGCGATCTAAGCGACGCCAATAAAATTATTATCACTATCTATATTTAGCTATCCATCCCACTTATTTACCATCGCTGATGGATATTTATTCTAAATGACTAAAATAGGTTGACTCCAAGCTATCTTATTTCCCTATTTTCCTTGAACTCCATAAGTGCTTACCCCATCAACATAAAAATTCATAGGACTTAATCTATATTCTTTTTTCTTATCATTATATTTAATCTATCCAATAAATTTATCTGTAGACCCAGTAGGATAAATACTCCAAATTGCAGTTTCATCTACTTCACCATTTATAAATAATTTATAAGGTTCTTTAGAAAATGTAGGTTCACCATTACTTAAATAAACCACCTCTGTTGGACCATTTATATAAGCATTATCTAAAATCGTAATAGGAACTGGATAATAAGCAGCTAAATCATAATCTCCCCACCCAGATAACTTTACCTATAAAATAATTAAATTATTCATTATAGAATTTGTGGTATTAACTCTTAACATGCAATTCTAATTATTAGTATTCTATAAATCAACATTATTAACCGTTGATCCAGACATAAAACTCCAAGTCCAGCTACAATTTTTAAAATCAGTAATTTCCTTACCTTCATTATCATATAGCTAAGCTCTAAAAGTATAATTATCTCTTACACCACTTTTTATAGCAGTAAATACTTTATTATTTAAATTTTCGTGAGCTACCATATCAATTACCAAAGTACAGTCAGTACCATTAGTTCCTGCCTATCCAAAAGTGAAATCTTTAATAGCAGTATAAACAATACCATCTTTTTCTACTTTAGCAATTACAGTATTATTAGATTTATTGCTACTATAAAAAGTATTAATAGTATAATTTAATGAAAATTCTCCAGGAGACACATTAACATTCTCATTAGTTAAATCAATAACAATTTCTTTATAAGTGGCGTCAGTTCCATCATCTTTAATACCAAAATTAAGCATAGTATTCTTAACGGGGATTTGCCAAATTACTCTCTAAGCTTCAACTAATTTACTTTCTCCGCTCTAATTCTTACCAATTATACCATTACTAATAGCATAAGTTTTAGAATCAAAATGTAAAGTTAATTTACGACTAATTTTTCCATCTGATCTATTCATTAAATAATTAGCCTAATTATAAATTAAATAATTACCGTTGGTCTAATCCTCACAGTGAATAGATAAAGCATTTAAACTATCAATAGTCGCATCATTGGGAACTTGTTTTTCATTATTAAAAATAATTATATTACTTCTATAAACTTTTCCATTATATAAAATAATTACTTTAACCTATTCTTGATTTTTATTAGAGCGCGGTTTTAACTAATAATAAAAATTATTTTTATTATCTTCAATCGCAGTCCAATAGACACCAGAGTATTCATCTGCGGAAGGCGCCCCAAATTCATACATATACCAACGAACTTCAAAAGTATCATCTTTTTTATGTTCGGTTATTTGAGTTCTATTACCATCTTCATCAAAATGAACCCATTTCAATCTAATGGTTTTAGAATCAATCTAGCCTTTATCGTCAATTACATAAGTGCTTCCATCTAATGAATACAATCTTACATATTCATTCTCTATTTCATCCGCAGAAATACCTAATCCCATGTATATATCTTTTACAAAGATATTATTAGGCGGAATTGACATATTAAAATCATTAGCATAACTAATTAAATTATTATTACTATCTTTAAAATTATCTTTCTAATATAAAAATATTTTTATATTATATATTTTAGCTACGGCGCTAGTATCAACAACAATTTCTTGAGAATAATATCCTTCAAAATTATAAGGATTGCCATACATATCATTAGTATCTAAATCAATAGATGCAATTAAAGGGATCTCTCCATTATTTTTAATACTATTTTCTATTTTTTTAATATTGTCCGCAGTATCATCTTTAATACCATATATATTTAGCTTTAATCCATAATTACCACTAACTACCCCGAGCGTTTCAAGCCAGGCGCGGAAATCGGCACGCAACCCCAACCGTGTAAATCCCTATTGCTCATTAGTAAAGGTAATTCCGCCATTTGGAGTAATCTCGATTTCTTCTTCATTACCATTAGCTAAGATACTCCAAACTTCTTTATTATTATCTTTGGCAATAAAAAAGTTGCCAGTTAAATCAATAAAAGTATTAAAAGGATTAACAAAATTATATGGTTTATCTTCATTTTTATCTGTCTTTTTACCGACAATAAATTTAGTGCTGTTATAATCTCCTTTTGGAATCTATACATACACTTTATCGCCTTTGTTATAAGTGGTTATTTGGGAATAAGCATAAAATTCCGCATAAGATTCATTTTTAACCTTATACTTACCAATAAGTTTATCTGTATTATCAACAATGGTACACTCAATAGTGCTATCAAATTTAACTTTATCGACACTTGAATTAGCAATAATACTTATTGCTTGGCATAAACTTTCTTGAATATTTAGTGCGTTATCAACCAAAATAATCCCTCCTTTTACTCATTACTCTATAATTTTCTAAAAAATTAATTAGTTTTATTCAATATAATTACCCAAAAAGAAAAAGGGTGAAGCCCATAAGACTTCACCCTTAATTTTATTTTCTATTGGCATACTGAGAAGCTACATTAACTAATGTATTAAATGCTTCTTGAATTTCATATCTATCAGTAGCATTCGGGAAACTAGCTTCAATTCTAACATTCTATTCTAATGTTCCATCTTGAGAACTAACAGTAAATCCAGAAGAAGAAAGAGTAGAAATTTGTTGACTATTGAAATCTAATTGTTTTGCAATTTGTCTAACCAATTGGATAGAGGCTAACATATTTTCCGTATCATCAGCATTAAGAACTAATTCTTTCTAATGTAAGAATGCTAATTTACCATCATCATTCCAAGTGCCAGTATAACCACCACTTCTAAATCCAACGAGTTTTCGCCATTCTTCATCAGTAAGCTGAGTAAAATTCTGTTTCCCATTTGGTAAACCTGAAATTTTTCCTTCACTTAATAATCTATAATAAGCGTCAACTCTTGCAGTTGTGTCATAATTAATTTCTTTACCAGCCGCAATTCTAGCATCACGAGTGTTTTTATACTAATTATATTCCGCAGATCCATAAGCAACAGTTCCCATCATCTTAGCCCAGTCAGTATCATTGTCAAAATTAGAATTACCACTTCCGCCAAATCCACTCTAAGCGCGTAATGTCGCTTGAATGGCGGTCAAAAGCTCTTCATAAGCTCTAATAGTATCAAGTAATTGCTGACGATGTTGTGCCCAAGCTTCAGTAGCACTACGAACAGAGCTTAACTCGCTTTCAAGAGCAGGAATAACTCTATTAGATACTTCTTGATAAAGTTTATTACTCTCATCAGTAACATCTTTAACTTTCTATTGAGTATCTTTTAAATCGTCACCAACGATTTTAGAAATTTCATCCATACTGTCTTGCCATTCTTTAAATGTATCATTGATAATATTAGTATTCTCAGTAATAGTATCTTTCCAACTATTGCTATTATCTTTGATAATATCAAAAGAATTTACCCAAGCGTCTTGAACAACTCTACTATCCTCTTCTTGCGCTTTCGCATAAAGGTTTCCAGCAGTAGTAATTAAATCAGTATATTGTTGAATTACTAATGCACGTTCTTGCTGATAAGTGGTCTCACGATAGACAGCATCTTCCGCTGCTTTCTAATCGAGTTCCGCAAGTTTGTCAGCCAACTCTTTCTCATATTGAAGTTTTTGTTGACCATATTTATTTGTCGCATCAAGACGAATGTTATATAAATCATTTTCCGCGTCTGCTAAAGCCTATTGTGCATCATTTACTTTCTCTTGGTCTGCGGTATACACATAACCAAAATTACCCTCATTATCACGTTGCAATCTAACTGTAGACTTTGCATTTTGTGCTTCCTCTAATGCGATTTGTGCTTCAAGTACTTTATATTTAGCCTAAGCAATTTCTAATTCTAATTGACTTAATTTATCTTTATCTTTTAGCTATTCAATTTCTTTAGTAAATTGCTGGTATCTATTTTTAGCTGCTTGATTATTCGTCTTATCAATAGCCTAATTAACATTATTAAGCAATTTATTCATTTCATAAATCTAATTAGTTTTTGTTAAATATTCATCTTGATAAGAAGACATTCTATCCAAAGCATCATTTAAAGCGTCCCAACCAGAAATATTAAAGTTATTACCATTAATACTCACTTTGGTAGTACTTAATTGCTTATTCATTTCATCCGCAGCTTGTTCCATCTTTGTGGTAAGAATTTCTTTTAATGCTTCGCCATATTCTTCAGCTTTAGAAAGCATATCCTCTTCCGCTTCATCGAATGCGGCTAATATAGCATCATAATTCTTTTGAAGCACTTCACGCTCAGCCTCATCGGTTGAATTGGCTAAAGCCGCGGCGGCTGCATCACGTTCACGCTTCAAGCTTTCATACCATTGTTTAGAAGCATCAAAATTATTTTTCTTAGTCTAAGCAGTTCCATTCAAAACTGATAAAACTTTATCATAATCTTTATCTTTACCTAACAAAGTAATAATAGAACGATAATGATCTAATACACTAGTCAAATGCTCCATATGATCTGTATATTTAGACAATTCATCATTTGCTAAATCTATAGTATTACCATAATATTCAAGCATTTCTTTATCTAAATCCTACAAGGCATTTAAATTATCTAATGTATTATCATACACATCTTGTAAGCCTTCAATATAATTTTCTTGAGAAATTTCTCCATTAGAATAAGCATTATTTAACTAACCATAGAAGTTTTCATAAGTTCCTAATTGGCTAATTACTGGATCAAATTGACCTTGTAAATATCCAAGAGCTTCAGCAGCTTTATAAATATTATCGCTCAATTTATCAAAATAATATTCTAATTTCTTAGTATCATTTTCGTCTAATTGAACCTTTACTTCAACTTCATAAGTAAGCATTTGATAATTTCTATCTTGCCACTCATTTATTTTATCTTGAATGTCATCAGTTAATTCTTCAACTAAATCTCTTGTATCTTCATATTGCTTAATAGCATCTTTCAGTTCATCAATTTTCTTTTGGATCGGATCTAAAGTTGCTTCCTTATAAGCGTCTTGAGCCTCTTTTGTAGAGAAAGAATTTGCTTTATTCTAAGCGGCTATAAGCTAATTATAAAGTTTAGTCATCTAATCAGTATAATTAGAAATATCACCATCTTCATCAAATGTGAAAGTAATTCCAGCTTTTTCCGCCGCTTGCTATAAAGTAGCTTTATCTGTTTTTAAATAAGCCTAAGCTTCTTTTTGCTTTTGTTTTAATAAATCAATTTCTTTTAAAGTTAATTTATTACTTTTAGCCATCGCATCAAGATGAGCTTTACCCCAAAGTCTATCTGCCGATTTATTAGCCTTATCTAAAGCACGAGTGGTATCATTGATACTATCAGTAATTTCTTTATAACGATCAACAACATCACTTTTTTTAGTTAAATCTCCCTTGGTTGGTTTATTTTTACTTCCTCCTCCGCCTTTGCTTGAGCCTGTAGTACCTCTATTAGCCTTTGAACTATTATTCATAATTCCAGTAGGCTTACTAGTCATACTTTCAATAATCGGAGTTTTTGTTCCGTCAGGAGAAGTCGCCATAGCAATAGCATCGACATAACCTGTTTGAATGCTATATCCATCATTCCAAGTTTCTGTTGTTGTTTCCCAATAGGGAGCTCCGTGTTCATCAAATCCCGCTCCAACTATTGTCTATCTAGAATGTACTATTGGAGTTCTCTATTCAACCTCTTGAGGTTCAACTTTAAATTTAGTTTCAAAGCCCATGGCACTAAAATAAGCATTTGCCTATTCAGCAGTCATTTTTGCCGTGCCGATAATGTTTTGAGCCTATCTAACTAATTCATCTTGACCTTCAAAAGTTGTACCAATTTTTATATCTGGAATTTCTGCCGCTAATTTATCATGCATTGATAATAAAACATCTTGTAATTGTTTGTTATCCTAGACAAAATCAACATTTAAAAGAATATCTTTACTTGCCGCGGCCGCTAAACGATTTATAGCATCAGCATCGCCCTCTGCAGCCTTACCTATGTCAGTTAAATTTTTAGTAATAAACTCATCAGTTAAAAACTCTTCTGAAACTCCAAGAACATCAGACATGGCATCTTTAATATCAACCATTGCATCATAATATTCTTGTGAAGCAGAATCAGATTTCTTTAATACATCAGCCCATCCGCTAAAGCCATTTTTCAATTTCTCTACACCATTATTCATTTTCATAGTGTAAAGAGCTACATCTTCAGCAGCTTCTTTATTATTTACAAGTTCATCACTTAATAGTTTAGAATTTTTAGCTGTCTTCATTAAAGAATCGGCATATTTATTTACTTCAGATGAATCTAAATCTCCCCATTTTTCAGTAGACATACGCTGCATGGCACTTATATTATAAGCCATTTCATTGATACTACCATTTTTAAGCATTTCTTCTGCTTCTTGAGCAGTTTCGGTGGTCATTGCCAATTCATTCATAGCCTACTGGCTACTTGCTGTATATTGCTCTATATTGTCTTTGCTAGATAAGAAAGAGTCACCAACTTCATTAACTGCTTCAGCAATAGCTTTTAAAGTGTCAATATCCTATCCTCTAGAATTAGCAAGCTTACCAATCCAATCAGAGATCTATGTTTCATCATAATTCTAAGTCTTTAAAAATGCTAATTGATTATTAACATTTTCAGAACCAGCTTCTCGAATCTAATCTAATCCACCCGCTTTTTTAAGTTCTTCAGCTCCCGCATAATACTAATCAATAGCATTTTGATATCCACTTATAGTTCTACTTAATTCATCCTGCTTAGTGGATTTAATCATCTGTTGGAAATCAAGAGGATCACCTACAAAAACCGCAGACCCATCAGATAAAATAGCAAAATATTTTGCTAATTCAGCATTATAATCTACTAAAGTATCATAATCTTCTTTTTCTAAAATTTTACCGATTTTCATATCTTTAGCAATATCATCTATTTTATCAAGACGGTCTTTAATATCAGCTAATACTGGAACAATGTCTCCAGCTTTACGCATCTAATTAAAAGCTTTGTCCCAACTATCTCCAAGAGTAGAAACGTCTCCACCCATTTCTTTAATTAAGGTTTCAGCTTGACGTTGAGCATCAAAATCAAACCAATTAATATTAGAAATTTTATTCCAAGCTTCAGCCTAAGATTCTGGGGATAAAGCATCCCAATCAATGGATTCTCCAATTTGGTTGATAGCACTAATATAAGCATCTTTACCTTCAGAACCAAAATTCTAAATATTTTCTTTTAAAGTCTTATTTACTCCAACAGTGATCTAGTCGCTCATGGCTTCATTAAGACCATCAATTTCATCAAATACAACTTTCTTAGCTTCTTCGATAGCTTGTTTATCAATTCCGTATTCTTTTAACTAATCATCAGTTAACCCCTAAAATTGTTCAAGCTCGCCTTTTGTCATATTATCAAAATTTTCTGTTGATAAATATTTTCCTACACTATCAAGACCATCTTTGTTAGCTTTAGCAATATTTTGGTATAAACTATCTAAAGCTTCTCCAATTCTATCATTAGCATATTGGGTGGCGGCCGCGATTTGAATAGCTTCTTTACTGATTTCCTAAGTTATCTTTTCACCATTCTCATCATAATAGCTATATTCAACTTTATCGCTCTTAATAGAACGTTCATATCCTTTTAAAGAATTTAAATTATTCATTTTTTCATAAGCCGCCCAATTAGTAGCTAATGAATAACCTTTAACAGTATTTTCTCCCTCGGCATAAAGATTATTATATAATCTTCCACCGCCTTCAAGTGCCATTTTTCCAGCTTTAGTATTTTCTTTACCAGACCCAGACCACTGCGCTTTCGCTACGGTCTTGCTAGCAAGATCAAAAGTGGTTTCAACCCCGTCCATGGTATTTCTTAACTCATTTAAAGAATCAATATTGCGCCAAAGGACATTAACTAAAGCATTATCAGATGTATTATCACCACGATTAAGAATATCTCTTAAATCTTCCTTATCAATGGCAACCCTATCACTATTTAAATAAGCATCAATAGTTTTATCTACACCAGTTGTATTGCGTAAAGAACCAGTGACAGTATTAACAAGATTCTTTTTCTATAAATTTGCCTATGCTTGAGCATTATTGGCATTAGCCATAGTAGAAGCGGCATATAAATCCGCGGTTTCTTGTCTACTGGTTTCAGCTACGCGAGACATAGTTGTATCTTTAATAACTAATTTATCATTATCCCAATAATAATCATCTTTATTGAATTTATCAGGATTATTTTGAATTAATTCTAAAGCCTTTTGATTAGCTTCGTCTAAAGCATCACGATATTCTTGAGTTCCTTTAGTTAAATTATCTAAAGCATCTATAGCATCTTTATATTCATTAAACTCATTAATCATTTGCTGATACTTTTCACGACATTCATCATAAGCTTTTCCGAGATCTGAAGCAGCCTGAGCCGCCGCTTTAGCCGCTATTTCTTCTTTATGAATAGAATTATAAACTGCCTTAGATATAAGCACTAAAGCCGCCGCAGCTGCCACTACAGCTGCGATAATTCCAACTACACTCCAGCTAAGAGCCGCCACTGCCGACATTCCTGTTTTAGCTTTTAACCAAGCTGCTGTCTATAGTATTAAGCTTCTTGTAAGTTTATCTTCTGCTCCAGTTTGTGCCGTAGTCGCCGCAGCATTTTGGCCAGCATCAATAGCTCCTTGTCGCGTTACTCTATTATTAATTTCTTGGGCTATCGTATTTAATGCAGTTTCAAATGTTTCCCGTGTTTTCGCATTAGTTAATTTTTCATAAGATGTCTTTAATATACTAAGTCCAGAAACAATTGAAGGTATAGCCATGCCTAAAGACATACTAACAGACAATAATTTATCAAAAAATGACATATCTTCATTTTGTAATGTATCAAAAATACTTTTTAAAGAAGACAATCCCATTGCTAAAGAAGATAAACCATTAAAAGCAGAAACAACCGCTTTACCAAAAGTTCCAACTGTAGACTAATAATTCTTAATAGCCTTTTCTACTTCAGTATAAGATTTTTCACTTTCTTCAGTAGCCTTATTGTTTTTATCTGTAGCAAGTTTTAAATTTAAAATATCTCTTGCTAAATTATTAATCTACTCGTCTGTTAAGTTATATCTTTTTGCCAAATCCTCCATTTCATAACTTGCTAAAAGAGTAGAATCACTTAAAAGCTCAGAAGAAGTAATAATACCATTAAGACTTTCTCTAAATTCTTCTGAACTAATTATACCTCTATTAAATTCATCACGAAGTTTTTCTACATTATTGGCCCCATTAGTTAATCCAATTTGTTTTAACCCTTCAACAATATTATTTACATTCTAATTAAAATCAGTTGTATTTCTATCGGAATCAGATAAGCTAGCTCTAAATTTATCAATAGACTGGGCTGCTTCTACGCCAATATTTATAATGTTACTCATACTTTGCTAGATATTCACAAATTCTTGTATATCAGCTCTAGCGTTGTCGCGCTAAGAATTTCTATCAGCTCCTAGTGCATTTTTTCTAATAACAGATTTTATATCAAAACGAGTATTCTATAACTAATCGCTTGCAGCATCTTTCGCTTCAGCTGCTTTAAGAGCCTATTCTCCATACTCTTTATTTATTTGAATTAAATTATCTAATAATTCTTTTTCTTCAGCGGTTATAGATCCTGAAATTTCACGAATTTTTTCTTTTAAAGTTAAAGTCTATTTTAAATTTTGACCATATCTATCTTCAGCCTCAGTACCACCATCAAAAACCATATTAGTAGCAAGATTAAATGTTTCTTTTTTTACTTTTTCTGCACTGGTTTCTGTTATACCAATTAAAGATTGAAGACTGAAAGCTAAATTATTAACCCCTTCAGCCATCTAATTTTTAAATACTTTCGTAAAAATAAGCCCAAGAGCAGCTAGAACTCCTGGGAGCCCTCCCATGGAATCTATTAAATTATCTATACCATTTAAAGCTCCTGCTATTGCATCAGATAAGTTAATAAAGAATTTATCATCAACCAAATCATCATAAATACTTTCTGCTGCTGCACGCACACGATCACGAGCAGCTTCCCAGCTTTCAGCATAAATATCAGCTTGTTCTTGCAAGGAGCCATCTGCATCTTTTGCTCTTTGAATATTTTCTTGATAAAAATCAAAATTATCCATTAAAGCAATTAATTGGTTATATTGACGGATACCAGCTACTTGTTGAGCCAATGCTACCTGTTGATCTTTACTAATTGTTGACCATTTGTGGCCTAATTCATCAAGAATAATATCCATATCTTTTAATTGTCCATTAGAGTCTTTGATATTAACTCCAACAGCCGCAAGAGCTTGTGAATACTGATTTAAAGTAGTACCATCTTCTAAGGTCTCACCTAATTTTAAACCTTGAATACGAGCAAAAATAGTCTTTAAAGAAGTACCTACTACATCTTCACTTTGACGAGTTGTAGCCGTAATAGTAGCCAATGCAGCTGCTGCATTATCAAAGCTTAAACCAATTGTATTAGCAACTGCCGCAAATTTTTCAAGACCGCCAGCAATTTCATCAGAACTAGACGCGGTATCTGCACCCAAGCGCACCATCGCATCAGCATAATGCTCTAGAGAGTCAGAACCATCATAAAAATTATTCCAAATTGCAGTTAATTGATCAGAAACAGTATCAGCATTTTGTTTAATTACATTAGCCATTTTAACAGTAATATCTGTTCTTTTTTCTACTTCTTCATCACTTAAACCCTATTGATAGTAAATTAAAGAAGCATTAGTATAGTCTAATGTAGTAGCATTTAATGCTTTTGCTGCTTTATTTGCTTTTTCAGCAAATTTATCCATATATTCAATATTGTGCCCAGTGACAATGCGAATATCATTTAAAGATTCATTTAAATCTTTAGCATATCCATAAGCAGATTGAATAGTACCCATAAATGCATGTAATGCACTGGAAGAAACCTACCAACGGGCCGTATTTTTTAAAGTTGTCCATAATTCAGAAACCAATAAATTTGTTCTTTTTAACGGAACATCAGCTTCAACAATAGATTGAGCTAAAGACATAAAGGCTTTTTGTCCAGAAGGTCCAAGCTCAAGTAAACTATTCTATATCTTTTTTAAATCTAAGTTACTCTATTTTAAAGATTGAGAAAATCTTGTTAAATCCATTTTTCCAGTTTTCATATTAATGGTCTAAGATAAAATGGTTTGTAATTTTGATGCCGCTATCTGCGCTTCAGTTAACTCTTTAGTTAAAGGGAAATTTCCTTGTGAAATTCCAGCGATAGATCCTTTTACAATAGCATCAAGAGTTGTTTGCAAATCTTGTAATTGTATTTTTGCCTACGCAGTATTTGCGTTAAATTGTAAATTAACTTGATAACTATTTAATTGTTTAGCCATCAAAAAATCTCCTTTCTCTCTTAATTTTTACTTTGCAAAATAAAAATAAAAAGGGGACAAGAGTAATAAAATACTCTTATCCCCATTACTCTAATGACTTTAAAAAATTAATTAAATTAAATAATTTAATTAGCCCAATTTAGTAAGAATGTCTTTTAATAAAGCCATGTTATTAGGATCTGCAAGCTCTTTTTGAATTGTACGAGCATCAAGATCTAAATTACTATAATCAGTAGTGATGCGCTCCATAATACCCATCGCAGAATTACGATAAGCCACAATATTATTAGCCATTTCATGAACAGTCTTATTTAAATAATAAAACTCTCCCTCTGGAATAAGACCAATAATAAGATTAAGCACCTTTGAAGCATTAAGCATATCATAAAGTTTTGCTGAATCCTCTTTTTGCTTTTCAGTAAAATTAATATTACTATAAGCATAAACAATCTCAAGTGCAAGATGCATATCCATCTTCAAAAGATTATAATATCCATTATCTTCATCTACAGAATTATTTAATACACGAGTAATTAATTCGCTCTTTTCTGCAACAGGAAGATATTGCTTTACTTCAATGGTCTAATCATTGTATTCTACAGTTTGAACTCTATTCAATTCTTCCTTATTAATTCCCAATTTAGTATATGAAATTTTAGCCATAATTAGCCTCCTTTTACTCTTTATTATATTATACAAAAAATTTTTTATTTAGTCAATTTTAAATTTCACTAAATTTATTCTGATTAATCCTAATACGTCCGTATAAAGCCTTTTGCCAATCTATATCTTTATTGAACTAATCATCATCAATATTATCAATAAGTTCTTTTATAATAGTCTAAGTAGGAATAACTCTTATGTATCCCTATAAATTTAAAACTAAAAATTTAGTATAATTTCCACCTATTAACTTATTTAATACAGTATCAGTGTAATTAGATTTTCCACCAGTTAATTCATAAATCGCTCTTAATCTATAAAAATACTTTGGTGCATCAGCATGCTTATTAGGAAAGTGCCTCTATTTACAAGCCAACATACGGTAATATCTCTAAATTTTACTTGTGGCCCCTCCAAGAGGAATCATAGTCATAAAAACACGGAAAGGATTAGTAGATCCTAATATAATCTAAGTATCAGATATATAGTTTTTTGCAGTAAAAGTAGCGTTTAATAAAGCATCATAAATTTCTTCATCTAATTCTAAATGGCTAGTCTTCTATATTGTATAAGTCTATTGAATACCTATAATATCTGCTTTACCAGAAACTCCTTTTATTGTAGAAGAAGCAGCTTCGCTATCTTTTTTCATTTCTTGGGCGGCTTTCTAATAAATATCATTCATTAAATTTCTTGTATCTTCATCTAAATTTTTCGCTAAATCTATAAGATTGACTGATGCAGTTCCGGCTTTTTTACTATCCCCACTTATAGTCATAGTTTTATTGCCAGCAAAATAATTCTCTGCGGTAGCAACCGCTTCCGCCACAACTCCTTCAAAATATTTACCATGTGCATCATTAGAATCACCATATTTATCTGGTGTAACAAATAAATATTTCATTGAATTAAAAAGCTAAGGATTAATCTATTCTAAAGCATCTAACAATTCATTCATTTGAGCATTTTCAATAGGTTTTCCAAGCTATCTATTTTGAATACTTTGAAAAAATTCTTCTAATTTTTTAGCTTGTTTTTCAGAAGTATCTCTTGCTCTTAATTTCTAACTCATGCTTCTTTTTGTAAATTCATAAGATTTTTTTAAAAAATCTTCTGTATTCATTTCTCTTGGACTAGCTTTAATACTTCTCTATAATGAATTCATATTGTCTCCTTTCTTTCTAAATAAAAAAAATGGGAGAGAATATTTCTATTCTCTCCCATAAAATTATTCTTTGTCTAAATTAAAGAATTTGCTGACCTCATCGATTTCCTCTTCAGAAATTATAGGTTCTTCAATAGCCTTGACAGGTTTAACAGCTTTTTTCTCTTTCTTAACATCTTTTTTGGTATTGTTGTCTTTTACTTCCTCAATTTTCTTTTGGATGTTCCAACGTTTACCTTTAATAATCATCAGTCAGTGAAAGAAGCATTGTGAGCTTCATCGTGAGCAGTCATAGTACGATGGAGGTCACCAGCTCCGCCTTCCTCAATAATTTGGATTGCAGCAAGAACTTTCTTACTGTGATCAAAACGAGTATAGTCAGGGAAAGCATCCATAGTAAAGGTGAAAGTAGAAGGATCACCAGAAGAAGCCATTGTAAAGGTGAAGTTGGACTGAATCTTGCAGTTAGGAATAATAAATTCAGCAGGCATATCAACACCATTTTGATCACGGAATAAAGTAGAGGCTTCAAGATAATAGTTACCACCGAATTTATCAGCAGTAATCTCGATCTGTTGAGCGCCGCTAGTCTTTTCAGTATAATAATCAACAATAGCACTATCATATGCTGCGGCTGCTGGAAGGCCATTCTTTTCATTAAAAGTATAATTACCTGTACCAGCAATATAATCATCATGTGGAGTTTTAAGAGTTAACTCAAAATATTCATTGCCATTAGTATCTTTCTTAGCAGTTAACTCCTCATGGACAGGAATAAAAGGCTCAGTGATAATTTCGCCATCTTTAACAAACATAACATAAGCAAAATTCTCTTGTTCATCAGTTGGAAGATATGGCTTTTTAGAAACACGAATAGTAACTTGTCCTTCAGTAGTTGTACTATCAATTTGTGACTTATCTACAGTTTCAGTGACATGCTGTTTAATAGTACTAGTAGCGCTTGCTTCAACAAGACCAGCACCAGAAAGAATCATGAAACCTTCTGGAGAAATAAGAGCATCTTCCATCGTAAAGGTAACAGTACGCTCACCTTCCCAGGCTACTAAACGAGCATTACCGCGTCCTCCCTGTGCATATACAGTGGTAGCAGCGCCTTCCATGCTGGAAGTTTTTAAAGTATCGAAATAAATAACTGGCTCATTTCTATAGAAGATTTTATTACCAACCTTCTGAGTTGCCTTAGCCTTTAAAACGACATCGCAAATTTCGCGAACACCAAATTTCATAGGTTATTTTCCTCCTTAATAAATTTAATGGATATTTTTCATCCAGTTTTCCGGTTTGCCATCAGGCTTTCCGCCTGCTAGCCTTGACCGAATATCAATATCCCAATTAATATAAAGCTAATATCTTTCAACAAGGTCAAAAAGTTGGAACATTGTTAAATCCATTAAATCCTGTAGAGACATTGAATCTAAACCTACAGTAAGCATTGAAAGATACTAACTAAATATACTAACATTAGCTGAACCATTTAATTCAGCAACTCTCTATCTACCTCTCATTAATTTATCTGCAATTTTTTTAGCAGTATCATTTGCAGGGTTAAAACCCAATTCTTGAGACATAGAAGATTTAAAACAAAATATTTCCTTTAAATATTCCTAAAGAATTTCAAAATTTGAATCATCAATCATTATCTAAGTATCACTTTGTAAAATGATAGACCTTGGAGTAAATAAAATTTTATATTTTGGAAATATAAGAGAAAAAACATTTATGACTGAATCTTTTTTTTCAGCCATTTCTTTTTCTTTCATCATTGTCATAAATATCTAAAAATTATTCGTATTAACTAAAAGACTTTCGCCCTAATTGGCTATTATATTTTTATCAATACAAAGACATTGAACCCCAAGGAAGAAATCTTTTTCACCGACAAAAGCAATCTCTTTTATCTTTGGCTAATGAATTGTAGCCTAAAGTTCTGGTATTGGTAAATCAATCCCGCACATTAAGCCTAAACGCAAATCCATTATTTAGTTCTATCCTAAAAGTCTTTTAAAAATCTTTCTTCATCATTGGGATTTGGCATAAATTTCTTATCTTCTTCTCCATGAATAGCAGTATACATAAGACATAAGCCAGCATATTCATCAGTTAAAATAATTTGGTTACCACCAAGAAATTCCAATTTTCCAATACCTGTTAAATGTGTTTTATCTATCATACTGTCTATTTCCGCAGCAATACGATAAGGACGCAACTAATAATCTTTTAAATGCCACTAATCATAATGACAAACAATATCGAATTCAATAATATTATCTCTAAATTCTGGATTGGTATCATTAGGAATAAAATTATCAAAACTAATTACGACATAATTTAAAACACTACCATCAACGTATAATTTAGGAATTAATTTAATATTTTTCTTAAATAACTAAATCATTTGTTCATCATCCAGATTTGGCTTGTCTATAGCATCTGGGGTAGTATAATACAATAAACGTTTTAATCTTTCATTTTTACATAAATGATTTACAATAATTTCTAAATCCTTTTCCGTAGATAAGAAACTGGATTTAGGAATCTTTACTCCATCAATCTTCATAACACCTTTTTCTCCTTAAAACAATGATTGAACAATTATCGTTTTTTTATAATCTCCATATAATAAATCGAACTATCCACTATATCCAGAAGTCCAACTTATTTCAACTGTTGGTTTTTTTGTTTCTTTAATAATTTTTAAAGAAACTGGTAACTTTTTATTATTCTTTATTTTCCATTCTAAAACAACTTCACCATCAAAATAATAAGTATAAGTTTTCTTTGGAAAAATAAACGTTTCCCCTATAATATCAGTTGTTGTAGGATTCGGGTCAATCGGTTCCGCAATTAAAGAACCAACAGTTTTATCTTCTAAATTATCTTCCTATTCATTAATATAATATTCAGTCGCATTGATTTCTAAAATACCAGGCATACTTATAGAATCTACAGCTTCAACGCGCCAACAAATTAAATTGTCTCCCTCATCCTAACTATCTAAATAAAATTTAGTATAACGTCTAAAATATTTTAATGTATCTTCATTTTTTGGCATTAAGATATTTAATGAATAATTAGGATTATCTACACTAATTTCATGTTTTTGAATATAATTAATTTTCGTTTCTACAGGACCACGGATCGCTGCATAAGTAGATTTCTTCTCTCCTTCATCTACCCAATTTATCTTATAAGAGCATTTTCTAATATCTCCTCTAAAATAAGCTAATTCAGTCAAATCCTAAAGATAACAAATCCAATAAGTATTAGTCCCGCACCATTCAAAAATATCTCCTGGTTTAAACTAATATTCATTTCCAACAGACAAAATCTTATCATCATAATCCTATTTTAATTTATTAGGATTAATCAAACACCTAATAGGTTTTTTATATTCCGCATCCTGTTTAATGATTTCTGCGGCTTGGTATGAATTCCATACTGCTCTATCTAAACTTCTGCGCTTAGATAAAATCATACGCTCTTGTTGGCGGTTTCCGCCCATTTGACCGAGCCGAACCGCTGTATAATTAACGCCTTCAACAGGGCTACCTTCAAAGGGTGATTTATCATAAATTCCTAAGCGACCTTGCTATAATCTAAAAGGTTGCTTACTACTATAATCAAACCCTGACGCCATAATTTATCTCCTATAAAAGACTGATCGTTTCAAATACAGTCTTACGATAGAAATTAAAATCAGTATCTTGATTCTATAATCCCTCAAGTTTGTTTAATAACTATAAATAAAGGGGTTCAGCGCTAAAAATCACACTAAACCCCACAATTTCATTTATAACAGTTTCTAGCTATTTATGCCAATCTTCATTATTTTCGCGCATTGGAATTAATTTCCATAATTGATTGGTTAAGCGCAAACAATTTACTTTTATACTCTCTATTGGAATATCAAAATTATATTTAGTAATCATATCGACTTTTAAACACATCCCAATTAGATTCATACTCACCTTTATTATTTAAACGTCTACGTTTATATAAACGCTACATATGGTGAGATTGTCTTTGGCATTCACCTAACAAATTCAATAATTTTGATAAATGATTTGCCTAAGAAGTAAATTTAAAATCAGAGCCACTATATTTCATTCGAGTATTCTCAATTGAAGTGACTTGTCTTTGCGTCCAACCGCACATCATTAAAATAGCTAAAATATTAATTTCTTCTTCAGTTAGATCACAATTAAAACTGGATCTATCAACTAAAACTTGAGGTTCTTCACCCGGCTCTGGAAGCTCTCCCCATACCGTTCCTACAATAAAATCATCTGGCATAGCATCAGATTCATTAATAGTAGCAACATCTAAATTATAATCTAAAAGATTTTTTCGCGGAAATTCAAATCCAGGAATAGCATCTATTATAAGATTCTATAAATCTCTTAGAGTATCTTCAGGAGTTAATTCCAGATACATGTCATCAGTAACCTTGTTTAGAAAGCGATTATAAACAGTTGAGAATAATGTTCCCACTTAATCGCCCTCCTATAAATTATTTCTTGGAGGAAGTTTCCTCGGTTTTATTAATTACTTTATATCCAGAACCACTTGTGCGACGACCTTGAGTAGCAG
>ULRK01024872.1_pt1 | contig 18233 bp, 10 predicted proteins | sample 1955341 | NCBI WGS metagenome assembly ULRK01 (sample SAMEA4835680, study PRJEB28245) | human gut metagenome | biome: gut microbiome; material: fecal sample | place: Denmark | collected 2008
CTGAATTCCGGCAGTCCTGTTGTTGTTTCACCGACAACCTCGATAAGTGCGGAAGACCGTTTCAGAATGGCTATGGAGGCATACAGCAAGGCGGAAGAGAACACCGAAGATGTTTTCCTTTACGTTACCTTCAGAAATTCAGTAACGCCCGAAGAAATGCAGAGCATTTTAGCTAAGGCAGACAGCAAGGGCAACATCCGTGTTACAGAGGTTTATCTTTCCGATAACACAAAGGTAAAGGGCAGCGAGGCTATCGCCGCATTATTCGAGGAGAACGCCAAGGATATTACAGCAGTAAAGGTATATTGCCCCGGCAACTTCCTTATAAAGCTGACAGCGCTTGACGGTGTTTACCTTGTCGAAACAGAAGATTCCTTCTCAAAAGATGATTTTTCTGCGATAGATACAAGCAGCGAGTACGATTACTACCCCGACTACAGCACAACCGAGCCGGTCACACCGCCCGATGCTGTTCCCGGAGATACGACTAACGTAGCCGAGTAAAAATTTCTCCCTATATATTAAAATAGTATACCGTCTGTAAGACTTAACGGTTTTACAGGCGGTTTTTGCATTCTGCAAACGCCGTGTAATCGTTTTAGCAAAATAAGCGGATAAGTCTGTTTGGCTATTGACTTTTTCCGTGAAAACCATTACAATATGATTGACACAATAAAAAACGGCTGTCAGCATATTAAAAAAACGGCAGTCAAGGAAAGAAAGGTATCTATGAAGAAAAGAATGCTCGCCGCAATTTTAAGCGGCATAATGGTGATAACGGGAATTTCCGCTTGCTCGGGAAATGCCGCAACATCATCTGAAAACAGTTCGGCTTCAACAACAACAACTACCACAACAAAGGCGGAAACGACAACCACGACCGCCGCAACCACTACAACCACAACGACCGCAACACAGAAGCCGGAACCTGCACCTGCCGAAACAAAAGGGGACTCTGTTCAGTTCTCGCAGAACTTAATGCCCGGCTGGAACCTCGGCAATCAGCTTGAGTCAAACTCCGACGGAACACCGAGCGAAACAGCGTGGGGCAACCCCGTAATTACCGAAAATCTCATCAAGCAGGTAAAGGCACAGGGCTTCAAGTCTATCCGTATCCCCGTATCATATCTTTCGAAGATAGGCGCAGGCCCCGACTACACTATCGACTCAAAGTGGCTCGACAGAGTGCAGGAAGTAGTCGATATGTGCATTGATAACGGACTTTACGCTATAATCAACGTTCACGGCGACGGCTACTACAGCATAAAAGGCGGCTGGCTTCTCTGCGGCGAACCCGCTTCCGAGCAGGAGACTATAAAAGCAAAGTACGAAAAGGTCTGGGAGCAGATAGCAAATCGCTTCAAGGACTATGACGATCACCTCGTGTTCGAGTCAATGAATGAAGTGTTTGACGGATCATACGGCAACCCCAAACCCGAATACTACAACAACATCAACGCATACAATCAGATTTTCGTTGATACGGTAAGAAAAGCAGGCGGCAATAACAACAGCCGTTATCTGCTTATCCCCGGCTGGAACACAGATATAAACTTCACAACAGGCGACTGCGATACATATACAATGGAAGCAAAGTTAGTTATCCCGAATGACAGCAGGATAATGATTTCCGTCCACTACTACACCCCGTGGGAATTCTGCGTAGACGAAGGCAAAGATACCTTCTATAAATGGGGCGACTCGGTCAAGAAATTTGTAAAGCGCAGACAGAGTGAAACGCTCGTAAACAGACAGTTCGATAAGCTCTACAATGCGTTTATCAAGAACGGTTACGGCGTTGTAATAGGCGAGTACGGCTCAAACGACAGGACCTCAAAGGATAAGAGCAATACTATATATCGTGCTTATTTTGCAGAGTATGTGAATTATGCCGCTCATCAGAGAAATATCGTTACTGTTTACTGGGATAACGGCTATAACGGTAATCACGGCTTCGGCTTATTCGACCGCACAGAGTGCACAGTAACCCAGCCCGAAATAATCAAGAGCATCATAAACGGCGCCAAGGCGACAACAGCACCCGCCGCACCTACAGAATAAACTTAGCCGAAGACTGAAAAAATTTGTATAAATTTCCGCTTGCTTTTTCGGAAGAAATGTAGTATAGTAGTCTTTACAAAAAGAAGAAAGGAATGATACTTATTATGAAGAAATTAACCTCTGCGGTTACAGCCGCAGCAATGTCGATATTACTGGGTATTACCTGCTTTGCCGAAGAAATCGGCGCAAGCACAGTAGTCGGAGCAAGCAGCGGCAACACAAACACAGGCGTGACTTTTGATATGACAGCGATCATTATCTGCGTTGTTGCACTGGTAGTTTTAGTTGCAGTCGGTGTTATTACATTCATCATCAGCAAGAAGAAAAAGAATAAGTAATTTCTTTGCGAGCCTCCCACACAGGAGGCTCGTTCCAGTCTGTCGAAAAACTTCTATCGTTGATAAAAATGGGGTCGCAGGGGCGAAGCCCCCGACAGGGACTAGGGGCGGTAGCCCCAGTAATATAGCCCCTTTCCGGGGGAAAGGGGTTTGGGGATAGGGATTGAGGACAAGCACTTTTTTGAAAAAACATACTTTTCCCACCATCTGCGAGCCTCCCACACAGGAGGCTCGTTCTTCTTTTCACAATATCACCATAAACTTTCAGCAAAGCTACACCATATCTCCCTGTTTATCAGCATAAAATGGAAAATATTCACTTGACTTTTTGTGCTTTTTGGGATATACTATATTGTGTACAAAGAAACAACAGTACATCTCAGACGACAGCAGTACAGCGTTACTCTACTGTCGCACGGAGGGTAAAAATGAAAAGATACGCAGTCACTTTGTTTATTGCGGCGCTTGCTTTAGCTTTGGTGCCGGCTTTAAGCGGATGCGGCTCGGATAACACATCATCGGACAATTCAACACCAGACATAACATCAACAACACCGCAGAGTACCGACTCAGAACCTTCGTCACAGCAGACAACGGTATCGGATATAATATCGCTCCCGGAAAGCTCTGATAACAGCAGTACAATAAATGACCTTCGCACTCAGATAGTGTCAACCGCCGAGGCTCTTGTCGGAGTCGATTATGTCAGCGGTATGGCAACGCCTGAGCAGGGCTTCGATAATTCGGGACTTATATACTATGTCCTTCGTGAAAACGGCTTTATCAATTGTCCGAGAGGAACAGCCGCACAGAAAGAAATGGGTACAACCGTAGCGCTCAGCGAGATTGAGCCGGGCGACATCCTTTTCTTTACCGATAAAGATTCAGAAACAGGCGAGATGATTGACTTCGCCGGAATATATACAGGCAACGGCCAGCTTATTTACAGCCCTTATCCGGGTGAAAAGGTAAAGTTTGCCGACCTTAACAGCTCTTATTGGCAAAACTGCTTCAGCCGTGCTGTAAGAGTTGCTTAAAACCGATTATGACATTGTCCTTCATATAAAACTACAGGAATGCCGTCTGCTTTGCAGACGGTGTTTTTGTATATTTTGGGGAATAACTGCGAAAAGAATCGATTTTGTCACCTTTTTGTAACCGTTGTAACCGTTTTGTAACCATTTGTAACCAAATTGTTACCATATTGTAACCGAATTTTAATTGCTTTTTGCTTTTTTTGTGATATACTTAAATCAAGGACAGAGAACAATATAAAACGATAAAGCAAAGGTCGTGATATTATGAAAAAGAAACTATCGTTAATCTTGGCAATGTTTACAGTTTTGGCTTTGGCTTCACTTACCGCTTGTTCCGGAAACAATTCTCCGTCCTATGAAAGCGGAAATGATCCGCAGAACAGCACTCAGAGTTCCGTAGCGGAAAGCTCTGACAGCTCTTCCGACAACACATCGAGTGAGGATAACTCCTCTGATGATACGTCAAGCGAAGACAACTCTTCCGACAACACATCGAGTGAGGATAACTCCTCTGATGATACGTCAAGCGAAGACAACTCTTCCGACAACACATCGAGCGAGGATAACTCTTCCGACAACACATCGAGCGAGGATAACTCCTCCGACAACACATCAAGCGAGGACAACTCTTCCGATAATACGTCGTCAGACAGCACCGAGCCGCCCGCTCCCTCAGAAAAAGGTGATGCAATAGCAAAGTCGGCTTATGATATGCTCGGTAAACCATTCACTGAGGGCGGATACAGCGCAGAAACAGGTTTTGATAATTCGGGACTTATCTACTATGCGCTGACATCAAACGGTGTCGATTGTCCCAGAGGACTTACCGCACAGAAAGAAATGGGAACTGAAATAGCTCTTGAAAAGCTTGAAAAGGGCGATATAGTTTTCATAAAGGACGGCGACTCGTTCTTTGGCGGTATATATACCGGAGATGACACGATAGTGTTCAGTCCGTATCCGGGACAGAAAGTCCGCATCGCAAGCATGAAGTCGGTATATTATACCGACAACTTCTTAAAGGCTGTAAGAGTGGATTAAACGCTTTTATTGCAATTTTCCTTACTTTCCTAACAATTTCGCAACGCTTTGAAACAACGCATTTCAGTTATAGCAACGCACAGAAAAATCATACTACCGCATATATCTTCCGCCTTGCTTTATCACACTAATTTTTCCGTAACATTCCGCAGCATTTTGCAACGCATTAACATCATCATATAACATCAACACATCGCTGCATAGCAGCAAATTCTCCTCTCTTATATATTATGCCCCCTCGGACAACCGAGGGGGTAAAATCTTTTTGTGTTTAATTGCTTTTTTGCTTGATTTTCACTGTTCAAACTGTTACAATAAGACTAACAATTCATATTCAGCTTTAAAGCCGAAAGGAAACACAGATATGAAAAAACGCAGAATTCTATTCAACGATAACTGGAGATTCACCCTCACCGAACCGGACAGCGACGGAAAGACGCTTGAAAACGCACATTGGTATAATGTTGAGATACCGCACGACTGGCTTATAGGCGATACGGCAAACCTCTACAAGTCCGGCTGTGGCTGGTACGAGAAGTATTTCACCGTAGACGCACTCGGAGAAGACGATTGCTATATCCTGATCTTTGACGGTGTATATATGGATACTACCGTCTATGTAAATGATAAGGAAGTCGGCAAGTGGAAGTACGGCTATACAACCTTCAGCTTTGATATAACCGGTGCTCTGAAAAACGGCGAAAACCGCATTTTAGTCAGAGTAAACCATAAATCCCCGAATACCCGTTGGTACAGCGGAGCCGGAATATACAGAAACGTGTGGCTCAGAAAAACCTCTCGCCGTCACATCGTTGAAAACGGTGTCTATATCAGCGCAAAGTGCAATGATACAGACCGCAGAGAACACGGCAAATGGAAGACTACTGTGCAGATAAGCCTTTCCGACACGGTCTGCGGCTTGATTTCATATACATTAAGAGATCCCGAGAACAGAGAGGTTTACGTTTGCGAACGCAGACTTTGCGGCAAGAACGATAAGCTGGTGTTCTATATGGACGCTCCTAAATTATGGGATATAATCACACCCAATTTATATACCCTGTCCGTGATACTTTATGACGATAACGGAAACAGGCTTGATGATACTATTGAAAAATTCGGCTTCAGGACCACAAAATTCAGCGCAAACGAGGGCTTTTTGTTAAACGGTATGCACCTCAAGCTGAACGGTGTTTGTATGCACCACGACTTAGGCGCACTCGGCGCTGCGGTAAATTACGATGCCACCCGCCGACAGCTTGAAAAGCTGAAGAATATGGGCGTAAACGCTATCCGCACCAGCCATAACCCCCCGTCAAGAGAGCTTATGGAGCTTTGCGATAAAATGGGCTTCCTCGTTGACAGCGAAATATTCGATATGTGGGAGCTTGCCAAGAACGAGAACGATTACCACCGTTTCTTCCCAGACTGGTATAAGAAGGATGTTGAAGCGTGGATAAAACGTGACCGTAATCACCCTTCGGTTATAATGTGGAGCATAGGCAACGAAATATACGATACGCATAAAAGCCCCAGAGGACTTGAGGTTGCGAAGATGCTTTGCGAGGAGGTCGAAAAGAACGACCCTATGCACAATGCCCCGCCCACGATAGCCTCAAACTATATGCAGTGGGAAAATGCACAGAATGTAGCTGATTATCTGAAGCTGGCAGGCTATAACTATACGGAAAAGCTGTATGACGAGCATCACGAAAAGCATCCCGACTGGGTCATTTACGGCAGTGAAACCGCCTCGACGGTACGCTCAAGAGGCATATACCACTTCCCCTATGATACAGGCTTACTGGTATATGACGATCTGCAATGCTCCGATCTCGGAAACAGTGTTGTAAACTGGGGAGCGTCTCCGCTAAGATCCTTTGCTATGGATGCCGCCGCAGAATTTTCTATGGGACAGTTCGTATGGACAGGATTTGACTATATCGGCGAGCCTACCCCCTACAATACCAAGAATTCATACTTCGGCATCATAGATACCGCAGGCTTTGAAAAAGACTCGTTCTGGTTCTATAAATCGGTATGGGATATAGCCGAAGAAAAGTCCTTCATTCACGTTTCTCCTTGTTGCTGGGATTTCAACGAGGGTCAGCTCATAGACGTGCTTGTTTATTCCGATCTTCCGTTTATCAGACTTCATTACTGCGGAGAGATGTATGACGGAAAGGTGATAGATCACCTCACGGAAGACAAGCTCTGCGCCCGCTTCACAGTGCCGTTCCATAAGGACAAGCCGCTTGCGGTAAGAGGCTATCTCAGCCCCGATTGCGATGTTGACGATTACGAAAAGGAGGAGGTTCTTTTCACCTCTCTCGACCCCTATAAAGTAAATATGAGCCCCGATGTGGACGAAATAACGGCTGACGGAAGATCACTTGCGTTTATTACCGTAACCGTTGACGATATAATGGGACAGGAAGTTCAGAATGCGGTAAACAGAATAAAGTTCACCGTAAAGGGCGCAGGCAGACTTGTAGGACTTGATAACGGCGACAGCACCGACTATGACAGCTATAAGGGCAATCATAGAAAGCTGTTCTCCGGAAAGCTCCTTGCGATAATCGAATCCACCTTTGAAACAGGCGACATAGTTATAACCGCCGAAAGCGAGGGCTTGAAGCCTAAAACGATAACTATAAAAGCGGTAGCCCCCGAAACAGAGCCGCAGGGAGTAAGCGTTGTCACTCAGAACGCATTCCCCACAGTAACCACGCCCTACACAAATGAAATTCCCGTAAGAAAAATCGACCTTTTCGACAGTGAGCCTCGTACACTGACAAAAGAACGTGATACTGCAGAAATTTCGGTAAAGATATTCCCCGAAAACGCAACTTTCCGTGACATAGAGTTCAAATGCTGTACAGATAACGGAGTTGAGATCAGCTTTGCAAAGGTAGTTTCGTTTGACGGAAATACGGCAAAGCTTAAAGCGTTCGGTGACGGCAAATTCCGCCTGAGAGCATATTCAAAGAACGGTACCGATATTCCGAAGATTATCTCCGAGCTTGAATATACGGCAGAAGGACTCGGAAAAGCAGAAAAAAATCCTTATATCTTTATTGCCGCCTGCCTTTGCGATTTCTCGAATGTTCCCGTTATCACGATAGACAGAGGCTCGCTCGGCGGCTTTAACGGAAGAACGACCGTCGGCTTCAGCTCCGTTGATTTCGGCGGCGGAACCAAGAAGATTACTATAAGCGTCGGAAACAGCGGCGGCGGTGAAGATTATCCCGTAGAGCTGTATCTCGGCGATGCCGACAACGGCGGCAGATATATCGGCACATTTGCAATAAAGAATAACGGCGGCTGGGACAGAGCATACCCCCAGACCTTCGACTTGCCGTGCAGAATAAGCGGAACGCACGACATCAGCTTTGTTATCAACAATTCCTGCATATTCGGCGGCTTTGAGTTTGAAAAGTACGACCGTACCTATGCGGAAAACTCTGCGGCAGACAACGATAATCTGTACGGCGATGATTACAAGGTAAACGGCTCGTGCGTTGAGGAAATAGGCAACAACGTTGTTATCGAATTCAATGGCCTCGATTTCGCAGGCGGAACGGATAAGATAACCGTTACAGGCAGAACACCGCTCGATAACTGCACGATTCAGCTCAGAGTAAACGATGAGAACGGCAGCCAGACCACCCGTCTGCTCGAATTCCCCCACGCAGACGAGTACACGCCGGTAACGTTTGACATCGAGCATATCGCAGGCAAGAACAACATTGCATTCGTATTCCTGCCCGGCACACAGTTCGATATGAAGTCGTTCAGATTCACAAAAACCGAAGATTAAGCTAAAGCCACGGCATCCGCCGTGGCTTCTGTCTGCGAAAAACTATATAATTATTGAAAAATGGGTGTTTAGCCTTGCTTGCTCCTCCTGTTGCACTAAACCTTGCCATTCCCACAGCCATCTTATAAGAACATCTATCCTTCGCCTCGCACCAACCTTTCCAAATCCGCACCACCACACCCGCTTTCTGTAATGCCAACATTTATATGCAACGATATGCTTTCACATTCGCACTATCCCTCGCCTCGCACCACCACCCTTGCCTCCCTTGTCAAAGGTGAGGTGCTGTCGCCCGAAAGAATTCGGGCGACTACCGGAGGGATTGCTCCCCATTCGCACTATCCTTTGACAAGCACCATCACCCTTGCCTTTAAATGAACGCTCTGTTTGTTTTGCGTCCTGCAAAACTTTGGGCGTTCAACTTCGGGCATCCATGCCCGCCCTCGAAAAAGGGTGAGGTTCTGTTGCTCGGTCAAGCCGAGCCAACTATGGTGGGGATTGTAATTGCTTAGCAGTTGTTTCCCTAAACGCTTTGGTTCTCTCCCTCTTTCATATCGACAGGTGCATTGATTTGAATAGCGAACCCGAGAAGTGCTATCCGACAAAAAGAACTATCGGTAGCTTGTTACCAAAGATAAATACTAAAAAGCCACGGCACCCACCGTGGCTTTTCCCCACCCATCAACTAAAAACCACCTCTTTTTCCCAACCCTGCAATCATTTACACCCATTCGCTATAGACTTTTTGCGAAAAACGTGCTATAATATAAACGATTATAAACAACTGCACCGTGTTTTAATGCTTTGACAAAGCAAGCGGTCAGACACAAGGAGGTGTTCGGAGCAGATGACTTATGAAAAGTCCTGCGGCGGTATTGTTTACAGAAAATTTCACGGCAATACGGAAATATTGCTTATAAAGCACATCAAGTCGGGCTACTGGTCATTCCCGAAAGGACACGTTGAAAACGGCGAAACCGAAGAAGAAACTGCAAAACGTGAAATAAAAGAGGAAACCGGCATAGACGTTTATATTGACTCAGGCTTCAGAGAAACGGTTACATATTCGCCACGCAAGGACGCAAAAAAGGAAGTTGTGTATTTTGTTGCCCGTGCAAAAAATTATGATTACACCCCCCAGCTTGAAGAAATTTCTGAGATACGCTGGGTAGGCATAGGACAGGCACATAACCTGCTCGTCTATGACAACGACAAGCTGATAGTAAATAAGGCAAAGAGCTTTATCGCACTTATGAAATGAAGAAATTGTGTTTTGAGTAAAAGAAGAAAATGCGAAAGGAAACCCCACATGACATACGAACAGGCATTTGAATACGTCGGTTCTTTCACAAAATCCGGTACGCCTGTAAAGGACCTTATAAGATTTGTTATTCTTATGAGGCTTCTCGGCAATCCGCAAAACGAACTTAAAATAGTTCACGTTGCAGGAACAAACGGAAAAGGTAGCGTATGCGAATATATAAGCAACGCTGTAAAAGCCGACAACAAGAGCGTAGGAAAATTCACATCGCCCTATATTGAGTGCATCGAGGAACGCATACAGGTAAACGGAAAATATATCTCACGTCCTGCCTTTGCGCTTCTTTGCGAACAGGTGAAAAACGCCGTAGAGCAGACAGGCTTTGACGGATTCTCGCAGTTTGAGATACTTTGCGCCATAGCCCTGCTTTATTTCTATAAGGAGCAGGTAAACGTTGCCGTTATAGAAACCGGTATAGGCGGACTTCTTGACTGCACTAACGTTGTAAATCCCGCTGTCAGCGTTATAACATCGGTAGATTTCGACCATACCGATGTGCTTGGCGATACGCTTGCCGAAATAGCACGTCACAAGGCAGGCATAATAAAGCCGTCCGTTCCGTGCATAGTATATCCGGGACAGGCAAAAGAGGTAATGCGTGTCATTGACGATAAATGCCGTGAGTATAACTGCGAAGAAATTATCCCTGATATGTCAAGAGTGCAGATGCTCCATATGGATATTACCGATGTGTTCTTTTCATACAAGGGTATGAATTATCATCTCGTTATGTCCGGTGAACATCAGATAAAAAATGCACTGTGCGCCATAGAGGCATGCCGTATACTGAATATAGAGTACAGCAGTGTGTTCACAGGACTTGAAAGATCCGCCCTCAGAGCAAGAATGGAGGAGGTAAGCGTGAACGGCGCTGTCTGCATCATAGACGGCTCGCACAACCCCTCCGCAATGAGAGCCGCCGAAAAACTGCTGAGCTGCGACAAAAGAAAAATACACGCCGTAGTCGGCATGATGGCAAACAAGGACTGGCAGACCGCCCTTAAAATAATTCTCCCCCGCTTCGAAGATGTAATATTCGTTGACGGCTTTATGCCCGGCTGCGTACCCGCTTCTCAGCTTACACGCTTTGCCATAGAGCAGGGAGTACGCGCTACCGCCTGCGGCGACCTTAACAGCGCAATATCACAGGCAACGCTCAAGGCAGGAACAAAGGATATAGCGATGGTCACAGGCTCGCTCTACCTTGCCTCCGCCGCCGAAAAGATAATCAGCAAGTAAATACGATCAAAGCCGCCCGATAACCGAGCGGCTTTATAAAAACAAAAAGCCGACCCCGAAAGGTCGGCATAATATTCATACAGCAACTTTACCTGTAAGCCGAGTTTTGTCGTGTGCGATCATCTATCTACGCTCTGCGTCGCCGCAGACCTCAAGCCACCTTAAATCGGGACCGCCGAGCAGACGGTTTGCCCCCGAAACCAATCGGTGTTGCATCGGATAGGGTTTACAGACAGGAACAGTCGCCTGCCCCGTGGTGAGCTCTTACCTCGCCTTTCCACCCTTACACTGTAAAACAATGCGGTATATTTCTGTTGCACTCGCCCTGGAGTCGCCTCCGGCTGCCGTTAACAGCTACCCTGCTCTGTGATGCTCGGACTTTCCTCACGGTTTTCACCCCGTGACCGCACAGTAAAGTTGCGATAGTTATTGTATCATTTTGTGTTGCATTTGTCAATACAAAACCCCCGATTATTGCCTTATTTCAAGGAGTAAAAGCATATTATGACCGTAAAGCCGAATATAAAAAAGAACTTCAATATAACGTGGCTGCTCCTGTACGGCGCAGGACTTATCACTGTCGGTATACTTGTACTTGTAAACGGAAAAATAGTGGTAGAGCCTGCCGCAAGACTGGGCGGTATCTTTATCGTCGCAAACGGTATCCACCGCCTTATCCGTGCCTACGCAAGACATCAGCGGCTGCCCGTGTTCAGCGGCATCGGAAACATTATAATAGGACTAATATCCGTTTTCTTTCCCGCCGCTACTCTTGCGCTTCTGTCGTTTATATTCTCGCTTTACGTTTTTCTTAATGCCCTTGTGAAATTCATCGACTTCGGCACAGCCCTTAAAAATGCCGTTCCCGATGCGTTCTATGACTTTTTTTCGGGAATATTCTTCACCGTTTTCGGCATTATTATGCTTTTCGGCACCCTTATGGGAAGTCAGGGAATGCTTGTTGTCATCGGACTATATTGCATAATTTACGGCGCAGGCGAGCTGAGGCTGTTTATCCGTGAGGCCGCTCCGAATAAAGCCAAAGGCATTATCCGCCGCAGGATACGCTTTTCGCTTCCGCAGGTCATAACCACGTTCATACCGCTGAAAACCTTGCGCAGCTATACCGAACGGCTTGATTCCCGTGAGATAGATATTGAAAAACTGCAAAACGAGGAGCGTTACGAAAAAAGCGCAGACACCCCCGATATACACGTTCTTATCCACGTCAGCGCCGACGGAGTAGGCTCTATAGGACATTGCGACCTTGTGCTGAACGGTACGGTAATATCCTACGGAAATTACGATAAAGCGTCGGAGCGGCTTTTCGGCGGTATCGGTGACGGTGTGCTTTTCAAAGCGGATTTTGACAAGTATATAAATTTCTGCGTTTATCACGATTTGCAGATGGTGTTCGATTTTGGCATAAAGCTGTCGGAAAAACAGCTTGCAAAAGTCAGAAAAGGCATAGCAAAGCTCGAGCGGAACATCACCCGCTGGAAACCGCCCTATCAGCTTGCAGCCGAAAACAGCCCCATCGCCGATATTGCGGATTTTGACGATTATTGCAGTTCGCTGTGGAACGGCACACACGCACGGTTCTTTAAGTTTAAAAGCGGCAGATTCAAGACCTATTTTGTTATGAGTACAAACTGCGTTTTCCTTGCGGACTATATACTCAGCAAGGCAGGAACCGATATAGTAAAGACCGCAGGCATAATCACCCCCGGCGATTATTACGATTATATGCAGAGCGAATATGCCCTCCCCGGCGGAATAGTCATAACCCGTGACATTTACAGTAAATATAACGTTTCGCCGGCTGAAACTTAAGTGAAAATCCTTGAACTTGACACGATAGTGTGATATACTACAATAGGACAAGAATTTACATTTACGGGTAGCAAAAAGTCAGGAATTTCATCGTTGATTTATGTGATATCATTATGTATTTTTTGTAGGGGAGGGGTTGTATGTACTTTACGGTTTTGCATCCCTGCAAAACTTTTGGTACATACGTTAGGCATCCTTGCCTAACTTGCCCCTCCCGTGAAAAGAATAAAGAAATCCGAAAGATTGTTAAGTTGTTTATTTATAGCAATCTGCTTTATATCGGAATGATTAAAGTCCTAACTACAGAGAATAAGTTGGTATAATATATTCGGCGATATATTTACCCCGCATAAAGAAAGGACATACTATGAAGCTAAATATCAAGTTAACAGCGGCAATACTTGCCTGTGCGTCAATTCTGACGTCGGCCTGTGCCTGCTCATCTCAGAATGCAAGCTCCGCCACGGACAGCAAAAACGAAAGCAGTGCAGCGGAAAGCAAGGATAATACAAAAAGCGATGCAACAAGCGATAATTCATCCGCATCTTCAGAAAGCACCGTTTCTTCCGATGAATCATCGTCCGAAAACAAGAAGCCTGTCGGCGTTGACGGCGTTCAGACAAACGGTCAGCTTGTCGTTGACATAGACGGTCATACATGGGGCATCTCCCTTTACGGCGGCGGCGACGGCGCAAATTATGCGTCATACCTCAATGAGTTCAAGGAAAAGGTAGGCTCATCGGTAAACGTATTCAATATGGTAGTGCCTACAGCAGGCGCATACTACCTTCCCGAAGGCTACGAAAAATACAACGCAAGCCACAGGGATTCGATAAACAGCATAGCAAACAAGCTGGTGAACGTAATAAACGTTGACGGATACGCCGCACTTGAGGCACACACAAACGAGTACATCTATACCCGTACCGATCACCACTGGGAACCCCTCGGCGCATATTATGCGGCAAAGGCTTTCTGTGAAATGGCACAGGTACCCGTAAAGGAGCTTTCGACCTACAAAACGGAAACGATAGAAGGCTTTGTCGGAACAATGTACGCATTTACCGATTATAACGAGCGTATCAAAAATGACCCCGATACCTTCACCTACTATATCCCCTCTACAGATTACACCGCCACTTATTATACAACCGACTTCAAGGTTGACGAGCAGTTCACACAGTTCCACAGCATATTTGTAGATCAGCCCGCAAGCGGCGCATATTCGACCTTTATGGGCGGCGATCAGAAGATAGTAAAGATAGAAACCGCAAACAAGAACGGCAGAAAGCTCTGCATCTTCAAGGACAGCTACGGCAATGCCGAAGTTCCCTTCTTTATAGATTCCTTTGAGGAAATCTACGTTTGCGACATCCGCTACTTTGACCTTTACGCACCCGACTTTATTAAGGATAACGGCATTACCGACGTTCTGTTCACAATGTGTACATTCTCCGCTGTCGGTGAAAATGCAGAGGGTATAAAGAACAACCTGCTTTCAAAGTAAATCTCTGACAGGTTTTCTGAAAGGAGGAGCAGTATGAAAAAGCTCCCGAAGATAACAGCACTTATATTGACATTATCGCTCGCCTGCGGATGCTCGGAGGTTTTCCCCGACAGCAACGCAAGCGGCAAGGACACATCGGCATACACCCTACCACCCGACCCCGTATCATCGGAAGCTCCTTCGGACACCGAAAGCGAAGAAACCGAACAGCCCGATACCTCCGCTCCCGAAACGTTACCGCCGGATACTTCCGCTGAAGAAACCTCCGCTCCCGAAACAGACGGTACTTCTGCCGAAGAAAGCTCCGCCCCCGCAAGCAACAGTGATATAAACAGCTACAGGGTGATAGGCGACAACGGTATATTAGTCGCAGGTATGGATAATCACTACCGTGGAATTATGTTCTACGGCGGTACATACGGCTACTGCGACCAATATATGACCGATGTAAAGGCGTTCCAGTCGGCGCTTCCCGAAGTGACGGTATATTCTATGGTAATACCGACCTCTGTCGATTTCTACAATCCGACCGAATACAATGGCTACACCGAGCTTCAGAAGGATAAGATAGATTATATCGAAAGCGGGCTTAAAAGCACGGGCGTTACAAATGTCAGCGTGTATGATACTCTGTCAAAGCACACCTCAGAGGAGATATACTCAAGGACGGACCACCACTGGATGCCGCTCGGCGCATATTATGCCGCACAGGTGTTCTGCAAAACGGCAGGTGTAAAAGTGCCGGATATAAAGAATTACCGCAAGGAAACCTGCGGCGGTTATGTCGGCTCGATGTATTACTATTCGTCCGATGAGCATCTGAATAACGATCCGGAAACCTATGCGGTCTACTATTCTCCGAATGAGGATAAGCTGAAAACCACATATTACGACCGTTATTACAGCAACGGCTATGACAGCAATCTTTTCCTTTGCGACAACGCAAGCTATTACTATCTGTCATTTCTCGGCAGTGACGACCTCATCGCCCATATAAAGACCAACGCAAAGACAGGCAGAAATCTGGTCGTTATCAAGGAAAGCTACGGCAACGGGCTTATCCCGTTCTTCACCGAGAGCTTTGATAATATCTATGTGCTTGACCTGCGCTACTGCGAGGTAAACGCAATAAAATTCTGCAAGCAGGTCGATGCGACCGATCTGCTGTTTGCAAACTGCGCCTATACCGTTGCAGGCGGCAACTGCGATTACTTCTCATATATAAGAAACATTTAAGGAAGATTACATGAAAGAACTTGAATACCCCTTCGACAGCGGTTATCTGCTGAAAAAGAAACGCTCTATAAAAAGACAGCTCCTGTCAGACGGCAGTGTGCGCATAAAGAAAAAAATCGCCGTTCTCGGCGGCTCAACCACGAACGATATAATTAATATGCTCGAATTATTCCTGCTGAACTACGGCATCGAGCCGACCTTCTACGAGTCGGAGTACAACCGTTACTGGCAGGACGCAGTATTCGGAAATGAGGAGCTTGACAGCTTCTCGCCCGACCTTATTTTCGTTCATACATCAAACCGCAATATTCTGAAATATCCTGCGATAACCGACAGCAAGGAGCAGACAGATGCTCTTTTTGCCGAGCAGATGAAATATTTTGAAACAATGTGGGAAAAGATAGCCGAGCGCTACCACTGCCCCGTTATACAGAATAACTTTGAACAGCCGTATTTCAGACTTATGGGCAACCGTGATGCGTTTGACTGCCGAGGCAGAGTGAACTTCATAAACAGGCTGAACACGGCATTTGCCGATTATGCCGCATCGCACGAGAGCTTTTATATCAATGATATAAACTATGTCAGCGCCTGCTACGGTCTTGACAAGTGGAGCGAGCCGTCTTACTGGCACCTGTACAAGTACGCAATGTGCGTTCCTGCGATACCCGACTTTGCATTCAATTTAGCGGCAATAATAAAGTCAGTATTCGGCAAGAACAAGAAAGCGCTTGTGCTTGACCTTGATAATACGTTATGGGGCGGAGTTGTCGGAGATGACGGTGTTGACGGTATCGAAATCGGACAGGAAACCCATATGGGACAGGTCTACGCCGAATTCCAGAAGTATCTCGGACTTGTGAAGGATACAGGCGTAATGCTGACCGTCTGCTCGAAGAACGATGAAGAAAACGCCCTTGCAGGCCTTAATCACCCCGAGGGCAGTTTAAAGCCCAATGATTTCATAATGATAAAGGCAAACTGGGATAACAAGGACAGAAATATCGAGGCAATAGCGACAGGACTCAACATCGGACAGGATGCGCTTGTATTCCTTGATGATAACCCAGCCGAGCGTGCGATAGTTTCCGCACAGTTGCCTACAGTAGCCGTTCCCGAAATGGAGCGTCCGGAGGATTATATAAGAGTGGTAGACCGCTCACGCTTCTTTGAGATAACCGCTTTTTCAAGCGATGATTTAAAGCGCAACGAAATGTACAAGGAGAATGCGGTAAGAGCCGCACAGCAGGCACAGTTCACCGACTACGGCGAGTATCTTCACAGTCTTGAGATGGTGGCTGTGATAGATGACTTCCTGCCTGTCTATCTCCCCCGCATAACACAGCTTACAAACAAGAGCAACCAGTTCAACCTCACCACAAAGCGTTTTACGACCGCAGAAATGGAGCAGGTATTCGCAGATGACAGCTATATCAGGCTGTACGGCAGGCTTGCCGACAAGTTCGGCGACAACGGCATAGTATCGGTAGTTATCGGAAAGGTGAACGGCGATACGCTCGACATAGATTTATGGCTTATGAGTTGCCGTGTGCTTAAGCGTGATATGGAATACGCAATGCTCGACAATCTTTGCGACAGAGCAAAACAGCGTGGACTTAAGACGGTAAAGGGATATTATTACCCCACCGCAAAGAATAAAATGGTGAAAGAGCTGTACGGCGACTTCGGCTTTACGAAGGTCAGCGAGGACGCAGACGGCAACACCGTATGGGAGCTTTCGCTTTCGGGCTACGAGCCTAAAAACAAGTATATTACTGTAGAAAGGAACAAGTAAAATGAGCGAGCAGGAAATTTACGAAAGATTAAACGAGGTTTTCAGAAACGTATTCGACGATGACGATATCGAGGTCAAAGCAGGCACAACAGCAGATGATATAGAGGACTGGGACAGCCTTGAGCATATCAACCTCATCTCCGCTGTAGAAGACGAATTCGGTATCCGTTTCAAGATGGGCGAGGTTTCTTCGATGAAGAACGTCGGCGAAATGGTCGACATCATAAAATCCAGAGCCTGAGCGTGCGGGCGGGCGGCGAGTCGCCGCTTCAAATTCCGCCTGCGGCTGTGAGCCGCTTCAAATTCGCCGTTCTGACGGATTAATCATGGCTCAACCTCCGTTACCGGCGGTGTGGCAATGTGCCGTTTAAAATACCACCTTTGAAATTGCATTAGCAATCCGCAGGATAGCGAAACGGCGGGCGGCTGTGAGCCGTTTCAAATTCGCCGTTCCGACGGATTAATCTTGGCTCAACCACCGTTACCGGCGGAGTTACACAAACCAATAAAGCAGATAAGCGGTCACAGCGGCAAGCTGTGACCGCTTTTTATATTATTATCACACACCTCTCGCCCCGCATAACCTCCCAAATCCGCACTATCCCTTGCTTTGCACCATCACACTTGCCTCCCTTGTTAAAGGTGAGGTGCTGTCGCCCGAAAAAATTCGGGCGACTACCGGAGGGATTGTCACTCCACCAACCTTTCCAACACCGCACTATCCCTCTCGCTTTCCGTACTGCAATTGTCTATATGCATTGATATGCTTTCACATTCGCACTATCCTTTTCGCTTTTCGTAGGGGAGTGGGCTTGCCCCTCCCGTTTCACCGAATACTGTCACCCTCACAACCATTGCAAAAGAACACTAATCACTTGCCTTTCTTGCCCTTCCCGTTGCATCGACCCTCTCTATTTCTACAACCTTCTCAAAAGCACATCCATCGCCTCGCCCCGTGCTAAACTTGCCTCCCTTGTTAAAGGTGAGGTGCTGTCGCCCGAAAAA
>ULRK01032761.1_pt1 | contig 18220 bp, 34 predicted proteins | sample 1955341 | NCBI WGS metagenome assembly ULRK01 (sample SAMEA4835680, study PRJEB28245) | human gut metagenome | biome: gut microbiome; material: fecal sample | place: Denmark | collected 2008
TACGAAATCCAACGTTGCTTTTGCAATTGTCCCCACAGCAATAAATGCCGCCGCGGCGATCTTCGCAATTTTCATACCGTCTAATTTCTCACTCATTTTGATTCACCTCCATAATAGGAACAGATTTGTTCGCGAAATGCTATGGAAAGAAGAAGACTGCAATCAAATCTGACTACAGTCCTCAATCTTGGTCTCGTTAGACTCGATAATGAACTTACCGAATTCGTGCATGAAACCACCGATCAGGCTAACCATGGTAAAGCCACCAATAGCAGCAACCATAATTTCCATAGCAATGTGTAACATATCTCATTCTCCTTTAAATATTTTCATTATTGTTTGTGTCTTTCTATTCCATAAAGGAGCATGAAATTTTCGCGAAATGAAGAGGCCATTTAAGACCTCTTATTTAGGATTACCCATGCGAGTACGCCGATCGCCAATCCGCATAGCCAACATAGGTCTCGAATATATGGATCTTGTACAAACATATTATCACCTCCATAAAGGAGCATGAAAATATAGCGAAAGGGAAGAGGGCATAAAGCCCTCAGTTCCCCTTCTTCTTTTTGAGAAAATGTTTTACGATCATAGCGATGATGAATACTGCGATGATAACATCGCCAAATGTAACTAGGAACGCCGCACCTCCAGCAAGAAGTGTAAACGCCAGTACAATTGCAATGATCAACAACGCAATTACCAAAATCGTTAATGTGATCATATAGATCATCTCCTTTCCATAAAGGAAGCGGTTATTCTCGCGAAAAGAAAGAGGGCATAAAGCCCTCAATCTTCGAAGTCACCGTCCTTATTTTCATAGTATTTCCAAGGCATAAGCTTGTGCTTGAGCGCGACGACTTTGTCGCAAACCCATTCCCATGCGCCGTCTATGGCAACCAATGCATAGCCGATGCTGATCAGCATTCCTGCAATCCAGCTCCACAAGCAAAGTTTTCCATAAGCGCCCCAAGTGATAGGCTTGCTTCCAAATTCCTTCAGCTTCTTAAACATAATCAAATCCTCCTAAAAATATAGATTTTTGAGTGGTTTTTCTCCATAAACTAAGAGGATTTTTTCGCGAATTTACTGAACGATCTGCCCGATCCCATAATTCAAATAATCTTCAGTCGGGAGAAATGGCATATCAATGTAATAACATTCCAAGCCATCATCTGTCGTCTGTAACCGATGCTCAAAGTCGATCCAGCCATATCCATAGAAGACCATCCCTGCATCCTGAGACCAGCCGATATCTTCTCCACCAACAATCGGATAAAGCCCGAGCGCGTCAAGAAGTGTATTGAAACTGACATATCCAGCTAATGCGAATTCCCGATTCACTTGGTACTCAGCGTCAATAACCTCCTTCATGGTACGATTGAAGTACTTATTGTAGAATGGGAGATAGAACAAAAGCTGATCGTCTGTATCTACTTTGTTAGGATGCTGCATTTCCTCCAAATATTCTTCCTGAATCTTGCAATATGTTTCTTGGTCTACATTCTGACGGACGGTTTCTTTATACCGTTCAAATGCCTGCCCCAAAGCCATATATGCACTCAGAAGCTGCATCTGTGCCCGTTTATCGAGGATATGAGCGCACCACATGCACCCAATCGAGGCGCTGGAGACGATAGCAACAGGCCAATAGATACTCACATAAGCTTTGACCTTTTCTATTGGCTCCATTGCCTCCAAATTTCCCTCATTTTGAAGGATTTGCTCCGCTTTTGTCGCCTTTCGAGTCAAATAAATGCTTGCACCAACGCCAATAGTTGATGCGATCGTAAGAATTTCCGGAAGATGCTTCTTCAGAAATCTGCCGCTTTTCTTTACCAAATGTTTGGTATTCATTCAGTAGCCTCCTCGTAAGTTGATTTAAAGAGATTCGCATCACAAGTACGAATCTCGCCATCGGCAAACTTAATAATATAATCGCCAATAGATGCATATTCAGCTCCCTCAGGAGTTGGAATATAGACTTTTGGAGGGTTGGTTCTCTGAAAATACGCATTATTGAATCCAACAAAATCCCGAATCTCATCGAAATTATAGCCTGTCCATCGAACTGCCTCGACAACCGGGACCTTCTTGATATATCTTTTAACCATATTTCACCTCAAATATAAAGGCTAAGAGGCCTTGATAGACCTCTTGCCGGACTTTGTCTTACTTTCCGATTTTAATCTTACTGACCAGTCCACGGATTGTTGGATGACTCCATGCTCCAGTATCCTCAAATTTGATGCATTCTTTCACGAGTCTCGTGTTCACAACCAGCGGCGCAATGACGCCCAATGTAGTGACTGCCAACGTAGCCATCTTATAAAAGCTATCTCCCGATGCTTCTGTAAGATCTTTACGTAATGCAATCAGCTGATCGAGTTCGTTAATCGCCTCCGCTCGTTCATTGTCGGACTCAGCATTCTTCATCTTTCGAGTTGCTTTCGCAATCATCTGATCCAACATCATTGCACTATAAGCCATTTTGATCTTTCCTCCAATAAAGTATTAGACATAATGTCCATAATAGGACAGGATTTTCTCACGAAAGAGAAGAGGCCCAGCCATTTTGACTGAGCCCCATGCTCTTAGATCTTAATCTCAAGACCTTGCTTCTCCAGAATATCCAGGAATATCAGTGCTTTCTCGACGTCTCTCGTTTTAATCGACTGCGCGCAAAGTTTGGCCAACCCTGGTCTATTGTCAATTACGAAGAATCTCTGAATCGACCGATAATGCATAAGCATATCAGTTGCTTCATATCTTAACGTAAGTGCCGATAGGTCAGATTGATCAATCTCGCGATAGCGGATTACTCGAAATCCATCTTCTGCTCCACCAATTCCATACAAATATAACTGTTTCATAAACAAACCTCCTAAAATATAAGTTTCCATAAAGGAGGTTGTTTTTCTCGCGATTAACGGAACTTATCGTTTAGCTGATGAATATCAATGCCGAATTTCTCTTTAAGTTTATGCGTGCAGACCCAGAGTTCGTCCCCTTTATCCGTGAGCTCATAGCGTTCGCACATGGCATGGAGATCTTTACTGAAGGAGTTGTAGAACTTCATAAGACGTTCCTCACCGAATCCAAAAATCAGATGAAGATTCCATAAGACCATAGCATCGATCTCATCGACATTGTTGCGATCGTATTCGGCAATACGCTTCTGGATCTCCATGTCAAGAACTTTGGATTCTTCATTCGTAAGGTCTGCGCCCAATAAGATCTTTCCTGCTTTTCTAACTCGCATTCAGATTCACCTCAAACGATGCCATCTTTTGAAAGTTCCTGGACAACTTCTTGGTATGTATCTCCGGAACAATAAAATTGACGGTCCACGTATGCAACGTAATGGCCATGCTCTTGGACAATACTTATAAGGTCTGCATTGACTGTTCGTACCCGACAGTGGCTATGGTTTTCCATAATGTTAAGAATCGCTTCCTTCCCCATTAAGAGCCTCCTCTGCGGCTTCTAATCCGCCGCTAGCACAGTTTAATAGCTTCTGAGAGCATCTGAGCGCCGTCTGCCGAATATATTCATAGTCAGTCGCTGTAAACTCATCCTCACGATCGAGAAGCTGAGACATGATGTCCTGATTGCGAGCGAGTTCATCATTGAATGCAGTATATTCATCAATGTATTCTGCCTGTTCGAGAACATCAAGTTTGAACCAGTCATTCATGAACTTGCAGTATTCATCGATTGCTGTTTCGTATCGTATCATGGCGCTGACGACATTTGCTGAGGGTCTTGGCTTAGACTCATCATCAAATGCATTTGAAATATCCGGAGATTGCTTTACAGCTTGCCCTCCGCAAGCAGTTAGCAAACAGATAGCAAATGCCATAGTAAGCATTGTCCATATTTTGATCTTTCTCATAATAAAGTCTCCTTAATTAAAAGTAAACCAGTTCCCTTGAGAATCCTGCATAATTTCTTTGCCGCAATGCTTGCATTTGCAATGAAAACTACAGCCATCATTCCAAATTTTTGCATTTTTATCAGGCTCGTGCCACCCAAGAATATCATGGTAGATGAATCGAGGATGACCTGTCAGCAAATATATAATTCCAGGAAACCAGGTAAGAACGAGAATTGCGAGCAGAATTTTAGCAAAGAGCATAGTTAAGCCTCCTTCACAACTATGTCAATAATTTTATCAGTCCGGATTGCTACCCGGCTAGGATTTTGAGATTGATAGTATTCCGGATCTATATTAACTGAGAAGAATTCAGCACCATGTACTGCTTCAATAATTTTGGAAGTTGTCGTATTGAGATCATGATCGGTCTCAATGATTGTATTGATGTGGAATATATCGCTTCTACCATCCATAGTAAATACAACTTTGTACTTTCTCATTTCGATTCCTCTCCTGTAATTAGATTAGAATATGGCAGAGATTTGATCCAATCGCAGAACGTAACACGCCATTCGTCCTGCTTATGATGCTGTCTCTGATGATAGATATTTGCAAGAACCCAATAGTTCAGAAACACCGTTCGCTTCTGATTATAAGAACTCGGAAGAAGCTGAATCATCTGCCACCAAATATCCTTGGCAGGAAGACTGATTTCTTCTTCAGTTTTGAGTGCAACTAGATAAGCATCTCTAGCTCTGTTTAGCATTTTAATTGTATTTTCTAAGGATTCAATTGGGCCTGGAAGTATAACATTCTCGCCGTTTTTATCTTTTCCAGCCCAGCCAGAGAGCAAATGTTCATGACTGAAATCATCAAGCGTAAATTCCTTATCAGCAATCTTATGCATAGTAGAGCAGGAGTTTGCTACTGTGCCAACCTTATACGTGTCAAATTCCTTCCACCAATATAAAGGCGCCGTGATATCGCATGTGACCACAACCATACGAAGAAATTTAGCATGCTCAGGCCCAGCATTTCGAAGACGAGTCATGAGGTCAAGGTCGTTTTTGCCTATGACTATGCAATTAGGTCTACCTACGAATTCATTTTTACACCCGGCGCATCGATATGAACGATTTTTATCTGTGATCTCTCCCAGAACAGCGCAAGGATAGCTATCGCTCCTCTCCCAAGAATTCTTAGGATTTCTCATGCCACGAATTGCTGCTTCCCAACCATAAACTTCAGTTTTTTCAATTTTCAGCATTCTTAGCTTCCTCCATCATTTTCTTTCCAATTTTGATTTTTTGGTCAAATGTCAAACTATGCTGGCATCTATATCTTGATAATTCACAGAAGCAACACATAGTTCCTTGTGTTAATGCAAAACAACGATTACTTAGCGCCTTGAGATCATCTTTTAGATCCGCTGTGTCATTCGCATAGTTTCTTCTGAGATCTCCTACCATCTGACGTAGTCGTGCATTTTCTTCCTTTAAACTTGCATTTTCCTTCGTTGCATCGGATGCCATGGCTTCTCGCAATTCATTAAGATTCATAGTTACCTCCTCTATAGCGGCATTCTTTCCATTTTGACCGCATGACTTTTACAATTCGACAAACGTTGGATCTCGTCATCCCTAAATGATCGCTTACATATTTTTGGGTCTTTCCATCCATTAAATATCCAAGTATTATGATCTCTCGTTCATCAAGGCATCGAACGAATTCTTGAACATATAGCGGCGTATAGTCATCCTCATAGCTGAGAACGTCTTCGATTGCGAGAGGATCATCTCGTGTATTACCTTCTGCAAGAACCGCATGCAGCGAAATATCTTTTGCATATTTATTCCGCCTTCGTAAATCCATAGCAATCTCATTGAATATGCATCGAGACGCATAGGTTGAAAATGTATTTCCCGTAGATTCGTCAAATGAGTCGACCGCTTTAATTAACCCGACGTATCCATTTTGAATATTATCTTGATTGTCTATATATAGCGGAAAATATTTATGGAGAACATAATGAACTAAACCCATATTATCTATGATTTTTTGTTCTCGATCCGTCATGGCGTTTTAGCCTCTTGTTTCTCCGTATAAAGATGTTTCACATTCATTAAGACGCATTTAACCGACTCGTCATCCATAAAACCAGAGTATCGCCTATCGATTGCTAAGCATGTGTATTTTTCGCCATCGCTATCGTGAGCGATGTTAAGCGTCCCTACAAATTTTAAAGTTTTTGTTGCCGCATTCACGCCGATGATGTATCCAGCAACTGTGCAAATAATCATGGTTACACCAATCAATAAAATCTCAAGAATCAATTTTATTCGCCTCCATCCATTTTTCAAGTTTTCCATAACATTCTGGGCAAAGATCCAAACCGCAACTACGTGGGCTATAAATATCAGTGGTTATATGATAGATACGCTCGCGATCACCATACTTTTCTTCCATATCTTTAAGTTCAAAGAATTTACCGCATCGATCGCACTTTAATGCTTTAGACATATTATTCCCTCCATGTTCTGTATTCTTGCTCAAGATTTGGAAATTTATCCATAATATCTTGACGAAGATTATTTATAACTTCCCATATTTTCATATAAAATTGGACAGTTGTCGAAACTGGAATGATTTGATAGGCATTTTTTCCGCGTTTTGAAATCTGAATCAGAAGATTGGTTCCACCATTAAGTGGATGGAACGAGACAGCCCAGCCAGTTAGAATACAGTATGACAACTCTCGCATAACCCAATCTCTTGCGAACTCCATGTTTTTCTCATTTATTTCTTTTTCATCGTCATCCATGTAGAGATCTATAGCATTCTTGAGATTTTTGATTGGGACAGGTTCTGACAAAGTCTGTGTATGAAGTTTGCAACAATCCGAGCTAAGTTCATCCCAAAATGAGATGCCAAGCAGTTGTTCTTTTTCAGCATGCAAAATTAACTTCTCAGTTATAAAAATAGTGTCCATTATTTCCTCCAGAAAGAGGAGAGACCATGATCAGTCTCTCCAAATTATTATTCGGATTCCTCCACGTCGTCTTTCTTTTTCATCTTTGCAGCAATCTCTGGCATAACTCTATCCGCCAGTGTCTGAAGTGTGACCACTCCAACAATTGCCCCAATAGAGTACCAGAAACCTTTCTTAAAATCATTCAACATAGTAGAATTCCTCCTTTCCATAAAGGGGTATGAAAATATCGCGAAAAGCTAAGAGGCCGTTATTACAGCCTCCTGCTCTGCAGAGTTAATTCTTCATCACAACAACGTTTGCATCAGGATACGAATCCTTGAAATCCTTCATGATGTCCAGGAACTCTCGTCTTGTCGCAGACAGTCTTACAGCCGAAGCATCCGTACCGCCGCAAGTATTCCATTCCTTCGGTCCAATGCTTACAGCATCGTAAACCGAGTTAGGAATATTATACTCGTCAGCAATTCCCGCTAACCGGTACCTATCCTCTGTCAGAACAATCCAATTCATTCTCTGGACATTCTTTCCATTATTTCTGATACCCATATCTAAATACCTCCATAAATATAATGTAGAGTTGCTCTCCATAATGCAAGAGGATTTTCTCGCGAAAAGAAGAGGATAGGATATATTAATCCTCGTCTTCGTTGAATTCATCGTCTCCTTCCAGACCGTATTTTAAAACTCTGAACGCATCTACAATCATATAGCTAATCAAGCCAATGAGAGCAATGCATGCTCCAAATCCAAATACTCCAGATAAAGTCATTTGATTCACCTCCATAAAGTGGAGTGTTTTTATCGCGAAAAGAGAAAGAGGCAATTAAGCCTCAATCTCAAGAAAGTCCTTTTTAATATTCTCGATGTTGATTGTCAAGGTCATGCATGCCACACCAAGTCCGAATACCACTGCAGAACCGATACCCATATAATAATGGATACCAATCATACCAGCAATAATCAAACTAATGCTAAGCATAGTCACAAATCTTTCCAAAGTAGTCATAAGAATACCTCCATAAAATTTATTTTCTTTCCATAAACTACCTTGAAATTTTCGCGAAAAGGGAAAGGCCATGCTTTCCCCATAAGTGTTTAGATATAATTCTGAAGACGCTCAACAATGAGATCAGAATCAATACTCATAATACCAACTGCCTTACCATCTGCATCGCGTGCTGTGATGTTCCAGAAGCAATCACCAGTAGCCAAGTGCTGAACTTCGATCTCAACGGTAGTAACCTTGTCACTATCGTCGAACACGTTCTCAGACTTGATATACTTCATAACAGCTTCGTCAGCATCATAGTAGCTGATGTAGTTGATAGTAGTTGTATCAATATCAGTATTCTCCTCATTATTGTTCATCATAGTAATTACGCCAATAACGCTTACAGTGATAACCATAACCATACCCAGAACAGTAATAACCTTTTTCATAACAATTCTCCTTTATTAAATTATAATATTTAGGGTCTTTCTATTCCATAAAGGAGCATGAAAATATCGCGAGATAATGCAAAAAAGAAGAGACCATGATATACTCACGGCCTCCTCTTTGCTATTTATTCCTCATTTTGATTCTCGCTAGAAGCATTGGTTCCAAAGATGCCGCCATTGTTGTGCTCGAAAATATTCTCGACAACTTTAGCGGAGAGAGTCCCTAACAGGACGACGATAGCCTGCTCAGAAAGAGTCTCAATTGGGAATGGCTGTTTTAAAACAAAGGTCGAATAGGCAGCAATCACATAAGATATACTCACCCAAATAAGTGCCGCGAACTGACTGGTAATGAAGAGAAACCGCGTGATCGACTTGAAACGTTTACTCATTTCTGAGTCTCCTCAACTTTCAGCACAACGCTCTTTTTCTCAGTCAGTTCATCAATGGGAATCGACAGCTTTGTTTTATACGTGGCGCCCTGCATTTTGATGGTGCCGTCACCAGGATACTTGGCAGCACTCAGACCAAGCAGCATGCCGATGAACACAGTCACGGCAGACAGGGTACCGACAACCTGCTCGCAATACGGAAGCCCCCAGATAGAGGAGAGAGCAAAGTAGAGAGTACCAAGGCCGGGCAGGAGAATCTGAGCGATCCACTTCAACGTGTCATATGCTTTATTGCTAAGAGTCATTTTTGAAACACCTCACTTACCAGGATTAGGTTTCATAGGAAGAGTTCTGACTACGTCCATAACACGCTTAGCAGAGCCGTTACCTCCGGCCTTCTCGTATGGTGCGAACAAGTAGTCATTGAGATTTTCGTATTCGTCTTGGTAAATATAACCTCGCTCAATGTAGATCATGCCGAGTTCGACAATCCGATCATGGGCGAGCCCAACCAAGAGTTTTGTTTTGGCGTCATTTTTGTCGTACCGCCTTTGAATCAACGTCCAAAAGCCACCTGAAGCGAGGACCGACGCCAAAATAGTAAAGAACATCTGAACATAGGGATTCATCAAGAGACACTCCTCACACAACCAGTCGCTCCAGTTCATAAGGAATGAATGACCAGGCTTCATCGCCCAATACGGTGCTTGCTATCTGGAATATCTGACGTCCGTAGTCCGCAATGAAGTTGCAAACCCATTCCTCAGCGTCTATCCAAAGATGTTGCGGAACTGCCCGATGAATATCACCGAGCAGCCCGTAACTGAACATTGCCACGTGGCCAAGTTCATGCAATAGCACCGTGTTGAGAAAGTCACCATCAAGCGTGTCGAGTAAATAGACAGTCCGACGTATTGGGTCCGTTGTCGCAACGACTCGCGAGCCGGTTTTCTCAATTAGCATCGGGCTAGAGTATGGTACTCGTTCTACACGCCATAGGTATCCATTCATCAAGAAGCTATTCATGACTTGGTCGTTAATTCATTTCCTGAAGTAAAGCGGAGAAATCCTTCTTCATCTTCTCCCTCAGGTCGGGGTCGGCGTCATGCCACATATCACGCAATGTAGCAATCGTCTCCCCAATGTGCATTTTCGCACTTGTGGACATTTCCATGCGATCGGAATCAGACTTCGTGGCATTGTAGTGCCGACGAGCATCCAAATATCGATCCCAGTTGCGCCCCATGTTGCTGTGAGGAACTCTTCCAGAATATCCCATACGACCATAAATGTCATACTCATCAGGATCGAACCGCTGATCACGACGATCGTATTCAGGAAGCACTCGCATCATGCCAGAACGCCCCATTTTGAAATGATCCGCGTCACCATATTCATCCATCGCCTCAGTAACAGACTCATAGTACTTTGTCTTGGCGCAGTAATACTCGAGCTGATAAATATCTTTGATCATGTCGATTACTTCGCCAAGCTCTTGCGTATCAACAGAGTTAGGAGAGCCACTCATGGCCTCTTTGGTCCACTCAATGAGCTTTTTACGCATCTCGCAAATATCGTAATTCATAATTGCACCTCCTTAAGAAATTCTCTTCACATAGAAGAGAGGGTTCGTGGAGATGACGACCGGGAGAGCGCCCGTATTGGTTACGGTGATCCGATCGAAATCACAGCAATTCACAGAGATGAGATCCTGAAGAGAGATGCTGTCGAAGGCATTCGCCGTGGTGATCTGGCGTACCACAGTAGACTCGGACAGTACATCGCCAGACAATGCAAAGGAAAGCTGGGCAATACCAACCGTCTCAGTCGTTACATTCGCCTGAAAATATGCTTCGTACGTAGCCGGGCGTTTGCAAAGTTTCACACTGCCCGTACCAAGCCGGAAGCATTCTGCGCATCCACTCTTTCTCATGATTGTGGAAAAGGTAACAGACTCGCCAGGCTGAACCGTCTGCGCAGTCAGATTCGTGAGTTTAATCATCGAAATATACCTCCATTTCACTCATTTTGATTTTTTAAAGAAGGGCCCTCCGGAGAGAGCCCCTCAGTGCAAGAGTTAGTTGCAATTGCAGTTGCAACCACAAGTGGTCTTAAGCTGAGAGACGATGTTCTCAGTCTGGTTACGCTGGGAAATGCCAAGGTTCAGCTGATTGATCAGGAGATCCTTCTCCGCCAGCTGAGACTTCAGCCGATCAATCTCCTGTCTATCTAAAGTCGGAGCTGGACTACCGGAATTAAACCATTGGTTTTGATCCATAGTAACGTCTCCTTTGACGGGTTCATATTAGGTTTCTTAGACCCGAATTGCTTTCACAGGATGGCCAGCCTCATCCCAAGTAATTTCGAACTTGCCACCAGGAATGGATACGGTCTCCTTAGTGCCAGCCTTAGCAGGGTTATACTTCATGTGGTCCTGCAAGGTCTTGGGGGTCTCATCGGTGCCTTCCACAACAATAAAGCCCTCGGCCATTTCCTTCTCAGACCAGCCAGTCTGAGGACCGTCAGGAGTCATCGTGTAGTCCAGGTGGAAGTTGGCACCGGCAGCTTTCAGCTCAGCATTGATCTCGCCGATCTTCTTCCCATTTTTCTTGCCCTCGTTGATGATGTTTTCGAACTTCTTTTCCATAGTTGTTTCTCCTTTTTTAAAAATTTATATGCACGATCTTTATGATCGAGAATATATAAAATATGCCTATTTAACTTTTATAAATGCATTGCATCCATCCAATTTGATATTTGGTAAATATGCACCATAATTAGTTTTATTTCCAATCAAAAACCATTTATCATTTATGGTTTCATTAAAATCATCGACTGGGACTAATGATGTTGCGACTCTGGCATATACGTTAGCGTTTGCTCCTTCAAGCTTGATAAGCACAGTATCTGTATTAATAGTTCCTATAATATATGCATATGCTTTGGAAGATCTGTCTCTATTAATTTTTTTGCTGAAAGTAAAATTGGAAGGAAGAGCAATTGCTTTTCCATTTTTAAAAAGCCCATTGGATAAATATTCATATAGACCATTTTTAGTGCCATATATTCTATTTATCGTAACTTCCCGATCATATCGCGTGTCAGATGTGTGATTAAATTGCGCTCCCACAGTCATCTTCTCATAATCCTCATAGTTCGAACTTCCGGTATACCTACATTCGACAAACATTAGATTTCCATTATACAATGTGACTTTTTCAAATGGATATGTATATTTTGAAGAATGATCCGTATACTTATCATGCCAAGTTATAGATTCTGGGTTTTTAATATCACCATATATATACCAAGAATGATAATGATCTCTCGAGTCTCTCCAATATCCACCGAACACAAAATACGATTCGTTTGCATCCCATGTGTGTATATCCTCAGAATAATAATTTTCAAAATTGAATTTTTGCATAGAAAACGTATTCAAATCATCTTTGGATGTTATTGTATATATTGCCTGTATATCGATTGCCACAAATACCCAAAAACCATTCTGATAAGTTAATCCAACATCTCTAGTCCGTTTAGAAAAGCGATACGACAGGGTTTTTGTTATCATAGTATTAGAGTTGATATTGAATATATTTAGCTTTAATACAGAATAGTTAGCATCTTCATCACTAGTTTCCATTGTGTATCTTACAACATATGGGCCATGGGCGCATGTCTGATCCGCACTCGTTTCGGTTTCCAATTTCGTTGTTTTTGCCCAACCAGAATCTGGAGATGCTGTTTCTTCGATGGCATTTCCATATTCCGGATATGCTTCAAGATCGATAGAGCTTCCATCGCATTTAAGCCAGGAGTCACCAAGCGAATTTTTAATAGTAAATTTGATATTGCCAATTGACTCAATATCATCTCTTACTTTTTTTAGTTTGGCTGGAGTAATCCACTTGTTATCATTGGTTCCTAAGAGAACATCTGAGTCGGTGGCTTTATCGGCAATTTTAACTCTTTCATCAATCTGCCTCTGAAGGTTAGCAGCAACGTTACCAGAAAGCTGGGCCTGGACGTTTTCAAACCAGGTGGTAAACTCGGCATTCCACTGGTTGAAGAGGTCGGTAATATCCGTCTGCTGGAGAACAGAGGTGATGAACGGGCAAGAAGTTTTACCAACATTAATCTCAATATTTGCAGCAGTGATAGAAGTAACTCCTGCCCCAACCGTGATATATGCCAGAGCATACTGATGAAGAGTCTCGGTTGCGGAAAGTGCCGGTTTCGCCGGATTCGCAGAGGGCGTACCTTTCAGTACCTTAATACTGTTAGCCCTTGCAGAAATTGCAGAATTAACCTCCAGGATAACTGCGTCGATTCGAGTCAAACTCACATCGGCAGCGGGCACATCCAAAGGAAGCTGTGCATCATTCAGCGTCCAGGTGTTGTTAAACCAAGCACGACCAGGTTTCACGATAACCTGCATGCCCGTTCCAGCAACCGTCATCAAAGCGTCACCAATGGTAGAGAACACTCCATCTGTAATGATTCCATTAAATATGGAGCTCATCTGCTCGGCATTGTACCTGCGATCCTTATTCAAGGAATTATAAAAGCCATAATTTACAGCCATAAAGAACCTCCTTATTCAATGGTTTCATCCTCTGTGGATGTAAAGGTAGGAGTAATAGTAATGCCAGATGCATCCTGAGAAAACACAATCTCGGAAATATAGACAGTTCCCTCAATACCATACTCATTTTGAATTTGGACAATGTCGCCTATCGTAAAGTCTTCACCATAGACATACTGTCTTGTCGCTTCCAGTTCTCCTTCGAAAGCTGTTGTTGTCTGATGGTTTGCAAGCTCTGTTAAGCCTTTCTGCTTATTGATTGCATTCCAGGCATTATACGCGCCGCCTTGCTCGCCGTCATTCACACCGCCATTATCAACGAAGATCTCTCGCCTGGCTAGCCCGGTCGGTTCAGAATCTTCAGAGAACCCCCATGCAGTAACCTCATCTTCCTCGTAAGTTGTCTGTTCCTCAACGACCCATTCTCCGTTATCGTCCTTATACTTGTTTTTTATAATGACTTCCTTCTGATATGTTCCAACCGCATAGACAGAATTCTTGTAAGCCTTGTAAGACTTAATGTAGTTGGAATTGAGAAGGTTTTCAAAGCTCGGGGAGAACACAACATAAGGATTAGCATTTTGATCATAGGATCGATCGGTGCCAACAAAGAGCTCGAACTCAAATCCACCGGCACCTTTCGGGAGAACCTTCCAACCGATCTTGCATTCTTGGCAAAGAGAGCAGATCATATCGTAAAGGTTTTCTCCACGAGCTGTAAACTCCATCGAAGTTCCAGTGATTCTGGGATCAGTTGAAAGTTTATAGGAGAATAGTGGGATTCGACGTTTCATCGAGGCGTTAATAACCTCTGTATTCAACATGGAAATGATAATACTCTGCACATTCCCACTGAAGGTAATACCAGAAGTGATGATTCGTCGTTCGAGGATACTTTCAAGACTTCTCCCAGTAACCGTGAATTGCGGGCCATTTTCGGCATCAGTCGCAATCTCAACTGTCTCAATGATCATCAGTCGATCAGACTCTTTGCTCCAAAGATAATTTCCGATCTGTATTGCCTGAATATAGTCAAGACGAACTGGTGTGCAGAGCTCGAAGTCTCCCGCTTCATCATAGCGAACCGTCCAGATCGCAGAAGTGAATGTATCGATCATAGCAATGGCGTCATAGTTCTTATCGAGCACCATAAATTCCATAATCAAATACCTCCGTAAGCATTTCGGTAGCTAAAGGACATGACGAGGTTCTCAATACCTTTTGTTACCGTGAAGTTGAAGATGTTTTGTCCAACAGAGACCTGGAACCAGTCAGCAAGTTTCTCGATTGCGGCAATGGCATTTGTGTATTTACCGTCATGAAGGACTTGCACGTATTTATCGCCGCTTACTGTCGAGATGATAATATCATCGCCGCTTCCATAGTCTTTCCCAATGAGCGTCTTAATTTTTGCCAGGTCTATAACCATCTTTTCCTGTGTCTCCACATTGTAGATCGTAAGAGACCCAGAGACAGATCCAAGCGCATGGATTGTGATGAGCACGCCAGTATCCACATCGCCAACATAGTCGATCGTAGAGCGTGTGTCGAGATTGATCGTTCCGAACTCAATGAGGTCTTCGCTAGTCGACTCATTGGAAAACGGGAACTCGAAAGTCGGAGTCACCGTCGCAAACTGGGTAACGCTCGGATTTGGGTCATAGAAAAATGGATCCAAACAGACAATCGAGATCTGAGTCGTTTCCTCTCTCGAGAAAATATCGGGGGAGTTAGACTCAACGTATCCACTCGTTTCAAGGCTCCGGTTATCAGTTTCCACTTCTATTTTGACCAGCTTCTTGAGCGGAAAATATTTGTAGGTTAACTGACGAGAATCCTCGATGGTCGGTGCAAACATAAACTGCAGGTTAAAGACTATATTACGGGTGCTGGCCCGTGCAGATGAGTAAAGAGCCCCATCCGCCGTGGCCAGATCCGTTGAATTGATGTTAGCTTTCGGGGGTCCGAGTCCGGAAATGCTTCTCACAATCAGTCCCGACTTCTCAGGATGGAAAAGATCCAGAACTAAAGACTCGCCCTTCGGGTTGGTTACCTTAATGGACTTGATCATACCCTAGAAATCGCCTCCTTGAAAGCAGTGAACTGATTATTTGTATTCCGATAGATCTCAGACCGGCTAAGTGCCTTCGGCGAATAATTGTTCTGCACAAACTCAACAACCTGAGGCCCATTTTGATTATTCTGAGGAACCGGCTGGTTGATGTTGGAACGCTGCTGGTTCAGACTGGATGCAACCGCAGAAACCCGAGCACCAGTCACGTAGGTTGTGATAACAGGAGTCTTCATAGCATTCAGTTTGTTAAGACCAGCCTTTGCATTTGTCAAATCTACTACCGGAGCAATCTGCGGATGCAGTGTCGGGTCGGTGTCAATGACTTCAGCAATCTGCTTGATTGTTTCCCGAGCAGCGTCAATCGCACCCTGAGACATCTCTTCACTGCTATGAGCGACCCGATCAGTCATGTTCTCAAAGCCGAGCGCGAAACCTTCGCCGCTCATCTCTCCGAGCCACATGAACTTACGTGAAGGAGAATGCGAGTCGATTGCGATCTGAGTTGCAGTAAAAGCGGCATTTGCAATGGCCGCGGCAGCATCAGCGATTTCTTTTGCTTTACTCAGGATGCCCTGCTTAAAGCCTTCGGCGCACATAGCACCAAGATCGTACCACTTCTTATAATCGCCAGAGATGGCCGTTGCGCCAGCATTTGTTAGAGCCTTAGCCCCAGCGGTAACTGTATCTGTGGTCGTAGCCATACCATTTCCAAGCGACTCTGCATACTTCACACCATAAGATTCGAAGTTGGTTGTGAGTGCACCAATGGTAGATTCAGCAGTAGCCGCATAAGTCGAAGAGACGGTATTCATCGCAGTCTGGACAGCACCAGTTACAGACTCCGTCATGTTCTGGGTCGTATTCTGGAGATTATATCCAGTACGTTCCGCAGCGGCGGCAGAAATCTGTTCCATCGTAAAGCCCAGTTTCAGAAGGTCATCCTTCGATTCGCCAATGTACTGCGCATAGGCAACCATTGCATCGACAGAGTTATCGGCAACAGAATTCTGAGTCTTGTTCACCTGATTCATGAGGTTTGCAAGATCAATCTGCTCCTGGAGAAGCTCCTGATAGGCCTTCTTAGCATCCTCGCTCGTCTTGCCCATCTTCTTGACAATGTACTCATACTTCTGATTTGCCTGGTCAACTTTCTCATTTTGAATTTCAATCTTCTTCTTGATGACTTCAGTCTCTTTGGCATTCTTATCGGTTTCAGAAGCAGTCTGTCCGATTGTCGCTTCCCAAAGTTCCTGTTCAAGATCAATCGTCGAAAGATCAAGATCCAGATCGGAAAGTTTTGTTTCAAAGGCGGTCAGGAAAGTATCAGCGGCTTTGGTGCCAGCAGAAGAATATGATCCGCTTGCCCCGGTCGTCGCGGCGCTGATTGTATCCTCAAGAGCGCTCTGCATTTCAGATGCGGCCGCATTTGTTTCTTCCGTATCAAGTCGGAGACCAACCATGTCAAGAATACTATTCGCAGTACTATCAGCATATTCGTCTTTTACTTCTTTTACCTTAGCAGTTTGCTTCTTAGCCCAGCCTGTCAGATCTTTGGAAGCGCCTTCCATACCCTGGAGCATGCGACTACCAAGATAACTGCCGGCAGATTCCGCTGTATCACCATTTTTGACAGCGCCAGCAGCCAGCTCATTGGCAGCATCAGCAGCCTTACCCTCATAAGCACCATCAGCGACTTTGTCATATCCATCGAGAGTTTTCTCAGCGAGACCGCCGCCTACATCATCAGCAGGGGCTTCTTTCACGCCTGAGAACAATCCTCTCACGGCATCCCAAGCAGCACTAATCATAGTGGTCCACGGAGAATGCCATCCTGTCACAGTCCGGAAACCTAACAAGAATTTTGTACCGAGGGTCTCGCCACTTGTGCTGACTTGAGTAAGCGCATCGTCACCAGCAACACCCTGCAAGAAACCAGCAACACAATCTTCACCAGCCTTCTTGAATTCATCCACATAGAGGTTGAGTGAGGCAATAGAAGAAACAACATTCTGGCAAAGCAGATCCAGAGGAGTCGGAGACTCAATCGTAGCGACATCTCCAAAGAACTCAATAAGTCCACCAGAGAAATTGGTAAGTTTGTCACTAAAACTGACAAGTCCTGCCATATCAAGGTTGGCAATATTCGGCATAAAGTCGATGATTCGATTCAGGTTTGCGAGAATAAGACTTGTCTGAGTAGAGTCAATGGTTACGCCGCCAATGGCGGCATAGTATTTGGCAAGACTCTTACCGAAGTCCTCGAGCTTATCGCCAAAGTCATCAAGACCCTGTTTGCCCTGCACCCACTGAATGATGCCATCATCAGGGAGTGCTTTAGCAACCTCGACAAGTGCCTTAGCTGCATAAGCAGAAGCCAGAATCGCAGCGGGATCGACATTTGTGACAGATTTGCTATATTTAACCAGCGATTCACCAAACATCTTAAGCTGCTCTCCGAAAACTGCAAAGCTTTGCTTTCCGAAGAACATACCAAAAATGCTCCAGTTAGGAATCTGGTTTGCAATCGCCACAAGAGATTGAACTGCAGGCAAAGATGCATTGATCGCTTCAACATTGCACAAACTCACAATGCCAGAATATGCAGTGAGTGCCGCACCGAATGCGAGAAGCTGCATACCGAATGTACTCAAGCTTTGCTGGCCGAAGAAGATACCAAGAACGCCCCAATCAGGAATCTGATTTGCAATAGCAACAAGACCGGCTGCACTCGCTACGGATGCAACGATAGCGGCATTATTACAGGAACTTACAGCAATAGAGTATTCAGTCAGTGCATAGCCGAATGCGGTAATACCCTCTGCGAATTTGCTAAGATCCTGTTGACCGCCAAAGAACT
>ULRK01025717.1_pt1 | contig 17987 bp, 9 predicted proteins | sample 1955341 | NCBI WGS metagenome assembly ULRK01 (sample SAMEA4835680, study PRJEB28245) | human gut metagenome | biome: gut microbiome; material: fecal sample | place: Denmark | collected 2008
ATTAAATACACAAAAGCCTTTAACAAAAAAAGAGAAGTATGGCTAGAAGGCAACTCATTTTTTGAAGTATATAAACATGAAGGCAGTTTCTTCCAAGTACATATTAATAAAGCTTTTATAGAAGTAAAGGGAACCTGTTTTCAAATCAAGCAAACTAATGCTGAAAAAAATGAAATCACGCTGTTTCATGGTAAAATAGAATTTAATGTAGAATCTACAGGAGAGAAAATTATCATGTCTCCATCGCAAAAGGTAATGTATAATCCCAACAATGCACAAACATTAGTTGAGAATGTAATGGATATCAATTGGAAGGACGGAAGATACAACTTCAAAGAAACCCCATTACCCCAGCTCATTTCAATTGTAAATCAAATATACCAATCAAATATAATTCTAGAAGGAAAGTTTACTAAACAATCTTCATTCACAGGTAGCATCCGTTATGATGAAACATTGGATGACGTAATAGAGAAGCTTTGTTTCAGCCTTAACCTCACATACAAAAAACAGAATAGTAAAATAGTAATATATAATTAACCATATTTCTAATAATTAACCCAATATTTAACCTCACAACAAGTTAAATCATGAAAAAAAATCACAGTTGTTACCGGAGGCGATATCTGAAGCATATCGCACTCGTTTTGCTCTTTTACCCCTTGTCCGCTCTTGGAGCTCAGGGACACATATCTATCAAGGGGCAATCAATCACTATTATGCAAGCTATCCAGCTTATAGAAAAAAACAGCGACTACACGTTTTTCTACAATGCAGCAGATCTCGAAGACAAACAACGGAAAGACATTAATTGTAATGGTCCTATTGACGAGATTCTGGATGAAGTTTTCAAAGACAGCGGTATTAGCTATATCGTAAAAAACAAAGAGGTTATTCTCAACGTACAAAAAACGAATAACACCCAACAAAAGAAAAAACGTACTGTAACCGGTACTATCATAGACGCAGTGGACGATAGCCCCATCATTGGAGCTAACATCACGATTAAAGGTGACAAGAACACCGGTACAATCTCGGATATTGATGGTAATTTTAGTCTTTCCATACCCGACAATAAGACGATCCTTGTCGTAACTTACATCGGATATAAAACTCGCGAAGTTCCTGTAGAAGATCTAGGGAATATCAAAATTGTACTGGAAGGAGACGATCATACCTTGAATGAAGTTGTCGTAGTCGGTTCCGGTACCCAAAAGAAGGTCAGCGTAACAGGAGCTATCACAAGTATAAAAGGTGCCAGCCTCAAACTGCCGTCATCTACCCTGTCCAACTCATTTGCCGGAAAGCTGGCGGGTGTCATCGCAAAAACAAACTCCGGAGAGCCTGGCTCCGGTGCCGAATTTTACATTCGCGGTATCGGTACTTTTGGTGGACGAGCAACTCCTCTGATTTTATTGGATGATGTAGAAATATCATCCGGTGACCTTAATTATGTACCAGCCGAGAATATTGAAAGCTTCTCTATCCTTAAAGATGCATCTGCCACCGCTATCTATGGTTCACGCGGAGCTAACGGTGTAATGATCGTTACAACTAAAGGAGGAGAATACAACAGTAAAACATCCATCAACGTTACAGCGGAAAATTCTTTCAACTACTTAGACAAGTTCCCGGAATTTGTGGACGGAGCTACTTATATGGATATGTATAATAAAGCTTCATTAGCCAGAAACCCTTCCGCTACACCCAAATACAGTGCTACAGACATGGAACGCACGGCATCCGGAGTCAACCCATACCTATACCCCGATGTAAACTGGCAAGACGTATTGTTCAAAAACATGAGTATGCGCCAACGTGCCAACGTCAACATTTCCGGTGGTGGTTCAAAAGTTAAATATTACATGAGTTTGGATGTCAGCCATGATTCAGGCTTGCTGAACACAGGGAAAGCATATTCATGGAACAACAATATTAATATAATGAACTATACCTTCCAGAATAATATTGCTTATAAACTGACGCCGACGACAACAATCAAAATGAATATGAACGCTCAGATCCGTCAGAAAAAAAGCCCGAATGTATCAAGCGAGGATTTGTTCAAACAGATTCTGACTACTACCCCCATAGAATTTCCGGTTACTTATCCAAGTCAGGACGGGCGTATCATGTACGGCAATAACATCATCTCAGGAAGTACCTTATACACGAACCCCTATGCCAGGATGATGACATCCTTTGCCGAAACGAACGAAAATACACTTAACACAGTTATCAAGATAGACCAGGATTTGGATTTTATCACTAAAGGGCTTAAAATTAATGCTTTTGTAAATTTCAAGACCTGGTCAAGTTCTTACTTTGATCGTAGCATTGCTCCTTATTATTATCGCATAAAAAGCGGAAGCTACGATGAAACCGACCTGGAAAATACGAATTATGAATTGGAACTGCTAAATTCGAATGGCAGCGATTATATCAGTCAGTCGGCTATCGGAAAGTCTTCCGACCAAACATTTGAATTACAGTTCAACCTAAACTATGCCCGTCAATTCGGTCTGCATAATGTAGGTGCCATGTTACTCTACAAACAACGCGAATACAGAAGCGACGTGTTACCCAACCGTAATCAAGGCCTTTCCGGACGTCTTACTTATGATTACGGACAACGCTATCTATTTGAGTTTAACTTCGGTTACAACGGGACCGAACGTCTGGCCAAAGAAGACCGTTTCGGATTCTTCCCTGCCGTGTCTTTAGGATGGGTGATAAGCAATGAAGCTTTCTTCGAACCAATGAAAAATGTAGTGGACAATCTCAAGGTCAGAGGTTCCTACGGTCTTGTAGGTAGCGACGACCTGGCAACAGCCGGCGGAAGTTATTACCTGTATATAGACAAGATTACAAACAACGACCTGTCTTATTTGAAATGGACTTCCGGACAAAATATGGACTACCAATTAGGAGGTCCTCAGATGGCATACTACGCCATGTCCGGTTTGGGATGGGAAAAAGTAAAGAAGCTCGATATAGGTATTGATTTTACATTGTTCCGCAACTGGACATTTACCTTCGATTATTTCTACGACAAGCGTTATGACATCTTCATGAACCGTGAAGCATGGCCGCAATCACTGGCTTATCATATTGCCAAACCTTGGAGTAATATTGGTAAAATGGATAATAAGGGAGTAGAATTCAGTATTAATTATGCCAATAACTTCTCCAGAGATTTGTCTGTCAGTCTACAGGCAAACTTCACCTACAACAAAAATAAAATGGTCTATGTGGATGAACCGGAATATCCGACAATATGGAAGTCAGAAACCGGAAAACCTTATTCACGTATTACCGGCTACATAGCAGAAGGCTTATTCAAGTCACAAGAAGAAATAGATAACAGCCCTGCCCAGAATTTGGGTTCTACACCCAAGGTCGGAGATATTAAATATCGTGACCTTAACGGTGATGGTATCATTGATTCGGATGACCAGACGATGATCTCCAAATATGGAAGTACTCCACGCTTACAATACGGATTTGGCGGAACTGTCAACTACAAAAAGTTTGATTTTGGTGTCTTCTTCAGTGGCTCTGCTCTGCGTTCTATCATGACAAACGGTATTGACCCTTTCCAAGAAGGAATAGCCGTCGGTAACAGAAATGTATTAAAATATATAGCCGATAATTACTGGTCGGAAGAAAAACAGAATTGGGATGCCAAATATCCTCGTTTGGGACTACTTGCAACAGACGTTGCCAACAATACAGTGAACAGTAGTTACTGGTTGAGAAATGGTTCTTTCCTCCGATTGAAGAATGTAGAAGTAGGATATAAGATACCTTACGGACGTATTTTCGTCAGCGCAGCCAATCTATTCACCTTTAGTCCGTTTGACCTTTGGGATCCTGAACTGTCTTCTTGGAACAGTTATCCTATGCAAAAAACTGTCAATGTCGGAATTCAACTTCAGTTCTAATTTATTATGAGAAAAAATATGAAACTAACACGCATCTTTCAAAATATAAGTATAGCAGTTATTATCACTGCATTGGGCTTAACCTCATGTGATTATCTAGACGTCGTTCCACCCGAACAACCCAATATCGGTGACGCAATGTCAAGCCCCACCCGAGCTTTAGGATTTCTTTATTCCTGTTATGGAGGTGTCAGTACAGACTTACCCAGTGCCTATCTGGGGGAAATAAACTCTACGACAGACGAATATGTATTACCTTATTCATGGAACACAGACGGTTATTGGGGCGCCTATGCATTTAACACTGCATCATCCACTAACCAAGACTGGCTATGGGGAACTACTTACCAATATATAGGACAATGTTATCTGTTTTTACAAAAGTTGGAAAATGCGGGAAGCGACATTGCATCTGATGCAGAAAAGGAACAATGGAGAGCCGAATGCCAATTCCTGGTAGCTTATTACCACTTCGCTACTTTAAGAAGATATGGTCCCATCCCAATTACAGACTCGTACATTCCGATGGATACCCCAACGTCAGAGTATAATGGACGTTTTCATTTTGACTATTGTGTAGACTGGATTGCGAACCAGCTGGATGAAGCCGCCAAAGTACTTCCTGCCAACCGCACCGTTACCAATGAATGGGGTCGCGCTACATCTACTATAGCTAAAGCTGTAAAAGCACGTTTGTTACTTTATGCCGCATCTCCTTTATGGAACGGAAGTTTCCCCTACCCTAACTGGCAGAATGAGAATTTCGAGACTCCGGGTTACGGTAAAGCTTTGGTAAGCAATACTTATGACAAGAGCAAATGGGAAAGAGCACTGGCCGCATGTCAGGAAGCACTTACATTAGCTACAACTTCCGGTGACCGTGAACTTTACGATGACGACGAATATTACTCCCGACAATCCCTGAACTTACCTTTTGTTCCCGGAGTAGCAGACGTGGAAGATAATAAAGAATTCCTGAAAAACGTAATGAAGATGCGCTATGCCGTAAGTACACGTGAATCTGAAGGAAACAAAGAAATTATCTGGGGATTATCCAACCAGTTTGATTTTTATTCCCGTTATCCGCTTCGTATTCTGAAGAAATCGGATGGAACATGGCATGCTGGTTATAGTGGTGTATCTCCTACATTATATACGTTCGAACATTTCTATACAGCTAACGGGAAACTACCTGAAAAAGACCTTGACTTTACTCCTTCCTCTGAATGGTTTGAGTCAGCAGGTATCTCTTCACGGGAAGACATTATCAAATTGAATGTGGGTCGTGAACCTCGTTTCTATGCATGGATGGCTTTTGACGGTGGTGACTACGGAACTAAATTTGCGGCCGGTTCTCCTCTGAAACTGGAAATGAGGAATTCGGAAATGCACGGTTACAATCCGTCTCTATTTAATCGTGACCATAGTGTCACAGGGTTCCTGACACAAAAGTTTGTTGATCCGGTAACTGAATTCTATACAGCCGGCGGTTCTACAAGCGGAACAAGCGCACCTACTATCTTATTCCGCCTGGCCGAACTCTACCTAAACGTAGCAGAATGCCATGCAGCATTAGGAAATACACAGGAAGCCATTGATGCACTAAATCCTGTTCGTGAACGTGCCGGAATCCCTAAATTAACATTGGCTGATATCACAAATAATATGACAATAAAAGACTGGGTACACAATGAACGTTTTGTTGAATTATGGAACGAAGGTCACCGCTTCTTCGATGTCCGCCGTTGGGCAGAAGGAGCCAAGTACTTTGGAGCAAACAAACGGGAAGGATTGAATGCAGAAGTTCAAAGTCCCACATTCGAAGAATTTAATAAACGAACTACAGTTGATGCACCTTATGTGTGGGAAAACCGCATGTACCTGAATCCGGTATTCTACAACGAAGTATACAAAAATCCGCAAATGGTACAAGCACCCGGATATTAATTATTTTTTATTCATTCATAACAATATAGAATATATATGAAACATATATCAATAGCATTGTGTTTGTGCGGGATGATTCTGATGAATACTTCCTGCGACAATTATGACGATACCTATCCGCAGGAATATGAGAAAATACTATCACTGCAGACCACCGGTGAGCAAGCCGTAGATCTTTATAAAACAGGAGAGGCTACTAACTATTCAATAACGGTCATTAAATCCGGAAGTCAACCCACATTGACAGCTTCTGCCCATATCGGTGCAATGGATGCAGTCAATTTTGAGAAGTATATCTCCGAGAGAGGTTTGGACTATGTGGCAATGCCTGCCAATTGTTATTCGTTCAACATGGAAGAACTCGATTATTCTTCTGCTGAAACCTATAAGATCATCAATTTACAGTTGAATACCAACGAGATAGAAATCTTTGAGCAGACTCTTGAAGAGGGACAAACGTGTGTCCTTCCAATCATGCTGACCAGTACATCCGATTCCATCCTGGCGGATAAAAACACATTAGTTCTGAAACCGGAGATTATTACTCCCTCTCTTTCAGTCACTGAATCCAGTTCAGGAACCGTGACTAAATATCTGCCCCAAAGTGGAGGCACCATTGCTCTTGATTTAGGATTGCAAGTCGAAAACCAATGGAATTTCACCTGTAAAGTAGCAATTGATGAAACTACTACTACCTTAGAAGGAGCAACGTTGGTTTCGGATATCATCTCATTTGAGCCTGGAAACACATCTTCTGTTCAAGTTAATATCCCTAAGTTTACGAAGACCTCCGGAAATGTGGGTATAAAGATTCTGGAAATTAATGGAAAAGACGGTTTCGAATTCGACACGAATCCATTTATACTGGTTGCATCTGTTGAAAAATACAGTCTGACAGCGGACATGCTTTCCAGTAATGCAATAGAACCGTCAGAAGGTTCCTTAGCTAATTTATTGGATGGAGATATAGGTACCTACTTCCACAGCGCGTGGAGTGTATCAATTGCCGACAAGCATTATGTTCAAGTAAAATTGCCCGTATCAACTAAGACATTCCGTTTCACCTATACAAACAGATCAAATAACGGAAATGCCGCTTTGGCATGGTTCAATTTATATACAGGAACGAATGAGAACAATTTACAACTTTACAAGCGTTTTGCGTGGGATGAAGATGGTCTCCCGTCAGGTGCTGCAGGAGTTTATGTTTCTCCCGACGTTTCAATAGACAATGCTGCCAACACCTTACGCTTTGAATGTGAAAGCAACTGGACCGGTGGTTCCTTCTTTGTATGGAGCGAATTTAGTCTGTTCATACTGTCCGAATAATAAATGAGAGACAAAGGGTGAGTCAGACTTTTGATTCACCCTTTTATACCTCATCTATCTTAAAAACTAATACAGCAAAAAAATGACAATAAAAAGATTCATTACTAACCTGTTAGCCCTTTTTACTCTATTCACAGTTTCACTGGCATGCAAGGATACCGAAAAATCGATTATAAATAGCTCCTTCAGTATCAGTGAAGAATATCTGATACAAAATCTGGATAAATCAAGTACGTCTGTCCAGATTCCAATTAACACATCTATGGAGTTAGCTCAATGGAGTGTCTCTTATGAAGCAAACTGGCTACAATGCTCAAAACAAAAGACAGCAGCAGAAGGAACTTTCCTGAGAATTACAGTGAATGAAAATACAGGCGAAACCAAAAGAACAGCCAACATAAAAGTAACATCAACTACTGCTACCTATACTATCACCGTTAATCAATATGCCAAAGGCGAAGTAATTGTTGAGGGTGACATCAAGGTTACACCAACCGGAGGCAAAGCGAGTGAGCATCAGGAGGGACAGGATATTGAAAATACATATGATGGCAAATTTTCAACTGATGGAGCTGCCCCTTTCCACACTCCGTGGGGACAATCCGCCAAATTCCCTGTCACGCTGGAATACTATTTTAAAGGAGATACGGAAATAGACTACTTAATTTATTATACACGATCCGGTAATGGAAACTTCGGAAAGGTCAAAGTATATACAACAACCAATCCTGACCGATCAGATTATACATTACAGGGAGAATATGACTTTAAAGAGCAGAATGCTCCTTCCAAAGTTTCATTTTCAGAAGGCATAAAAGCGACCGGAATCAAATTCGAAGTATTAAGCGGTCTGGGTGATTTTGTAAGCTGTGATGAAATGGAATTTTACAAAACAAATACGGATAAAACACTGGATAAACAACTTCTTACCGTATTCACCGATATAACTTGTACGGAAATAAAGAACAACGTCACCAACGAACAGATACAAGCTCTGCCAGACTATTTCGTCAGAATAGCAGAAGCGGTTCGTGACAATACATACGACAAATGGGAAAAAGAATTTCGCATTCGCAGCTATGAACCATACAGTAATATTGCTGAATGGGCGGATAAATTAATGACTAAGAAATATAGTGATCTCGACAATCCGACTGGTATATCCGTCAAGGCAGGAGACGATATCATCGTATTGGTTGGTGACACATACGGACAGAATATTTCAATGCAGTGTATTTGGGAAACAGGAACAGAATACAAGCAAACAGCTTCTTCAGGCGATGTCTATATGCTAAATCCCGGAGTCAACAAACTGACTATGAAAGGAGAAGGACAATTGTTTGTCATGTACAACACCGAACTGACTTCAAATACAGCAAAACCCATCAAAATTCACATACCACTCGGAAGTGGCACAGTGAACGGTTTCTTCGACCTGAAAGAACATAAGACAGACGAAAAATACGCTGAATTATTGAAAAAATCAACACACAAATACTTCTGCATACGCGGTGAAAAGATCATGTTCTATTTCCACCGCAACAAATTATTGGAATATGTACCCAACAACATCCTCTCAGCTATCCATCTATGGGATAACATTGTCGGCTGGCAACAAGAATTAATGGGAATTGACGATGTACGCCCATCACAAGTCAACAACCATTTATTTGCCATCTCACCGGAAGGAAGTTATATGTGGGCTTCTGACTATCAAATCGGATTTGTCTATACCTACTTAGGCAATATCTTGTTGGAAGATAATGTAATGGCAGCGGAAGATAACGCGTGGGGACCAGCTCATGAAATTGGCCATGTTCATCAGGCAGCTATTAACTGGGCCAGTTCTACCGAATCATCTAATAATCTGTTCTCTAATTTCATTATCTATAAATTAGGAAAATACAAATCGCGTGGTAACGGGTTAGGAAGCGTTGCAACCGCCCGTTATGCCAACGGGCAGGCTTGGTATAATATGGGAGACGCAACCCACCAGAACGAAGACACAGAAACGCATATGAGAATGAACTGGCAACTATGGATTTACTATCACCGATGCGAATATAAAACAGATTTCTGGCAAACACTTTTCAAACTGATGCGTGAAGTGAATATGACCGAAGGTGAAGATCCCGGGAAAAAGCAACTTGAATTTGCCAAAATGGCAAGTAAAGCCGCCAATCAGAACCTGACAGACTTTTTCGAGATGTGGGGATTCTTCGAACCTGTCAATACGACTATCGAACAGTATGGAACATACAAATACTATGTAAGTGATGCGATGATTCGGGAAGCAAAAGAATACATGGCACAATTCCCTGCCCCGAAACATGCTTTCCAATACATTGAAGACAGAAAGAAAAGTGAGTTTCCACCGAATGACTACCGCTATTCGGCAGTCGGAGATGTCGGATATTACACTCAATTCAAAGAAAATCAGAAGATAACCAAAGCTATCACGGCAGAGCTGGCAGGACGCAAGGTCTCCATCCAAAACGGAGATGAAGCTGTGGCTTTTGAACTCAGAGAGAATGATGAAAATGGAAAATTACTTTATTTTTCTACCTTCACGACTTTCGAGATTCCTTCATCTATATTGATGGTGAATGCCAAATTATATGCCGTACAAGCTGACGGAAAACGTATTCTGTTATAAGAATAATTTAACTTAACACACATTACAGATGTAGAAACGGCATCGCTCACTGTTCGGGCGATGCCGAAAATATCATTATAACATAGCGAATAGTGCGACTCTTTTTCTACCAAAAATATAGACGGGCAATGAAAATATCTACAATAATTACACTGGATTGATTAATTAATTAGTATTTTTGACACCGAAATGAAAAACCAATTAATAACCCCCAATTAAAAATTAAAAGAAAGATGAAGAAACTACTACTTAACACACTCATCGGTCTTGCATTGTTGACCTGCCAGACCAGTTTTGCTCAAAAGACAAAAGCAAAGTTCTCTCCGATTAAAGTAGAAACTCCGGCTCGTCCGGCAAATCAGCAAGATGTAATCCAACTCGTTACTCCTAAACTTGAAACAGTCCGTGTAGGCTTTATCGGATTGGGAATGCGCGGTCCCGGTGCGGTCGAACGCTGGACACATATTCCGGGAACTCAGATTGTAGCTTTATGCGATCTTCTCCCCGAACGTGTTGAAAATGCTCAAAAGATACTGGAGAAAGCCGGTCTGCCGAAAGCAGCTTCCTACGCAGGAGACGAAAAAGCATGGAAAAAGCTCTGCGAACGTGACGATATCGACGTGGTATACATAGCTACAGACTGGAAACACCATGCAGACATGGGTGTATACGCTATGGAACATGGCAAACATGTAGCCATCGAAGTACCTGCCGCTATGACACTGGATGAAATCTGGAAGCTAATCAACACTTCTGAAAAGACTCGCAAACACTGTATGCAACTGGAAAACTGCGTATATGACTTCTTTGAACTGACTTCACTCAATATGGCACAACAAGGTGTATTCGGTGAGGTACTTCACGTAGAAGGTGCTTATATACACAATCTGGAAGACTTCTGGCCGTATTACTGGAACAACTGGCGTATGGACTACAATCAGAAACATCGTGGTGATGTATATGCAACTCATGGTATGGGCCCGGCTTGCCAGGTACTCAATATTCACCGTGGCGACCGTATGAAAACTCTCGTAGCTATGGACACCAAAGCTGTGAACGGTCCGGCATACATTAAAAAGTCTACCGGAAAAGAAGTAAAAGACTTCCAGAACGGAGACCAGACCACAACCCTCATCCGTACGGAGAACGGCAAAACAATGCTGATACAGCACAATGTAATGACTCCCCGTCCTTACAGCCGTATGTACCAGGTAGTTGGAGCTGATGGCTATGCCAGCAAATATCCGATTGAGGAATACTGTCTGAGACCTACACAAGTAGACTCTAATGATGTGCCGAATCACGAAAAGCTGAACGCACACGGTTCTGTATCTGAAGATGTAAAAAAAGCATTGATGGCTAAATACAAAGATCCTATTCACAAAGAACTGGAAGAAACTGCCAAGAAAGTAGGTGGACACGGCGGTATGGATTATATCATGGACTATCGTCTGGTATACTGTCTGCGCAATGGTTTGCCACTGGACATGGACGTTTACGACCTCGCAGAATGGTGTTGTATGGCCGAACTGACCAGACTCTCCATCGAAAACGGTTCTGCTCCGGTAGAAGTTCCTGATTTCACCCGTGGCGGATGGAACAAAGTGCAAGGTTACAGACATGCTTTTGCCGAATAAGCCATTATACCTTATTAATATATAAACTTACGGATAGCCAGACTGGGAAAAAGTCAGGTTATCCGTAAGTTCATGTTCGGCACTTTACTGATTATTATAATCACCTATATGAAAGCAGATATTTTAAAACCCTCTAGACAGACTATCCTTCGGGAAGCCAAAGATTATGTGATGATCGCCGTAGGTATGATACTTTATGGCATCGGATGGACCGTTTTCCTACTCCCCAACGACATTACGACGGGCGGAGTGCCGGGTATTGCATCTATTGTATATTGGGCAACGGGATTCCCGGTACAGTATACATATTTCAGCATTAACTTTTTCTTATTGTTGCTTGCGCTTAAGTTATTGGGATTAAAGTTCTGTATTAAAACTATTTTTGGAGTATTCACCCTGACTTTCTTCCTGTCCGTTATCCAGCAACTGGCATCAGGCGTTTCCCTTCTTCGCGACCAACCTTTCATGGCATGCGTCATCGGAGCATCGTTCTGTGGCGGCGGTATCGGAGTTGCGTTCTGCGCCAACGGAAGCACCGGCGGTACGGACGTCATTGCCGCCATCATCAACAAATACCGGGACATAACCTTGGGAAGAGTCATACTGATCTGCGATATGATCATCATTACCTCCAGTTATTTCGTTCTGAAGGACTGGGAGAAGGTGGTATACGGATTTGCAACACTTTACATTTGCAGTTTCGTCCTCGATCAGGTAGTGAACAGCGCACGTCAGTCTGTCCAGTTTTTTATCATATCCAATAAATATGAGGAGATAGGACGACACATCAACGAATACCCTCACCGTGGAGTGACGATCATCAATGCAACCGGCTTCTACACAGGCAGAGAAGTGAAAATGATGTTTGTGCTTGCCAAAAAGCGGGAGTCTACCATCATCTTCCGACTGATTAAAGATATCGACCCCAACGCATTTGTATCGCAAAGTGCCGTTATCGGAGTTTATGGGGAAGGCTTCGACCATATCAAAGTTAAATAAAAAAAGAAACAAGATTGAAAAACATGAAATACAGATCATATCACCTATTACTGGCAGGAATATTCTCTCTGTTAACAACAGGCGCTATGGCCGAAAAGACATCCGACAAACCTTACTGGCAGGATGTGCAAGTTGTATCGGTCAATAAAGAATATCCGCGTACTTCCTTCATGACGTACGATAACCGGACTGATGCACTTACCGGGAAGTTTGAAAAAAGCAACTATTATCAGTTGCTGAACGGTACATGGAAGTTCTTCTTCGCAGACAGCTACAAAGACCTTCCCGCCAATATCACCGACCCTTCCGTGAGCACGGACTCCTGGAATGATATCAAAGTCCCGGGCAACTGGGAAGTACAAGGGTATGGAGTGGCTATCTACACCAACCACGGTTATGAGTTCAAGCCCCGTAATCCGCAGCCTCCCAGCCTTCCGGAAGCCAATCCCGTGGGAGTCTACCGTCGGGACATCGATATTCCCGCCGATTGGAAAGAACGGGATATCTACCTCCACCTCGCCGGAGCGAAATCAGGTGTATATGTATACATCAACGGACAAGAAGTAGGATACAGCGAAGATTCCAAGAACCCCGCAGAATTCCTGATCAACAAATACGTGAAACCGGGTAAGAATGTACTTACACTGAAAATCTTCCGTTGGAGCACAGGTTCTTATCTGGAATGTCAGGACTTCTGGCGTATCAGCGGTATCGAACGGGATGTTTATCTGTATTCACAGCCCAAAGCCGCCCTGAAAGATTTCCGCATCACATCGACACTGGATGACAGTTACAAGAACGGAGTATTCGCTTTGAACGTCGACCTGCGCAATCATCGTCCGGCTGCAACCAATCTGACACTGGCATATGAACTGCTCGACGCTCAGGGAAAAGTAGTTGCCACCGAAGAGAAGACAACTTATGTCCCTGTCAACGAGACACGAACCCTTTCTTTTGACAAGAATCTGACCGATGTACACACATGGACATCGGAACACCCGAACCTTTACAAGCTGGTAATGACTGTCAAAGAAGAGGGTAAAGTCAATGAGATTATCCCTTTCAACGTAGGATTCCGTCGCATCGAGATCAAACCTATCGATCAGAAAGCCGCCAACGGAAAACCTTATGTATGCCTGTTTATCAACGGACAACCGCTGAAATTGAAAGGAGTCAATATCCACGAACATAATCCGGAAACCGGACATTACGTCACCGAAGAACTGATGCGTCGGGACTTCGAACTAATGAAACAGCATAATCTGAACAGTGTACGTCTCTGCCATTATCCGCAGGACCGCCGTTTCTATGAACTTTGCGACGAATACGGACTTTACGTGTACGATGAAGCCAATATCGAAAGCCACGGTATGTACTACGATCTACGTAAAGGCGGCTCATTAGGCAACAATCCCGAATGGCTGAAACCACACATGGATCGCACAATCAATATGTTCGAACGCAACAAGAACTACCCCAGCGTCACTTTCTGGTCGTTAGGAAATGAAGCCGGAAACGGATACAACTTCTACCAGACTTATCTTTGGTTGAAAGAAGCCGACAAGAACATCATGCAACGTCCCGTCAACTATGAACGTGCACAATGGGAATGGAACACCGATATGTACGTACCTCAGTATCCGGGTGCCGGCTGGCTGGAAGATATCGGCAAGAACGGCAGCGACCGTCCTATTGTCCCGTCAGAATATGCACACGCAATGGGCAACTCTACCGGAAATCTCTGGGGACAATGGCAGGCTATCTATAAATATCCGAACCTTCAGGGAGGATATATCTGGGACTGGGTAGATCAGGGTCTGCTCCAGAAAGACAAGAACGGAAGAGAATACTGGGCTTATGGAGGTGACTTCGGAGTAAATGCACCCAGCGACGGTAATTTCCTCTGCAACGGTCTTGTTAACCCCGACCGTGGTCTGCATCCGGCAATGGCAGAAGTGAAATACGTGCATCAGAATGTCGGCTTCGATGCGATTGACGCAGCATCGGGCAAGTTCAACATCACGAACCGTTTCTACTTCACCAATCTGAAAAAGTATCAGATACATTACAGCGTACTGGCCAACGGAAAAACCGTCAAAAGCGGAAAGGTATCACTGGACATCGCTCCGCAAGCTTCGAAAGAATTCACCGTACCGGTAAATGGTCTGAAAGCCCGTCCGGGAACGGAATATTTCGTTAACTTCAGTGTGATAGCCGTAGAACCGGAACCGCTGATTCCCGCCGGATACGAAATTGCATATGACCAGTTCCGTCTGCCCGTTGAAGCCGAAAGGAATACGTACAAAGCCAACGGCCCCGCATTACAAACTCAAACCCAAGGAGACGAACTGACTGTTTCTTCTTCAAAAGTAAATTTTGTATTCAACAAGAAGAGCGGTCTGGTTACCTCATACAAAGTGGATGGAACCGAATACTTCAAAGACGGATTCGGCATCCAGCCCAACTTCTGGCGTGCGCCTAATGACAATGATTACGGAAACGGTGCTCCCAAACGCCTCCACGTATGGAAACAGTCCAGCAAAGACTTCCACGTGACAGACACGAAGGTAAGCACAGAAGACAAAGCCGTCCTGTTGCAGGCAACTTATCTGCTGGCAGCCGGCAATCTGTATGTTGTCACCTATAAGATATACCCAAGCGGAATCGTTCATGTAAATGCAAAATTTACTTCTACCGATATGCAGGCTGCCGAAACAGAAGTCTCCGAAGCTACCCGCATGGCTACCTTCACTCCCGGAAGTGATGCAGCCCGCAAAGCCGCTTCCAAGCTGGAAGTTCCCCGCATCGGTGTACGTTTCCGCTTACCGGCACAGATGAATAATGTACAGTATTTCGGACGTGGTCCGGAAGAAAACTACATCGACCGCAATCACGGAACCATGGTAGGCATCTATCAGACAACCGCCGATAAGATGTACTTCAACTATGTACGTCCTCAGGAGAACGGACACCACACGGATACGCGCTGGCTTAACCTGTCTCCCGATAAAGGAAACGGCCTTGTCATCGTTGCCGACAGCCTGATCGGTTTCAACGCACTGCGCAATTCCGTCGAGGACTTCGACTCGGAAGAAGCGCTACCCCACCCCTACCAATGGAATAACTTCAGCCCGGAAGAAGCTGCCAACCACGACGAGAAGGCCGCCCGCAATGTATTGCGCCGGATGCATCACGTCAACGACGTCACTCCAAGAGACTTCGTCGAAGTTTGTGTCGACATGAAGCAACAGGGAGTAGGCGGTTATGATAGTTGGGGGGCACGTCCCGAACCTTTCCACCAGATTCCCGCCAACCGCGAATACAACTGGGGGTTCACTCTGGTACCAGTCCGTTCCGGCAGTCAGGCTACCGAAGCCGCCAAATATGATTATCGATAACCTTAGTATAAATTTTAAAGAAAAGACCCATGAAAGATTTATCAAGTATTGTAGCCAAGTTCAACACCCAAGGTACTATCACAGAGATTAAGCCTTTGGGAGCAGGACTTATCAACGACACATACAAAGTTAACACACAGGAAGCAGACGCCCCCGACTACGTTCTGCAACGCATCAACCATGCCATCTTCCAGAATGTAGAAATGCTTCAATCCAATATTGCCGCAGTCACCGGACATATTCGCAAGAAACTGACCGAAGCCGGAGAAGCCGACATCGACCGCAAAGTTCTCTCTTTCCTCGCCACTGAAGAAGGAAAAACTTATTGGTTTGATGGAGAAAGCTACTGGCGTGTCATGGTATTCATTCCGCGTGCCAAAACGTACGAGACTGTCAATCCGGAATATTCCAATTATGCAGGAGAGGCTTTCGGAAACTTTCAGGCTATGCTTGCCGACATTCCGGAAACACTGGGAGAAACCATCCCCGACTTCCATAACATGGAATTCCGTCTCAAACAGCTACGTGATGCAGTCGCTGCCAATGCTGCCGGACGAGTAGCCGAAGTACAGTATTATCTGGACGAGATAGAAAAACGTGCGGACGAAATGTGCAAGGCAGAACGCCTGTTCCGCGAAGGAAAGCTTCCGAAACGAGTATGCCATTGCGATACGAAAGTAAACAACATGATGTTTGATGAAGACGGGAAAGTGCTTTGCGTCATCGACCTGGATACGGTAATGCCGAGTTTCATCTTCTCCGACTACGGTGATTTCCTCCGTACAGGTGCCAACACCGGAGATGAAGATGACAAAGACCTGAATCGTGTGAACTTCAACATGGAGATATTCAAGGCATTCACCAAAGGATATCTGAAAGGTGCCAAATCGTTCCTCACTCCCATTGAAATAGAGAATCTGCCTTATGCTGCCGCTTTATTCCCCTATATGCAGTGCGTACGGTTCCTTGCCGATTATATCAACGGAGATACTTACTACAAAATCAAATATCCCGAACATAATCTGGTGCGCACCAAGGCACAGTTCAAACTACTTCAAAGCGTAGAAGAACATACACCGGAGATGGTGGCATTCATCAATGAGTGCTTGGTTAATGGATAATGGAGAATGGAAAATGGATAATTAGTGGAAATGGGGCGGAGCTGTTTATTTGGTAAACGCTCCATTCTTCCACTGATAAACAATAGGACGGCGGAGAAACGGTTTAAGTTTTTCTGCCGTTTCTTTTGACATATAGTCGGGAGTGGACAGAGTGACAGCCAGTTCTGTATTTTCCTTGTTCATATCCACTTTCATCAATAAGATGTCTGCAGAACGGGAGGCCTCGTCAAATTCGTATATCGCAGTGGAGTCCGGAGTAAGCAGAAAATCGTTCATGACCGGCAGGGTGATGAATGAATCGGCAGTCAGAGGTTTCCAGTCTGTAGTATAGAAGCGGATGCTGCTGTCACAAGCCGGAGCACATGCCGTAGCTACCGTACAAATCACATTCGTGGTATCATTCAAAGCCAATACTTTCATCTGCCAACTGGTTTCCGGAGTCATCTGCATCCGGATATAGTCCTTACTCAGGTCGGTCATTTCCGACTTCTGCCCGAAGCGGTTTTCCACCTGTGCTTTCATTTTACTGCTCAGAAAGTCGATGCAGTCTTCACGGTTCACCTTCGTAAGCAAGGGACAAAGTGAATCCGGAACGTTGATAAAAAGAGTCTTTGCTTCCTGCGCCTGTGAAGAGACAAAAGTAAACAAGCCGATGATGAAAAATGCGATGGTATGAGTGATTTTATTTGATTTCATATTGTACTTTTTATTTAGACCCCAAATATAAGAAATTTGAGGCATATAAAACATAATCATTTATAATTCAACATATTATCAACAAGAAAAACAAGTCATTGTAAATCATTCGTAAAACCGAAGGCAAAAACTCAGATTCTGATTGAATTTCTATGCAAATATAGGGAATAGGATTCGATAATAAAATAAATGCAAATTTATTAACTTATAAAATGGAATAAGAATTTGTATTCTTGACAATATTCATCTTCCATGTTGGA
>ULRK01034605.1_pt1 | contig 17736 bp, 22 predicted proteins | sample 1955341 | NCBI WGS metagenome assembly ULRK01 (sample SAMEA4835680, study PRJEB28245) | human gut metagenome | biome: gut microbiome; material: fecal sample | place: Denmark | collected 2008
GTGTGCCAAGGGGCAAGCCCCTTTGGAAACCCCAGACAACAAACGGCGGTATGCTGCCCTTTCCGGGAGCATACCGCCGTTTGTTGTCAGCAGCCCGTTTCACAGTCTGCGTGTAGTTCCTTGTAAACTGACCTAACCATCGTTGATCAGAAAGTAACCATATTTTCTACTATGTGCCCTATGTTTTCATTCAACGAGAGAGTAAAATCTATGACTCTATCTACGGACACTGCTGAAGTAGGAAACACACATGAATTACGGGGGATAGGATGTAAACAAATGTTTCAAAACGAGGGCATCATACAACTTTCTTTGAGTACACTATTCTGATGGAAATAGCACAGCCTTCGTTATAGAAAGCTTCCTTACACGCCAAATAAAAACATATAAAAATAGTAGGAATTTGCTGTAAAAAAATAAACGTTGCGATTTGATCTTTAAATATGGCGCAGTATATACTTAAGTATATACCGCGCCATATAATTTGTCAATACATTTTGATGCATATCTACTTACCAACACCACTATGTTCCTCAAAGATTAAAGGGGGAAGCGTTTTGCGTTAATACTTTTCGATTATCTCAGGTTGCTCAACACCTTACCAATATCAGCGTCGAGCAGAATGGACTGCGCTTTAAGCCCTTTCATAGTGATGGCCTCGCCCAGATTGATGCAGGCGTAGGTGGCTCTGGGATTCTGAGCCGTCATGCGCAGGAACGGCACTTTGATGATGCCAGGGGTGTTGCCGCCGACGCCCAGTTCCAGAAACAGAATACGGTCAGTCCCATACCGATGCAAAAAATCCTCATACTGATGGGCTGCGGCATACCAACCCGCATCCTGCGCGAAAGTATCGTCACAGCGTAAGTTCATGGTCATGGGCTTGCCGCACTTGGGGCAGTGCGGGATCAGCTCAGAGGGAACACGCATGTCCGCTTGCTCTGCGATCATCCGGCGGACAACAGCCTCGTTGTCATAAGTCGCCTGATGGCACGGTTCACTGCACTGCCAAAGGCCGTAGTCGCCCTGAGTGTAGAACAGCCGTGTCTTATCAAAACCAGCCAGCTGGAACTGATGGTCTACATTGGTTGTCAAAGCAAAATAATTCCTGCTCCTGACCAGCTCCAGCAAATCCGCATAGGGCTTACCGTGCGTCACATCATAACGGTTGTAGTAGATGTGGCGGCTCCACCAGGCCCAGTATTCCTCCAGAGAGGGAAAGGGATAGAATCCACCGGAATACATATCCGTGATACCATACTTTTCATGGAAGTCGGAGAAGTGCTTCAGAAAACGCTCGCCGCCATAGGTCAGACCGGCAGAAGTAGAAAGACCGGAGCCAGCGCCGATGAGGATGGCGTCTGCACCTTGTAGCTCAGCCTTCAGCCGCTCGATTTTCTGTGAGTAGTCGCCGGTAGATTTCGAGGTCCAGATCCTTGAAAACATTGAAAATCACCTTCATTTTGCTTCCGGTTTCCGCCTTAAACTTTTGCACAGCCTCTACAGCGATCTCGGCGGCCCGCTGATTGGGGAAATGGAACACGCCGGTGGAGATACAGCAGAACGCAATGCTTTCCACGTCGTTTTGCCCGGCCAGTTCCAGACAGGAACGGTAGCAGGAGGCCAGCAGGCGCTCATCCTCCGGGGTCACACGGCCCTCAATGATGGGGCCCACGGTATGCAGGACATAGTCGCAGGGCAGATTGTAGGCTTTCGTGATTTTGGCCTGTCCGGTAGGCTCCTCATGACCCTTGTGTTTCATGAGCTGGGCACAATCCAGCCGGAGCTGGACGCCAGCGAAAGTATGGATGCAGTTGTCGATGCAGGCGTGGCACGGCACATAGCAGCCCGTCATGCCGCTGTTGGCCGCGTTGACGATGGCGCCGCACTCCAGCCGGGTGATGTCGCCTTGCCAGAGGTAGAAATCGCCGCAAACCGGCTCCAAATCGTCCAGGCGGGTGATGCCTGCATCTTCAATCTCCTGACGCAGGTATTCGTCCTGCACGGTCAGAAATTCGGCGTCGATGGCTTTGGGGTGACGGACGTTCATCAGAGAACGCAGCATACGCTTCTGCTCATAGGAATCCGCTGGGACTTCCATACCGCGATAGCGCCTGTCCTCATCCAGCAGCCGCTTGATGAGGAATACTCTTTTTTCAGCCTGGTTCATCTTAACCTCGCTTCACAATGGCTCTGGCCGGACAGATTTCATAGCAGTTGCCACAATGCAGACAGTTCTGCTGCTGAATGACCACCGGCTTGCCAGAAATGTCAATACACTTTTGCGGGCATTTGGAATAGCAGAGCTTGCAGCCGATACAGGCATCCGAAACAAAGTAGCCCTCCTGCACTTCCTCCGCGCCGCCAAAGGTAAAGCTGGCACGCTCAATGGGGTTTCGGGAGAGATCAAACCATTCACCGCTGCCCTCATAGATGACAAAGACGGTCAATGCGCTTCTGGATGCCGCGTCCGGGTAGATCTCGTTCATGTAAGGATTCTTTTCAAACAGCCGGGGCAGCAACTCGCAGCCCAGCTCCCGCACCTTTCCGCGAATGGAAAGGGCGGCGCAGTGCATGGTGTCTGTTTCCTTCATGCCGGTTAGCGCCAGCGTTCCCCGCTTTTTCAGGCGGTCATAGAAGCCTTTTCCTTTTGCGGTCAGAAAGTACAGACCATCCTCATCGTAGTTCATCATGTCGATGGCGGCAGTCACAGGCAGCCCTGTGTCATCCACGGTGGCCGCGACGGTGGTGTGGATCTCCTCGACCAGGTATTTCAAGTAGTTCATAGCGTCACCCCAAGTTATCGTACCATCTTTGTTCCTCGGTTTCAAATGAATACCGCAATACCCCGCAATCGCTTGCAGGGCATTGCGGTATTAGTGATCAGAACTCGTAGGGAGGATTGCCGGAGAAGTCGGCGATGATGCCGTGGGGATCTTCCAGATAAAACACCTCAAAGATGGGATTGTCGGCGGTCTGGTACTGGCCCTTGACGATGGGATTGTTCATGCAGCCCTCCTTGACAGTCCTATTGTTCTCAAACACGACCTTGCCGTGCAGGCGGATCCAGGTATAGCTGGGGCTGGAAACAGTGACCTCCACATAGGGGTTGGCCTGCATATCCTTGTAGACATCCTTCTGGTTGTTGGTGCAGAACCACAGCTTGCCGTCCTGCTCAAAGCAAAACATGAAGGGGCGGCACTTGGCCTTCCCGTCACGGCCCACAGTGGCCAGATACTGAACCGGGTTGGTAGTCAGAAATTCAACAACTTTTTTCATGATAAAACCTCCAATGTTTTTGCAGCTTGACTTGTGCCTTGCTTGCTTTTAGAATAAGGCCAAAAGTATCAGTTGTAAAGTAAGCACAATATTGTGCTGTAGTTACCAAAAAGAAACTATTGGAGGTTATAGGATGGAACTGCCTGCATGCCCGGTGGAGACTACCCTGATGCTCATCGGGGACAAATGGAAGGTGCTGATCCTGCGGGATCTGATGGACGGCACCAAGCGCTTCGGCGAGCTGAAAAAGTCCATCGGTACGGTATCCCAGAAGGTGCTGATCGCCCAGCTCCGGGACATGGAGGAGAAGGGCCTGCTCACCCGCAAGGTCTATGCTGAAGTGCCGCCGAGAGTGGAGTATACCCTCACCGAGACGGGCTATAGCTTGAAGCCGGTTCTGGACGCCATGTGGGCCTGGGGCACTGACTATAAGGCGAAGAACAGATAAGGAGAACAACAATGGTTCGTGAAATATGCAAAGACGAGTCTTTTCTGGCTCAGAGGGCTGAACCTGCTACGGCAGAGGATCTCGGCGTAGCACAGGATCTGCTGGATACACTGGTCGCCCATAAGGATGGCTGTGTAGGCATGGCGGCGAATATGATCGGCGTCAACAAACGCATCATCGCCTTTGACAACGAGGGCGAATACATGGTCATGTTCAATCCCGTCATCGTCAAGCAGTCCGGGGCGTATGAGGCTGAGGAGGGCTGCCTGTCCCTCACCGGCACGCGGCGCACGAAGCGTTTCCAGACCATTAAGGTGCAATGGCAGAACGAGAAGTTCCAAACACGGCTCAAGACCTTCACCGGCTGGACGGCTGAGATCATTCAGCACGAGATTGACCACTGCGAGGGAATCATCATATGAAGAGAAGGACAAGAATCATCCTGTCTGTGTGCCTGGCAGTCCTTCTCGTCATCGGAATCGGCGGCTATGCATATGTGTCCGATTATTACCATGCCGATGAGACAGCATTAGAGGCTATGGCCTATCAGACGGACAGCGTGCAGACAGAGCAGGACGGGGATGTGATCTGGTTCGTTCCCGAGGATCCGACCGCAGGGCTGATCTTTTATCCCGGCGGCAAGGTGGAGCATACGGCCTATGCGCCACTGATGCGTGCCTGTGCGGAAAACGGGATTCTCTGCGCTCTGGTGCGGATGCCTGGCAATCTGGCTGTTCTGGATGCAAACGCTGCGTACGGACTCCAACAAGAACACCCGGAGGTCACCACTTGGTACATAGCCGGACACTCTCTGGGCGGCGCTATGGCGGCGGGCTATGCTGCGGCCCATGACGAGGACTACGACGGACTTATCCTGTTGGCAGCTTATTCCACAAAAGATCTCACGGGCACAGCCCTGCGGGTACTCTCTGTCTATGGCTCGGAGGACGGGGTGATGAATCAGGAATCCTATGAAAAGAATCGTGCAAATCTCCCAGCAGATACCACGGAAGTCGTTCTGGACGGCGGCTGTCACGCCCAGTTTGGCAGCTATGGCCCTCAGAATGGCGATGGAATCCCAACCATTTCGGGCGAGGAACAGGTTCGGCAGACCGCAGAAGCGATTGCGGCTTTCGTCGGACAGTAAGGAGGTCCAGCATGGTACTCTATTTCACCGGTACCGGGAACAGTCGGTACATCGCAGAGCGCATTGCCGAAGCTCTGGGCGACGAGCTTCTCAGCATGAACGATTGCGTCAAGGCGGGTGATCGCTCGCCTGTCACATCCGATAAGCGCCTGGTTATCGTCACGCCCACTTACGCGTGGCGCATTCCGCGCATTGTGCGGGATTGGCTGGCAGAAACGGATTTCCCCTGTGGGTCGCAGGTGTGGTTCGTCATGACCTGCGGCAGTGAGATCGGCAATGCCGCGGGGTATAACCGTACGCTCTGCCAGGGGAAACAGCTCACCTATATGGGCACGGCGCAGATCATCATGCCTGAAAATTACATTGCCATGTTCGACGCGCCGCAGGTGGAGGAAGCGCGGCAGATTGTTGCCAAGGCGGAGCCGGACATTGACCGTGTGACCTCTGCCATCGCGGCGAATCAAGCGTTCCCGCAGCCCCGTAATAACCTCTACGACCGCTTCATAAGCGGCCCGGTGAATCCGATCTTCTATTCTTTCTTCGTCAAAGCAAATGCCTTTACGGCCGGTGATGCCTGCACTGGCTGCGGTCAGTGTGCCAGGCTCTGCCCAACAAACAACATCACGATTCAAAACGGTAAACCTGTCTGGGGCGGCGACTGCACCCACTGTATGGCGTGCATCTGCCGCTGCCCTGCGGAAGCCATCGAGTACGGTAAAAAGAGCTTGGGCAAGCCCAGGTATCATTTCGGGGCGCTTTAAAAATGTGAAAAAGTCCGGAGAGCAAGCAGTTCGCTCTCCGGACTTTTCGTTTTACGCATCCGTGCTGTGTGCATTTTCATATGCCCGCCGGATCTCCTCCGGCATTTCCTCTGGCTGCAAACTGGAAAGACGGTCTTCGTTTCCGTCCTGGATTGCCTGTTCATAATACCAGCACTTGAAGCGCAGCATGTCCAGGACCCGGTTCATCCGCTCGATCTCCGCCTCCACCGCCGCCTTCTGATGGAGGAATAGTTCCCGCCGCTGTGGATAGGTTTCGCTGCCCTGTACGCACCACTCCATGAACTGTTTGATGTCCTTGATTTCCAGGCCGGACTTTTTCAGGCACTCGATCACCCGGAGGGCTTCCAGCTCTTTTTCTCCGAATTTTCGGATGCCGGAATCTCTTTGCATCGTAGGGAACAGCCCTTCCTTGTCATAATACCGCAGTGTGGATATGGGCAATCCGAACAGTTCGGATACCTGGCCGATGGTATACATGGAACTCCCTCCAAAACAACTGAAAAAATTTCAAAAATAATACTTGACCTAAAGTCAGGTTCAGGTACTATCATGAGTTTATCAGTAAAACAACCACAATGCAAGACACAAAAAGGAGTTTTTTATGAGCAAGAATGTTTTGATTATTTCTTCCAGTCCCCGCAAGGGCAGCAATTCCGAAACACTGGCTGCATCCTTCGCAAAAGGTGCTGAGGAAGCCGGTCACAAGGTAGAAACCGTTTATCTTCGCGAGAAGAATTACGGTTTCTGCAAGGGCTGTCTGGCTTGTCTCAAGGTTGGCCATTGCGTGATCGACGATGACGCGGTGGAGATTGCCGCCAAAATGCACGATGCGGATGTGCTGGTATTTGCCACACCTGTTTACTATTACAGCGTCAGCGGTCAGCTCAAGACCATGCTGGATCGTGCCAACCCGCTCTTTGATTCCGATTACGCCTTCACAAAGGCATATCTTCTGGCAACTGCGGCTGAGGATGGGGAAGAAACGGTGGAAGGAACCGTCAAGGCTGTGCAGGGCTGGGTGGACTGCTTTGAACGTTGTGAGCTGGCAGGCACCGTTTTTGCAGGCGGCGTCAACGGCGTAGGCGACATTGCCGGACATCCGGCACTGGAGAAAGCCTATCAGATGGGTAAGGAGGTCTGAGTATGGAGCAACTGAGTTTGACACAGGAATGGGACAAGACATTTCCTAAAAGTGAAAAAGTAGACCATAGCAAGGTCACCTTCCATAACCGCTACGGCATCGCCCTTGCGGCGGATCTGTATGTTCCGAAAAATGCGGAGGGAAAGCTCCCGGCCATTGCGGTGAGCGGACCCTTTGGCGCGGTAAAAGAGCAGTCCTCCGGGCTGTACGCACAGGCCATGGCGGAGCGAGGCTTCCTGACCATCGCTTTCGACCCGTCCTTTACGGGAGAGAGCGGCGGCAGCCCCCGGTATGTGGCTTCTCCTGACATCAACACGGAGGATTTCTCCGCAGCGGTAGATTTCCTGTCCGTTCAGGACAATGTTGACCCGGAGCGCATCGGTATCATCGGCATCTGTGGCTGGGGCGGCATGGCGCTGAACGCGGCGGCCAATGACACCAGAATCAAGGCAACCGTCGCCTCCACCATGTACGATATGACCCGGGTGAATGCCAAAGGGTACTTTGACTCTGAGGACAGCGAGGAAGCACGCTACGAAAAACGCAGGGCCTTGAATGCTCAGCGGACGGCCGACTATAAAAGCGGGACCTATGCCCGGGCGGGCGGCGTTGTGGACCCGCTACCGGAGGATGCACCCTTCTTTGTGAAAGACTACTACGACTATTACAAGACCAGCCGTGGGTATCATGCGCGGTCCTTGAACTCAAACCAGGGCTGGAATGTCACCTCGACGCTGCCTTTCCTGAATATGCCGCTTTTGCAGTACAGCCACGAGATCCGCAGCGCGGTGCTGCTGATCCACGGAGAGAAGGCACATTCCTGCTACTTCAGCAGGGACGCCTTTGAAAAGCTGACCGGCGACAACAAGGAGCTGCTCCTCATTCCAGACGCAGTGCATACCGACCTCTACGACCGGCTGGACGTGATCCCCTTTGACAAGATGGAAGGGTTCTTCCGGCAATATATAGGTTGATTGCTTCAAGGGCAAAAACAGACGGAAACGAGGCGTACATCATGAAAACAATGGATCAAAACGCATTCGCGCAGCAAAATGTGTTTGGCCTTGGGACGGAAAATACGGCCTATGCCCGGTATTTCAGCGGACAGTCGTTTCTGAACCCGATGACGAAGCCGGAAAGCGGGCTTTTCCTGGCAAATGTCACCTTTGAGCCGGGATGCCGGAATAACTGGCATATCCACCACGCAAAAAAAGGCGGCGGCCAGCTGCTGATCTGCACCGCCGGTGAAGGGTGGTATCAGGAGGCGGGGAAAGTGCCGGTGTCGCTGACTCCCGGTACGGTCATTACTATCCCGCCCGAAGTCAAGCATTGGCATGGCGCGAAGAAAGACAGCTGGTTCTCCCATATCGCCGCAGAGATCCCCGGAGAGGATACCGCCAACGAGTGGTGCGAGCCGGTCAGTGATGAAGAATATAACGAATTGGAGAAATACTGAAATGAGCAAGAAACTGGTAGCCTATTTTTCTGCAAGCGGCACGACGAAAAAGGTTGCGGAACGTTTGGCAAAGGCTGCGGGCGCAGACCTGTTTGAGATCGGGCCCGCCATTCCTTATACCAGCGCCGACTTGAACTGGATGGACAAAAAGAGCCGCAGCAGCGTGGAAATGAATGACCCGGACTCCCGCCCGGAAATCGCCGAAACGATACCCAACATGGTGGATTACGACACGGTGTTCATCGGTTTCCCGATTTGGTGGTATGTTGCGCCCCATATCATCCATACCTTCGTGGAAAGCTATGATTTTTCCGGGAAGACTCTGGTGCCTTTTGCTACCTCCGTCGGCAGCGGCATGGGAAAAACCGTGGACGAGCTGAGAAAACTTTGCCCGAACGCGGACTGGAAAGCCGGGAAGCCGATCAACGGCGTATCTGATCAGGCGATTGCTGCCTGGGCAGCTAAGTTTTCATGAAGCGTGCCGCCATGCCGGCCCCTATTTCTTTGTTTATAGCCCCGCAAACTTTGAGCTGCTTCTTCCGCAGAAAACACTTGCATAACCCCTTGCTCAGAGTTACAATCCAACCAATCTAAAACGCGAAACGCTTCCCGTCCTGGGCCGGTGAAAAAATCACCGGTTTGGGGCGGGAAGCGTTTTTGACCACATAAATGACCACACACAGCGCCGGAACACACGGAAAACGCAGGTTCAAAGAGGTGTAGAGAGTAAGTGAAACCGAGCGGAAATGGCTAAAAACCATTGGAAATGACCAGAAAAAGTTTTTCCGGTTTGTTTGGGACCAGGAGACCGTGCGTTCGAGCCGCACTACTCGGACCAAAGCCCCTCTAAAATCAACGATTTCAGAGGGGCTTTCGTATTCTTTTCTTACACTGGGGCAGAAATTGAGCGGCGTGGTGGCTTGAAGTTGCCTGAAATTATCTACCCCTTTTCTTCACATCCTCATCAATACGGCGTTTCCAGTCGGCGCTGAGAGGTTGGGCCGATCGAACGCTGCACACAGCGGCGCTGATGACCTCATAGTTCAGCGCCGTGCCCTCCTCGTCGCACTTGTAGTTCACCGCCCGGTCGGCGTCGATGCCGAAGCGAGCCGCCTCCTTGGCTGCATCGATGTTGGCGCCCAGGAACAAAAACTCCCAGCCGTATTTTTCCTTCTGACGCTCGATCATGCGCCGCACCGTCTCGTAGTTATAGCGGCGGCTGGCGTTTTCGTAGCCGTCGGTGGTGATGACGAACAGGGTCTTTTCCGGCACATCCTCCCGGCGGGCGTACTTGTGGATGTTCCCAATGTGGTGGATGGCCCCGCCTACGGCGTCCAGCAGCGCCGTGCAGCCCCGGGTGAAATACTCCTTCTCCGTCATGAGCGGCACCTCGGCAAGGGGCAGACGGTCGTGGATGACCACGCTCTCATTGTCAAACAGCACGGTGGAGACCAGGGCCTCGCCCGCCTCCTGCTTTTGCCTCGCGATCATGGAGTTGAAGCCGCCGATGGTGTCCGCCTCTAGCCCCGCCATGGAGCCGCTGCGATCCAGGATGAAAACCAATTCTGTCATAATGAAAACCCTCCTTCGTTTGATTGCGCTCTCATTGTAGCGCAGCCGAAGGAGGGTTTGGTCGCCTGTGGGGCGACATTTATGACAATTGCGTAAGGATATGACCTTTATCCGTTGCAACGGCTGTATACCTAAGAAACATATTATCCGAAATGTTTATGGAAAAGTTGCCGTTACCGTAGCCGCCAAGGAATCGATTGCTCACGAGGCAACTCGTTTCTATTGAAACGCTCGTTATAAACCTCATTCACTGCTTCCACATACACCACAAAGGATGGGTGGTTACGATCCTGCCAAGACAGATACATGTTTTTCTTCTCACGATACCTGTCCCGAACCTTCTGCCATAATCCCGCTTTCTTCAGTTCATCCGCTTTATCTTTTACTTGATGAGAGTGCGGCACCTCATTCCATGTATATTGATTCCAGAGCTTATTATGTATTAACCGCATATAGTTCCCGTTTCGATTTTTCTTGATAATCGCAACATCAAAGCTGAATTCAACATTTGGAGTATCCTTAAAAGGCAGCAGTGCGGTCAAGCAAGAAGTTGAATCTTGTGCATCCGAAAAGAACTTCCCGCCCACTGCCTTGTTAAGGGCATTTCTAATTGTATCTTTCAGCAATCGCGGGTCACGATACTCGTCATCTGCCTTCACGACCAATAGATTGTAGTCCAGGTCATACGGCCCGTCTCCATTTCTCGTAATCATGTTCTTGGCGCCGCTTCCGACAAGCGTAAACTGTGCAGAAATTCCCTTCGCCCTGAGCAACTCACAGGTTTTCTTAAGGGTCCTTGAACAATCCGAACGATAGCGTTTTGCCTCGGACTCATAAACAAACTCATACGCCATATATGCTCTCCTTCTCGCCCATGCCATCCATTTAACATCGAGGTTAAATCATTATAGAATAGCACAGAAAGTTTGATTGTCAATAGCAATTTGGCCCGGTTGTAGTATTTTTTTAAATTTCAACCCAAGGTTACTGATTATACGCCCAGCAAGCTCTGATCAAAGGCAAACAGCGCCTCGTTTATTTCAAAAATATCATACTTTTCCCGCCCGATAAAATACTCGATGATCACATCGAACTTGCTGCTGGCGCTGAGGGCATAGCCCGCCCGGGCGATGAGGTCGCGGGTTTCGTCCAGGTTCAGCTCCAGGGCGATGGCAAAGGCAATGGCCGTGGACTTGGAGGGCTTATAGTCCGGATTGTTGCGGATTTTAGAGAACAGCTTGCGGTCCACATTGGCCTTTTTGTAGATTTCAGAATCCTTTTTGCCGCAGCGGTCAATGAGCTTCAGCAGGGTCTCCGAGAATCCGGCGTCCAGATGCGCCAGCAGGTCGTCCAGGTTGCCTGAGGCCACGGAAGCGGAGGCGTACTGCGGTGCGGCATCTTCGTAGACGCTCTGCGGCTGGCTTTGCAGGTCAAAGCTCCCGCATAGGCGCTCCCGACGAGTGTCGGTGTGGGCGTCCACATAGTGGTCGTCGATGTACTCGGCGATATCAGCGAACAGCTTGCCGCTGATTTGATAGGCCTTGCGGTCGAAAATGACCAGGTAGACCGTCATGTCGCTGCCCAGCAGGAACTCGCCGATGGTGTCCACCGCCACCCGCAGCGCCTGGTCCTTGGGGTAGCCGAAGATGCCGGAGGAGATCAGCGGGAACGCCACCGTTTCACAGTTGTGCGCCTGGGCCAGCGCCAGGCTCGTCCGATAGCAGGAGGCCAGCTGCTCCCGCTCGCCATGCCCGCCGCCTCGCCACACAGGCCCCACAGTGTGGATCACATACCGGCAGGGGAGACGATAGGCTTTTGTGATCTTGGCGTCACCGGTTTTGCAGCCGCCAAGCCGTCGGCACTCGGCCAGCAGCTCCGGCCCCGCCGCCCGGTGGATGCACCCATCCACCCCGCCTCCGCCCAGCAGGGACTCCTTGGCCGCGTTGACAATGGCGTCCACGGGCATTTTCGTGATGTCGTTGCGAACGATGATAAGGGGCATAGTGTCACCTCCCAAAGTACTGCTTTGAGAACATTTTAACATCCGGCACTCCGATTGTCTACCAAAAATCGCGGATCGAAAAGGGATAGAAGGCTGCTCCTGCGCTTTCTTTTGCCTGAACCCTGTGGAGCGGCGTGCTGAAGGAAATCCCAGGGCATCAGACGCAAATAAAGACGCTGCTTCATTGACATTTCCCACAGCACGGGATATAATATCGTAGAAAAAAATGCTGTACATTGCGTTAAAGATCCATGGTAAAGAATATAATGCGGCAAGCTCGTTTTGCTCCTAAGAAATAGGAACTCTTAGGAGCGGCATCTGCGGAAAACCAGACAGATGAATAAGCATAAAACTTGATGGAGGGGGGAATAGCGATGTCCGATACACGCCCTATTGGCGTATTTGACTCCGGATTGGGAGGCCTAAGCTGTATAAAAACAATCTGTAAGCGGATGCCTAACGAAAATGTGGTTTATTTCGGCGACACAGCCCGAACGCCGTATGGCGACAAGGCCCGGGACACAATCATACGGTTTGCTATCCAGATTGTGGAGTTTCTGGCGCATCAGGATGTGAAGATGATCCTCATCGCCTGCAATACCGTCAGCGCCTTGTGTACGGATATCCTCCGCGAGAAATTTCCGTCCATCCCCATCATCAGTATCATCGAGCCGACCGTGCAGCACATTGCCGAAAATAGGCTGAAGAATGTGGGGATAATCGCGACCCACGCCACCATCAAAAGCGGCGTTTATAAGCGCCAGCTGCAGGCCCGCGGGATCGACTCCTGCTCCAAAGCATGCCCGGTTTTTGTTCCGCTGATCGAAAACGGATTTTGGGAGGGAAAGGTGATCGAGACCGTTGCCCACTACTATCTGGACAGCTTCATTGAGACCAATTCGGTGGAGAACCTGGTCCTGGGCTGTACACACTATCCCTTTATTCAAGAGACCATCGGAGAGCTTTATCCGACGGTGAATTTCGTAAATCCATCAAGAATCGTGGTGGAGGAGGTCATTCGCGTGCTTAAAGAGAATGATCTCTGCGCTCCGCAGGATGCCGCCGGAGTTCGCAAGTTTTTTGCCAGTGACCTTTCGGACGGTTTTTTGAATATGATCCGCAAGGTCACCCATGACGATGCGGCCGATGCGGAATTTGCTCAGGTTTCCGATATTTAAGGCAACCTATGCAGCGGGAAAGCCTGCGCTCTGCGGCTGCGGCAAATACGTCTGAAAGGAAGGAATACATCCCATGAAGGTTTTGATGCTCAACGGAAGTCCCAGGGTCAACGGCAACACCGCTGCAGCGCTGGAGGAAATGTGCAGCGTCTTTGCTGAGGAAGGCGTGGAGACGGAGCTGGTACAGGTGGGCAATCAGCCGATTCGGGGCTGCAACGCCTGCGGCCGGTGCAAGGTGACGGGTAAGTGCGTGTTTGACGATGTGGTCAATGAGCTGGCCGGCAAGCTGAAGGAGGCGGATGGCTTTGTTGTCGCAAGTCCTGTGTATTTTGCCTCTGCCAACGCCACCCTCATCGCCGTGCTGGACCGCCTTTTTTACAGCACCGGCTTTGACAAGACCATGAAGGTCGGCGCAAGCGTGGTGTGCGCCCGCCGCGGCGGCTGCTCGGCCACCTTTGACGAGCTGAACAAGTATTTCACCATCAACGGCATGCCGGTGGCGTCCAGCCAGTATTGGAACTCCATTCACGGCCTTGAGCCGGGAGATGCCCTGGAGGATGGGGAAGGCAGGCAGACCATGCGGACTCTGGCCCGAAACATGACCTTCCTTATGAAGAGTATTGCCCTGGGCAAGGAAAAGTTCGGCCTGCCCAAAAAGGAAGAGCGCGTACATACGCACTTTGTACGGTGATCCGGCTCCGATAAGATCTGACAAAAGCGCCCTCTGTGATTTTTTCGCAGAGGGCGCTTTTTCTTATATCAAGTCCGGTTTATGGGACAGATGACTCTGTAAAATAACTGTAGAAACAAAAATTACAGACCAAGGAGAAAACAGGAGGGATAGGCAATGGCATTTAAGATCGGTTTTACTGCGGATCATAAGCGGACGCGGTGTGAAGAATCTGTGTACCAGGCGCGGCAGCACACGGATGCGCCCCATCCGTCTGTGGTGCAGGTGTATTTCGAGAGCCGGGACAGGTCCTGGACGTATTACAATGATCGCTTCGACCTTCATGAGGGAGACCTGGTCTATGTGGAGGGCAAGCTGGAGGGCGTGCGCGGCCGGGTGGTGGAGGTCAGCTACAATTTCCGCATCAAGCTTGCCGATTACAAACGTGTCATCGCCGTAGCGGATACTGCGGTCCACGGGGAGTTTTATGTGGCCGGGTCCCACTTTGTCACCTTTGACCGGGCGGCCATCCCTGCGGAGAAGGCGGCGCTCTGGTTCATGGCCCCCGACAAGCCCGAGGACGAGTACGCCAGCGGGCAGGATGAGACCTCCTTCCCCCTCAGTGATCTGAAAGCAATGAAGGCGCCCAACCCGGCGGTGGAGCGGGGCCTTGCATACTTTGTGAAGGATAGGGTCCGGTATCTCTGTGTGGACGGGACCAAGGGCCGGGCTATTGTGGAGGGGAGCCGGGCCTATGAGGTGAACTTCACTTACTGCGGCGGCGAGGTCAGCGACCTGACCTGTTCATGCTTCTGCGGCGGGAGCTGCAAGCACGAGGTGGCGGCCATGATGCAGCTGAAGAACACCCTGGAGCTCATCGAAAAGAACTATGCCGAGGTATACCGGCGCAGCGGTTATTTTGCCGCCGTGCCCAAGGAAACGCTGTTTTCCTTCACAGTGGACGGCATGGAGATGGGGCGACTGACCCTGTGAGCGGGCAGATTTTCCGCCGAACCAGGGAGGGAAATCACACCCGGAAAAGCCGGACAGCCGGAGCGAACACCGGCTGCCCGGCTTTTTGACCTATCCGGCCGGTTGAATTTATATTTACAGTGCAGCGGCCGTGCGGTATAATAAACAGCGGAAGGAATGGAGGGGGAGAGCATATGCCGCGAGAGTCATCCCAAAAGCTGAAGCTGCTCTATGTTATGCGCTATTTGCTGCGCAGCTCTGACGAGGCGCACCCGGTGACGGTGCAGCAGATAATAGATTTCCTCAGCGGGGAGGGGATCCCGGCTGAACGCAAGAGCATCTATGACGATGTAGAGGCTCTGCGCTGCTTTGACCTGGATATCATCCAGGTGAAGATCGGCCGGCAGAGCGGCTACTATGTGGGCAGCCGGGAATTTGAGCTGCCGGAGCTGAAGCTGCTGGTGGACAGCGTCCAATCCTCTAAATTCATCACCTACAAAAAGACACTGGCCCTTATCCGCAAAATCGAGAGCCTGGCCAGCGTCCAATCCTCTAAATTCATCACCTACAAAAAGACACTGGCCCTTATCCGCAAAATCGAGAGCCTGGCCAGCGTTTACGAGGCTCAGCTTCTCTCCCGGCAGGTCTATGTGAAAAACCGCATCAAGACCATGAACGAGTCCATCTACTACAACGTGGATGAGATCCATACGGGTATCGCCCGGGACCGCAGGATCAGATTCCGTTATTTTGACTACACGGTCAGCAAGGAGCGCCGGTTCCGCAGAGATGGCGGCTATTATGTCGTCAGCCCCTTCGCTCTTACCTGGGACGATGAGAACTATTACCTGGTGGCCTACGATTCCGAGGCCGGTATAATTAAGCATTTCCGGGTGGATAAGATGCTGGACATCGGCATCCTGGACGAGGCCCGGGACGGCCAGGAAAGCTTCGCTGCTCTGGATATGGCGGAATACGCCAAAAAGGTCTTCGGCATGTTCAGCGGCCGGGAGGAGCGGGTGCGGATGCGGTTTGATAATCAGCTGGTGGGCGCCGTTTTAGACCGGCTGGGCCGGGAGGCGATGCTCATCCCGGACGGGGAGAGCTGCTTCACCGTGACCGCACAGGTGGAGGTGAGCCCGCAGTTTTTCGCGTGGATCAGCGGCTTCGGCAGTCTGGCACGGATCGTGGGCCCGGACCATGTGGTCCAGGCAATGCGGGCCCATGCGGCGGAAGTGCTGGCCATGTATGAGTGACAAACAACGGATAAGAGGAGGAGACCATATGATCCTGTATTTTTCCGGCACAGGCAATAGCCGGCATGTGGCAAAGCGCATGGCGGCGGAGCTGGACGACCAGCTGCTGGATTTGAATGAGCGCATCAAGGCTGAGGACACCTCTCCGGTGGAGACCGGGGAGGATTTGGTGGTGGTCACACCCACCTACGCATGGCGGATTCCCCGCCTGGTGCGGGACTGGCTGCTGAAAACCCGGATGGCCGGAGCAAAGCGGGTGTGGTTTGTCATGACCTGCGGCAGCGAGATTGGCAGCGCCGCCGGGTATAACCGGGCCCTTTGCCAGGCTAAGGGCCTGGCCTGCATGGGAACGGTGCAGATCGTTATGCCGGAGAATTATATCGCCATGTTTCACGCACCCGAGGTGGAGGAAGCTCGGCAGATTGTGGCCCGGGCCGAACCGGCCATTGATGCGGCTATCGCCGCCGTCCGGGCGGGGCGAGCCTTTGCCCCCACCCGGAATAATCTCTATGACCGCTTCATGAGCGGCCCGGTGAATCCGGCGTTCTACTCGTTCTTTGTCAAGTCGAAGGCCTTCCGGGTCGGGGACGGCTGCACCGGGTGCGGCCGGTGCGCCAAGCTCTGTCCCATGAACAACATCACCCTGCGGGTCGGTAAGCCGGTTTGGGGAGACCGCTGCACCCACTGCATGGCCTGCATCTGCTACTGCCCGGCGGAAGCCATCGAGTACGGCAGAAAAAGTGTTGGCCAGCCCAGATATCATTTCGAGGCACTGTGACGGGCGGGATTCCGGCGAATAAATGCAGAGCGGCGGGGAATTGCATTTTTGCGGCGCTTACACCATGACGGCGGGGGGAAACCCCTGCAGAAAAGGAGTGAAAACAACATGAAACTTACTATGCTGGGAACTGGCAACGCCGTGGTGACGGCGTGCTATAATACCTGCTTTGTCCTGCAGGAGGGCGGGCGGTATTTCCTGGTGGACGGGGGCGGCGGAAACACCCTTTTGCTGCGGCTGAAGCAGGCGGATATAGATTGGCGGCAGATCCGCACTGTTTTCGTCACCCATAAGCATATGGACCATATTTTAGGCATTCTCTGGATGATGCGTCTCATCTGCCAGGGGATGGCCCGGGGCGAGTATGAGGGCGATGCGGTGATCTATGGCCATAGAGAGGTCATCGGGCTGCTGGAGGATATGGCCGGCAAGCTCCTGCATGAAAAGCAGACTCGATTTATAGGCCAGCGGCTGCATTTGGTGGCCGTGGAGGACGGCGAGCAGCAAAGGATCCTGGGCAGGCCCGTCACCTTCTTCGACATTGGCTCTACCAAGGACCGGCAGTTTGGCTTTTCCATGGAATTGGGCGAGGGAAAACGGCTTACCTGCTGCGGAGATGAACCCTACCACGACTGCGAGGAGAGGTACGTCCGGGGCAGTGATTGGCTGCTGCACGAGGCATTTTGCCTGTCCTCCCAGGCGGATGTGTTCCGCCCCTATGAAAAGCATCACTCCACCGTGGCGGATGCCTGCCGCCTGGCCCAATCCATGGAGGTGAAGAACCTGGTGCTGTACCACACAGAGGATAAAAATATCCGGGACCGCAAAGCCCTGTATACTCGGGAAGGCTGCGAGTTCTTTCATGGCAGGCTCTATGTGCTGGAGGATCTGGAGGAGATAGAACTATGAAAGAAAACCGTGCCTTTACCATTGAAGGCGCAGTGCCGGAGGACGCCGAGGAGCTGGTGGCCATCTACGACTACTATGTGCAGAATACGGCCATCACCTTTGAGTACGAGACCCCCACGGCGGCGGAGTTCCGCCGGCGGATCGAG
>ULRK01044905.1_pt1 | contig 17633 bp, 13 predicted proteins | sample 1955341 | NCBI WGS metagenome assembly ULRK01 (sample SAMEA4835680, study PRJEB28245) | human gut metagenome | biome: gut microbiome; material: fecal sample | place: Denmark | collected 2008
ATCTATGGTGGACTATTCTGTTTAGCCGTTGCCATGGTGCTGCGACTGGTACCCTACATTCTTGGCTTGGCTGTCATCGTTCTGGCGCTCTGGCTGCTGGACCGACATGCGCTGAAAACTGTAGATTGGGGATTGCTGGCCACTTTCGCTGCTTTTTTCACCTTTTCCGGCAACCTTGCCCGGATGGAAGCTGTTCGGGTATTGTTCGCCCGCCTTTTGTCCCACGGAACCATTCTGATTTCTGCGCTTACCTGCCAGATCATCAGCAATGTCCCTGCCGCCATTTTGCTCAGCCGCTTCACGCAGGATGCCCGCGGGCTTCTGGTTGGCGTCAATGTGGGCGGCGCAGGAACGCTGGTGGCTTCTCTGGCAAGCCTTATTACGTTTCGGGAATATACGCGCCGCGTTCCCAATGGCGGGAAGCGTTTTCTTTTCCTTTTTTCTGGGATCAGCTTTGCATTCCTGGCAATTCTTCTGGCTGCCATGTTCGTTGTGATGGGATAAGCCGTTTCCAACAGAATTGCGTTTTGTTCTGGAATTTTTCAGAGGTGATAGTTACCGCGGAATGCTTTATGGCTTATCACTGTTGCAATACATATCTATACTCGGAATCGTAGTTGGGTCGGTCATTGTTTCGGCAAGCAGGAGATATACAAATTCTGCCGATTATAACTGACGAACACATAAGGGACAGGCTCGTGCCTGTCCCTTGTTGTATATCTTATTCCGACTCCATTATGCAAAAGCTGCCTTAAACAAATTTGCATAAAAATTTTCGCGTGCGGTATTCTGAGCATTTCCGTTATTCATCAGAAGGATGCAGACGGCAGTTTAGGAAAGGGCTGCGGGCGTCTGCCTCCGGCTCGCGCGGATCGCCATGCCGGCCGCAAAGCCGATGACCGCGGGCAGCAGCCAGCCAAGGTTTTTGTCGAACAGGGGAAGATGCGCGGCGGCGAAGGCAATGGGCGCGTCCAGATGGAGCGCGGCCTGCACCGGCGCGGGCAGTGTTTTCATGCAGTCGAAAATGGCGGCGGCCCATGTGCCGATCATGGTCGCGATGTAAACGGTGCGGTCATGCGCGAAGAATTTGCCGAGGAAGGCGAGAAGAATGAGCGCGATCGCCGGGGGATAGATGAGCATGAGCATGGGAATGGAGTATTCAATGATGGCGCTCAGCCCGATGTTCGACACGGCAAAGGAAAACACCGTGAAGAGGATCGCCCAGCTGCGGTAGGAGATCTTCCCGTTCGTCATCTTGGAAAAGGTCTCCGCGCAGGCGGTGACCAGACCGATGGAGGTCTTGAGGCAGGCAAAGGTGATGGTGAAGGCAAGAATAAACAGTCCCACGCCGCCGAGGTAATGTCCGGCGATCTGCGTGAGGGCGATGCCGCCGTTTTCAGACAGCTCGAAGAGCCCTCTTGACTGCGCGCCGACCACGATGGACACCACATAGATCAGCGCCATCAGCGCGCCGGTGAGGAGACCGGAGGAGAGCACGTCCTCGGCGATGGTGTCGTCATTGTCCACACCCATGCGGCGGATGACGTCGATGACCACGATGCCGAAGGCGAGGCCGGCAATGGCGTCCATCGTGCCGTAGCCCTCAATGAGCGCAGGGAAGAACGCGTCACTCCGATAGGCCTCCACAGGCTCGACCGCGGAGACCGCCGCGCCGGGCGCGAGCAGCGCCGCGAGCATCAGCACGGCAAAGAAGAACAGGAAGAGCGGGTTGATGATCTTGCCGATCCAGACGGTGATCTTACCGGGACGCAGAGAGAAGAAGAGCACGAAGGCGAAGAACACCGCCGAAAAGAGGAGCAGATACAGCCGCTCCGGCGAATCCGCGCCCAGCAGGGGCGTGATACCGGTCGTGAAGGAAACGGTGGCGCATCTCGGGATGGCGAAGAGCGGGCCGATGGTCAGGTAGAGCAGGCAGGTAAAGAAAATGCCGTAGCCCTTGCCGACCTTACCGGAGAGCGTCTGAAGTCCGTCGGAGTGCGTGATGCCGATGGCGGCGACGCCGAGGATGGGGATGCCGACCGCCGTGATGATAAAGCCGATGATCGCCGGCAAGGCATTCTGCCCCGCCATTTGGCCGAGATGGACGGGGAAGATCAGGTTTCCGGCCCCGAAGAACATTCCGAACAGTGTTCCGGCAACAAGAATTTTCTGCCGGAGCGTTAATTTTTTGGTCGTCATGGAAAATCAACTCCTTTGTGCCGAGAATCTTACACCCTGCACTTGAAAAAGAGAAACGACCGGTTATAATAGTTATATTACAAATTGAAATACCCTGATGGACAGGAGGCGGCAGACCCGTGGACAGCAAGAAGCTTGAAATATTGATGACGGCAGTCAACCTCGGCAGCTTTTCCAAAGCGTCGGAGGTGGTGGGCTACACCCAGTCGGGACTGACGCACCTGATCAACGGGCTGGAGCGCGAGATCGGCATGACGCTCATCCGGCGCGACCACAGCGGCATCGCGCTGACCGAGGACGGAGAAGCGCTGCTGCCCGCCATACGGGAATATCTCAGCGCGACGGCAAGGCTGGAGAATCAGATCGAGGCCATCACGAAAAAGCGGACGGCGACGATCCGCATTGCCGCGTATGCGAGCGTCGCGATGCACTGGATGCCGGAGATCCTTTACCGCTTCCGACGGGTGTGCCCGGACACGGATGTCGACCTGCGCATGGTGGACCATGAGCTTGAGCCGTTCGAGCTGCTGGAGGCGGGACGCACCGACGTCATCTTTGCCGCACGGCAGAGCCGCGTCAACTGCGATTGGACGCCGCTGTATTACGACGCGATGTATGCCATCCTGCCGGAGGATTATCCGGTCGGCGGGAGAGAGAGCTTTCCCATCGAGGAATTCGACGGGAAGGAGTTCCTGATGCCCTACGGGCGGTTCGACATTGATGTGAATGCCGCGCTCAGCCCGAAAAAGGTGAGGCCGAAGGTCCGCCCCTGCCATGTGGACGATGAAACGGTGATCCGCATGGTCAGTAAGGGGCTCGGCATCACCATGATGACGGAGATCATGATGCGGGGGAGAACGCAGGGTGTGCGGACGCTGCCGGTCAGCCCGAAGGCGGGACGCGAGCTGGGGATGGGAATGCACCTGAGCCGGAATACGCCGGAGGAGATATTGCGCCTGCGCGCGTGTGTGCTCGACTTTACCGGCGGCTTATCGTAGATTTTACAGAAAAGATATGGAAATCCATTCCCTTCAATGATATAACAGGAAAACATACCAAACAGAAAGAAGAAACGAAGGAGAAATCTACATGGGCACTTCGATCAATTTCAACGAGAAAAAGGGCTTCATCTGCGATATGGATGGCGTCATCTACCACGGCAACCGCATCCTGCCGGGCGTGGCGGAGTTCATCCAATGGCTGCACGAGGAGGACAAGGAATATCTCTTTCTCACGAACAACAGCGGCTACACGCCGCGCGAGCTGAACCAGAAGCTCGCGCGCATGGGCCTCGATGTGCCGGAGGAGCACTTTTATACGAGCGCGCTCGCCACGGCGGCCTTCCTGCGGGAGCAGGCACCCGGCTGCTCGGTGTTTGCCATCGGCGAGGCAGGCTTGCTCAACGCCCTCTACGACGCGGGCATCACGATGAACGATGTGAACCCCGATTATGTGGTCGTGGGCGAGGGGCGCAGCTATTCGCTCGACACGCTCACAAAGGCGACGAACCTTGTGATGCAGGGCGCGAAGCTCATCGGCGCGAACTCCGATGTGTCCGGCCCCATCGAAAACGGCATCGCGCCCGCCTGCCGCGCACTCATCGCGCCCATCGAGATGGCGACGGGCAAGCAGGCGTATTTCTGCGGCAAGCCGAATCCGCTGATGATGCGAACGGGACTGAAAATGCTGAACTGCCACTCCGCCGAGGCGGTGATGGTCGGCGACCGCATGGATACCGACGTTATTTCCGGCATGGAAAGCGGTATGTCCACGGTGCTGGTGCTCTCCGGTGTCTCGACGCGCGAGTCGCTCCGCACCTACGCTTACCGTCCGAGCATCGTGCTCGACGGCGTGGGCGATATCGCCGCCATGGCCCGCGCGGAGAAAAAATGAAAGCGCGAGCCCTAAAGACGGTCATAAAGCCGGACTACCGGCAGTTTCGCCTGCGTAAGCTCAACACGCCGGAATTTTCGCACATCAAGCTGCTGCTCTTTTGGCCGGTTTTCGGGCTGGCGTTTCTGGCGCTGGAGCGCTTCCGTCCCCATGCGGCCTATCATGTGATGCACTGCGCTCTGGACGATGCGATCCCGTTCAGCGAATGGGCGCTGATCCCGTATCTTCTCTGGTTCGTCTATCTGATCGGCGCGCTGGCGTATACCTTTTTTCAGGATGTGCCCGCCTTCCGGCGGATGATGCGGTTCGTCATCGTCACCTATACGGCCGCGACCGTCATCTATTTCATCTACCCGACGCAGCAGCTGCTGCGGCCCGAGGCGTTTGCACATGACAATGCGCTCACGCGGGCGGTCGCGTGGTTTTATACCTTTGATACGAACACGAACGTCTGCCCGTCGCTCCACGTCATTGGCTCCGCCGCGGCGCTGTTCGCGCTGCGGGACGGCCCGCGGTTCCGGAAACGGGCGTGGTGGCAGGCGGCGTCTGTTATTTTGGCGCTGTGCATCAGCCTTTCCACGGTTTTCATGAAGCAGCACTCGATCCTCGATGTGCTGTGCGCGCTTCCGGTGTGCGCGCTGGGATGGTGGCTGTGCTACGGACGGCCGGGGCGGCACGGCTGAGATCACAGGAGAGGGGGACCCGTCATGGGAGACAATTATTTTTTGCTGACGAATCTGCTCTCGGAGGATGAGCGCAAGGTGATCACCGGTATTGCCGCGCACATCGAACGGGGCGAGAAGCGCGTGGGCATCCAGCAGATCGCAAATGAAAACTTTCTGTCCACGACCAGCATCGTCAAAATGTGCAAGCGGCTGGGCTTTGACGGCTACAGCGAGCTCTATTACCACCTCAGCCGCCAGCTTGCCTCTTCGGGGGACCGAAAGGCGGAAAACCTCAAGAGCCTGATCGACAATTACGACGATGCGCTGGTCGAGCGCTTCTGCGCGCTGCTCCGGGAGCGCCGCGGCGGAAAGATGTTCACGACCGGCGAGGGCTTTTCCAACATTGTGGGGACCTATATCACGCAGCGCCTGTCGATCTGCGGCTTTATGGCGTTCAACAATGTGCATTTTTACGATTATATGCTCTTTCAGGAGGCGCACCGCGGTGCGGTGAATGACGAGGCGGCGGTCATGTTCGCCATCAGCCAGAGCGGCGAGACGGAGCCGGTCCTCAACGACGTGCGCCACGCAAAGCAGCACGGACATAAGATCGTGGCCTTCACCCGGCGCGGCGACTCCAAGCTCGCGCAGCTTTCCGACCTTGTATTCGTGCTCGACGGGACAAAGCAGACGCTCGCCGGCAGCCTGCCGAATCCCTTCTTCGGGCACGTCATTCTGGTGTTCGAGGATCTGATGGCGCGCTATTTTGAGCGGAAGGAGAGCGTCTAATCGGTACTTTTTTTACTCAACCGGAAAAATTTTTCCTCCGCGGCTGTGCTATACTCAAAATGCGGTGCGGCGGAAAACGCCGTTTTCCGCAATCATCGGCTCCGACGGGGCATCCGGCGGAGAAACGCAAACGATACATTATGGAGGAAAGCACAATGAAAAGAAGTCTTGCACTTTTGCTCACGCTGGTCATGAGCCTCGGCCTGCTGGCCGGCTGCGGCAGCAAGGACACCACCGCTGACGAACCCCAGCAGGACGGCGAGAGCGGCGCGAAGCAGATCGAAACGCTGAAGGTGGCGTTCGTTCCGTCCCGCGAGCCGCAGGAGATCATCACCGCGACCGAGCCCCTCAAGCAGCTGCTCAAGGACGAGCTTGCCAAGGAGGGCTATGAGGTCGGCGAGGTCGAGATCACCGTCGGCACCACCTACGAAGCCGTCGGCGAGGGTCTTGAGGCCGGTACCATCGACGTCGGCCTGATCCCGGGCGGCACCTATGTTCTCTATGACGACGGCGCCGAGGTCATCCTGACCGCGACCCGCAACGGTCTGAGCAAGGATTCCGACAACGCCAAGGACTGGAACGACGGTCAGCCCACCGAGGCGTCCGAGAAGCAGGCGGTCTCCTACCGCGCGCTCATCATCGCCGGTCCCTCCGATAAGGGTCAGGAGCTGGCTGCCAAGGTCAACGGCGGCGAGGAGCTGACCTGGGAGGACCTTGACAGCGCCAACTGGAGCATCATGGGCACCTTCTCTCCCGCGGGCTACATCTATCCCGCCCTGTGGCTGCAGGATCACTACGGCAAGGGCATCTCTGACCTGAGCAGCGCCGTGCAGTCCGATTCCTACGCCAGCGCCTTCGCGCGTCTTGCCTCCGGTCAGGTCGACGTGCTCGTGACCTATGCCGACGCCCGCCGCGATTATGCCGAGCGCTGGAACACCGAGTTCAACCGCGAGGCCTCCATCTGGGAGGAGACCAACGTCATCGGCGTCACCGCCCCCATCTACAACGACACCATCTCCGTGAGCAAGAACTCCGAGATCATGGACGACGCGCTGATCGCCGCCCTGCAGAACGCCTTCATCAACATCGGCAACACCGACGAGGGCAAGCAGGTCATCGCCATCTACAGCCACAACGGCTACCAGAAGGCGCAGTCCTCCGACTATGACAACGAGCGCGCCGCGCAGAAGCTCATTCAGGAGCTGACCGCCGCGAACTAAGCCAGAACTTTCCCAAACGCGGGGAGGATACGCACAGGCAAGAACCTTCCGCTGTGCCGTCCTCCCCGCGTTTCATATCAGGAAGAAGAGGAGACCGTATGATTGTATTTGACCATGTATCCAAGGTATATCCCAACGGCACCGTGGGCCTGGACGATGTGAACCTGACCATTCAGGACGGCGAGTTCGTCGCCATCATCGGCCGCTCCGGCGCCGGCAAGTCCACGCTGCTGCGCGCAGTGAACCGTATGCACCGGATCACCGCCGGCACGCTGACGGTGAACGGCACGGATGTGAGCACCCTGTCCGGCAAGGCGCTGCGGCAGTTTCGCCGGGGCATCGGCATGGTGTTCCAGTCGTTCAATCTGGTCACGCGCACGACTGTGATCAAGAATGTGCTCTCCGCCTGCGTGCCGGATATGCCCTTCTGGCGCGTGCTGCTGGGCGCGTTCCGCAAAGAGGACAAGCTCAAGGCGCTCGAGTCGCTGGACAAGGTGGGCATTCTCGATAAGGCGTATATGCGCGCCGACCAGCTCTCCGGCGGCCAGCAGCAGCGCGTGGCGCTGGCGCGGACGCTGACCCAGAGCCCCCACATCATTCTGGCGGACGAGCCGGTCGCCGCCCTCGACCCCGTGACCGCCAAGCAGGTGATGCAGGACTTCGTTCACATCAATCAGGAGTTGGGTATCTCCATTCTGCTGAACATCCACCATGTGGAGCTGGCGCTGGAATACGCCGACCGGATCATCGGCATCCGCGCCGGTAAGATCGTCTACGACGGCCCCTCCGCAAAGGTCGATCAGGCGGTGCTCGACGCCATCTACGGGGAGCAGGCCGGCGCGGAGGAGTGCGTATGAGCCTCTACGACCGCATCTTCAAGCCTCACGTCTATACGCTGGCGGACGGTACGACGGTGGAGGAAAAGCGCAGCCGCGCGCCGCTGATCCTGCTTGTGCTGATCGCGCTGACCGTCCTTTCCGTCCGCATCACGGGCTTTGACCTTGCTGTGCTGGTGAAAAAGGGCAGCAAGTTCTTCGACATCCTCAAGGCGATGTTCCCGCCGAACACCGCCTACCTCGGCAAGATCTGGCAGCCGCTGTGGGACACCATCAAAATGTCCATCCTCGGCTCGTTCGTCGGCGCGGTGCTGGCGGTCCCATTTGCCGTCGCCGCAGCCAGCAACATCGTGACGAACCGCGTTGTGGTGTTTCTGGTGCGCCTGTTTTTGAGTCTGGTGCGCACCCTGCCGACGCTGGTGTGCGCCCTGATCGCCACCTACATTTTCGGTCTCGGCACCATGGCGGGCACCTGTGCCATCGCCGTTTTCACCTTTGCCTATGTGGGCAAGCAGCTCTTTGAGATCATCGAAACGGTGGATATGGGACCCTACGAGGCGATGGAGGCGTTGGGCGCTACGCGCCTGCGCGCCTTTACCACCGCCGTCTTTCCGCAGGTGCTGCCCACCTATCTGTCCGTGTCCCTGTTCTGTCTGGAGGGCAACGTGCGCTACGCCTCTATCCTCGGCTATGTGGGCGCGGGCGGACTGGGCCTCATTATGAATGAAAAGATCGGCTGGCGCGAATACGACAGCCTTGGCATGATCCTGATCGTCCTTTTTGTCGCCGTCATGGTCATCGAGGGCATCAGCCACGCGCTGCGCAAGCGCCTGACATGAGGAGGAACGGCTATGAACGAACGAATCAAAAAAGCCTATGCCTCCGCGCCGAAGACGTGGGTGTGGCAGCTGCTGGCGGCGTTCATCGTCGCCTGCCTTCTGGCGTGGTCCGGCACGGCGGTGAGGGTCAGCAGCTCCACCGGCAACGGGCTGGAGGTGGCGAGGAACATCCTCTCCGGCATCTTCCATCCCTCGGCGAAGCTCCTCCTTACGCTCGGCACGGACGGCGTGCCCTACCTGCTGCTGGAGACCTTCTGCATCGCCTTCCTCGGCACGATCGTGGGCGCGGTGATTTCGCTGCCCCTGTCGTTCCTGTCGGCGAGCAATCTGGTGCCGCGGGGCGTGGCGCTGGTCGGCCGCGTGCTCATCGCCGCCATCCGCACCATCCCCGCCTTCGTCTACGGACTGATGTTCATTCGCGTCACCGGCCCCGGACCGTTCGCGGGACTGCTGACCATGTCCCTCTGCTCGATCGGCATGGTGTCGAAAATGTTCATTGAGAGCATCGAGGACCTTGACAAGCGGATCCTGGAGTCGCTGGACGCCGCGGGCTGCACGACCTTCCAGAAGATCCGTTATGGCATCCTGCCCCAGCTGACGGCGGACTTCACCTCCACGATCATCTACCGCTTCGACATGAACCTGCGCGACGCGACCGTGCTCGGCCTTGTGGGCGCGGGCGGCATCGGCGCACCGCTGATCTTCGCCATGAGCTCGTACCGCTGGAACGAGGTCGGCGCGATCCTGCTGGGGCTGATCGTGCTGGTGCTCATCATCGAGTGGATCTCGGCGAAGATCCGCGTGAAGCTGGCACGGGGGTAAGCGATGGACGAGAAAAAGCTGACGATCTATTTTACCTCCGACCTGCACGGATACATTTATCCGACCGATTACCGCGGGCAGGGGGAAAAGGAGCTGGGGCTGTTCAAGTGCGCCAGCCGCTTCCGCAAGGACGGCAACACCCTCGTCATCGACGGCGGCGATATCCTGCAGGGCTCGCCGCTGGGGGCATTCTGCCACGATACCATCGGCAGCGCCGCGCGCTTCGCCGAGATGATGAACCGCTGCGGCTATGACTATGTGACGCTGGGCAACCATGACTTCAACTACGGGATGCCGTACCTTGACAGCTACCTCAACGTGCTGAAAGCGCGCTGCGTGTGCGAAAACGTCCGCTGGGACGAGGCGGGGGTGCGCTTTCCCGCGCGCATCCACACGCTGGAAAACGGGCTGCGGGTCGGCATCATCGGCATCGTGACTGACTATGTGAACATCTGGGAAAAGCCGGAGCACCTCGCCGGCATTGCGATCACCGACCCGATCCCCGCCGTGGCCGCCGCGCTGGAAAGGCTGCGTGATCAGGTCGACCTGACGGTCGGCATTTACCACGGCGGCTTTGAGCGCGACCTCGCCACGGGGCGCGTGCTCTCCGCGACCCGCGAAAACGTCGCCTACCGCATCTGTCAGGAGCTGGATCTCGACATCCTGCTGACCGGACACCAGCATATGTCCGTGCCCGGGCAGATGGTGAGCGGCACCTTCGTGGTGCAGCCCTCCGACAAGGGACAGGAGTTCCTGCGGGTAGAGGCCGCCGTGTCCGGCAGCGGGAAGCGCTTTTCCAGCGAAACGGTCCCCGCCCACGGCGAATGCCGGGCGGACTGGCTCGCGGAGTTCGCCGATATGGAGCGCGGCGCACAGGCTTGGCTCGACCAGGTGGTGGGACATCTGGAGACGCCGATGCTGCCGGATACGCCGCTGCGGATGGCGGCCGAGGGCAGCGCTCTCGCCGACCTCTTCAACACCGTGCAGCTCGCGGCGAGCGGCGCGCAGCTCTCGGTCACGAGCCTTGCCAACGACGCGGCGGGTCTGCCGCAGACCGTGCGCCGCAGGGACATTCTCAACGCCTACCCCTACACCAACACGCTGACGGTGCTGGAGATCACCGGCGCCGTCCTGCGCAGGGCGATGGAGCGCAGCGCGGAATATTTCACCCGAAACGCCGACGGCTCACTGCGGGTGTCGGACTGCTTCCTGGAGCCCAAGGTGGAGCATTATAATTACGATTACTACGCCGGCGTGACCTATGCCTACGACATTGCAAGGCCCGTGGGCGAGCGAGTGGTCGAGCTGACATTCAACGGAACGCCCGTGAAGGACACGGACGTGTTCACCGCCTGCCTGAGCAGCTACCGCGCCAGCGGCACGGGCGGGTACGACGGCTATGTCGGCTGCCCGATCGTGCGCGAGATCGGCACGGAGATGTCCGACCTGCTGCTGGACTACTTCAAGCGATATGGCGGAGAGCTCCCGCTTGCGCGGGGAGAGTTTAAGGTATTCTGACAAAAACAGCAGACTGTTTTTTTTGAAGCTTAAAAGCTTCGGCAAGAGAAAAAACCTCCTATTGCGCTGGTAAAGGCTTGGCGGCCGCATTACCAGAGTAATAGGAGGTTTTATGCAGTTTAAGGCGTACAGCACTTTTCGTCGCCCTCGAGGATTTCCGCCTTGCCCTCGCCGAGAACAGAGGCGTAATAATAGCTGTGCGTGCAGGCGGTTTCGCCGTGCTGCAGGGCATTCTGACAATCCATTTCAAAGGCAACGCTGGCATTCTTGCGGATCACGTCAAGCTTCTTGCCTTCCTTTGCGCTGTGGCAATAGAAAGTGAAAGCGCCGTTTCCACCGCATAGAGGAACACGGGGTCCGCCGCGCCGCTGTGCTGTCCGGCGAGGTCGAATTGCCCGCCGAACATCCGCCGCACCAGCTCGAGCAGCAGCGCCTCCTTGCTGGGAAAGACGTGGGAAAATGAGCTCTGAGCGATGCCCGCCGCCCCGGTGATGTCTGCGGTGGTCGTGCCGGTGCAGCCCTTCTCCAGAAATTGCGCTACGGCGGCGCGCAGCACCCGCTGCTGCGTCACAAGGCCGTTGGCCTGTTTCCCTCGCAATGACAAATGTTCACGCTCCTTTCAAATTGGACTTGCGATTATGATTTCGTTTTAACAGAAAAAGAGCGTTCTCGCAAGAGAAAGCTGCCCGCCCGAATTTTTTCGGGAAAATGCGCAAAGTCCGGCGACGCTTTTCGGTGAGTATGCAGAGAAGGCGGCGCGCATGACGCCGACCCGCAATTCGCTCTTGCTTTTTGGGTAAAATTTCTTTATGATAGGACAGTCGGCGGGGGAGATGCTCCGCTGCGAAAAAGAATAGCGATCAAGGCCGTCTGCCGGAGAAAAACCGGAACGGGGGAATGGGGTGAAAAGCCCCGCGAGCGGGTCACTGTGAAGCTCCCACGAGGAGATGAGTCAGAATGCCCGGACGGCCTTGGACGCTCCTGCCCACACCGGGAGCCGAGAGACACCAGGGGGTCTTTGCGCCCTTTTCGCGTCTGTACGGCTCGCGTAGGCGGGCGGGTACAGACGTTTTTTTCATGCAAAAGGAGGAAGAAAAGATGAAAAAACGGGTGATCTCTCTGCTGCTGGCGCTTGTGCTGGCGCTCGGCCTGCTGCCGACCGCGGCATGGGCGGCGGGGACAGACGTAAGCGCACTGCCGGAATTTTCTGAGGGGGCAGACACGAGCACAATCCAAAAGTTTAAGATCAGTTCTGCCGATAGCTTGGAAGCGTTAGCAACGGCGGTGAAGGAGAATGATGGTAAAGGCGCTTATAATCTGAAAGGGTTTACTTTCTATCTGGCAAACGATATTGAGCTATCTGATACATGGACACCTATCAGTAATGTTACTTATCCTGCTGATGCTTTTGCCGGAACGTTTGACGGCAACGGTCATACGATTAGTGGACTGAACGGGTCTAACGGGCTGTTCGGGTTTGTGAATGGTGCAACGATTAAGAATCTGAAGGTAGAGGGCACGATCTCGGGCACCTCTGCTAATGTTGGCGGTATTGTCGGTAAGACGCAGGGTAAGGTAACGATTACAAACTGCTCTTTCACGGGAAGCGTTTCGACTTCTAAATCGGGCTCGAGCAATGCGGCTGGCGGTATCGTTGGACGGGTGAATGCTGGCACGTTGAAGGTAGAAAATTGTGCAAACCATGCGACGGTTACAGCTGAAAAAGCTTCTGCTGCCGGTATTATTGGTTATGGCGGTAGCAATAAGGTTACGATCACGAATTGCTATAACGATGGAGCAATCAGCGGACAATGGTATCCATCCGGTATCTGTGCGCAAAATACAAAAGGTACGAGCAAGATTCAGGAATGCTTTAATAGTGGGAGCATCAGAAAAACGAATGACGGCACATATTGCGCCGGTATTTCTGCGAATTTTAAGGGAGAGGCAACAAACTGCTATCGTACAGAACCGAGTTCTGATAGCTTTGACAGCAATAATAACAAAGGCATTTCTACACCTTTAGAAAATAGTGATGCGGTCAAAAACAAGCTTAGAGGCATTGGCTTTTTGGTAAGCGGTGATGGCAAGGTTTCTCTGCCGTGGGAAGCCGGCGGTACTCCGGCAGAAAAGAACCCGCGCATCGTTATCTCCGGTGGCAGTACGCTCCAAATGACCGACAGCGGTGAAAAGCCCCATACCACGCTGACGGTTGCGTACAAGGACATGGACGAAACGCCCGCTGTCACTTGGAGCGCAAGCAACGACTGCGTTACACTGACCGCGCCTGATAACGCGAGCGCGGCGGACAATATCCGAATTGCGCAGGCAAATAAGCCGGGGACGGTAACGATCACGGCGACGGTAACCTATAATGGGGCGTCCTATTCTGATAGCGTTGTTATTACGGTGATCCCTCATATCACTTATGTCGATATCGTCAACCCGGAAAACGGTGTTATCGCCCCGGGACAGACGGTAGAAGCACAGGTATCCGTAGGCGGCAAGCCGTATCTGGCCAGCTATCCGGAGTTGAAGTATCAGTGGTGGCATTACGATACAAGCACAAAAAAAGCGGAGAAAATCACCGACGCAACGGGAAAAAGCTATACCATTCCGAAGACCTACGCATATAATCGTATTCAGGTAGAGGTCACCTGTAATGGCGTAACTGTAAGTGCGCACGATGATCATAAAACTGCTGAGGTGCTGTCCGGCGACGACGCTCTTTTGGCGTTCGATAAGGCCGCGCTGACGCTGGAAAAGCTCGGCGTGTCCTCGACCACCATCACGGAAGATACGAAGCTGAATCTGCCAAGCGAAGGCGAAAACGGTTCAAGGATCACTTGGGAGAGCAGCGATTCGTCCGTGATCGACCCGATGACGGGCAAGGTGACTCTGCCCGCCGAGGGCGAGCAGAAAGTTACCCTGACGGCAAATCTCACGCTTAACGGCAAAAAGGCTGAATTGCCGATCACATTTGTCGTTAAGTCCAAGACCGCGCAGGCGGTCGACGCGGACAAGGAAACGCTGGAAAAAGCAGCGAAGGCCCTAAGCGTCCTTCACCCCCGGTTCGGCAAGGACAGCAACGTGCAGACGATGGTGGAGACCCGGCTGGCGAACGCAGGCTTTTCCGGTGTCGGTGTGAAATTTATCTCGGCAGAGCCGACCAACGCCCCAGCAGTTCAGGCGGCGTCTGCGATCTCGTCCATCGGCGGTATCACCTACTTCTATGACGACCCCAACAAAACGGTCAATGAGCGCACACAGTGGTTCGACACCTACAAAGCGCATTTCACGCTCACCTGCGGCAAGGAAACGAAATCGGTCGAGATTCCGGTCATCGTTTACTGGGACGCGGACAAGGTAAAGCAGGCCATGACCGAGCAGATCGTCAGCAAGGTGACACTGCCGGAGACGACAGAGAAGAATTTCGACCTGCCCAAGGTGGTGGACGGCAAGAAGTGGACGCTCATCGAGTGGACGAGCAGCGACCGGGCCGTTACCATCAGCACGGAGAAGCAGGGAACGGCGGACACGCTCTTTGACCCCTATGTGGGCGTCGTCACCCGCCAGACGCTCGATCAGCAGGTGGAGCTGACCGCGAAGTTCACCTTCCAGCTTGCGGATCAGCAGATCGTGCTGTACAAGGTGTTCTATGTAACGGTAAAGGGCGACCCGAACGCGGATAACCGCAGCACGCTCTACCAGAACAAGCTGGATGAGGCGCTGACCGCACATCTTACCGACGCCGTAACGGGCGAAGCGCTCGATAAGGCCAATGTGGTGAACGACATTCAGTTCCCGACGACGCGCGACCTCAAGATCGACGGCAAGTACACCCCGGTCGTCATCACCAGCAGCGATCCCGGCGTGATCGAAGCGCCGACCACGCCGAACAGCGCGCGTGTTTGGGTCTACCGTCCGCTGCCCGGCGAGAGCGCGAAGACCGTCACCCTGACGGTGAAGATCCTCGACCGTCCGAACGGCCCGCAGCCGGGAGACAATCTTTCCGCCATGCGCGTGCTTGCGTCCAAGGAGATCAAGGTGACCGTACAGCCGCTGACGCAGGCCGAGATCGACGCGGAAGTCGCGCTGATGGAACTGGTCAAGGTCAAGGTGAATTACTGGAACGGCATCCGCAACGCTAACACCGATCAGAACAACGTCACCACCGATCTGCACGCCTTCCAGGAGTGCTATCTGGACACAGACGGTAGCCTGACATGGGTCTATGACCGCGAGGACCTCAAAAATCATGGCATCGTGCCCGTTCCGCTGGACAACTGGTATGACCAGCAGCTCTGGCGTCTATTCCGCTCGAGCAACGCGGATGTGATAACCCATGAGAACCTGCTCGTCAGCCGTCGGGAGGAGAGCAAGGCCGTCACCGTTACAAGCTATCTTTCCAGCGAAACGCTGGGCAGGTATGCGGAGAAATACCCGCAGAACGCGGACTTCCAGAAGCTGTACAAGCAGCCTGTGACGGTCGATCTGGTCGTGACCGGCACGCAGTACGCGCAGGGAAATAACGAAGGCCGCGTACAGGCAGCGAGGCGCGCGCTGGCGGCCCGGCCGACCGTCACCGTTTCATTCTCCCTTTCCGGCCGCGGCATGGGCTTTGCGGAGGATGCGCTTTCCTACGCCGAGGGCAGCACGGTATATGATGTGTTCTCCGACCTGCTCGTCAAGCACGGCTATACCTGCAAGCGCCGCGGCAGCTACATTGCCGCCATCACCAGCAACAGCGGCGTAACGCTGGAGGAATTTGACGAGGGCAAGAACTCCGGCTGGATGTATCGCGTCAACGGCGAGCTTGTTGGCCGGTATATGTCCGCGCAGGGCTTAAAGGACGGCGACCGCATTGAGCTGTACTTCACCTCCGACTGGACGAGCGAGCCGGGCGCAGAAGGCTGGCAGAAGCCCGGCAAGATCGAAACGATCGTCAACGCGGACGGCTCGGTCACGAAAATCGAGACGAAGTCCGACGGCACGGTCATCGAGACGACGACCTGGCGCGACGGCAGCACACTCACCGCCGAGACTTCCCCCAATGGCCGTGTGGAGACGGTCGAGAAGCGTGCCGACGGCACGACCGTTGAAACCGTCGAGTCCGCGAGCGGAGAGATCACCGCCTCCGTCAGCGTGCCCAAGAGTGTCGGCAGCACCCGTGTGGACATTCCCGTGAGCAAGCCGACCGGCAGCATGGTCGCCGTGATCGTCCATCCCGACGGCACGGAGGAGATCGTCAGGGGCTCGGTCGTGACCGAGACCGGCATCGCGCTCCGCGCGGAGGGCGACGTCCGGCTCAAGATCATCGATAACGCCAAGCGCTTTAACGACATGGCGGACCATTGGGCAAAGGACGCCGTGGAGTTCGCCTCGTCCCGCGAGCTGTTCAACGGCGTGGGCAATGACGCCTTCGGCCCCGACCGCTCCATGACCCGCGGCATGGTCAGCACCGTGCTCGCGCGCCTTGCCGGAGCGGATACGGCCGGCGGGGAGACGTGGTACGCCAAGGGCACAGTCTGGGCGGTCGAGAACGGCATTTCCGACGGCACAAATCCCGAGCAGCCGGTCACGCGCGAGCAGCTGGCGGCGATGCTCTACCGCTATGCAGGCTCCCCCGCCGTCAGCGGCGAGCTGGGCTTCGATGACGCGGACAGCATCAGCGCGTGGGCGCGCGATGCCGTGAGGTGGTGCGTGGACAACGGCATCCTCAACGGCGTGGGCGGCAACCGCATGACGCCGCAGGATCTTGCCCGGCGCGGGCAGGTCGCAGCCATGCTGATGCGCTTCCTGCAGGCGACGGTGTAAGCGTCGACCCGCGATATACGCTATAACGAACAGTAAGGCTCCCCTGCTTCGGCAGGGAAGCCTTACTGGTTTATGGAACGGGAAACGGGTATGGAGACGCTGCCGCGCCGGAGTCCGGCGCTCAGCGCATGAGCGGGCCGGACCGGCGCTCGCCCCACCGGCTGTCGGTGTGCTGCTCCGCGGCGGCGGTCTCGGCGAGACGCTGGAGCTTTTCCATGCGCGCGTCGAGCTGCGCGCCCATCTGCGCGCACTCGAACAGCTCGCGGTTGACGTGATCGAGCTCCGGCAGATCCTTCTTGTAGCGGATCTTGTGCTCAAGGCTTGCCCACCAGTCCATGGAGATGGTGCGGAACTGCACCTCGACGCGCATCATGCGCTTTTGATCGTGCAGGAAGATGGGCGTTTCCACGATGAGGTGCAGGCTGCGGTAGCCGTTGGGCTTGGGCTCGGCGATGTAGTCCTTGCGCTGGAGGAGCGTGATATCGTCCTGCTTCAGAAAGGCGTCGGCGAGCTGGTAGATATCCGACGGGAAGGAGCAGATGACGCGCACGCCGGCGATGTCGTTGAGATTTTCCTCGATGCTCTCCACCGTCAGCGGGAAGCCGCGGCGCTGGAGCTTTTCGGCAATGCTCTCGGGGGACTTGAGGCGCGTTTTGATGCTCTCGATGGGGTTGCGGTCATACTGGAGCGAAAGCTCCTCATTGAGGACGTTGAACTTGGTCTCGACCTCCATCATCGCGCAGCGGTAGTAGCTCATCAGCTCGCGGTAGGGCTGCGTGTAGCTCTGCACGAGCGTGCTGATCTCCTTGCGCGGTAGGCGCGAGAGCAGCAGACGCTCCAGAGCGCCGCGGTCGGTGCTGTTTTTCAATGCCATGTGTTGTTTCCTCGGCTTTGTCGGTTCTCCCTCCGCGGCGTGACGGCGGAGGGGCGGGCGCGATGCGCTCATCTCAATCATACCATCCCGCGGCGCATCCCGCAAGCCCTCCCCGACATTTGCGCCGAAATGACCGGAAACCGAAGAGCAAAAAGGCGCGG
>ULRK01046227.1_pt1 | contig 17516 bp, 20 predicted proteins | sample 1955341 | NCBI WGS metagenome assembly ULRK01 (sample SAMEA4835680, study PRJEB28245) | human gut metagenome | biome: gut microbiome; material: fecal sample | place: Denmark | collected 2008
ACCTTATAAACTTCTGAGTAGATGGTGGCAGACTCCTCATCCTGCACCTCTTCAAAAACCTCTTTAGACATTGCATTGTCGATTTTAGATATTAGCTGCCGATTCGCTTTTTCTAATGCTTCTCGAATAGTCATTCTGCCACCTCCCTGCAATTAGTTATATTTGTTGCTTACTGTGCCTTTGCGTTAATCAAACCTTGCAAAATACCGCCCTCATCCAAATTTTTTGTGCTCTCAGAAAGAACTGCAGCATATTTCATAAGGGAATCCATATCAAGGCTTTGTACCTTTGCGGACAGACTATTCAAAAGATTTCTGAGTGCTGAATCCGTCCCATGATCTGCAAGAACGCTGCTTCTCTTCCAGTCAATGGCCTGTGTGCTCAAATAGACCATTTCATGGAGCATAGCCTGGTAGTCATCATTCTGAATATTGTCCAAATCCATAGTCAGATATAGCTCATTCATACCATCAATATCCAACGCTGGCGCACCCTCAGAGTCAGACTCGTTTTTCAAGGTCATAGCCGGAATATTCGTACACATCTGAATAATAGTGGCTCGAAGCATCGGGGACACATATTCGGGACGATATTTACCCGTCATATCAAAGCATCCAGAAACCACACGATTCAAAAATACGCTCTTCTCCATCACGGACAAGGCTGTACGAAAAGTCACATCAAATGTATTATCCCCGACTTCAAAAGTCTGGGTAAAAGTATTTTCACGCTTATTCTCTTTGAGGAAATTTTTTACCGTATTCACAGCAATTTTCTTCATTTTATTGATCCTCCACATATTTCATTGCCGCACGAAATGTCAGCTCGTCGGCGTGCTGACTGATCCATCCCCGATGATTTTCCGTCAAACGACAAACAGCAACTCGATCATCTCCAGAGAACCAGTTTAGATATGGGACAAACCCAGATCGCTCTGGATGGTCAAACAAATCGTTTTGACCATCATGCCCAATTACAATGATTTTGCAGCTATCATGTAAGCGAGTTAGAACCTTTTTCAACTCATCAAAATAGTAGTTCTGCGCTTCGTCAATAATAACCACCTTGTTTTCAAAATTCGTGCCACGCAGAAAAGTATGTGTGACGCATTGAATATAGGCAGTTTGATATTTCTCATTTACTGCACTATCATAGAATGCAGTATTTCTATTGACACCGATTTTATCCAGTGCCTCGTAAAATGGCTCAAAGTACGGCTCAGACTTTTCTTCGATACTGCCTTTGAGATATCCTTGCTTTTGCTCTTGTGTGGGCGAAGCAATATAAACAATCCCATCGCAACGCCCATATTTAACCAAAAGATTTGCTGTTGCGGTTGCAATTAGTGTTTTGCCAGTTCCCGCCTTTGCATTACAGAAAACGATCAACTTTTCCTTATCCCAAATAGCATCTCGGAAATTTTTCTGCCCATCATCTAATCTCAGCCCGTAAAATGGATGGTCAATCAAAGTAAAAGGGGCATCATATGTCTCCAAGCTGGTAATCTTTTTTGCCATACCCACTCACCCCTATCAAAGAATAGTATCAATATCAGTTACAATCTCATCGGCAATACCCAGTTTGATAATTTCTTCACTGAACATAAACCAATCTCGACGATAATTCTGATCGTAGATCTCTTCGGTGATACGGGTGCTTGACAGAATATATTGTTTAATCCTCTTTTCAAGCTCTTTTGTAAATTCCAGGTTATCAATCATTTTTCCAATACTTCCGATTGCTCCAGAAGAACCATCGTGGATTAGACAACTCGTATGAGGGAAGATATAACGCTTATGGCCGGCCATAAGCAAAAGCCCGCCAGCGCTATATACACGTCCCATTCCGATAGTATAAACCGGAGTTTTGGACAGATGGATCATATCAATAACATGAAGAACTGTAGCAACATATCCGCCATCCGAATTGATAAAAATTTTGATTGGCTGACGATCTTCAATCGCCAAATCTTTATCTTCGTCATTCCACTTTTTAATATAAAGTGCGATATCAATAGTGGCATCATCAATATCATCATTCCATAGAATTTCACGGTTCTTCAATCTACGGTAAAACTCTACCATTGTCGGATCGGGTAGTGTGGTGTCAAATAGACCCTCCATATCACTAAAATCCTCATTGAACTCATCCATCAATTTCTTTGTTTCCTTACTCTTCATTGGTGTTGTCCTCACTTCCGATTTTAATGTTGTTTATTGCGTAATGACCAATCATCAAAGCATCAGCCAAATTATCATTCTCTGTTTCAATGCCATAAATCTCTTTCGCAGCTTGCAGTGATAATATTTTCGACGTTTTCTTCGATGTAGGCTCAACAGATGTAATCTTGGATTTGATTTCTTTGGTCGTTCTTCCTCTTGCTTTACAAAAACTTTGCCATTGTGTAGGTGCTACTAAATTATATAAAATATTCGTTTTCTCACACAGATTTACGAGTACGCCTTGTAGTTGAGCTAATCGTTTGAATGACTGCACATTCTGTCTTAACTGAATGTCTTCTAGGAAAACTGCTCCAACATCATGCGTTCGTATCACCTCATTAAGCAAAGCCTCAATATGTAAAATTGCCTGTTCAAAGGTATAATTTTTACTGTCATATCCCCAAATCCCATAGTCTAAAAGCTTTTTGTTTTCATAATCAAAAGTAGCCCAAGCACCATGTCGCGCCTGATCTACAGCCAAGATATTCACCCGTCTCACCACCTTTCAAATCAAATTGAAAAAAGGAGGGCCGAAGCCCTCCTTTCTCCATTACTCTTCTTGTTGCGATTTAGTTTCGTCTTTTCCCGCATCCTCGTGTTTGACTTCTTCTGTTTCAACAGTTACCTTGTTTACCCTATGAACGCTTTGCGCCAAAGAATAGATCTCCGCCAAAAGGCTTCTCACTTTAGGCAAATAGCCTGTTGTGTTCTGAAAATCAACACCACGTTTCCGAAGGACGTTATATGCCTTTTTCGCATCATGGTTAATCTGATAATCCATGAGCACCGTCCAAATGTAATAGTGCTCATGGGTATCAGTATGTAGCCTCCAACTACGCTCCTTTTCACAAGAATAGCAGGTATTATACGAATTACCGCATACCTTGCAATCTCGAACCATTGTTAAGCTCCTTACTCTTCAAACAGGATATAGCAAAGCTCTGCGTCATCGGCGCAGTAGTCTTTCAGAGCGGTGAAAGAGAAGGGGTGAGTTCCCTCAGTAGTTAGGTTGACAGTAAAGTTGTTGTCAATCTTTGCTTTGGGGAACACGATCTTACCGGCACGCTTAACTGAAGGGTTGCACACGTCAGCAGCCAGGATGTCCACAATATACATTGCAGCCTCTGCAAAGCTCTCGGCGCTATCCACCAGCTTCACAGCAGATTCCGTCTCATACTCATAGTACACACCGACAGTAGTACCCTCAAAGGTAGCAGGCAGAGTGATGGTAGTACCGCTGATCTTAGCGTTCTCCTCTTCTGCACCAACCTCAATAACACCGCTGATGTTCTTATCCTCACTCATAGTATACACAGCGGCGGGAGTTCCCAGAGGTGTATGCTTCAAAGTTGCGGTCTTAGTACCATCAGTATCTGTCACAGTTAGAATGGCAAAATCCGCCCCCTTAACCTTAGCATTCTCACCAGCTACTTGAACCTCAGAACCCAACTGGGCACCCATCAGATTCAAGTTCAACAGAGACAGCTCGCCAGAGAAGTTTACGCCTTTTGCAGTATCGAAACGGGCCAGCAAGACGCCCTGAGCATCGGTCTTATCGGTAGACTCACCAGTAAACTCAATCTGAGGACTCTCCACACTTGTACCAGTAAAGTCTACAAGCCCTGTTGCCAGATTGATTTGAGTAATCCGACGCACCTTGTCAATGACAAATTGAGTTGCGTTAAACATGGTTTTCATCGTCCTTTCTTTGTTCTTTTGAGACTATTTCAAGTCTCCCATCCAATAAAGATCCTTTTTATCCATTTTCTTCGTATCTACGCAGCCACTATATATGCCCTGCATGACGAAGCTGTAGTTTTTATGCTTCTGAACACGCTCTACACTGTCCATAAAAACACCGATGGGCAATGACCAAACATCGTCCCATCGGTACTTAAATTCTGGACAGTTTGTTAATGAAGAAATTAGAGGTAACAACAACGATTGAAACGGTTTTTTTAGTTGCATTGCCATTTCATCTCTGTCATCTTCAATCATGATTTTCCTCGTAGCATCATTAAAGCCCGTATCCACATTCTTCTTCATTTTGTGGATTTGACGAAGATAATCGGTCATAAGCTTATGGATAGCCCTATCAATGATCACCCCATCTTTATTTTTAAGTATAAAGTCGGGCAATCCAACTTGTTTCCCTAGCTTAAAACTTGTAAAATCCATATCCCCAAAAAGGATAGACACATCTGCGTTTTTTAGTGCTTGAAAAAGGGATAGGAATAGATCGTATTCGTCCATCTTTTCCCAAAAGATGTGAAGCTTGTCCCAAATTTCAACCTTACGATCAGCCGGGGTAGAACAAATACTTCGGACAAGCCCGAAGTATTTTTGCTCACCGTAACCCACAATCTCATCCAAGGTAGGCTGGCGAATCACAATTTTATCGTTGATCTGGAATCCTTCGCCACGAAACAGTTTAAGCTGGTCAATCAATGATACTAGCCTCCCTGTTCATTTCATGTGTAATATACGGGATCTGCCATCCCGAGTACCCCTCGTTAAACTGGACTTCCTCTGCAGTACTGAGTTTAATTCCGCCCAAACCAAACAACGGCTTGTCACCATTATTCAAAATGCGATCCACCTCATCTGCCAACAGATCCGCTCTGGAACCCTGCAGCAGATCAATCTGGTGTTCGTTACAGATGATATAGACAACGATACCCGTCTCCTTTACTACATTAGAGTCGGTAAATACCACACGACTTCTCATCGTAATAAAGTTTTTATCATCCGATTGCGTGCCGGGAACATAGAAATGGGTTTTGATGAGAGGTTCCGCAGGGCTTTTACTTCCCGTTTTAACATCCTCAAACTCTGCTACATTGTTCCCTATATTACAAAGCAGATTAACCACTGCCTGATTCTGCAACAATTTTCGTTTAAGCAAAATCTTTTGTTTGACCATCGCATCAAAATGCGGCACTCTCATCACCTCCTTACCAGTTCACGATTTGAATTGTAATAACCGCTTCACTTCCAGAGATATCGTCAATCGCTTTCAATTCAATCTGCATACCGACATATTCAAAATTGTCAGACGCTTTTAGTGTTATTAAGCCGTCTGAATTTTCAACGATCTCAGCAACTCCGGCAAAATCATATTCCAAACGATATTGAAGCGGAAGTACTGGGGCACCATCATCATCTAAGATTTCTACACGAATCTGTTTTGTCTCCCCAACAGCAAGCTCAAAATCCCCATCCAAATCCGTCAAAGTAATCTTAGCGCCATCTCCTCCAATTTCTTCTGATCCGCCAGAAATAGGAGCATAATAATCTGCAACCATCAATTCTGCATTATCGGTAGCCGGATTGAATTGGTCTTCAAGTACTGCCCACTGAATTAACCCATCTTCCATACGTTCATCGCCTACTGCATAAGAAATTGGATCAACTCTCGTAATACGATAAGCAGATGGGTTCACCCTATTCTTATCCATCAAAAAGCGTGTTTGAGTGTCCAACATGATAGTTTCTTGATTGTACGGGACATAAATCAAATGTTGGTCTGCTCCTACCGCCAACTGCGTTTTTTCAGCTTCACCAGTTCCGTATTGGGTACTGTTTGTGCTATAAACAGGATATTCCACGATTTTCCCCGTAACAGGAGAAATAAAACGAACCGAATGCAAACACTTCCAAAGAACTGCCTTTTCATAAATTCGGTTATTATCTGGCAGCGCGCTTACCATCCAGAAAGCACCGTCATATTTTACATATTGACCACACTTCAAAATTCCGATATTGCACAGAATTTGTCTTACTGTGGTACTATTATAAACATCACTGGTTGTTTGCTGGATAATAGCTCTTACCTGTTGAGGCTCGGAGTCAATCGTCTTATCATAGATAAAAACATCAGACCCTATAAATGAATCAAGCACCTCTTGGAATCCATCTTGACCATATGCCCAAAACTCATCATCTTCAAATCCACTATTGAACAGAGGGCGTGTCATTCGATACCAGCTCTTGGATTCTTCTGACATAACACACCTCCTTAGCCATAGGCCGGATCTTTTTGACGATGAAGTAGAATTTCTACCTGGGCAATTTGATCATCAAGTTCTTGCTTTGTTACCCGCTTAGTGGCATCCTGTCCCGTTAGTTGAACATCTTTCCCGTAGATCCCATTCAGCGCCATTACTCTACTCAGCTCTCTTTGCAGATATGAAACATACATCATTTGCGCCAAGGTGCGTATAGCAATACTTGTCAGTTGACTTGAAAACTTACGTGTCTTCTGATTATATCCAAGATCACATCCCAGATTTAATTCATAATCAGAGACTGCTGTAGTCAACCACTCTGCTTCCAAAGCCTCCGGGATCTCATATTTTGTCAAAGGCATGGAGTGAAATTTCTGTTCAATATCCGCAAAGGTTGTCTTTTGATTGTTTGGCATCGTCCACACCTTCTTTCTTAAACTGGTTAAATCTTCGCAGTTTCAGCCAGCTTACGCAAAGCATCTACCTTCCAAGACTCTGCATTTTCAGCCCCAGCGTTGAAAGCGAGTTCAACAAGCATTCTCTTCTCTGCGTCAGTTTTGACCATCGCATTAAGCTGCTCATTAAACTTTGTCTTAGTACGAATTGCCAGGAGTTCTTTTACACTCTCTTCATTCAGCAAAATAGGAGCAGAAGTTTCGATATCCCCAAGCCCAAATAGTTCCTTGCGCTTCTCTTCATCAACAATCTGAATACGCGCATGACTACCCATATTGTCCGTTCCAGTAAACATTACATTTCCGGTTTGAATCTGCGCAAGCACCTCTTCCTCAGAAAGAAGCGGAAAGTTTCGGGCATTTCCAGGAATTTCAATATCTCCCTGCCCCGCCATCCGACGAAAACTTAGAGGCCAAGAACAAAGGTTATTAACTAAAACATTATTCGTCTTCATATTTTATGGTTCCCCTTTGATTAAATTTAAGGGAGGGGCAAACGCCCCTCCCTGTTTTGCCACTTATTTAGGCATAAAAAAATCTGCTATTAAATAGCAGGAGCTTCGTAGTTCGTATCAGAGATCAGGCCGATCCAATCTTCCATGCCCTCGGCTACACCAGCGCCAAACTCCATATCAAAACGAGTTAGGTGCTGGCGAGTCACGATATCGTCACCAGTCATTGTGGTCATGCCGCCGCGCAGGAAGGTTTGCAGAGGAGACACGGCTCCACGAGGCAGGAAGAACAGCAGACCTTGAGGCATATACAGATCATAGTCCGTTCCGTCCTTGTTCAACTTAGTCCAGTTGATAGCATTCTGCAGCTCAGTAATGGTAGCACCATTGTACATACCAACACGACCAGTACGCATAATCTCTTCTGCGATTGCGTCCGTACCATACCGCACCGCATCAGTGTCGGCCTGCTTAAATCCAACAAAATCATTAAACTGAGAAATAACGCTGTAATCACCAGCGATATTCACTCTGCCATAACGACGCATGGACTTCAGCATATTATCCACGCCCGTCTTTGTAATGCCGTTGGCCTCAGCAAAGTGCTTTACGCCCTTGGCATTCTTCAAGGCGCTATATAGGACAGACATAATGTAGTAGGTCATCTTGTTTTGCATATCGATTTGCACCTGGTTCATTCCCTCGGCAACATTGCCATCGAAGTTACCGTTCTGAAGCTCACGGTAATCAACGGCAAAACCAGCGGAAATGGTCTGGGTTGCAATCGGATACTCACGCCAATTTACAGCAGCAAAAGGCACGTCGCTGCTAGATGCCTGGAAACGAGAATCGATGCTCTCGTAGTTGTAGGTCTTCATCATAGGCACTTCATTATAACCAATACGCTTATAATTGCCCATGAAGTCAAACATCCGAACGGCCTCAAGCAACTTAGGCTCAATAGAAAAACGGATAATAGCGTTAATCTCACTCTGAGCAGTATGATCGCCGTCCAAAGCTTTGCTTGACATCTCTTTGATATTTGCAACACTCTTATCCAAAGTCTTGTCATCTACGTTAGGCCGGCGACCTGCGCTCAGAGCAGAAAATACCTCTACAATCTTAGAAGTTTGCTTCACGCGACCAGTATCAGTATCAAGACGAGCGTTGCTCATGTTGATCTCATAAATCGTGCTCATCATCTATCCCTCTCTTTCTCATATTACTGCACGCGAACAACGACAAGAACGCCCTTGCCCATGTACGCGGTCTTCTCTGTAACCTCAAAATACACCTTGTAGCCAGTCACGTCGGCGCTCTTAGCGAGCAAACCATCAGTGCCGAAAACAAGCTTGTCTCCAACAGCGATGTCGGCATAATCCGTACTAATCTCATAATGAGCAAACTCCATCTCCAAGTTTGCAACAGTAGTCAAATCATCGGCACGAACCTTCTCGCCAGCCTTGACCACAAGAGTCTCCTCAAAATTCCGCATCTCAGCCTTGTCATTGATATTGCTTACGATACGGAAGCAAGCCTTAGCCTCATCTGCTGAGGCAGGCAGATTAACAGTACGATCAGCACGATCCAGCACTACACCCATGCCAACCTTTAGATCGACAGCGGCAGTGTGGTCGCCAACGTTCTGCACGTTCTTGAAGTAACCAATCGTCTTACCCTTCATTGTTTTTCATCCCTTTCTTAAAATACATTTACGTCAGCAGAACCATCATCTTGATCGCCGGCGTCATCCATCATACCAAACACATCGATCTGGTTTGCGGAATTAGTCTCAGTAACCTTACTCTCACGAGCTGCCTCAACCATAGCAGTACAAATTTTCCCAATAATGCTATTGATCTCGACACTGCCAGGATTTGCATTGAACGCATCAATTTCCTCCTGGGCAACTGCTCGCTGCTCCTCAGTATAAGGAGCTAGTGCGGCATTCAGCTCTGCCACAGCAGCGGCATTTTCCATCTCAGCAATCTTAGCATTAGCCTCATTCAGACTAGCCTCTGCAGCTTCTTTGGCCGCATTCGCCTCAGTAAGGCCAAGCTCCGCAGCCTCTTTTGCCGCATACTCCTTATCGTAGTCTGCCTGCAGCTGCTTGATGTCGGCCTCCTTTTGCGCAATGTCGGCCTTCAACTGGCTAATATCTGCTTGAAGTGCATCGACCTTGGCCCAGTACTCCTCCCATTTGGAGTTGACCTCGGAAACAGCACTAGCTACCGCCGCCATCAGCTCATTCTTGGTCTTCTCATCCATAGTTTCATCCTCCTTATCTGTTTTTTTATTATTTAACTCCATTACGATGGCGGCCTCATCAGCCGGTTTTACACTAAGAATTGCATACCCGCTATAATCGTAGTCCTGCGGTACACGCCCCTCATCTTTCCAACCGTCGGAGTAAATAATGTAACCATCGTGCTCTGGCTTACCAACAATTTCTACAGAACCCTTAACAGTGGACTCTGCCATGTGCTCACGAAGCCAAGCAACAAATTTCGGATAACGCATTTCATCCAAAGTGCCCTCAGCAATCAAACATCGCTTGGTTACACCCTCAATTTCAACGTCTCCGATATATGCCTTGTCAAAATGCCCTACCATAGTGGCATCTTCAAACAATGGCAACCTATCTTCTTCCCGTACTTCTGTCATACCGTGGTCATATGGCACATCCCGATCTTCAGTCAAAAATGCTGCCACAATAGACATACCAATGACGGAATGAAGGTTGGCTCGAACATATTCCTCTTTCCATGAGATTCCATTTTCTTGCCATCTCGTGTTATCAGGAAAAATCTCATGCAGAACTACCTTAATAGGCCGTCTGCCGGCAATTCTGTTTTCACTTGAAATCTCATAAATAGTGGATGAAGTTCTTTCAGACATTTCCTCTCACCTCCTTATCCTGACGGAGATGGGCTGGCATTGCCATTATTAGCCTTTGTAGACTCCGTGCTTGCATTGACCGGAGGATCTGTGTTTGTGCTATGGTCAACATCTCCATCAGGCGCATCTTTTCCGGTCACAGTAAACGAAGTCTTATGTACAGGGTACTTATTCTCAAAGTCCTCATCCAGCTCATAATCCATAAGGGAGAGATAATCGTCTGCGTCAATGCCCGTAGAAGCAATCCAGGCCAACAAGCTTCCCTTTCCACGCGCATACAAATCAGAAAAATACTTTACCTGTTTTTCTCGATTGAGAAATGTTACTGGCAGCACTCTAAACTCAATGCGATAGCTTCCATCACGAATCACGTTATAATTCAAACATTTGTTCAGCTCTTCTACCAAAGCCTCAATCCAGGTAAAGACATTGTTCGCCACAATCTCCATATTCAGTGTTGCCGTAGCATAGTTACCAGTAGAACTACCACTCAATGCGGCAGCAGCAACACCGATATCCTCATTCACATCTTCTTTGATAGCATTTTCATTTGATTCGTCCAACAAAGACAAATCAACTGGTAGACGATCCATTTTTGTGCCTGACGCCAAGGAAAAGAAAGATACTCCATTCGTATTGCTCCGCTGCGTCAACGCCTGCTTAACGGTATTGTGCTGATTTTCCTGTTGTGTCTGAGACAAAGCAGACGTTCCTTTGTCCTTACCTTCTGGGAACGTCTCATAATAAATTTGATTATTTACCGTATCCAGAACTCGACGTTTTGTATTGATAAAATACTTAGCATAATCAATATCGTCCAACGCAGCCACGGCAAACGGAACACCATACGGATCGTTCTGCCCGCTTTTGATTTTGGTAACAATAGTCTTGTGCCAATCCAGACGCTGCCAACACGCACCACTGGGAAACTCCCCATTTTCATATTTCCGCCATCCTTCTTGAATTTGGCGGGGGAACCCCTGGAGCTTACGTTTGCGCTCTTCCTCTGTCAGCCCATTAAAATACCGCAGGTCAAAAGCTACCTCGTAGCAGTTGTTCCTACGGCCAATAATTTTGGTATATTCAACTGGCAAAGAGATTACGACGCAATTCGTTCCGGCAGAGTTAATCTCAGTAATACTTTGAATATCAAGATCAGTCAAGGCAATACGGTCATCAACCGGAACCGTCCTTGTCTCCATATATCCCACGTACATACCTTCATTTGCATCGTGAAACAACCCATCTCGAATAACTTCTTTATATCGCATAGAGCGCAGTACGCTTGCCATTTTATCCATGCTCTGGCGGTATCCTTTTCGAGATATACCAGCCTTTTTGGGTTTAGCTACAATTACATAATCAAGGGAATGAAGACTGACCAGACTATCAATGGCGGTTGTAACCGTACCATTAGAATAATATGCCCAACGCGCCCAACGACGTAATTGAGTAATATGAAGCATTGGGTTTTTAGCCATATTCATAATCTCGCTTGGCGAATATGGCGCATTGCAGCTCGCTCCATAACTGACCACATTCAAATATGTCGTGCCCAGGGAAGTATTAAATTCATGAGTTTTGTCACTATTGGGCGAAGCATTGATCTGAGATACAGATGCCTCACTTTCCATTTCAGGGCGACCCCAATTCATAAGCCGCGAAAGAAATGATCTTTCTGCCACTGTCTTCACCTCCTTTAATTAACAAGTGTTACATACTCATAGCCAGAATTATCTGAAAACAAATCCGCTTCCAGCAATGAAATAAAATAGTTTCCGTATGACACCGAAGTATATCGGTCTTTTCTTGCTCCGGGACGTTCTTCAATTTTAATAAGATTGGTTTGGTTTTGTACTGTATACTCAAGCCCAATCATCTCATTGATCAAAGCTACGGTTTCAAGGAATGGACGCTCATAGAAAAGTTGAGTATCTGTATCTGCTGTTGCATAGTCTGGATAAAGACGTTGAAGCTCTTCTACTCCCTCTTGATTGCTTACCATAAGTTCAATCATTCGGTTGTTGAGATTGTCTCTCATACAAACAGCAATTTTACTGTTCAGCTCCAGGGAAGCCTTAACTGAATACACAACTTCCTTTTGGCCCGCAATTACAATGCGTCCCTTCAATCCGTCATCGTTCATACAAGTCCACGGTTCATACTCAACATTCCGGTCTACATCATAAAGAACCTTTGCCAAAGCATCATAAATGGAAACGCCGGCATTACGTGTATCCAATACACAATAATCCGCATCAAAATCAGTAAACAACTGTTTGATGCGGATTGCCTGTTTGATTGTCTCAAACTCCATTTGCGGTTCCATATACAATACTTGTCTTCGATATCCTTGCTTTACTTCAATATGATCTCCGCCAGTGTCAGACACTTTATATTCTTTGCTTTCTGGCAGAGCACGAATGCAGGTAAATACAGAGTTGTCGTTTCCGGCACCGCCCTCTGTGGCAATATCGCACGCGATAATTCTAATTTCACCCGCTTGTTTTGGAATAGAATGTTTTGACTTAATCTTTGACAACACATCTTCATTTTTTCTTGGATAAAATGGACGTTTCAAGACTCTATTCTTATTGAGCATATCATATGTAAAGTAGGCATGAGCATTTTCAGCAACCATCTGATTTTCATACTCAATCGTCCACGCCACCCTATCCAGTTTGCTTCTCTCTTTGATCAAGAAGTCTCGCGTCTTAATCTCATGTTTCAAGGCGATGCTATAATCCATCCCAAGCAGAATAGACTTACTTTTGTTCAGCATATCCTTAGTTACAAGTTTCATATAATCCCACATCCAGTGAGACTTATACCATGCAGAACTAATATAAATTTCTTTCGGCTCTTCTTTAAGGTCTTTGTATTCATCTGGATACTTAATTCTGAATTGAATTTGCCGCTGAAACAAAGTAGGAGAAAGAACGGTATCGATAATGCTTTTCACAATCATGCGGAACTCTTCATAGATAAATACAGTCGCACGGTATCCACGAGCATTATCATTTGCTACCAGTACGATAATAGAGCTACCATTATGAAATTTAACTTCAATCTCATTTTGGTTATCCTTAATCGTTTTAATCTCTGCTTGCAATAGCGGGGATCTTGGTAGAATTTCTTTTGAAATTTTCTCAGAAACAATAAGCCGCGCCTGTTTTTTAGTTGCTGACGCTACTACAATCAATGATCCAGGGCGCAAGATTGCTTCTTTACAAGCATACACCGCAATAATAAAAGATTTCGCTGCACTACGAGCAGCGACAATACAAATACTCGGGAATATATCCATCAGATACAAAATAATATGCTGATAAAGATATAGTGTAATTCCAAAGTATCGTTGTACAAACCTGCTTGGATTTCTGCGCCAAAATGTCAGCCAATCTAAGAGTTTTTTTACAAACTCTGGGTCACTTAACTTACTGTTTGCCGGGAAATGTTCATGAACGTGCTTCTGACGTTCATCCATCATTTTCTCATAATCCATGACTCATTCCTCCGCGTCAGACAAGCTAAATTCTTTATCCAACTCTTTAGATCCCGTCAACAGATTACGAAGCGGCCTGGTCATAAAGCGCTCAATATATTCACGAAGATGATCAAAGTCAGCATACAGTTTTTTGTCCTTGTAATATTCAGCCGGACAATACTCCTCAATATCTCGAATCATTTCTCCCAACGGACTAAGCTGCTTTTCTGCTTCCATCTTCTTTTTCCGATCTTCAATTTCGGTTGTTGCCGCATCGATCTGTGACTTATAACTATTGGCAGCAGTTCCGATATTGGAGTCACCTTTTTGGAGTAACTTACGAAGATTAAGCTTCATAAAGCAGATAGACACATATAGCTCTTCTTGGCGCTTATCAATCGGTTCTCCGTATCGCTTAACCCAATCCTGATACTCGTACTGCATAGAATCGTAGTCGCCGGCGTCAAATCCTACACCAAACCTCCGCACAACTTCTTCTGGCGTCTGGATGTCCTCATTTTGTGCTACCTCCTCAACAGTAGTAGCATTTTCAACATCCGCCTCCCATCTACGCACCAATGTATCTGAATAAGTTGTAGCCTCTGAAACCTGGTTCAAGTTCAACCTGGAAATATAGGTACTAATTCGATTCCGGCTCTTTCCATTTCGACTTTCACTAATCTTTCGAGATGACGCCCAAATATCTGCGTCAAAATACATATCTGTAATCTGGCAGATCCGCTCTGCAGCTTCATCTTCATCCCCATCGTAAAACTTTACGTACTGTTCGTAGATTTCAGCAATACAATTCCGACAGATTGATAGAAAACCGTTGTTCCCCTTATAAATAGGAGACTTAGATCGCCCGAAATTCCCCTCTTGCTTTTTATACTTGTGGCCGCAACAAGTACAGCGGTACTGCTCATCGCTAACTACACGCGGCTCCACTTCAGTCGGCTTTGCATCTTTGACCACTTTATGTGTCGCCGGCTTCATAAGTGGCTTTTTCGCTGGCATTATTGCAACCTCCCTTCTTATATGAAAAACCTCGGAGAAATAATCTCCGAGGTTCCCGTAGAATAATATTGTCCTGGTGCGCCTGAAGAGTCTCGAACTCCCGACCCACGCCTTAAAAGGGCGCTGCTCTACCAACTGAGCTACAGGCGCAAATTATTACGAAATATACTCCCAAAATAATTTTGTACCATCTGACATCTTCCCGCATGACTTTATCTTTCCCTTGCAACACATTATGATCGCAGTACATGATACTCCAATATCTTTTGCAGCATCTCTCGTTGTTGAATAAACTTTTCCTGTTGTTGTACAGCAAACAGCCCTTGCTTTGTGGTTTTTCGATCCTTTCAAAGATTCAGATATCTTGTGTTTTGTTTCGTTTGAATGTTTTCTTCCAACATTGATTTTGTTCCCAATCAAATGATTATTTGGCTTTCCCTTTCTAATATCAGATAAATGTTTTCTTTGCGAATCAGAAAAACGATACCCAAATGTACCATCCCCACCAGCCGTCATATTATATCCAAATGTCGGATTTTGATATTTAGAACAATTAGTTTTAAGCTTTTCAATTAAATCTACTTCCATTTTACAAGCAGCATCTTTGCTTAAACCAGTCGCTACTATTTCGTGCTTAATATTTTCCCATCCATACTTTTGGATTGCTCTCCAAAAACATCTATCTAATATATAGTTGCTCCCGTTAAGGCCCCATCGCTCTTCTGGCTCCTTCCCGGTGATTCCAACATACTTCTTTCCACTTGGAGAAGTATGTATGTAAACACAGTACGAGTTGTTTTTCATTTAGCACCCCTATCTTTCGCAACTCCTTAGAGGGGCATACTTTCTCAGGCTCTCAAAGTCCCGTTGGGGTATGCCAGCCCGCCGCACTCCTGATCGGCTTGCCTGCTTTGCTCACAGCAGCTCAGTTGGGTCTATCGCGTTTCTGCGCCGGACTTTCACCGGAGGGAATGACCCCATACACTTGCCGGCATAAGATAAGATATTGCATGGGTCTTAGACGCCTATCCGTCTCGCCTCGCACCTTGATAGGAGTAAAGTTGCCATTTCTGGCATGGTGGAACGAGAAGGTAACGATCCTTCATCCTGCGGTTTTTCAGACCGCCGCTCAGACCTCATAAGCTATCGTTCCGTATAAAAGGGAAATCACGATGCGATTTCCCTGGCTCCAATATACAACATGGTATATGAAGTATGGCGGCGGAAGTAGGACTCAAACCCACAAGCCGCTCATCACAGCCAACAGTTTTCAAGACTGCTCCCCGCACCTACTGGGGTCAACTCCGCCATATTTGGTCGGTAGGGTTGGACTTGAACCAACAGCGTTTCTAATGTCACGATTTTACAGACCGCTTCCTTCACCAATTTGGATACCTACCGATTTATATTTTGACTAAGTATTTATATGTATTTATCCCCTGCCCATTACTATTCGGGATGGTTCTTAAAACAATGCTTCTTTTATTTCCGTGCTTAATGATATCCTCCATAGGGATTACAAATAGATTCATGTTTTTATCTGCACAAAACAACAAATCTAACGGATGTTCTGTCACTTTATCATATACAGATCCATTTGTTCCTCCTTTAGATGTAAGCGAAACCTCTGCATTTTCCGATGAGGAGAACTTACATTGCACTGTTTGTATAATCCCATCTTTCTCTACAATAAGATCATACCACTGCGTATCATTCATTGGGAGAGATACCGTATAGCCATTTGATCCAAAATATGCAATCGCTAAGCTCATCCCGGCTCTTCCACGATCCTTATTTGTATCAACCTTCATTGATTTCTATTAAAACTCCTATATTTAGTGTAGTTTCCAAACTACATATCTTGTGAATGGAGCTGGTAGCCGGGGTCGAACCGACGACCTACGGATTACAAATCCGTCGCTCTACCAACTGAGCTATACCAGCAAATGGAGCTGATGCAGAGAATCGAACTCTGGACATATTGCTTACGAAACAATCGCTCTACCATTAGAGCTACATCAGCATGGCAGGGGCTGAAAGACTCGAACTCTCACCAACGATTTTGGAGATCGTCATGCTGCCAATTACACCAAACCCCTATATGGCGATGTGTACGGGACTTGAACCCGTGACCTCCGGCGTGACAGGCCGGCGTTCTAACCAACTGAACTAACACACCATTTAGTCTATCCAAGGAATCATATCATCAAGATCTAATGGAGATTTCGCAGTTGCTATCTGGACAAAACCTCCTTCAACCTTGTGCCATAATGTAAATCTGCATTTCTCTACGCATTGAGAAATAATATATATGTCCCCAGATAAAGTAGTACAATGTACACCCGGCCCATTTTCAGTAGACGGTATCTTCTTCACAATTTTAACTTGTGTTTCGTTAGATTTTCTGCCCATATACGATCCTCATTTCTGGTGATGCCGGCGGGGATTGAACCCGCAAACTCCGGCTTGAAAGGCCGGCAACTCTACCAATTCGTCCACGGCACCATTTGGTACTCCCAACGGGACTCGAACTCGTATTACCGGCTTGAGAGGCCAGCCTCCTATTCCAGTTAGAGGACGGGAGCATATATAAAAAATGCGGGTGAGGATTTGCACCTCACATGGGAGAGGTCATCCGATACTAGAAAGGCGTCCTTCTAGCCCTCCACGTTATTGCCATTTATGTACTGCGTCTACTATTGCCTATCCAGCATTAGGCTTTACCAGATAACCCCCAAGCTGGTTTAGACGATCTTTCGATCCGTGGGGTTCTGTCTATTCCGCCACCGCATTTGTTGTTTAATGGCTGGGGTGGCAGGACTCGAACCTGCGAATGTGGGAGTCAAAGTCCCATGCCTTACCACTTGGCTACACCCCAATATTTTCTTTTCTGATGTTGCATTTTCCCTTAACTTGTGGTATAAATGTAATTACCAAATTGATTGGAGGTATTGTATTATGGCAGAAGAAAAAGCGAA
>ULRK01001976.1_pt1 | contig 17409 bp, 4 predicted proteins | sample 1955341 | NCBI WGS metagenome assembly ULRK01 (sample SAMEA4835680, study PRJEB28245) | human gut metagenome | biome: gut microbiome; material: fecal sample | place: Denmark | collected 2008
GAAAATGAGAGCAACCTGTTTTAGAACTGGTGGCACCACCAAAGTAAGTTTTTCACTTTAAAGCTGTTACAGTAAAATGTAACTGCTTTTTTTATGCTTTAAGCCCTCGTTTACAGGGCAGTAGACAAATAGTAGAGATGAAGACTTACCCGATAATTATGGGGAAAGGTTGTCCAAGGATCCTTGTCCGGTTTCAAAAAGCTGTATTTTTCCCTACCATAGTATCTGGAATCTTGATACAAGTTCTGCCGGATCCTGCACCAAGTTCTGTGAAATCTTGTGCCAAGTTCTGCTTCACGCTCTCACTATTTCAGTCAAAAGATTCAATATTTACTTTCAGAAATAGTGAAGAAAAAATATAGAAAAAGACCTAACATCCAAAGTCTTTATGACTTTGAGCAACCTATAAAACACGACAAGGTATAAAAAGACACAATACAAACATTGCATATTGTACTATCAGAAACCTATTTGAGACATCGCCCAAAGTTCATTGACAGAAACACTCTTTTCATAACTAAAATGCGCATAATTCAGCATGATACGCGTTTTCGGCGTTATATAATAAGCGCCTCCCACTGTATAAATCATTTCTGAATCAGAAACTGCCGTATCAGCTTCATAGCGTTCCAATTTTGCCACAACCGCCAATCGGGAGGGAATGGCAAACCAATATCCTAAAGCATAAAAAACTCTGCGGTTGATACTACCATCTTTTCCCCACAAATATTCCCCCCCCTGCAAGTCAACCGATGGGTCTGATAACAGGTACTCAGCGCCATGCGGTTACGTTTCATATTTGTATTATAAATGGTTTCTTCCCCCGTTTCATCATTTACCACCGTATAATCATCATTCAATTTTCCGATATAGGCAGACGCACCCATCTTCAATCCTTTGACAGGCTGCACAGTGAACCATGCGGCAAAATCCTTTGCATCATTATGATCTTTCATGCTGAGTCCGGAACCATTGTATACACCTACCCGATATTCCAGAAAATAATCGTCGACAGAGGTCTTGAACAACTCACCACCCACCTGCAAACCCATATCACGGCCACCCTGGTTCCCACATACATCTCCACTGAAACCTGCCAGACGCTCAATGACACGACTGAAGTTTACCGTTTCATAAACCGAAGATGACATCTGGTTCTCTAATGTAAAACAGGTCTTCATCCGACCTATCTTGACCTGAAAAAAAGAATACGGTTTGTAACAAGCATAGAGTTCCAGCAGCTGTGAAGTAAACAGTTCATACTGAACCATCCACGACAGTTTATCCGTGATATCTCCCGAAAGGATCAGCATCCCCAGCCTTCCAAAAAACTGATTGTCCGCCTGACTCACATCCAAGTCTTTCCTGTCCGTATAGCTATAACCGAACTGACCGTAGGCAGTCAGCTTCACATGTTTACTCAAAAAGCCGTTCACTTGCCCCAATACGGATGAATCTTCCTTTTTCCCTTGTGAATACCCCTGAGGTAAAACCAAGAACAACATCCAAATAACAAATAATAAGCGTGTGTTTTTCATGATCTATTTCTCATTACCAATGTATAACTACGTTCTAAAAGCTAACAAGCCGCCAAGCTATTCAAAAAGTTTAATTATCACTTATTATCCGTACACTTTATCCATATTTCCACTTATCTTTTATACAAGATGAATATTCACTCATTTTTATCCATCCGAAGAGTCATAAAAAGGCCGGTTGCCCCATTACATGAAGCAACCAGCCCTCCATTATCCTGTCACCAAGTTAATTATCAGAACTTATAAGCTGCTTTACGCAATTCTTTCACTGAACCGAATGGTTTATTGGGCTTCAGGTAACGCCCCATGAACTTATAAATGTCCAGACGAATCTTGTATAATCCGCAAAACGAAACGTTTCGCCATTCCTGAACGAGCCGTCTATTTTCTTAAAACGAAGCGTACCGCTGGGGGTACTCCCCCACCCCAAAATATTTTCGACCGGCTTACGCCGGTATTCACATAATGCAAGAACGGAGTCCGGACACCATCCGAACCCCGTTCTTTTCGTTTTGTCGCTTCGCTCCCGCTTTTCGCGCTTCGCGTTACGCTACCTCGACTATCGCCTTATACGCAGCCACGCTTTGCGCCCTCACGATCTTGCCGCGGAAGGCCAGACGCGAGCCGATATTCGCATACGTATTCGAAGCATCGTTATACGCACTCGCATACGACACACCGCCATACGCGCTCGCATTGTAGCACCCGCGATAGACCAAACGGACTGATGCCGAGCTGAACCAGTATTTGTCAGAATAGTAAGTGCTGCTCGATCCGCTCACGGCACCAACTGGCACAACGGCCATCCATTTGCCATGAGCCACTGCCGTTATCCAAGAGTCACCATTAGTCGTACCCTTCACCATCATAATCGTACCGTCCGGCATCCAGATGCGCCACTTGCCCACATTGCCACTCGTGTTCGGTATGTCCACCCTGTCCATCATGTCATACTTGTGTCCGTAGATGTCCTCATAGCCCAGGCAGCAGATATTGTTCACCTGCGTCACCTTTGCAGCACCATACTCGTCCTTCTCCACATACCAGGCATACTGATGCACAAGATTGTCCACAAGACTGTTCGTCACATTCGGATTAATCCCCTTCGCCTCTTCGTAGCCCACAGTGTCCTGCATGCCCCTCGATGCCGTACCGCCAGTCGTGCGTGTATTCGAGTGCGAACCTGCGCCACACTGCTCCTGCATGTTCTTTCGCCCATACTTTGCATAGCTCAGATTTGCGATGCGCCAGTGCATCAGCGGGTCTATCTGCTGCATACCTCTCTGCACGCTATAGTAGTGGAAGTCCATCCATGTCATGTTTGCAGTCGTAGAACCACCCGTTATGCAGGAACGCAGTTTTGTGCCAACCACCGAGCTGCCCGCCACACCACAAAGGTGCTCGTCGTTGGGCACCCAGTCAGGCTCCATGTCTTCAATCTTCTCGCTGTTACTCAACACCACCTTGTCAAACTCAGCAGTGTTTAGTATAGAGAAGTAAAGTGCCACGGCTCCTTCCGGCACATCGCTTATCAGATACATGCCAGCCTCAAACTTGTTGCTCAGCGTAGACACGACTATGGACTGCAGCACTGCGCCAGTCTTGTCAACGAATACGCTGCCCACAAGATTCGTGCCTGGCACACTCGGGAAGCGTACACGCTTGTAGCCCTCCACGCTCACCATACACACGGAGTACGAGCCGTCATTACTGAAAGCGTTGTTTATCGTGTCCCTGCCGCTCATCACCTTTTTGCCGTTTGTATAGCCGCCCTGCGTTCTCTTGATGTCCTCAAGCGTCATCACTGTCGCCTCCGGCACTCTTGGCATGTGGGTTCTGTCTCTGAAACTGTAGCACTCATAGTTTCTACCGTTCAGATAGTCATTCACACCCTTGCTCCAGTAGAACGGCTCCAGCATCATCCAGTCGCCCTCCGAGCCGTCAAGCTTTGCGGGGCTCCCGTCCGCATACTTGTTGCTGTCAGCATCGTCAAGCGGGTAGCATGTCATTTCGCCGTCCAGGTTATTCATCACCGTATCAACACCGGCGATGGTAACGTTCCGGGTAGTTGCTTTCTTCGTCACCTTCGCCAATACTCTGTGACGGTTCTTCAATATCGCCGCCACATGGCCGCTCGGTTTGTAGTCGTTGCCGTATTTGTAGCCCGTCTCGTTATCCAGGTTGCTGATACACGCGTCGTCGGCAATGGTTTCCGCTCTCTCCAGCATCGTGTATTCCGGCTGCTCGATGTTCAGTTCCGGGAAGTGCTGCTGCAGTGCTTCATACTCCTCGTCATCCTTGTATCTCGTCAGTCGGTATGTGCCCACCAGTCGGCAGCTCTCCACGTTTCCGCCATTCTCGTCCACACCGCCCGTCTGCATCAGTGAGGCCAGCAGGCTGCCGTCGCCTTCCATGTCGATGCCGGTCACACGCAGATACTTCACGTTTCCGCACCTTGCGTGCAGCGTCTGCCAGTCCACACCAGGGCAATTGTCAACCACAAGTCTGTTGATGTTGCTTGTGCCCTCCAGCGTCAGACCGCTGGTCGTCAGTTTGCTCAGGTAGCGCAGTTCCAGTGTCTGCAACGTTGCCGGGAGCGTTACGCTCGTCAGCGGAGCACCCTGTGCGAAGTTCACGCCGGTCAGGGCTGTCTTGCCTGCCTTCAGTTTCTCCAGCTTCGTGTTGTTGCTCAAGTCTATGCCAGTGAAGCTGCCTGACTTCAAGCCGGTCATATTCAGAGTACGCAAGTTTCGGCAGCCGTTCACCAGCAATGCGTTCAGCGTTGTCTGTGTCTGGCCGCAGCTCACGTCAAGCGTCCGCAGGGCGGAACAGTTGTTCAAGTTCAGAGTCTGGAGTATGGCATGGCTCACGTCCGTCAAGTCAAGCCCCATGATGCGGCTCGCACCATAGATGTATTGCGGGTCATTCACGATGAGGTCCGTGTCAAGCGTCAGTTCCACCTGACTTCCCGTGTCCTCCGCAAGCACTGCGCTTTCATGCGGAGTACCGCTCGTGTAGCCGTACCCGAAGAAATACCGCTCGCTCGCCGTGATTCTTATCTTCCGGTTGTCACTCCCGAACTTATAGCCGAAGTAGGCCGCGAAACTGTCCTTTCTGTATGTACCGCACACATACTGGCTGTCCAGCAATGCAAACCGGTTCTGGATGGTATAGGTGCGGTGCGCATATCGGCTGCCCTGGAGTGCATAGAGATAGTCATAGTAACTCGTAGTGCCGTCTGCCGTCGTCACACCCTCTGTCAGCGGCTTGATGTACTTGTAGATGCCGTCCTTGTTGTAGATGCGCTCACACCAATTGCCCATCATTTCCTCATTGAACACCTTCAGCACATACTCCAGCGACATCGTGCTTCGCAGCTTGTCTGCCACCTCCCTCAATTTGTCCGGACAGCCTCTCACAAGTTCCCACAGCACGGAGTCGTGTCCTGCAAACGCATACGAGCCGATGCTCTCGTCCATCGTCTCCCACGTTATCGTGTAGTCGTATTTCAGAACCGAGTCGTTGCGCTCACCGAACACCGTGTCCATGTCGTATGGGATGAAGTACCATATCTTGCCGTCCCACGTCACGAGCATCATGTTCTTCGCGCGGTTGTCCACAGCCATGAAGTAGTCCGTTATCAGATACCATGCAAATGGCGAGTCGTTGCCGAAGTATTCCGCATATTCGTTCAGGAATTTCGTCGGGTTGCCCTTGCATGAGTATATCCACTCCCAAAGGCGCTTCACTGCCGCCTTGTCGTCCTCATGCGCCGTCGCCCATGTGTCGTCGGCCTTGAAGCGGAACTCCAGAGCGTCGTCAAACGTGTCCATGTTGCTCGTACCGAACAGGCACAATGTCTCCGAGTTGTTCAGGAACTCCAGGCAGATACACTTGTTGCGCCCGCCCTTCAGTGCAGCCTCGTCATTGAAGCCCTCGATACCCTCAAAGCCGTAGATGATGCCGCTGCCGCTCTTCTCGTTGTTGAAGTTGTACTTGCCAAGATACACGTTCTCACCCGTGCCGTTGTTGTCGTAGAACAAATCTATCGGGAAACCGTCCACGCCGATTCTCACATCATAGTTGCCCTTGTAGGCCATTTGTGGCGGAGTCAGCCAGCCGCATCTCTTCCAGATGTCGTTCACGATTCTCACCGCACCAGTATTGTGCGTAGATGAAGAATCCGAGAAGTCCGCCTTCAGACAGAATATGTCTATCGGTCTTGCACCTGGTTTGAACGAATATTTGAAGTCCGCGACCTCCACACCGTTCACATACAGCTTAGTGCCGTACTTCGTCGAGCGACTGAAGTAGATGCGGTAGTTCTTTCTCGGGTAGGTCGTCGATGAGGTGCCTTGTATTCTCAGTCCGCACTGGTAGATGATGAAGTCATACTCCTTACCGTAGGCAGAGTAGAAGTAGATGTCCACCGGAACCTCAAACTTCTTGTTGTTCGTCTGGTTCACAAGGTTCACGTCACCCACGATCCTCATCACGCTCTTGCCCATCGCACGCAGTTTGTCTATATCGACATCAGTGCCCTCGTCGTCCATCACCTGGTTCTTCTCGAACAGCACCACCATCTCGTCGCTCGTCGGGCGGTCCACCATGTAGTTCGCCAGTTCCTCATCATCGCCCAAGGCACGGTTATACACGCGCAGGTTCCGCACCTCCACGTCCGCGCTCTCGCTCGTGATTCTGATGTTCGTCGGTTCTGCCTGGAGCAGCGAATCCGTCGAGGCATACTGCTTCGCACCGCATAGGATGCCGTTCACATACAGCATCATCAGTCGGTTGCCCTTCTTCTCCTGCACCACGAAGGCTATCTTCAGTGTCATACCGCTCGCGAACTTCGTGCCCACTTCCGAGCCTGCGCCCGTCCGCATCAACGCCTCCTGCGTGGTCAGTCTGAAACCGACATTGCCGGCCATGCAGTCCACCACCGTACCCCTGCGGTCGGTCACGTTCGTGCATGTCAGCTCCATCTCGTAGGTCGCGCCCGTGGTGGTCGCGTCGTTGCCGAAAGGCTTGTACCCGATTTCTACATTCGCGCCGTTCGTCAGCTTCAAGGCATCTCCCGTCCAGCCGTTGCTCTGCCAGTCAAAACCTTCAAACACCGTTTGAACGTCGTTATAACGCCATTCAGCAGGCTCGCTCTCGGCATTGCTTCTGCCGGCTGCCGTCAGTTTCAGCACAAGTCCGGCAGTCGCCTCGCTCAGGTCAATGCCGCTCTCCGTCACCTTCACGTTCAGCTTGTATTCCGTAGTGCCGCACTTCAGCACCATGGCCACATCGCCCTGCTCCAGGAAACGGTTTGTATATACTTGCGTCGTCCTCGGTACGCTCACCGTCTGCGTCCGTATGCCGTCTCGCCACACACCCACCGTCGCCGGGGTCGTTGTCGGGTCATACGCCACAAAGTCAAATCTCACCTGCTCATACTGGCCGGTTTCAATAGTCGGGGTCAGATGGTCGTCCGCAAAAATGCGTCCGTCACCGAAGGTCAGCTTCGTGCCGATATACGGGGCGTTCTGTCCGGCCTTCAGAATGTCAAAGTAGATGCTCTCACTCTTCAGCGTCAGCTCCGCGCTCGCCTCCATCTCGGCGACGATCTGCACAGTGTGCCGTCCGATGCTCACTCCCGACATCGACAAGGAGAAACTGCCGTTCGTCGTGCCGCTTCTTTTCACCGTCTGCGAGTCCCACTGGTGTCCGTCCAGATACAGCGTCACGGTTTTGTCGCCGCTTCCGCTCACCGCAAAGGGGATGCTCACCGCCTCGCTCACACCGTAGCCGCCCTTGGCGACACACTCGGCTATGTTGAAGCTGCTGCTCAGCGCAAGGGTCACAGCCTTCACGCTCACATAGCTCTGCCTCGTCTGTGTCTTGCCGGTGGTCGGGTCGGTTGTGGTAGCCCTCACATAGATGTCTGTCGTTCCGAGCAGCAGGTATTTCGTCAGATCCAGGGTATAGGTTCCCTTGCTCACATCATGCTGCGTGTCTGCATACATCACGGTCGCGCCCCTCTTCATCTCAATGCTGACTGTTGCCTTCTGACCCGTGGATGTGCCTTTCTCGTCACCGCTGCTGTACTGGTGATCATACGTCCATGTCAGCATCGCGCTGTCACCTTCCTTGATGATGGTCTTGCTGACGGCTGCATCCAGCACGATTTTCGTGGTCGAAGCGTCACCGCCTCCACCGCCGCTTCCTGCCGGAATGTCCGCAGACGCTATCTCCGCACCGCTCTTGTTGGTCAGTGCCAGGCGCACGCTGCTACCGTCGTCACTCAGTTCGGCATTCATGCCTAAAACGGTACTCGCCTCTATCTCCATCAGCTTTGCCGTCACAGCAGCGTTCTGCACCGGGTTCGTCGAGCTTGCGTTCAGGCTCTCGTCCACCTCCGTCTCGCTGATGGTGATAGCAACGTTGCCGTCCTCGCCTGGCTCCAGCTTCTTGCCGTTCAGCGTCACGCTCTTCACCGTGCCGTCACCGCCAAAGTCCTCCCAACTCGCCGCCTGCTCCCAGCTCTCTATGTTCGTTCCTTTGAACTGCTTGGTTTCCCATTTGCCCTGTGCCGTCTCGTAGGTAATACAGCGTCCCTTCGCACGTTTCTTCTCCTCCACGGCTGCTATGGCGGTCTCAAGCGTATAGTATCCGCTCTCCAGTGGAACCTGCTCCGTCACGTTATAGGTGTTGCCACCGCCGCTTCCGCTTATCTCCACCAGGTTCTCTTCCTCGTCGCTCCACACATACACCACGCCACCGCACACATACGCTTTGTCTTTCAGTACTTCCGTGCGCGCATCATTCATGTACATGTCTGCGCCCATCCAGTTGTTGCAGTACCGGTTCAGACCCACTACGCCGCGGAACGCCTTCTTCACCGTGTCATACACCACGGCATCCACCTTCTCATACGACACATGCAGTATCTCCACGCCTTCCACCAGCCCGTCAAACCGTGCTGTCGCGCCGTTCCTCGCTGATAGTGCCGTGTCCTTGTACCTCGACTCCACGCTTTCCGCCTTTGCCACAGCTGCGTTGGTCTTCTGGGCGGCATCCGTGGCCTTGCCTGCCGCATCGTTGGCGGTTTGGGCCGCAGCCTTCGCTGTTGCAGTTGCCGTATCTGCTTTCTTTGCCGATGCGTCAGCCACAGCAGCAGAAGCCTTGGCGACAGCTGCTGCATCCTCCGCAGGTTTCGACAGCAGTTTCAACGGGGCGCTCACCACCGTCTCGCCTCTCATGGCAGGGAGGCTCACCACACCGTCCAGCGTGCTCACAGCTTCCAGCTCGTCCACACTCTGGCTGTCAGTCTTTATCTGATTCACCACATCCTGGACCAGTTCCTTTTTCTCTTCTTCTGTCAGTGCCATAGTCGTATATCTTTTTTGTTATGATTGTTTATTGATGATTCTTGCCGTATATTTCGTAGGCCAGCCGTTCAGCGTCTCGGTGCTGTCTGGGTCATACACCAGTAGAAGCTCAAGCGTATCACCCTTGCCCATATCCAGTGTCTCGTAGTGTTCGCCATCCCAATGTACCATCACAGGCAGTTCCTCGGTATTCCAAGGATATTCCTTTTTGTTGTCCTGTTGGCTGTAGCGTCCACACACCTTGTAGTTGCTCGACCCTATATCGGCGATGATAGTTATTCTCATGCAGAATGGGGTGTTCTTTCCAATGGCCAAACCATCCCTCACTTGCTCTATCTTGGGCAGCGCCACAACGGTAGAACCTTGCGTCGCCTTAACGATGAAGCGGTTCGCTGCCTGTAGGTCCATATAGCCTACAAACACCGTATTCGCCTTGTCAAGGGCTATTTTTTTGTACGCATAGCCGTCCATAGCACCATTCAGCACACCAGAACCCTTACCCGCAAAGGCGAAATTTCCGTTCATGGAGTTTTCTATGTCGAACACGATGCCATACTTCGGGGATATGCCAAAATCGAAGTTGTAATCAGTGGCAGTATCTACCAACCGGCATAGCATAGGTTGCCCGTAGTTGTTCCATGTGCCGAAGATAGCTTGCCGTCCCTTGTCGTTGAACCCTATCATGTCATCATACAAGAACAGACCGTTTTCGGTATCCTTCACCTCTATTGTGCCATCTTCGTTATAAATTACATCTGCACCACCTATGTGCCCGTTTCCTATGCTGAAACCACCTATGGCTCCACCCTCAGCGTACACGTGGCCTCGGAATGTTCCATTCACAGCCTCGATGCTGCCGTCTTCTTTCACCTTGAAGTAGCCGTTGGCCGTCACCAGACCCTCCAGCTTGATATTGTCAGCCGTCAGTTTGATGACGGTTTTCTTATTGCCCTCTGCATCCGTTTCCTCTACGCCCACTCCTATCAGAGCCAGTTTGCCGTTTGCATCCTTAATATAGATTCCCGTACCTTCAGGTTGAATCATCAGCCCCGTCTCTTGCAGTGCTCGCTCGTCCTTGTCATACACGGCTGCCGATATTTTCACCAGTCGCTCAGATTGCTCGAACAATGTTTTGTACTTGTAAGTCAGCGCCTCTATCTTGTCCGTGCTCAGCACAAGCATATACAGATAGATGTCACCGTCAAACGCCAGCTTGAAGTCGCCCGTGCCGTTCCACAGTCCGCTGCAGGTGTATTGCACATAGCCGCCGGTAGCAGCGATTTCCTCGCTTACCTCCATACTGTTGAAGTCCGCAAAACCCGTCTTGTCAACATTCTCAAAACCTATCTTCAGCGTGCCGCTCTTTGCGCAGCGATAAAAGAAACTCAGATACACTGGCAAGGCTTCCTTCTTCCCCTCGCCGTTTGTCGGAAAGGTCGGCACAAAGCGCAGATTCTCATGCTTCTGTCGGATATACTTGTTGCGTATCCGCACCACCTTGCGTCCCATGTCTGTCACCACGCTCGCACCGTCACCCTTCTTCGATAGTGCTGCGCCGTTGGCCCATATCCACCTGTTGCCGACGAGGAAGAACACCGTCTCATTCTCCGAGTTCCACTTCTCCAGTCCCGATGCAAACGTCGGGTTGTTCAGATAGCCCTTCTCGCTTAGGAAATCGTTCCTCACGCTGTCAATCGCGCTCTGCACTTTGCCCTCCGTTATCTCAAACCGAGTCTTCACGTCCTCGCCTGTCTCCAGCACGAAGGTTCCCTTCATATAGGCATTGTCTGCATACAGTCCGTTACCCCGTGGTTGGCGGTCTGCCGGAAACTTGTCGTCCTTAATGCCGTCCAGATTACCGAGCCTTGCACGCAAAGCGTTGTCAAAGGTCTTGCCACTCACACCGTCCATCACATCAACTCTCGGCTGACCGTCCTCGGTGGCCGATATGAGCACCATATTCTGGCGGTCGGAGTTCGCCGTGTTGCCCATCAGCACACACTCATCACCCTCCTTCGGTTCCACGCCCTCGAACTCCTCCTTCACCACCACGATGCCAGTCTCCGTAACATCGGTCACTTCCACCCAGTAGCTCCGCATATCCTTGCCTGTGAACGTCTGGCAGCGCACCAGGTCGTGCTGTACAAACATATTCTCCTGCTCGAAGGTGATAAGATAGTGCTCGCCCGATTCCTCCACGGTCTTGATGCGTCCGTTGGCCGCGCTCACGCATATCTGACCGCCCACGCTCCTCACCTTCTCGATGAGCAGCTCCAACACGGCCATCGTCTGCCTCACTGTCAGTTTATCCACCGTCAGGTAGGTGCGCCCATCCTCACCTTTCCACAGTCGAAAACCTGCGCCCAGCAGTCCGTCCACAAACTGCCCAGCACTCCTTATGCTGTCCGAGGTAACGGAGTCAAAGGTCACACCATCAGTCTTTCTCACTGGCTGATTCAGATAATCATCAAACTCATGGTAATCCCACTTGTCTGCATTGTCTGCTTCCTTGGCGTGGTCCGCCTCCAGTGCATGTTTCGACTCATCTGCGTTCACTGCATGGTCTGCCTCCTTTGAGTGGTCTGCTTCCACCGCATGATCGCTGTCCGTGGCATGGACAGCTTCCTTCGCCAGTTCTGCGATGTCTGCCTTGGCCGCATGCGCAGCCTCCTTCACAGCCATGCCGCCGTAAGCGGTGCCGCTCGTTCTCAGTGCCGACGTACTGCCCTCGTTCTTTGGTTTCTTTATTACCTTGATGTCTATCATTGCTCAATCTCCTTAAGTGTCATTTCTGCATATCCTTCCTCAAGGTTGCGACTGATGCCCTGCACGAAGAAAGTTTTATCCATCATGGGATGGCGATAGTGAGCGAACAAACTCACGATGCCACCATCTGTATCCGTCAACTTCTGCGTCATAACAACCCTTGGTGCATGCCACTCTTTGTAATAGTAGTCCACATACAACTGCTCAGGCTTAGCGCTCATACCCCTCGAATAGTCATATACCGCCAACAATCCCTCTCCTGTCAGCGTGTTCAATGGGGTGCTCATCTTCACGCTGTCCGTCACGTCCAAAGCCTGGCACTCCGCTGCTGTCAGTGCTGAGTTTATCTTCATTTCGATGTCATCCTTCACGTTCACAAAACTCTCCTTTGTGTCGCTCATGTAAACGAGGTCGTTATCACCAGTGTTGTTCACCAGTCCGTTGTCGCTATATATCTTCACTTCAAACTGCTCTACCATGATGCTGCTCACGTGTGCCAGCAGTGGTATCGTTGTACTGTTCCATTTCGTGTGTCTGAACCACGTCTTGTGCCGTCTCGTCACCACGTCCCACAATGCGTTCACTGGTCCCAGGATCATAAACTTAACCCTACCGCTCACTTTATCTGCCTTCTTGATTGGTATCGCTATACCCTCTGCATCGATGCCGAGCTCATAGTTCACGTTGTTTTGCAAATCGAACTTGGTACCAACTATCTTGTCACCGATTTTCGGGTCAAAACCTATCGTAAAACACTGCTGGTAGTATTCGTCCTCATTGGAACACTCCTCCAGCGTCTTGTACTTCCGCCACTCGAAGTCCGTCACCTGTCCTTCTGTGCCTTTTTCCACCACACACTTATCCCCTATTATCAGCATACATGCCAGTACACCCACCTTTGATATATGGTCGCTGCCGTCTCCGATGGCACTATACTTGAACTCATACAACTGAGGCCCGGTATCCGTAAACGGAACAAAGCCGTGCGCCGTTTCCATATCCCATGCCACTGTCTCATTAGGCAATGCTGCCTTCCACCACTGCTGCGTGTAGTATCGCCCGTCACCGTTGTTTCGGCTCGGTACCGTCATGCCCAACCATTTTTTGATACCTGAAAACAGTGGGTTGTTTCCCCATATTCCACCGTCATAGTTGTATATCGCTTTGTAGGTGTCCGTCAATGCCATCACAGGGTTCAGCACCAGTTTTCCGCTCAACACGATGTAGTTCGTCGTGCCCTCGTCTGTAGGCGAAAAGACACCACCAGTCATGCTACCGTTATACACTGCCCTCGGTATGCCTGCCTTTAGCGAGTTGGTATTAGGATAGGTAGTTGCCTCCTTGTCATCACAGTTGCCGTTCACACTCACTACCAGGTAGTTCGTCATTTCCACTTTCGATGTCGGGGAGTTGTCCTTTCCGTCCGTTTTCTTCTCCACCTTACCAAGTGCCATGATGGCAGCACCCTGGTTCTTCGCCAACCAGTTCGGCAGTATATGTTGGTTTCGCCCCTCACTACAGTATTCCTCCATCAGGTTACCGCTCCCGCTCTTTGGGAACAGCCACTGACTGTTGTTCATCATCTGCACATACCAGTCAGTTACACAACCACCACTATAGGAGGTTTCCTGTCCGTGAGTCATTGCGTCAAAGGCGTTTATTGCTTTCGAACCCTCACCATCACTGCTGTATTCCGTCATGTACTTCTGCTTGTTGCTGAAGGGACTTTTCAGAAGATCATTGTCAAGCGGACTCTCTATCACACTCTCCATACTCTCCACCTTGGCAGTCAGCATAATTTTATTGTACACCTCCCCTACGCTTATCGTCGTATCCGTGTCTGTCACCAAACCAGTCACGATGTCCGTTGTTTGCCGGGCCGTCGTCACGCTTGCGCCAGTCAGCAAATCTCGCCAGTAGATGCGTTCGTCGCCCTTCACGCTCTCCCAGGAGAACAGATAAAACGTGAACCCATCCTGCACGATGTGGAGGTTCAGGTACTTCAGTATCTCCTCCAACACCTCATCCTGCTGCCATACGTCATCCTCCTCATCACCGAGAAAAAGCAACTCGCTCACCGTCAGCTGCCCGAATATCGAATAGCGGTTACCTGCCAAATCGTCCACAGCCTTACTTCCATCATATAGGTAGCGCATGGCATTACCACCCACGATGTCAAGCTCAGCCGTCACACCGCCCAAAATTTCTTTCAGCATCGCCAAGAATGTGCGTTGTTCCGCCTCCGCCTTTACTACATTATATAGTACACCGAGCGAGCCAACATCACGATATTTAGCATATTGCAATGCCGTCAGCGCATCGATGCAGCTCAACTCTATCTCGTCAAACTCCTCGTTGTAGCCCTGCGAATAGCTCTGCGGTTCGATAAATCCGGCAAAGAGACATTCCCCCTCACGGTAGATATTCACCACAGCGTCACGGCATGAGGCACAAAAGAAGTCCGGCACGAAGTTCCGCGCCAGAAGGCGTACAGTAGCCTGCTGGCAGAGCAAGTGGTCAAACGTATCGTTCACTTGACTCGTCAGTTCCACTGGATCATCAGTAAACGACAGTTCCCCATTCTTCTCACCAATGACAGTTTCCTTAGTACGGTCACCACCAGTCAGTATATGCACCTCGATGCGCTCTTCCCTTTGGTTGTAAAAATGTCCGTGCAGATACATGCTCCTTATATTTTGATGTTTGTTCCTTTTCTGTTTATTCTCGTCTCGTTGGCAAGCACCGCCACAAGGTCTCTGCCTTTAACCTTCAGCTCGTACACGCCGCCACCTCCGCTGCCATTATTACCGATAAGCGACTTCAATTTGTTCAGCGGTGCTATCACCTCCGGGTTGCTTTTCGCTCCAGCATACTCGCCCATCAGCGCCAAGGTCGGGCCATACACAATACCGCCGTTGGCGAATGGTGTCACGGCAACCGAAGCAACAAGCCCTTGCATCATGGCTATAAATCCAGCTGCGATGCCAGCACCAGCAAACGGAATGTAAGCGTGTGCAGCCATAAACTCTGAAGCTGCAAGTTCGCGGTACGCCATCGCCTCTGCCTTTACTGCCGCCATCGTAGCTACCGATGCCGCCACCTCTCCAGGGGCTGCCGCTACTTTTGCCGTAGCAGCAGTGGTCGCTGCCACTCCACTTGCAGCGGTCACAGTGTTGGAGACACCTGTTACGGCGGTCAAGGTCTGAATAATTGAGATGATGCCGTTGATGCCCTCATATATCTGAATGGCAGCATCGACAACGCCAGTAATCGTGGACCATGCGTCACGGTTGCCTTGCAGCGCATCGGTGAGCGAGGTGACACCATTGCCCACACCCTTGACCGTGCTCCACGACTTACCTAACGTGACATTGCTTTTGCGGATGCGCTTCTCGTAATCCTCATAACTGCCGATGAGCTTCTGTATGGAGGCTCGATGCGACTCGTCCATAGGACTTTTCGTGTCAGCCAACATATCCTGGAGTTCCTTGATGCGTTTCTTTACACCATCAAGCCCAATGGTTTTCAGTTCGAGGGTCAGCGTCTTGCCCTCCATACTGTCGAGCTTTGCCACTTCTTCCTCCATTTCGGGAATGCGCGTGAGTTGCTTCATGGCATCGCGTTTCTTCTCCAGTTCCAACACCGTGCGCTGTATGTCGTCAATCTCCGATGCGCTGGCGTTCTTCTGCTTGGTCTGGTAGTAGCTGATGGCATCATCCAGCGAACGGATGGTGTTCAGTCGGGAGATGTCCTCCGGCTTCTTCAGTTCATCAAGAGTATCGTCCCATTTCTTCTTCAGGTCGTTAAGGGCATTTATCTGCTTCTGTATCTCGATGCGCTCTGTCTCTGTAGCGGTTTTCAACAAGTCTGTATAATACTGCAGCTCTTTTTCAAGCTGGCGGTATGTCTGTATCTTGTCTAAACCGACATCAACATGCGAACTGCGTTCAAACGCCGTTTTAAGGTCATTCAAACGCTGTATTTCAGCATCGATTACTGCAAGTTCATCGGCAGAGGCTTTCTCCCTCAATCCCTGTTGATAAGTGATTTCTGCATCGATGTCCTTCAGAGTTTTCAGTTCGGTGGGACGGCTTGCCGCATCCTGCAACTGCGTTATCGCATCCTGCTGCTTTTGCAAGGCTGCGATTTTCTTTGCATAAAGCGCAATGGTCTTGGTGTCCGTTCCGTTGGCAGTTTCCAGTTTGTTCTGGTAGTACTGGATGTTGTTGCCAAGTTCCTTGTAACTCGTGGCATTGGCGATAAGCTTCTTTCCGCTGTATTTGTCCTGGTTCCCCGATTTACCACTGCCGTTTCCGCTGTCTGTCGAGGGGGCGTTCTGTTTCTTATTGTTCTTCAAGGCGGTCTGGGCGTTCGCAGTCTTTGCCTTGGTGTTCGCTTGCGTGGCCTTTGTGTTTTTCTCCAAATCTGCCGTCTGCCTTGCTGTGGTCTCGTCCTTTATGCCGAAGAACTTCTTCACCCATTCCCATGCCTTCTTTATCACGGCACTCGCTTTTTCGAATGCCTTGACAAGAAAGTCCCATACGGCTGATGCAATTTTCTTCACCGCTGCCCATACAGCATCACAGATATTGCGAAAGGTCTCACAGTTATTGTATGCCGCTATCAATGCACCCACAAGTGCCGCTATAGCCATCACGACAATGCCGATGGGGTTGGCACTGAGCACAAAGTTCAGGGCAATCTGTGCCACCTTCCAAATGTTGGATGCGACAACCACTACCTTTGCTGCAGCTGCTTGCGCAAGCGTGGCCACCTTCACAGCTTTCAGTCCTGCCACCACAGTTTTGATGCCACCGCTGAGCTGCACCATACTCATGAGGGCGATGCCGCTATTAGCTATCCATTCCACATAAGGTGCGGAAGTACTGGCTATTGAGCCTGCCCAATCCATCATGGCGTGCATCTGGTTAGCGAGCGTCTGACGTAGGCTCTCTCCAGTCGATGCCATATTGTCGAAGGCTGCGTCTATCTCTCCTGCGGAGTTTGCCATCGCTCCTATGTTCTGCGAAAACTTTTCCTTTTGTTCGCCAGTCAGCGAACCGAGTAGTCGCATTGCGTCTGCACTGCCGAACAACTGTCCGTAAATGGTTTGACTCAACTGTCCTGTCTTTGCCGAATACTCCTGTATGCTTGCATCCAAACCGAGCAGGAAGTTCTCTAAACCACCAGCAGCCTGAATACTGGCTGCATTAAAACCGATGCCCATCTCGTTGGCCGCTTTCGTAGCTTCCGCAGATGGCTTGATGAGTGAGTTGAGCACGGCAGCCAACTGAGTGGATACTTCCGCCGTGTCACCAGTCACACCCGTTGTAGTGGCGAACACTGCCATCAGTTCGTCCATGGAGACACCAAGCTGAGATGCACTACCACTCACACGGGGCAATGCCTGCGCCAACTGCTCAAAGCTGGTCACACCGTTCTTGGCCGTCATCTGTATCTTGTCTTGGATGTTTCCTGCTTGATCCCATTCCAGACCATAGTTCTTGATGAGCGTGGAAGTAACGGTCACCGTCTCTCCCAAGTCCGCAATACCACCAACCGCACTACGGCTTGATTTGTTGAGGAACTCTATCCAGTTATCCTCGGGCACGCCATTGGATATAACCTGGTATAAGCCGTTGGCAAGTTCCTCACGCGCAAGCGGTATGTTCTTGCTCAGTTCCGTTATCTGACCAGTCAGTGCTTCAAACTCGTCCCCACTCTTTCCT
>ULRK01064214.1_pt1 | contig 17332 bp, 15 predicted proteins | sample 1955341 | NCBI WGS metagenome assembly ULRK01 (sample SAMEA4835680, study PRJEB28245) | human gut metagenome | biome: gut microbiome; material: fecal sample | place: Denmark | collected 2008
CCCATGGGAGGACGGGGCGGACGCCGGTTGTTGTTCCGGGGCGGGCGGGGCCGGTCATTGCGGGGGCCGGGGCCATAGCCCGGGCCGTATCCGGGGCCGAAGCCGGGGCCCGGAGGGGGCGGCGGGCCGGGACGGTGCCGACGGGCCGAACCTGCCATGTAGCCCCATGCGAAGGGACCCCAGTTCCAGCCTGCTGCGTGGCCGATGGGTGCAATGAACACCCGGAACACGAACAGTACGATGATCAGCATCACCAGCAGGGACATGAACAGGATCACGATGCCCAGAACGACATCCTCAAAGGTGGTGGGGCCGTCGTCCGGCTGGGCATAGCTGCCGTCGTCGTAGCTGCCATCGTCGTAGCTGCCATTGTTCAGATTTACCCCATAAACACTTGCAATGGTGTCGGCCACATTGTTGGCACAGGTGATTACTGCATCGCTGTAATCGCGGTTAACAAAATCACCTTCCATGGTCTGAGCGAGGGCACTGGCCTGACTTTCCAGCGTGGTGTTGCGGAAGCCGTCGCCGTAGGTCACGTAGTAATCGCCATCCTCGTAGATGGGCGACTCCATCACCAGCAGGATCAGCACGCCGTTGTTCTCGGAAGCCGAGCCGATGCCCCAGGCGTTGAAGGCCTGTGTTGCATAATCCTCAGTGGAATAATTACCCGTATAATCTACAGTCAGTACGCCGATCTGTGCTCCGTTGCAGCTGGACTGCAGCTGGTTGTTCAGATCAACGATGGTCTGGGTAGTGCTGTCGCTCAGAACGTTGGCATCATCCACCACACACTGATCTCTGGGCAGATCCGGCAGGCTGGCGGCGGCAAATGCCGCCGGGCACAGGGCCGCTGTGCCCACTACAAGGGCCAGCACCAGAGCGCTCACGCGCTTTGCAAAATTTTTCATGCGAAGGGTTCAACCTCCTTTACACCGGCAATGGCTCCCAGCATGCTGGCCGGAAAGCCGCCGGTCTCTTTCTGGTAGTCGTAAACGGCATCGTTGTATTTCAGGGTGCCGATGATGGTAGCCGCACTGTTGAACTGGCCGTACTGGCCCTGCACCGCGCCCATCTTCATGGGGTCTGCGGCCTGCTCCTGCAGCTTTGCGTAGAGCTGATCGATCCGCGACCCCAGCACCTCGTTGGCCTGATACAGTGCGTGCATCGTGCTGCCCTGATAATAGGGCAGCGAGGTGAGTGCCTGACTTTTGCCGCCGTTCTGCACGGCTTCCAGACAGGCGGTAAAATCGCTCAGCGCGCTCTGTGCGGCCTGTACCTCGGCACTGTCGGCCCCCAGCGTGTTGCCGGCGGTGGTGATGATGTTCGCCGCCGTGTTCATGCGGGTGGTCAGCTCTTCGTTGAGGTTATAGCCGTTGTCTGCCGCCACACCCACCGTGTACCATTTGCGGACTTCGTTGTACTGGCTGCGCAGCTTGGCGCTGCCAAAGCCCAAAAAGGCCGCCAGCATCACCACCACGCTCAACGCCAGTGCAGCTGCGCGGGTGGAAAGGGCTGCGGGCAGCTTTGCTTCCAGCCCTGCCAGCTTCTGCTGCAGAGGTGTCAGCGGCACGGCCTGCTCCGGCTGTTTTTGTTCGCGGTAGCTGCCCGCGTCAAAACCGCCGGAAGTGCTGTTCTGTTTTTGCGAAAAATCTGCGTTTGCCATCTCAGCTCCGGATCTCCATCATTTTTGCTTTCAGTTCGTCCTCGATGCGGTTCAGCTCCTGCTCGGCGGCGGCACGCTTTGCGCGGCCCTCGCTCTGGATCTTGTTCAGCTCGTCCAGCGTCTCGATCAGGCTCTTGTTGGTCTGCTGCAGGGTCTCGATGTCCACCACACCGCGCTGGGACTCCTTGGCGGTCTCGATGGTACCCATCTTCAGGGCCTCTGCGTTCTTCTTGAGCAGGTCGTTGGTCATATCGGTAACGGCACGCTCGGCCTGCATGGCCTGCTGGCTGTGGGCCAGACCCAATGCCAGCACCATCTGGTTCTTCCACAGCGGGATAGTGTTGACGATGGTGGACTGGATCTTTTCCGCCATCATGGTGTTGTTGTTCTGCAGCAGGCGGATCTGGGGGCCCATCTGCAGGCTGATGTTGCGGGTGAGCTCCAGATCGTAGAGCTTTTTCTCAAACCGCTCGCACTGATCGGCCAGGTCGCGGGCAGCCTGTGCGTCCTCCGGCAGGCCGGAAACCTTGGCCTTGTCCATGGCCTGCTGCAGCTCGTTTGCGCGCACATCGGCCAGCTTCTTTTTGCCGGCAAGGATATACATGCTCAGCTCCTTGAAGTAGGCCATGTTCAGATCATACATCTTATCCAGCATGGCGATGTCCTTGAGCAGCTGCACCTGATGGCCCTCCAGCATGGACTGGATCTTTTCCACATTGGTCTCGGCCTTGTTGTACTTCATCTTCATGGCATCCAGCTGGTCGCCCTTCTTCTTGAAGAAGCCGAGGATGCCCTTTTTTTCTTCCTCGCCTGCATCAAAGCTCTTCAGCTCACCGATCAGGCTGGTGATCATGTCGCCCACCTCGCCCAGATCCTTGGTGGACACCTTGGAAAGGGCGGCCTCGGAGAAATCGCCGATCTTTTTCTGGCAGGCAGAGCCGTACTGCAGCACCTGCTGGCTGTTGGTAATGTCGATCTTCTCGGCGAACTGGTCCACCATGGCCTGTTCTTCCGGGGTCAGGTTCACCTGCGGCTGCTCCGGTGCGGCAGTTTCCTGCTGGGCGGGTGCTGCCTTTTCCTCTTCTGCCGGGGTGGGGTCCAGCGTCAGGGTGGGTACTGCGGGTGCATCGAGGTCAAAATTGAATGTATTATCAGCCATAAGAGATTCCTTCCTTTCCAAATACCATTTACCTTTTTTCTTAGCTCAGGCCCTGCCCTTTGAGCATGTTCTGCAGCACCATGATATCTGCAGAAAGGTCCATGCTCTCGGCGGCGTACAGGGCATCCAGCTGGTTTTCAAACGCCGTGGCAATGGAAGCAGCATTGTGCTCCACCTCGGTACGGATGGCTGCGGCATTCTCGCCGCGCACGCCCTGCTTTGCCAGCTTTGCATACTGCTGCAGAACGTTCACCGCATCCGGCAGGTAATAGTTTGCGAACCTGCGCACCTGCTTTGCCTTTTCCGGGTTTGCTTCCACCGCTTCCACAATGGAGCGGCCTGCCTTTTCCATGCGGGTCATGGCGGCAGAGAGCTGCGGGTCCGGCAGCTGCTCGTTGAGGGTGTGCAGGGTATCCAGTTTCTGCTGAATGTCGGTCAGCATCGCGTCCACATCCTCCACACCGGTGTGGAAAGGCACTTCGTGCTCCACCACCCGGGGCGGGCAGACCTTCTGTGCCGCACCAAAGGCCACAAATGCACCGCCCAGCGCCGCCAGCAGCGCCCACAGCTTATACACCGGCAGTACCGCGCACAATACCAAAAAGACCAGTGCCATTGCATAAAATGGCAGAACGCTGGGCTTTCTGGTGCGGATGATCTTGCTCATGTTTCTTCTCCTTGTCCGGGGCATTGCCCCTTATGTCATCCATAATACCGCACCCCGCGAAAAACGCAAGGCTTTCACGGATAATTTACAACCTGGCCATCATTTGTTGATCCACGGCAAGAGAGCCGCGCCCCAGATTTCGCGCAGCTTTTCCGGGCGGCAGGCAGCGTTTGCCGGGCTGGTGCTGGGCAGCTTTACCGCTGCAATGCCGGACACCGGCTGCAGATACTTTGTATAGATCCGGTATGCGGTGGCTCCGTTGCAGAATACTGCTTCGATGGGTGCCTTTGCCAGCAGAGCGGTAATATCATTCGGCACTGCATCCTTGATGGAAGCGTCCGCTGCGCCGGTGATGGTGCAGCGTTCCAGCGTGTCCCAGAGGGCCAGCCCATGGCGCAGGATGATTTGCTTTTTGGCTTCAATGTCCTCACGGGCAGGCACCGGCTCCCCGGTCAGCGCGGCCAGCATGGGCCAGAAGCGGTTCTGCGGGTGGCCGTAGTAAAAGGCCATCTCCCGGCTTTTGGGGCTGGGCCATGTGCCAAGGATCAGCGCCCGGCTGCGCACGTTATACACTGGGTCAAAGCTCATTGTCCGCCTGCACTTTCAATTTTATCCCAAGGCGAGCCAAGGTCGCGGCCGGACGGCTCTGCTCTGGGGCCGTCGAACCACAGCTCCTCGATCAGGTCGGCAAGGCCGTCCTCCCGCACATCGCCAATGATGCGGTCGGCGGCAGCCTTTGCGTCCGGCGTGCCGTTTGCCATGCAGCAGCCAAGGCCCGCTGCCTTCAGCATGCCCACATCGTTGGCAGAATCGCCTGCCGCCACGGCATCGGCCAGTGTCAGGCCCATCTTTTCGCACAGGTCGGCAAGGCCAACGCCTTTGTCCATTCCACCGCGCACGATGTCGTAGTAGCACAGGCCGTCGGCATTCTTCGCGCCCACCTGCATCCAGTGCAGACCCAGATGGCCGTACTTTGCCGCAAAATCTGCCACGTGCTCCGGTGGCACTGCCGCAAAGGCCGCGTGGGGCATATCGATCAGGTGGCGGTCCTGATCTTCGCCGTCCATACAGTCCAGCCCGATGCTGTTCATCTGCTGATAGCCCCTGTGCAGATATTCATACTCGCAGTAGGCGTAGCAGGCATCCCTGAAATTGAACTGCAGCGGATAGTTATAATCCTCGCAGAAATCCACCAGCGCGTACATTTCCTCAGCGGTGAGCGGGTGCTCGGCCACGATGCGGCCCTCGCGGTCCACCACACAGGCACCGTTGCAGGTGATGGCGTAATCGAACCGGATGCCGCCCAGCTGGCCTTTGAGGTTGACGCACGGATACGCACGTCCGGTGCTGAGCACAAATCTGCCGCCTGCGGCCTGCAGCTTTTTGATGGCTTTTACCACCTTCTGACGCGGCTTGCCCTCGCCAAAGGGCACCAGTGTGTTGTCGTAATCGCTTGCCAGAATCTTATATTGCATTCTATTCTCCCCTATGGAACTGAGTTTTGTACCAGTATACCATACTTTTTTAAAATTGGGGTGCATTTGGGCATAAAAATAAGGCTATCGCACAGAATTCCATGCAATAGCCTTATTTTGTTTCACGATGCCGTTTTCTTTGCAGCTTCTTCTCGTGATCACGCAAACACGGCCACGACCACCTGCATTGCCACGCCGAGGAATGCGCCTGCACCCCATGTCAGGCCGGTGATGAACAGGTTCTGCTTCCACGAAGGATTGGTGCGCCACAGCACCGCAAGGCCCACGCCTGCACCGGTGCAAAGGCCCGCCACCAGACTGGAAAAGCGCAGAGCACCCTCCACATACAGCTGGGTCAGCAGCACGCTGGCGGCGCAGTTGGGGATCAGGCCCACCAGTGCGGCCACTACCGGCTGGAAGAAGCCCATGCTGCCCAGAAGGTCTGCAAACACATCTTCGCCCACGCCTTCCACGATCAGGCCGAACACCAGACTGAACGCAAAAATGAACACAAAGATCTCCAGCGTGTGGCGCAGGGCCGCTTTCCAGATGGGGGCGGGCTTACCCTCTTCGTCGCTGTGCTCCTCGTGACAGTCCACCTCGTCGGCATGGCCGGTGTAGCCGCCGCGCAGCGATTTGGGCAGCACGCCGCGCAGCACAAAATCCAGCGCAAAGCCCACCACAATGGCGTATACCACCTTGATGACCATGAGCACAGCCAGCTTATCCCAGTAGGCCGGCATGGATACCAGCAGCGGGATGGCTTCGTCGCTGGTGGCAAGGTAGACGGCCATCAGGGTGCCCAGTGTAATCACACGGGAGGAGTAGAAGTTGGACGCAATGGCCGAGAAGCCGCACTGCGGCACACAGCCCAGCACCGCGCCCGGAATCGCGCCCCAGCGCCCGCCGCCTGCCAGCAGTGCTTCAATGCGCTCACCGTGGCGGGTCTCGATATACTCAATCAGAAGATAAGCCAAAAACAGGAAGGGCAGCATCTTGGCGGTATCCACCAGAGATTCGCCCAGAACATCCAGAAACAGTTCCATATACGCTCCTAAAAACGACCGTTCGTCGCTTCATTTTAGTAAATTGCAAATTGGTTGCATTTTTGAACAGGGATGATTATACACGATATTCTCTCCAATTGCAATACCAAAATGCAAATTAGTTGCAAATTTATTTTTGCAGTATTTTTGAAGCCTGTGCCGCAGCGGTGACATTGCCCATAACAGAAAGGACCCCAGAAAAATCCGCAGACTTTTCCGGGGTTCCGTAAAAACTATTTTAAATATCAGCCCTTCATCGGTACAAAGCCCACAAGGTCTTTTACCACCTCGCCGCCGATGATCAGGCCGGCCACCGAGGGTACAAAGGCATTGGAGCCCGGCACCGAACGGCGCTGGGTGCACTTGCGCTGGGTGCCCGGAGGGCAGATGCAGTGATACTTGCAGCTGATGTCGTCATCCTCGATGGGGGTCATGGCAGGCTCCTTGGAGTAGACCACCTTTAGGTGCTTGATTTTGCGCTTGCGGCACTCGGTGCGCATCACCTTGGCCAGCGGGCAGACCGAGGTCTTGTAGATATCGGTCACTTCAAAGCGGGTCGGGTCCATCTTGTTGCCTGCGCCCATGGAGCAGATGATGGGGGTGCCTGCCTCCTTGCACTTCATCACCAGCGCCAGCTTGCCGGTAACGGTGTCAATGGCATCCACCACATAGTCGTACTGGGTAAAGTCGAACTGGTCCTGTGTTTCCGGGCCAAAGAAGCACCGGTGGGTGGTCACCCTGATGTCCGGGTCAATGTCGTGGATGCGCTGCGCAGCCACATCTACCTTATATTGCCCTACCGTGCTGCGGGTGGCGATGATCTGGCGGTTGAGGTTGGTCAGGCAGACTTTATCGTCATCGATCAGATCCAGTGCCCCCACGCCGCTGCGCGCCAGCGCTTCCACCGTGTAGCCGCCCACGCCGCCGATGCCGAACACCGCCACGCGGGAATTGTGCAGTTTTTCCATAGCTTCCGCGCCCAGCAGCAACTGCGTGCGGGAATACTGATTTTGCATTTTGTTCTCCTTGTTACTTTTCCACTCTCGTAATGGTGCCGCCGCCCAGCACGGTGTCGCCCTGATACAGCACCACGGCCTGACCGGGCGTAGGGGCGCGCTGGGGCTGGTCAAATTCCAGCCGGAAGCCGCACTCCGCCGGGTAGACGGTGGCGGCCTGCTCCACCTGATGGTACCGGGTGCGGGCTGTGACCCGCAGCGGCCCGGTCAGCTCCGGAATGGCGATCCAGTTCACCTCGTCCGCATACACGATGCGGTCGAACAGCATCTCCTCCGGCCCTACCGTGACGGTGTTTGCCTGCATGTCCTTGCCGCAGACGTACACAGGTGCCCCCATGGCAAGGCCCAGCCCCTTGCGCTGGCCGATGGTGTACCGCACCGCGCCGTTGTGGGTGCCCACCACCCTGCCGCTCTCGTCCAGAAAATCACCTGCCGGGTAGTGTTTGCCGGTGAAGTCCTCCATAAAGCGGGCATAGTCGCCATCCGGCACGAAGCAGATGTCCTGACTGTCGTGCTTGCGGGCATTGACAAATTTGTGCTGCTCCGCGATCTCGCGCACCTCAGTCTTGTGCAGGCCGCCCAGCGGTAGACGGATATGCGCCAGCTGCTCCTGAGTGAGGTTGTAGAGCACGTAGCTCTGGTCCTTGCCCTCGTCCAGCCCCTTTTTGAGCAGGAAACGGCCGGTGGCCTCGTCCTGCTCCACCCGGGCATAGTGGCCCGTGACCACATACTCCATGCCGTGTGCCCGGGCCCAGTCCAGCAGATGGCGGAACTTCATATATTTATTGCAGTCGATGCAGGGGTTCGGCGTGCCGCCCGCCTCATACACGCGGACGAATTTTTCAATGATCTGTTCCCGGAAGTCGGCCGTGAAATCCAGCACCTCGTACGGGATATCCATGGCATACGCCACCTCTGCCGCGTCCTCGATGTCCTTTTCCGAGCAGCAGGTGTGAAAGCCGGACTGTCCCAGCGTTTCGTTACGGGTGAGCCGCATGGTGATGCCGGTGCAGTCATAGCCTGCCTGCTGCATGAGCCATGCCGCCACCGAGCTGTCCACGCCGCCGCTCATGGCAATGAGGGCACGCGGCTTTGAATCAGGGGTCTGTGTGGTCATAAGTTCTCCTTTGGTGCATTCAACACACTAAAACAGTAGTATAATAGTAACTCTGAAAAAAGAGCTTGTCAAGACGCAGCGAACTGCTGCACTGCGGCCAGCAGGGCTTGCCGCTCGTTGGGATATTCTTCCCGGATCACACCGTCCAGCAGCGCTTCCAGCACTTTGCGGATGCCCGGCCCCGCCGGGACGCCTGCCGCCATCAGGTCGCGGCCATTCACAGCCAGCTGGCTGACGCGGCAGCATACGCCGTCCGCGTCCAATTGTTCGGCCAATTCGGAAAGTGCGGCAAAATCAGCCGAACGTTCCGGCTGCAGGGCTGTGCCCAGTGCAGCAATGCGCTGCACGGTACACAAGTTATATTTGCCCAGTAGTCGGCGGGCGTAGATAGTAAAGTCAGGTGTGACGGTAGCTTTCTCTTCGGACACGATTCGGGCCATTCCATCGCCCGCCCTATTGCCTTCGGCAACAGGGTCCCACCCCAGCGGACGGTCCTCAGAGAAACTACCGTCACACCCTCTGGCTTCCCGCACCAGCACCGCCGTCTCTTCGATCCGGTTGTTGGAGCAGCGCAGGCGCCTGAGGGTGCGGCGGGTGCCGTCCTCGCCAAGGCTCAGCAGCAGCGCCGCCAGACGGACGGGCAGAGCCTGCTCCCCCGCCGGGCAGGCATCCACCACCGGCTTTGCCGCCGCCAGTGCCTCCGATGAAAGCTCCGGCAGAATAACAAACAGTATTTTTTTGTCAAGATATGCCGCAGGGGCGGGTGCGCTCAGCAGTTTTGCAAGCTCTTCCTCGATGCGCTCCACCGATACGCAGTCCAGATGGGCACACAGCTCCTGTGCCGCCTGCGCCGTGGGCGGGTCGATGGCAAAGCCGAACCGGGCTGCGAAGCGGTACAGCCGCAGGATGCGCAGCGCGTCCTCGGTGAACCGCTGGCGGGGCACACCCACCGCCCGTACGATGCCGCTTTGCAGGTCGGCCTGCCCGCCAAAGGGGTCCACAAGGCCCCCTTTTTCATTGTAGGCCATGGCGTTGATGGTAAAATCCCGCCGGGCCAGATCCTCCCGCACATCCGGCACAAAGTGCACCTCGTCCGGGTGGCGGCCATCTGTGTAGGTGCCTTCTGTACGGAAGGTGGTGATCTCGTAAAGGGCACCGCTCTGCTTCACCGTTACCGTGCCGTGCTGCAGGCCGGTGGGGATGCACCGCTGCGCGCCGAACAGCTCCATCACCTGCTGCGGCAGAGCACTGGTGCACAGGTCCCAGTCGTGCGGTGTAAGGCCCAGCAGACTGTCCCGCACGCAGCCGCCCACCACGTAGGCTGCATAGCCCGCCCTGTGCAGGGTGTCCAGCAGCTCTGCCGCACCCTCGTCCATCCGGATGGTCATGGCTGTGCCTCCTCGTACTGCAGGGTGATGCTTTTGCCGTCAAAGCCGCACTCCGCCGCCGGGAAGATGCTCTGTGCCTGCGCGGCATATTCCTCCGGATCGGTGATCATGGGGGAATAATGGGTCAGCCAAAGCCGCTTTGCTCTCGCCTGCGCGGCAAGGGATGCGCTCTGCCCAAAGGTGCTGTGCCCCCACTGACGGGCCTGGTCTTCCTGCTCCGGAAGGGCATAGGTGGCATCGCATATCAGCAGGTCTGCGTCATGCGCCGCCTGCAAATAATACGGGCAGGGGGCCGTATCGCCGGAAAATACCACGCTCAACCCCTTGCGCGGTGCGCCCAGCACCTGCGCAGGCTGCACCGTTCTGCCCTCCACGGCAACGCTCTGCCCTTTCTGCAGCAGCTTCCATTGCTGCACCGGCACCCCCAGCGCCCGGGCCTGCTCCGGCGAAAATTTGCCTGCACGGGGCAGCTCCAGCCGGTAGCCAAGGCTTTTTACCCGGTGCTTTGTGGCAAACGGCACCAGCCGCGCACCGGCAGGCCAGCCCTCGCTCAGCGCATCCAGCGCCAGCGGCTGGCCCGGCATAAGCATCTGCGGCTTTACCGGATAGGGCAGCGGGCCGGTCAGTGCCCGCACCGCCGCCCAGATATCCGGCAGGCCCTCCGGACCCAGCAGCGCAAGCGGCCTTGTGCGGCTCTGCGCCCCCAGAGTCTGCAAAAGGCCCGGCAGACCAAAGATGTGGTCGCCATGGTAGTGGGTCAGGCAGATGGCATCTGCCCGCATCAGGTTCACGCCCGCACGGCGCGCTGCCGCCTGCGTGCCCTCGCCGCAGTCCCACAGCAGGCCGTGGCCGCCGCAGGCAGCAAACGCCGCCGAGAGTGCCCGGTCCGGCAGTGGCATGGTAGCCGCAGTGCCCAGCAGTGTAATGGTCAGCATAAAATCGTTCTCCCTGCACAGTAGATTTCGATATTTTATTGTACCACAGCCCAGCACGTTGCACAATCACTGCTGGCCGCGCATAGCATGGGCCAGCACAGCAAAAAGGAGGGCGTGGCAGGATGCGGCACAAAAAGGGCAGTTCGTTTTCCGGCAGATACCGCCGCAGCGGTCGGTTTTTGCGCTGGCTTGTGCTTGCCGCGTTGATCCTGCTTGTGCTGGCATGCTGCTACGGGTGTGCGGTGCAGAAGCTGGTGTATTCTTCCCGCGGGACCATGATCTTTCTGCCCAGCGGGTTTTGAAAAAATGGGAGCATCCTGCTGCACAGAACGCTCCCATTTTTCTTTTTATTTTCCATCCGAATAGGGCAGCTGGCCGGTCAGGGTCAGCGTTTCGGCAAGCTCGTCCTCCGAGCGGAACCGCCACGCCGCCGCTCCCACGGCCACATAGCAGGCATCGGCACGACCCTCCGGTGTAACAGCAAGGATCATCGTTTCACCGTCGCCCACCGCCGTTACCATGCCATCCGCATTCACAGTTGCCACGCCCGGATTGCTGCTGAGCCATGTCAGCGTTCCGTTTTTGGTGCCTGCAGCCTGCGCTGTCAGCTTCTGACTGGCTCCCACTGCCTGCAGCAGCATGGCGTTTTTGCTCATCTGCACCCGTCCGATCTCCGATGTGACCGTTACCGTGCAGCGCAGCACCTGCCCGGCTGTGGTCAGTGCGCTGATGACGGCCTTGCCGGACCCCTGCGCCTTTACGGTACCGTTTGTGCTTACCGATGCCACCGCCGGGTTGCTGCTGACCCACTGCCGCACATAGGTAAACCCGCCTTTGTTCTGTTCCAGCTTCAGCTGTTTCGTCGGGGCAGGCTCCTGCTCTGTAATGGTAAGCGTCAGATCGCTGGTGTTCAGCACCAGGCGGCTGGCTGTGCTTTTGCGCACCGTGATGGTACAGGTGGTCTTTTCGCCGCGCTCGTTGCGGGCCGTGACAGCCGCAGTGCCCTCGGCATGGCCGGTCACCTTGCCGGTGCCGTCCACCGATGCCACTGCCGGATCACTGGAAGTCCAGATCAGAAAGAAGTAGTCGTTGGGTGCCTGCACATTCAGGTAGGCCACCGGGGCCGGGTCTCCTTCGGTGATATCCAGCGTCAGTTCAGCAGTGTCCAATGTCATGCCGCTGTCCGGCAGCGGCTGCTCCTGCGCAGCATAGGCCGACAACGCCCCGGCTGCAAACAGTTCTGCGCACAGCACCACTGCACAAACACACGCTTTGAACCCCTGCTTCATGGGCTTTGCCCTCCCCGCCTGCTTTGCTGCAAGATCCTTTAAATATTCCTGTCTCCGTATTATTTTACACGCAGTGCAAAACCGGGTCAAGTTTTTTGCCCATTCTGCCGGGCAGCTGAGCCTTATTTTGTGGAGAATAATAAAATCAGCTTTTCAATTTTGTACAAAACGCCGCCGCACCCGGCAAACCGGATGCGGCGGCGCTGTTCTGCTTTTGAATTTTCAGCTTAGTAGTTGATCTTTTTCAGCTCAAAGTAGCTCTGCGGATGTGCGCACACCGGGCACTTGAGCGGTGCGGACTTGCCGATATAGGTGTAGCCGCAGTTCCGGCACTGCCATACCTGCTGCTCCTCGCGGGCAAAGACCTTGTTGTTTTTCAGGTTTTCGGCCAGCGCACGGTAGCGCTCCTCGTGCTCCTTCTCGATCTGTGCCACCATGGTGAACAGTGCTGCGATCTGAGGGAAGCCCTCTTCTTTGGCCTCCTTGGCCATGCGGGGGTACATCTCGGTCCACTCGTCGTGCTCACCGCCTGCTGCCATGTCCAGACAAGTCAGGGTATCGGGGATCGCGCCGCCGCACAGCAGCTTGAACCAGATCTTTGCGTGCTCCTTCTCATTGCCGGCGGTCTCCTCAAAGATCGCGGCCAGCTGCTCGTAGCCTTCTTTTTTTGCCATGCTGGCAAAGAAGGTGTACTTGTTGCGTGCCTGGCTCTCGCCTGCAAACGCTTCCATCAGATTTTTCTCGGTTTTGGTACCCTTCAGTTCCATGATGCTCTCCTTTCAAAAACGGATCTTCTGTCAGGATCGACCGATCCCGGCTCTATCATTCAGCCCGGCGGTAATTTTTTCGCCTGCGGCTCAGGTTCTGAACAGAGTATACCATATTTTTTGATGGAAATCAAGAATGGTTCCTATTTATTCTGAGAATATTTCTCAGTTATGCTGTTTCAGTGCACACACAGCAATGCTCAGGGCGCTCCACGCTGCCTGATACATCAGCACCGTTGCCACCGAAAGCTCCCAGATGCTGCCTGCACTGGTGAGCAGCGCTGCAATGATAATGGAGAACAGCACCGAGACCATCTGTACCGTGGTGGCGCTGCTCTCGGCGTTCTGGGCCTGATCCGCAGCCTGCAGGCCGCCGGTCAGGCTGGCAAACGCCTTGAGATGGATCATGCAGCAGGTGTCCTCCGGGTCTTCCGGTGCGGCCTTGATGGCGTTGCACTGCTCCTGATCCAGCACGGTGATCATGCCTTCCGGCAGGCGGTATGCTTCGGTAATGTGGTGTGCAGTCAGACTGGGGTCCTGGCATGTGACCAGCAGGCGGATGTTCTCCTTTTGCAGCACGGCAAGGCTGCGGGCCACATTGCGCCCGCCCACATATTTCAGCACGAACATAGCGTGCAGATTGCCGGACACAGCCAGATACAAAATTTGCAGCTCGCCGTTCTTCGAGTGCTGCATCTCGTATTCCTCGTCCGGCAGCGGCACGCCCTCCTGCTCCAGATAGCGGCGGGTACCCATGAGGATGCGGTTGTTATCGCACCAGGCGGAAAAGCCCAGCCCATGGTGCTGCTCCAGATCCTTGACCGGGAACAGGATGTCTGTGCGTTCCTCAACGATCTGGCGGAACAGCCCCTTCAGGGTGCCGTGGCTCTCGTTCAACACGCTGGCCGCGTACAGGATGGCGCGGTCGATGCGGCCGCCCTTGAAAATGCGGATATCCTCCAGCTGTGCGCTGTCGGCGGTGAACAGGTCGTCTGCATCGATCTGCAGCGTATCAATGCCGCCCAGCTGCTCAATGGCCTGCCAACCGGGCACGACTGCGCCCACAGCCGCAGCCGCACGCTGCAGCCGTAGCGAGGCAACACCCGCGATCAGGGTAGAAGAAAGCGGTGCGCCCATGCACAGCACAGCGGCCATGGCAGCCGCAGCTTTGTTCCAGCCGGCACCTGCCAGCAGGAACAGCACGCCGCTGAGCAAGGCAACGCCCAGCAGGATGTACGAAACTTTGCGTGCACGGCGCTCGCTTGCGCGTTCGCTCAAGCTCTGCTCCACAAAGCCGTCAGCTTCCTTCATCGGGCGGCTCAGCAGCACCCAGGGGTCCTTCTGTTCCAGATCCCGTGCAAGGGCACGCAGCAGGTCTTTATCCTTGGCGCGGTAGGCGCCCTCGAACTCCACACCATTGGTCACCAGCTCATAGCCGCCCTTGACAGCAGCCAGCATCACCCGGCTGCCCAGCAGCGCAAGGAACAGCCCCAGCGCGGCCATGCCGCTGAGCAGCGAGATGCCGGTGGTGCCGCGGTAAACATTTGCGTTCAGCATGGCTGTGACCGCCTGCACCAGCGCTGCCACTGCGGCCAGCGCCGGCATCGTCTCGGAAGAAGACCGTCCGCGCAGGCCGTTCAGGCCGTCGCGCAGCACCGGGAAGCCCACGCACAGGCTTGCTGCCAGCAGCAGCAGGTTTGCACCATAGAATGCCGCCGGGGCAGCATCCGGGTCCAGCGCCGCCATGGCGGGCAGCAGCCCATCCGACACCAAACCAAAATGCAGCAGCACCACAGCCAGAATGCCGCCCAGCACGCAGCGCAGCGTCAGCTCTGCGCTCATGCGGTGCAGCTTATCCGCCGTGGCCTCCGGCTCGGTCAGCTCCGTTTCAGCATGTTCCTCCGGAGACACCGCGTCCTCCGCCTCAGCTTTCAGTTCCGGCTGTGGCGCAGCGGGTGCCTTCTCCGGTGCCTGCTGCGGCTCTTCACCGTCCAGCGGCAGCAGTGGCAGGCTCATGGTGTCCTCTTTTGCGGCAGGCTCCTCTGCCGGGGCCAAAGGTGCCTGCGGTGCGTCCTCGCTCTGCGCCTTGCCAAAGAAATCGGCCACCGGCTGCTCCGTTTTTTCCGGCTGCGGCACAGGTTCCGGCTGCAGCTCCGGTGCCGCCTCCTTTACCGCTGCAAACACAGCCGCGGGCAGCGGTGCACCGGACGGTTTCTTTTTGCTTTCAGCCGGTTCAGTTTCTGTTGCCGGGGCTGCTTCGGCTCTCGGTGCAGGCTTTTCCGGCTTCTGGTCGCTCAGGCCGTTGATCATCGCCTTGAGCTGTGCCATCTCCTGCTGCTCCTGCTCTTCCTGCGGCAGCAGCACCTCCGGCGCATTCTTGGGGTGCCGGAGAGGCTTTGCCGTGCTGTGCTGCTCTGCGGGTCTTGCCGCCGGGACAGCGCTCTGCCGGGGTGTTTCCGGCTTCACTGCCGCCGGGGGTTCCGCCGTTTGCGGTGCAGATTTTTCCTCCTGCTTTTTGGCGGGTGCTTCCGGCTGTGCATCCTCTGCTTCCTTCTCCAGGAAAGGCCACGGGGCCAGTTCCTGTTCCGGGTCTGCCTCCGGCTTCAGCATCAGTTCCAGATCCGCTTCCGGTTCCGGCTGCGCATCCTCACCCAGCCGCACCTCACCGGTGGGCATTTCCTGCGGCTGCTCTGCTGCAGCTTCGTCAGTCTCCTGCTTTTCCTTACCACGGCCAAACAGGCCAAACCGTTTCTGCAGCTTTTCCTCCGGCTGGTTTTCGTCCCTCCGGGTCATCTCCTCCGGGATATCCACCGCCGTGGTGCTGAAAAAGGAGCGGAACTTTTCATCCGGGGTCATTTCCCGGCCATTATTTTTATCTTTCGGCATTCTTGTCCCTCCTGTAATTCAAATTGAGGTTCCGGCCCGAATGCCGGATCATGCCTGCTGTGCTGCGCGCTGGGACTGGATCTCGTACAGAATAATGCCCGCAGCCACCGACACGTTGTAGCTGTCCACACCGGTGCCCGGTGCTGCCATATCCAGCCGCACCACACCGTCGCACAGCTTTTTCACCAGCTGCGAAACACCGCTGCCCTCGCTGCCCAGCACCAGTGCAATGGGGCCGGTCAGGTTGTTCCTGCGCAGAGACACGCCGTCCATATCGGCGCAGTAGACGAACACACCCTGCTCCTTCAGGCGGCGGATGGTCTCGCCGATGTTGGCCACACGAGCCACCGGCAGGCGTTCTGCGGCACCTGCGCTGGATTTGATGACGGTAGGCGTGACCGATGCGCCGCCGCGCTTTGGGATCACGATGCCATGCGCACCGCACAGCAGAGCACTGCGCATCACGGCACCCAGATTGTGCGGGTCTTCAATGCCATCGCTCAGCACCAGAAAAGGTGCCTCGCCCTTGTCCTTGGCTGCTGCCATCAGGTCGTCTACCGTCACGTATTCGATCTCGCTGGCAAATGCCGCCACACCCTGATGGCTCTCGGTGCCGGTCATCAGGCGCAGCTTGTTGGGGTGCACCCGCTTCACCGTGGCACCCGCTTCCTTTGCCAATGCGGTATAGTAAGCCGCCACGGCCGGAGCCATGCCCTCAGCAATGAGCACGGTGTCCACGCCGGAACCGCTTTTCAGCAGTTCGGTCACCGGATTTTTGCCATAAACAAGGCTCTCGTTCTTCTGCAGCGGCTCTTCCGGGCTGCGGCGCGGACGGCGCGGCTGGTTCTTTTCTTCCATGATGATTTTCTCCTTCCGTTGTATCACCGGAAGGTGCTGTGCACACCCTCCAAAAGGCGCGCCGCACTCTGGGCCGCGCACCGGTATGATCTGAAGCTGATAACTCATTTTGAAGTATAGCATAAGCCGACCTTGTTTGCCAGCAAATTACCGTTTTTTATCCGCGTCCTGCAAAAGTTTTTCTGTTCGTGGTGCCGGAGACCGTTTCCGCTTTTTTGCAGAAATGTTCTGCCGCCCTGCATCAGCTTTACCCGGCTGCTGGGTAGATATCCCTCTGTTTTGCCGGAGAAAAAAGTTTTCCACAAAAACGCGGTATACAATCCGTAGAAGAGCGATTATTTTTCCACATGTTGAAAACCCTGTGGAGAAAGTTCAAAAGTCCAGCTTTAAAGCCTGTTTTGCCTGTGGAATTCCACACTTTCCACAAGGTTTTCCACTTTTTGGTTCGACCTTTTTTGATTTCCTGCGTACAATTTGTAGAATACAAGTCGGAAATATGACAATTTTTTGAACTGCATCCTGTCCGCTTTTGCCAAATTGCCCAATATCATTTTGACGAATGTGGATCTGTGTTGAAAATCCGTCCTTCATCAAGCTTTCTGTCTTTCGGCCGCTTGTTGCGCATTATATGGAAATTTGTTGCATTCTATCGAATATACGCGCTTTTGGCAGTACCCCCCTGCACCCTGCCAGAAGCAGAATCCCCGCATTGTTACAGGAAAAACACCGGTTTGGATTGATTTTGGCCGCTGTTTGGGGTATACTAATTCTGTAGGTTCGTTAAACCGTGCACAAAGCGGATATGAAACGAGCAAGACCCCAATGATTTTGTGGAGGTAATGAATAATGTTGGTAAATGCAACCGAAATGCTGATCAAAGCACGTGATGGCCACTACGGTGTGCCTCAGTTCAACATCAACAATCTGGAGTGGACCAAGTCCGTTCTGACCGCCTGCGAGGAAATGAAGAGCCCTGTGATTCTGGGTGTTTCCGAGGGTGCCGGCAAGTACATGACCGGTTTCAAGACCGTCGCTGCCATGGTCAGCGCTATGGTCGATTCCA